>Ga0209465_10000402_pt1 | contig 20530 bp, 18 predicted proteins | sample PanSoiPlot1MoBio_FD_188321 | JGI IMG/M metagenome (GOLD analysis project Ga0209465, IMG submission 188321) | Tropical forest soil microbial communities from Panama analyzed to predict greenhouse gas emissions - Panama Soil Plot 1 MoBio (SPAdes)... | ecosystem: Environmental > Terrestrial > Soil...
GTGGGGCACTCTGGTTAGGTACGACCGTTCATCCTCAACATTCTGTTGCATGTTGACCGTGGGGCACTCTGGTTAGGTACGACCGTTCATCCTCAACATGCTTTCGCATGTTGACCGTGGACCGATCAGGTTAAGGTCCGCCGCTTCTTGCCGTCGTCACATGGTCACTGTCGCTATCGTCAGCAAAGGGTAGGGGTGGGGTACATCTTTGTCAAGCAATCGCCGGTCGTTTCGATAGAATCGGCCGCGTCGACCATGGCTCGCTACCGCGTCGTGCACTGGCAGGACATTCCCTCGCTGGTCGAGGCAGCCGAGGGCGACCGGACGGCCCAGCGTCAGCTCTCCCAGAGGTTCCAGGACCTCATCGACGCCCTCGCCATGCGCGACGGCTCGACAGAGGAGGACGCCTATCTCGAGGGCTGGGGACACGGCGAGTGGATGGAGCGAGCGGGAGGGCCCGACGAGGTGGCAGACGCGGTGGCCGCGGAGCTCGAGCAGACCTTTCAGACCCTGCTCGCCGAGCGCTTCCTGCCCAGGCGCGACTGAGCCGCCTCCTCCCGCCGTCCGCCGTCCCCACCGGCCGCGCGTTGCGTGGCCGCGCCCCACCCTCCTATAATTCCGCAAGCCAATGAAGGCCCCGGAGCTCCTGGTCGCTTGCTTCGCCCTCTTCGGCGCGTGCCTGCTCTGGCCGCTCCTCGCCATCGCCAACCGCCCCGTGCTCGTCCTCGGCGTGCCCGCCCTCGCCCTCTATCTGTTCGCAGTGTGGGCGGGCATCGTGGTGGTGCTGATCGTGTCCGCGGTGCGCCGGCGGGCTTCGGAGGAAGACGAATGAGCTGGGTGAGCCAGCCCACGCTTCTCGCCATCCTTCTCGGCTACCTGGTCTTCCTCTTCCTCGTCGCCTCCGCGGGCGAGGCCTTCGCCGACCGCCTCCGCCGGGGCCGCATCCGCACCATCACCTACGTCCTCGCGGCGTCCGTGTACTGCACGGCGTGGACCTTCTACGGCAGCGTGGGCCTGGCCGCCAACCGCGGCCTGGAGTTCCTCACCATCTATCTCGGGCCCACGTGCGTCGCGCTGCTGTGGCCGGTGCTCCTGCGCAAGCTGGTTCGCGTGTCCAAGGAACAGCGGATCACGTCCATCTCCGACTTCGTGTCGAGCCGCTACGGCAAGTCGGCGTCGCTGGGGACCCTGGTAGCCGCGGTGACGGTGGCGGGGATGATCCCCTACATCGCGCTACAGCTCCGGGCCGTCTCCGCCTCCTTCACCATGATTCTCCACGAGCGATCGGTCTTCAATGTGTTCGATCCCACCTTGCTCGTGGCGGTGACCCTCGCCCTCTTCGGCATCCTCTTCGGCGCGCGCAACCTCGACTTCACCAAGCAGCAGACGGGGCTCATGACCGCGGTGGCCGTGGAGTCCGTGGTGAAGCTGGTCGCCTTCCTCGCCGTGGGAATCTACGTGACCTGGGGTCTCTTCGGCGGGCTCGGCCAGATCTTCGGCAGCATCACCGCGGACCCGGGCTGGGCTCGGCTCCTCGTGCTCGATCGTCCGGAGACGACGTCCTACGCGCGCTGGGCCGCCCTTCTCCTCATCTCCATGATGGCCGTCATGTTCTTGCCCCGACAGTTCCATGTCCTCGTCGTGCAGAATCCACGCGAGCGCGACGTGGACGCGGTGGCCTGGTCTTTCCCCCTCTACCTCTTCCTCATGAACCTCTTCGTGCTGCCCATCGCCTTCGCGGGTCTCCTCGCCTTCCCCGAGTCGACCGCCCTGGCGGACAGCTTCATCCTCCGGCTGCCCCTGGCCTTCAACAGCCACTTCGTCTCGGTGGTGGTCTTCCTCGGCGGCTTCTCCGCGGCCACCGCCATGATCGTCGTGGACTCCCTCGCCCTCTCGAAGATGATCACCAACGACATCATCCTCCCCATGCTGCTGCGCCGGCGGCGCACCGAGGATATCTACGGGGTGACCCTCTTCTACACGCGCGTGGCCATGCTGGGGGTGATCGCCCTCGGCTTCGCGTGGGCGCGTATGGAGGGCGGTCAGCTCCTCCTCGTGGAGATGGGCGTGCTCTCCTTCGTGGCGGTGACCCAGTGCGCGCCTGCCATCCTCCTCGGCCTCTACTGGCGGCGCGGCAATCGCCGGGGCGCCACCGTGGCCATCTCGTCGGGCTTCCTTCTCTGGTGCTACACCCTCGTCATTCCCGCTCTCGTCAAGGAAGGGCTCGTGTCGCCCTCCGTGCTCGAGCAGGGCCCCTGGGGGCTCGGGTGGCTGAGGCCCAACGCGCTCCTCGGCCTCACCGGCCTCGACACGACCACTCATGGGATCTTCTGGTCGCTCTTCGTGAACGTGACGCTCTTCGTGATGGTCTCGCTCCTCACGGAGCAAGACGCCGATGACCGCTTCCAGGCCGCGGCCTTCGTGGGGGCGCCGGGCGAAGACAAGCACCTGGGCGGCTCGCCGGCCATCCTCTCCGCCACGGAGATCGACCGCCTCGTGCACAACTACGTGGGCGACGAGGAGGCGGAGGCCATCGTGCGCGAGCTCTTCCGCGGCAAGTCGCCCACGGAGCTGTCGGTGCCCGAGCTCCTCGAGCTGCGCATCCGCTTCGAGCGGCTGCTTGCCGCCTCGCTGGGGGCGGCGGCCGCCCGCATGATCGTGGAGGACCACTTCACCATCTCGAAGGACGAGGCAGAGGAGCTGGTCACTTCCTTCCAACAGATGCAGCAGTCGCTCCGGCTCACCGAGGAGGAAGTGCGGCGGGGAGAGCGGCTCCTCGCCTCCGTGGTGCAGAGCGTGGACGACTGTATTTTCACCACGCGCGTGGACGGACGGCTCATGACCATGAATCCGGCCGGGCAGCGCCTCCTCGGCTACCGGGAGCGGCGGATCGGCAAGATCGGCATCCAGGATCTGCTCGGGGCCGACGATCGCGGCCGCGCGGGCCGAGCGGTGGCGCGCGCCGTGGAGGCAGGGCAGGGATGGAGTGGGCAGGTTACCGCCCGAACCGCCAAGGGTCAGTTTTTTCCCGCCCATCTGTCCGTACGCTGCATCCTGGACGCCGACGCGCACATCATCGGCTCCGTGGGCGTGCTCCGCGACCTCACCGAACAGGTCGAGACGCAGCGGCGGCTCATCCAGCGCGAGAAGCTCGCCTCCCTTGGGGAGATGGCGGCCGGCGTCGCCCACGAGATCCGGAACCCGTTGGGCGGCATCAAGATGGCCACGCGCCTCCTCTCCTCGGGTGAGCTGGGCGGAAGCGCGCTGTCGCACGAGATGGCGCGCACCATCCTCTCGGGCATCGCGGAGATCGAGCACATCATCAACAGCCTGCTCGACTTCACTCGGGACACCAAGCTGGAGCGCGGCGACTACGAGCTCGCGCGCATCCTCGATCCCGTGGTGGAGCTGGCCGCCGCGGAAGGTCGGGCGCGCGGCGTCGAGGTCGGCTACGGGCGGCTGGACCGCGAGGTCATGGCCGTCGCCGACGGCCAAAAGCTCCGCCAGGTCTTCACCAACGTGATGAAGAACGCGCTGGAGGCGATTCCGCCCGGCCGCGCCGATGGGCGGGTGGTGGTCAATCTCTTCGTGGAGGAGGATCGCGCCGTGGTGGAGGTGGGGGACAACGGCATGGGCATCGTCCCCGAGGATCGCGACAAGATCTTCCTGCCCTTCTTCACCACCAAGCCCTCCGGGACGGGCCTGGGCATGGCCATCGTGAAGAAGATCGTCGATCTCCATAATGGCGACATCGTCCTCGAGAGCTCTCCCGGCCGCGGCACGCGCGTGCACATTTCGCTGCCCGTGGCCGGGATCGTGCAACCCCTGGCGGGAGGCGGATCATGAAACAACGGCTGCTTCTGGTCGACGACGACGAAGTGTTCCTCCGGCCGCTTCACCGGGCCCTCGAGCTGGGCGGCTACGAGGTGTTGCCGGTGCAGAGCGGCGAGGAGGCGCTCGATACCCTCAAGACCGAGGACGTGGACCTTGTGCTCACGGACCGGCGCCTCCCCGGCATGGACGGGGTCGCCCTCCTGCGCCAACTCAAGGCCGAGCACCCCGACCTCGCGGTGGTGGTCATGACGGCCTATGGCTCGATCGAATCCGCGGTGGAGGCGATGCGACTGGGGGCCGAGGACTACCTGGTCAAGCCCTTCGAAGTGGCGGAGATGCTGCTGGTCATCCGCCGAGCCATCGAGTTCCAGGAGCTCAAATCCGCCAACCGTCGCTCCATCCGGCGCAACCAGGAGCGCTTCACTTTCCGCAACGTGGTTGCGAAGAGCACGGCCATGCTCTCCGTATTCGAGACGCTCCAATCCGTGGTGGATCTCGACATCACCGTGCTCATCCATGGGGAGACGGGCGTGGGCAAAGAGCTGCTCGCCCGCTCCGTGCACTTCTCGGGGGCGCGGCGCGACCGTCCCTTCGTGGCCGTCAACTGCGCGGCCATTCCTACCGAGCTCTTCGAGTCCGAGCTTTTCGGCTCCCGCAAGGGCGCCTTCACGGGAGCCAACGAGCACCGCCGTGGCCACTTCCAGATGGCGGGCGGGGGAACTCTTCTCCTCGACGAGATCGGCGAGATGCCGCTCCACCTCCAAAGCAAGCTCCTCCGTGCCATCGAGGAGAAGAAGGTCACCTCGGTAGGGGCGGACCGCCCCGTGGACATCGACGTCCGCTTCATCGCCACCACCAACAAGAACCTCCAGGTGGAGACGGAGCGGGGCGCCTTCCGGCGCGATCTCTTCTACCGGCTTTCCGTGATGCCCGTACGCGTGCCCGCCCTGCGCGAGCGGCAGGATGACATCCCCCTCCTCGCCCACCACTTCCTCGCCGAGGCGAACCGCCGACTCAAGCGGACGGTGGCCGGCATCGCCCCGGAGGGCCTCCTGGCCCTCGTGCGCTATCCGTGGCCGGGCAACGTGCGCGAGCTCGAGAACGTGATCGAGCGCGCGGTGATCGTGGCCAAGGGCGATGTCCTCACCGGGCTCGAACGCTTCCTCGATGGACCGGGCGACGCCCAGGCGCCGGTGGATCTCTCCCTGCCCTTCCGCCAAGCGAAAGCGCGGGTGGTGGAGGACTTCGAGCGCGCCTACGTGCAGGGCCTGCTCGAGTCCCACGGCGGCAAGCTCACCGCCGCGGCCAAGCACGCGGACATGGATCCCAAGAACTTCTCGGACAAGATGGCGCGCTATGGGCTCAAGCGTCAGCCCGCGGACGCGGGAGAGGGAGGCCCGCGCGCCTCTTGAAGTCCGCGGGCGATTGGTTTAGAAGATAGCGGGCGCGCGCATCGCGCCCGCCCCGAGTTCACCCCTACGCGAGGCAGGTCTATGGCGACCAAGGTAGCCGGCGGCAGCACTCCCATCGAAGCCCTCCTCAAGGAGAAGCGGAAGTTCGTCCCCCCGAAGGAGTTCGCCAAGCGCGCCAACGTCAACCGGTCGTCGATCTACGCGCAGGCGGCCAAGCAGCCCGTGCGGTTCTGGGAAGGGTTCGCGCGCGAGCTGGATTGGTTCAAGCCCTGGAAGAAAACGCTCGAGTGGAAAGTGCCCTACGCCAAGTGGTTCGTGGGCGGGAAGCTCAACGTCTCCTCCAACTGCCTCGATCGCCACATCCACACCGCGCGCCGGACCAAGGCGGCCCTCATCTGGGAGGGCGAGCCCGGCGACACCCGCACCCTCACCTACTGGGATCTCTATCGCGAGGTGAACCAGTTCGCCTCGGCTCTCAAGCGCGCGGGGGTCAAGCGCGGCGATCGCGTCACCATCTACATGCCCATGGTGCCGGAGACCGCGGTGGCCATGCTCGCCTGCACGAGGATCGGTGCTCCTCACAGCGTGATCTTCGGCGGCTTCGCCCCGGATGCGGTGCGGGAGCGAATCCACGACGCGCAGTCGACGGTCCTCCTCACCGCCGACGGGGGCTGGCGTCGCGGCGGCATCGTGCCCCTCAAGAAGAACGTGGACGAGGCGCTCACCCAATGCCCGGACGTGCGCACGGTGGTCGTGCTCAAGCGTACCGGCCAGGTCGTGGACATGCAGGCGGGCCGCGACGTCTGGTGGGACGAGTTCGTGAAGGGCGCGGAGGCCTATTGCGCCCCCGAGAAGATGGACGCGGAGGACATGCTGTATCTCCTTTACACCTCGGGCTCTACGGGCAAGCCCAAGGGCATCCAACACACCACGGGCGGCTACCTCACCGGGGTCTACGCCACCACCAAGTGGGTCTTCGATCTCAAGGACACCGACGTCTACTGGTGCACGGCCGACATCGGGTGGGTTACCGGGCATTCCTACGTCGTGTACGGCCCGCTCGCCAACGGCACCACCACCGTAATGTATGAAGGCACCCCCGACATGCCGGACAAGGACCGCTTCTGGCGGATCATCGAGAAGCACGGCATCACCATCTGCTACACCGCGCCCACCGCGATTCGCACCTTCATGCGCTGGGGTGAGGAGTATCCGAAGCGTTGCGATCTCTCGAGCCTCCGCCTCCTTGGCAGCGTGGGCGAGCCCATCAATCCCGAGGCGTGGGTGTGGTACTGGAAGATCATCGGAGGGGGCCGCTGCCCGGTCGTGGATACGTGGTGGCAGACGGAGACCGGGCACATCCTCATCACGCCGCTTCCCGGGCTGACCACTCTCAAGCCGGGCTCGGCAACCAAGCCCTTCCCCGGCATCGAGGCCGAGGTGGTCAACGACAAGGGCGAGCCGGCTAAGGCGGGCTACCTCGTCATCAAGAAGCCGTGGCCGGGCATGCTGCGTGGCATCTACCGCGATCCGCAGCGGTTCCAGGCGCAGTACTGGAGCCGCTATCCCGGCCTCTACTTCACGGGCGACGGAGCCAAGCTGGACGAGGAGGGCTACTTCTGGCTGCTCGGTCGCGTGGACGACGTCATGAACATCTCGGGCCATCGCGTCTCCACCATGGAGGTGGAGTCGGCGTTGGTCGACCATCCGCTGGTGGCGGAGGCCGCGGTGATCGGCCGCCCGCACGAGATCAAGGGACAGGCCATCGCGGCCTTCGTCACCATCAAAGACGGGACGACGGGATCCAAGGACCTCATCGAGGAGCTCAAGGGGCACGTAGCGAAGAAGATCGGAGCCCTCGCCCGCCCCGATGACCTGATCTTCGCCTCGGACCTGCCCAAGACTCGGAGCGGCAAGATCATGCGGCGTCTCCTCCGTGACATCGCCGAGGGCAAGGCGCTCGGCGACACCACGACGCTCGCCGACCCCGCGGTGGTGGCGCGCCTCAAGGACCAGTACGGGGAGGAGGAGTAGGCCGGGTCCGGATACCAAGATCGCGAGGTAAATTCACCAAGACCGGCGCCCGAGCACGAGGGCGCCGCGTTTTTCTTTTCGGATATTTGGGTCGAGCGCTACATTGGCACCGGCCCTGCTTGCAGTCGTCGCAGCCGCCCTATGCCTCTATGGCCTACTTTGGCTGGTCTTGAGGAGGAACAATGAGCACTGCCGCTCACGCAGCCGCCGGAGCACACGCGAGAGGTTCGGTCGTCAGCAAGGCCGAGGAACGACGGGTCATCATCGCCTCGTCGGTCGGCACGGTCTTCGAGTGGTACGACTTCTACCTGTACGCCATCCTCGCCCCCTTCTTCGCCGGGCTCTTCTTCCCGCCCGGCAACCAGACCGCCGCGCTCCTCGGCGCGTTCGGCGCCTACGCCGCCGGCTTCCTCGTGCGGCCCTTCGGCGCCATCATCTTCGGCCGAGTGGGCGACCTCGTCGGCCGGAAGTACACCTTCCTCGTCACGATCGTCTTCATGGGTCTCGCCACTGTCCTCGTGGGATTCCTGCCGACCTACAGCTCGATCGGGTTCGCGGCGCCCCTGATCCTGGTGGTGCTCCGACTCATCCAGGGTCTGGCCCTCGGCGGCGAATACGGCGGGGCCGCGACGTACGTGGCCGAGCATGCTTCCGACAACAAGCGCGGCTACGCGACCTCGTGGATTCAGACCACGGCCACCGTGGGCATGCTCTTGGCCCTCGTGGTCATCGCGCTGTGCCGCGCTTGGTCCGACGCCCCGACCTTCTCGAGCTGGGCATGGCGCATTCCGTTCTGGTTCTCCATCCCGCTCCTCCTCATCTCCATCTACATCCGCCTCAAGCTGAACGAGTCGCCCGTATTCAGGCGGATGAAGGAGCAGGGGAAGCGCTCGAAGGCGCCCCTGACCGACAGCTTCCTCAAGTACCCCAACAACAAGTACGTGGCCCTCGCCCTCCTCGGGGCCACCGCGGGGCAGGGAGTGGTCTGGTACACGGGGCAGTTCTACGCGCTGTTCTTCATCCAGATCTATCTCAAGCTCGACTACATCGCGACCTATACCCTCATCGGCCTGTCGCTCTTGATCGGCACCCCGTTCTTCCTCGTGTTCGGGGCGCTCTCGGACAGGATCGGGCGAAAGAAGATCATCCTGGCCGGCTGTCTCATCGCGGCCTTGACGTACTTCCCCCTCTTCCGCGGGCTGACCCACTACATCAACCCCGCCCTCGAGGAGTATCAGCAGAAGACGCCCATCTCGGTGGCGGCCAGCGACTGCAACTTCCACATCTTCATCGGACCCTGGTCGCGGCAGACGGCATGTGACCGCGTCAAGGACTTCCTCGGCAAGGCGGGGCTGTCGTTCATCTCGACGCCGGCCGAGGCGGGCAAGGACGTTGTCACCAGGATCGGCAACATCGAGCTCCAGGGCTGGGATCCTGCGAAGTTCGCGGCGGCTCTCAAGGAGACTGGCTATCCGCCCAAGGCCGACATGAGCCGGGTGAACTGGTTCATGGCCGAGCTGATCCTCGTGATCATGGTGATCTACGTGACCATGGTCTACGGCCCCATCGCGGCGTTCCTCGTCGAGCTTTTCCCGGCTCGCATCCGCTACACGTCAATGTCACTGCCCTACCACATCGGAAATGGGTGGTTCGGCGGTATGCTGCCGCTCCTCGCCACCGCCATCGTGGCCGCGGCGGGAAACATCTATCAGGGCCTCTGGTACCCGATCATCGTGGCCCTCATGAGCGTCGTCATCGGAGGCCTCTTCCTGAGGGAGACTCGCCACATCCGGATCCACGACGAACACTGATCTCGACGGGCGCCGGGGGACCATTCCCCGGCGCCCGGGTCCTTCCGTCACGCCCGCCCTGACCGTCCCCATCCAGAATTCCTGAGACCCGAGCCGCCAAATTTTGGCGGTCCGGGTGACATTTTTCCCACTATTGGGGAGCAGTTTGCCCGGTTCGGCGGAGATTAGCCTCGATTGTGGCCCGAATATTTGGTCTTTCCGCCCGTCTCTTAGCTCAGAAGTCGCGGCACAGGCCTTGCACCCCCCCTCCGCCAGCCGGATGAGGGGCAGAGGCAGGGTAACCGCCCATAGAGAGGGAGAGAGGGCTATGGACCAGATCAAGCAGAAGTTGGAAGCCGAACTGAACCGGACCGTGGAGCGCATCCGCCAATTGGGTGGGGCCGCCGCCTCCGTGCAGAGCCATGGCGCTGTGGGCGATACGAGCCAGCTCGCCGACGAAGTCGACGTGATCCAGGTGAACGAGGATCGCGAGATGAATTTCGCCACCCGGAGCCTGCTCGTGGAACGCGCCAACCGCCTCGCCGAGGCCCTGGAGCGTCTGCGCGGCGGTGACTACGGCACCTGCCAAGAGTGTGGGGAGGCCATCGCGCCCGCCCGCCTCAAGGCGATGCCGGAGGTGACGACCTGTGTGCGCTGCCAGGATCGCCTGGAGAAGATGGCGCGCCAGATGTCCACGGTCGCCGTTTCCGCGGACGGGGACGACCCCGAGGACGACTAGCCCAGAGACCGAAGCCGGTCGATCCGGGTTCGCACCAGTTCCGGACGTCCGGTAGCCAGAGCGTCCACACGCCAGCCGACGAGCCGGTCCACGAGGGCCGGCTCGTCGGCTGTCTCTGCACAACAACGGAAGCCCGCCCGCTGCACGATCTCCACGGTTTCTCTGGTCAACGACGATGCCGGGACGCGGAGCACCTCCCCGCTTCGTAGTGCGGCCAGAGATGGCCGGGGCGCGCCCTCGGGCCAGATGACACCCAGGCGCACGTCCGGATCGAGGGAGCGGATCCGATCGAGCGTTTCGAGGTCCGCGGACCACACGCCGCATCGCTCGAGAGCATCGTAGATCTCCAGTGTCGACACCACGCGTTCCTCGAGAGAGGTCCCGCCCTCTCCGGCTGGGCATGGCTCGACCCAGAGGTCCACGACGTCCCGAAAGCGCTCGAGGACTTCCTGCAGGGTCTGAATGCGCTGGCCGGTGAAGCGGGCCGCCGTCCTCCCGCCTGCGTCGAGGCGCTTGAGCTCACGCACGGTGTGCGCGCCAACCGGGCCGCGCCCATTGGTGGCGAGCTCGAGCCGCGGATGCCCGAACACCACGGGGTGGCCGTCGCTCGACAATCGCACCTGCACCGCGAGGGCATCCGCCCCTTCCTGAATGGCCGCCTCGAAGGCCGCGATGGTGTGGCCGGGCGCATCGGCCGACGCGCCCCCGCTCGCGATCACCAGTGGCCCGGGCCTTCCTCGGTGCGTTGTCTCCGTCACGACCTCCGTGGCACACTCAGCGTGTGGGCACGCCCGTCCTCGACGTCGCTCGGCCCTTCATTCACGGGGCGGCGCGGCTCTACTGGAGGATTCGCCTCGAGGGCACCCAGCACATCCCCACGGCCGGCCCGCTCATCATCGCGCCGAATCACGTCACCTTCGCCGATCCCGTCCTCGTCTGCCTTCCCATTCGATTTGCTGTGCACTTCATGGCCTGGGATGCCCTCTTCAAGATTCCCGGATTTGCCTGGCTCATCCGCCGGCTCCGCGCGTTTCCCACCCAGATCGACTCCGCCGACCCGCGGTCGACCCGGGAGGCGGTGCGGCTGCTCCAGGCGGGACAGGCGCTGATGATCTTCCCCGAGGCCGGCCGCACGCCCGATGGACGGCTGCAGCGATTCCGTCCCGGCGCGTTCCGGCTCGCCTGCTCGCTGAAAGTGCCCGTGCTGCCCGTAACCATCCTGGGCGGGCACGCCTCGTGGCCTCCCGGGCGCGTGCTGCCTCGGCCCGGACACCTGCGCATCGTCTATCATCCGCTGCTGGCCCCGCCCGACGACCCAGATCCTCGGGTGGGCGCGCGCCGATTCTCGACGCAGGTGCGTGAAGCCATCGCGGCGAGCCTACCGAAGGAGGATCGGTCCGAGCCCGGCGCGTAACGATCAGTGTATACTCTCCGCGGCAATGGCACGTCCGGCCGCCCCGCGCGTCCTCGTCCTCCATGGACCCAATCTGAATCTCCTGGGCGCGCGCGAACCCGCGGTGTATGGGCGCACCACCCTCGCCCAGATCGACCGGCAGATTCAGCGCCACGCGAGCAGTCGCGGAGCGGAAGCGGTGTGCCGGCAATCGAATCACGAGGGCGAGCTCGTCGACTGGGTGCAGGGCGCGGCGCGCGAAGGCTTCCGGGCCATCGTCATGAATCCCGGCGCCTTCACCCACTACTCCCTGGCTCTGCGTGACGCCGTCGCCGCCGTCTCCCTTCCTGTCGTGGAGGTCCACCTCTCCAATGTCCATGGCCGGGAGGAGTTCCGCCGCCAATCGGTGATCGCCGGCGTCGCTCGTGGCCAGATTGCGGGCTTCGGTCCCGGCAGCTACCTCCTGGGCGTGGACGCGGCGCTCCAGTCGCTCGCGTCCGGGCGGCCGTCGCGGCGCCCGCGGTGAATGCGGGCCCATCCTCCGGCGTCCAATCTTAGTCGCAGCGGGAGGCGCAGCAACCGCGGCGGACATTCGTGACGCCCGCCGGGGATCCGCCGACGCCTCCGAGGGATGCCGCCCAGGACATCGACGAGCGCGCGCTTATCGAGCGGTGCCGTGCTGGGGATGTCGCGGCCTTCGAGCCCCTGGTGGAGAAGTACCGGCAGCGCGTGTGGCGCCTGGCCTTCCAGGTGCTGCGCGACCGCGAGGAGGCATGGGATTGCGCGCAAGATGCGTTCGTACGGGCGTTTCAATCGCTCGGATCATTCCGTGGGCAGTCCGCCTTCTACACGTGGCTCTTCCGTATCGCCATGAATGTGGCCACCGATCGCTTGCGCTCACGGGGCGCCCAGGCGCGCGCGTTCGGCACGCAACCGATCCCCGCGGAGGAGTGGGAACATACCGCGCCCGATCCCGCCGCGCAACCCGACCAGGCCGCACTCAGCGCCGAGCGACGCGATCGCATCACCGAAGCCCTCGGTACCTTGCCGCCCAATGCGCGAGCCATTATCATGCTCAGTGACGTCGAGGGACTGTCATATCGCGAGATTGCCACCGTGCTCAACTGCCCGATCGGAACGGTGATGTCGAGGCTTCACAATGCGCGCAAGCGCTTGCGAATGGCCCTCGGACCGATGCTCCTCCTCTTGTTGAGCCTGACCACCGCGTTCATCGGCGCCGGTTGGTCGTCGCTCTGGGCCCAGACCCCACCCCCGGCGCCCGCGTCCGCCCCGGCGGCTCCCGCACAGGTCGCACCCGGCCAGGTGACACCGCCGCCCAAGGGCACGGTGCACTTCGAGGTGCGAGTGCTCCAGGCCTCGAATCCGCCGCCCAGTCCGCCGCCTGCCGGAAGTGGCAAGCCCCCTTCCGCGCCTGCGGGGGGCTCCACCACGAGCGTGCCTCCGGCGCCCGCGCCTGCGCCGTCTGCTGCGGTCACCGATGGCCAGATGGATGATCGGCTCAAGCAGGTCGTCCCGAGACTGCGCAAACTCTTTCGCTACAACGACTACACGCCGCTCGAGCACCACAAGGTCGACGTGGAGTACGGGGTGGCCAAGCGCATTCCCGCTCCGGACGATCGTTGGCTCGAGGTGACCCCGAAGGATCTTCAAGGCAAGTCGGTGAGGATGCAGGTGCGCCTGCTCAAGGGCGAGAAGTCTGTCATGACCTCCAACATCGTGGCCGCTCCGGGCGCGCCCGCCATCGTGGGCGGTCCCCGCCACGGCTCGGGTGTGCTCATCATCATTCTCTGGGCCGATCCCGTTCCCACCGCTGCCGCGCCGAAGTGAGCCGCCGGGTGGCCCGCCATGGCTGAGGAACGCTATGCGAGTGAGCGCGCCCGTATTGAGCAGGGCCACGTCAAATACCGTGACAAGCTGAAGGAAGAAGGCAAGCTCTTCGTTCGCGATCGCCTTCGCCTCCTCCTCGATCCCGGCTCGGAGTTCCAGGAAGATTTCCTCTTCGCGCGCAACCAGGAAGCCGACACCCCCGCCGACGGTGTGGTCACCGGGGTAGGCCGGGTCGGCGGCCGCCCCGTATGCATCATGGCCAACGACTACACGGTCAAGGCCGGCTCCTGGGGCGAGAAGACGGTGGCCAAGATCGTGCGCGTCCAGGAGCGCGCGCAGCGGCTCCAGGTGCCGCTTCTCTATCTGGTGGACGCGGCGGGCGGACGCATCTCCGAGCAGATCAAGATCTTCCCCGGACGCTTCCACGCCGGCCGCATCTTCTACAACGAGGTGCAGCTCTCCGGGGTCGTCCCCCAGGTGTGTATCCTCTTCGGCCCGTCGCCGGCCGGCTCGGCCTATCTGCCCGCCCTCACGGACTGCGTGATCATGGTCGACGGCAAGGCGAGCCTCTACGTGGGCTCGCCGCGCATGGTCGAGATGGCGGTGGGGGAAAAAGTGTCGCTCGAGGAGCTGGGGGGAGCGCGCATGCACTGCTCCGTCTCCGGCTGCGGCGACATCCTGGCCGCCTCCGACGAGGAGGCCATCGAGATCGCCAAGCGCTATCTCACCTTCATGCCGTCGTCCTATCGTGAGCGGCCCGCCGCGGTGGCCGCGGGCGAGCCGGCGCCGGGGCGCTCGGTGGACGAGATCGTCCCCCACGACCAGCGCAAGTGGTTCGACATGTACGAGCTCATCAGCCGTGTGGTCGACGCGGGCTCCTTCTTCGAGATCAAGCGGCTCTTCGCTCAGGAGATCATCACCGGCTTCGCGCGCATCGGCGGCCGAGCCACGGGCATCGTGGCCAACCAGCCCAAGGTCAAGGGCGGCGTGCTCATGGTCGACTCCTCGGACAAGGCGGCGCGCTTCATCTGGCTCTGCAACGCGTTCAACATCCCCCTCGTCTACCTCGCCGATGTCCCGGGCTTCATGGTGGGGACCAAGGTGGAGCGAGCGGGGATCATCCGTCACGGAGCCAAGATGGTTTTCGCCACCTCCCAGGCCACCGTGCCGAAGATCTCCGTGGTCGTGCGCAAGTGCTACGGGGCGGGCCTCTACGCCATGTGCGGCCCCGCCTTCGAGCCCGACGCGGCGCTCTCGCTCCCCTACGGACAGGTCGCCATCATGGGGCCGGAGCCCGCGGTCAACGCCGTCTACTACAACAAGATCATGGAGCTGCCGGAGAGCGAGCGGGCCGCCTACGTGCAGCAGAAGCGTCAGGAGTACGTGCAGGACGTGGACATCTACAAGCTCGCCTCGGAGATGCTGGTGGACGGCATCATCGCGGGCTCGGAGCTGCGGAGCGAGCTGGTCCGGCGTCTCGAGTACGCGGCGAGCAAGCAACTCGAGTTCCCACCCCGGCGCAATCCCGTCCCCCCGGTGTGAGGGCGGGGCAGGGGCGGCGGGGCACGGCTCGATGAGCTACCTCGTCCTCGCCCTGCGTTTTCTCACCATCGTGCCCGTGCCGGGTCGCGAGGCGGCCGAGCCCGGCGCCCTCGGCCGGGCCGCCTGGTGGTTTCCCGCGGTCGGGCTGGCCCTGGGCGCCTGTCTCGTCGCCGCCGATCGCATGCTCCTCATCCTCGTCCCGCCGCTCCTGGGCGCCGTGCTCCTGGTGGCCGCGTGGAAGATCCTCACGGGAGGCCTTCACCTCGACGGCCTCGCCGACGCCGTCGACGGGCTAGCCGGGCACTCGGTCGCGCGCCGCCTCGCCATCATGCGCGACAGCCGTCTCGGCGTCTTCGGCGCCGTCGCCATCGGGCTGGCCCTCTTCATCGAGGTGAGCGCGGTCGACGCGATGTCCGCGCCGCGCCATCCCGCCGTCCTCCTCCTCGCCCCTGCGGTCGGGCGGCTCGCCCCGGTGCTGATCGGCCCGCTCTTTCCCGCGGCCACGCCGGGAGAGGGCGCGGGCGCAGACTTCCTCGCCGGCCTCTCGCCATGGGCGACGCCGCTTCATCTGTCCGCATTGTGGGCCCTTTCCGCCTTCCTTCTCGGAGCCTGGGGTGGACTCCTGCTCAGCATCTCTCTCGCTTCCGCTCTGCTGTGGGCGGTGTTCATGGTCTCGCGGATGGGGGGTCTCACCGGCGACGTTCTGGGAGGATCAGTCGAAATCGGCGAGCTGGCGACCCTCAGCGCCGCCGCCTCCCTCATCCATCTCCAGCTCATTTGATGCCCACCACCATCTACCTCGTGCGCCACGGGAGCGTGGTCGGAGCGGAGACGCGGCGCTTCATCGGTCATCTCGACGTGCCGTTGTCTCCGCGGGGCGAGGCTGAAGCCGCCGCCCTGGCCCGACGACTTGCCGGCGTCGCGCTCAGCGCCGCCTATTCGAGCGATCTTTCGCGCACGCGCCGTACCGCTGAGCTCCTCGTCGCTCCCCATGGGCTCCAGGCCGTGGCGCAGCCGGAGCTGCGCGAGTTCTCCATGGGACGGTGGGAAGGGCTCACCGCGGAGGAGATCCGGGCCCTCGACCCCCCGGCCTTCGCCGCCTGGATGGCGGATGTCGGCCGCTTCCAGTTCCCTGAGGGCGAGAGTCTGGCCGACGTGGAGGCGCGGGCGTGGCCCGCCTTCGAGACCATCGCAGAGCGGCACGAAGGCACGTCCGTCCTCGTGGTTGCGCACGGCGGGCCGAACCGGATCGTGCTCTGCCGCGCCCTCGGGGTGCCGCCGGCGCGCATCCTGTCCCTGGGCCAGGACTACGCCGCGCTGTCTGTCATCGAGCGCGATCGCGGACGATGGATGCTGCGCCTGCTGAACCATCGCGAGCCCGTGCGCGAATGAATTTCGACCGCGAGCCGTCCCCGAACGGTCGCCGTGCCTTTCTCAAGGTCGCAGCGGCCGCGGTGGCCACGGCGTGCTCTCCGCGATCCGCCTTCGCCGAGCCGCGGCCACGGCGCGGTGGCGTCCTCAAGGTCATCGGGGTCGAGCCACCGAGTTTTGACGCGCACGGGACCCTGTCCTCCCAGACCCAGTTCCTCTCGTCGCTCGTCCGACGCACGCTCTTCAAGTTCGTCAACGGCGCCCGCTATGGCCCCTCGGACTTCACCCTCGTGCCCGATCTCGCCCTTCGGGCTGACGTGTCGCGGGACGGCCGCGTGTACACCATCGCCCTCCGCCCCGGCGTTCGGTGGGAGACGCGGCCACCCGTACTTGGCCGGGAGCTGGTGGCCGCCGACGTGAAGTACTCCTTCGAGCGCGCGATCAGGAAATCGCCAGCCGCGAGCTCGCTCGGCCGGGTCGAGGGCATCGAAGCGCCGGACGCTCACACCGTGCGCGTCACCCTCGCCGAGGCCTACGCGCCCTTCCTCCACAACCTCGCCGAGCCGTGGAACTGCATCCTGCCCCCCGAGATCGAGGACAAGCTGGGTGACTTCGGGAGAGTGGAGTCCCTCATTGGGTGCGGGCCCTTCGTGCTGGAACGGTATGAGCCTGGGCTCAAGGCGGTGTTTTCCCGCAATCCCCGTTACTACCAGCGAGGCCTCCCCTATCTCGACCGCGTCGAGTGGCTCTTCGTCAAGGATCGCGCGACGCAGCTCTCGCTCTTCCGCGCGGGGCAGGTCGACCTGCCCTCCGCTGACGCGCGCATCGCCCGCGCCGACGTCGCCGCCTTCCGCGCCGCCAACCCCTCCTATCCCGTGAGATTCTGGGATAGCCTCGCCGTCCGCACCCTGGCCTTCCGCACCGACCGGGCCCCTTTTCATGACGCGCGAGTGCGCCAGGCGTTCTCCCTCTCCATCGACCGCAAGAAGTGGTTGACCCAGCATCTGGGCGGGCAGGGATGGGAGGACGCCGGCCCCGTGCCCGCGCCGATGCGCGAGTGGAAGCTTCCCACCGCCGATTTGGGGGAGGGGATGCGATGGCTACAATACGGTCCCGTCCTCGCCCGGAACCTTCTCGCCGAGGCAGGGTTCCCCAATGGCATGAAGGTCCGGTGTACCACCTGGCCCGGCTACGGCCCGGAGTACGTGGAAGACCTTGAGCTGCTCGCCCAGGGGCTGCGACAGATCAGGGTCGAGCTCCAGATCGTCAACGAGGACTACGGCCAATACATCCGTGGCTCCTTCCTGGGAAGGTTCGACGAGCTGACGTGGGGGCCGTCGTCGCTCTTCACGGAGGTCGACGGCTACCTCTACAACTTTTTCCGCAGCGGTCTGCCCGACAATCGCAGTCACGTCGCCGACAGTCCCCTCGACGTGATGCTCGATGCCCAGCGCCGGCATGCTCCACACGCCGCGCGGCGGAAGATCATCGACGACATCCAGCGCCACGTCGCGGAGCGCGTGTACTACGTCTACACCCCGTCCCCGAGGAACGTCTCCTCGTGGACGCCGTGGGTGAAGAACTACGGCACCAAGAACTCGTTTGATCGCGGCGCGCAGCTCGAAGTCGTCTGGCTGAACCGGTAGCGTTCAGGCCAGGAACGTCTGGCCCCACCCGGCCTCATCGGGACGGCTGCGTTGGATCCACCTGGCGTCGACCGTCGACTCAGCGTTCCCAGGACGGAACCTCAGCACCAAGCCCTCGCTGCCTGTGATGCATTTTGGCGCCATGCGAGGGGTGCCCGCCCGCATCGAGGCGGGGCGGCATGTCAACCCTTCGACAGTCGACAATCTTGTTGACAGACAGTTGTCCGGACGTTTCCTGACACTCTTTCGCCGCACGCTGTCATGACGTCGAGACAGCGGTCGCGTGGCGCGCCCTCGAATTCGGGGGCATCCCACCGAGTCTGAGTGGCTGATGCAGGCCAGACACCCGTCCAAGATGCTTCTGGTGGCTCGGCGCCATGTTCGTGGGCCACCCGGCCCGTGGCACCGGCCGTGCAGCACTCAGGCACGGCCGGAAAAGCTCATCAGGCTTTCACCGCGGACCGTCCGCGGCGAGACCACGACAGGGGCTTCACGGTCGGCCAGTCACGGATGTGGTGGAGAGGACTCAACGATATGAAGACAGCAAGATGGCGATGCCCAAGCACGCACGTTCCGCGTGGCCACGGGGGCTTTTCTGCCGCCGAGCTCCTCGTGGTGGTCGCCGTCATCGGTCTGCTCTTCACGGTGAGCGTTCCCTTCTTTCTGAGCGCCTATCAGGCCGCGGCGGCGCGGGCAGACGTCCAGCAAGTCATGTCGCTTTTCAACCAGGCGCGCGAGCTGGCGATCAAGCAGAACAACAGTGTGTGCGTCTCCATACCGAACAATCAGCAGATGCAGTTTCTGCAGGGGAGTTGTGCCGGCGGGGCATGGGTCGGAGCGGGAACAGATGCGACCGGCGCCATCAATCTGCCGGCAGGATTCACGATCGGTCCGGTGTCGTCCACGGTGACCTTCACCTATTTGGGTGCCGCCACCGCGGCCACCACCTATACGATGACCAACTCGACCACGGGGGGTACCACCACCATCTCGATCGCGTTGAGTGGCCGCGTGAGGAGCCCATGATGCTCACCACTTATCGAACCATCACGGGCGAGTCGGGGATGTCTCTCGCCGAGATCCTCGTCGCGTCCGTGATCATTGCCATCGGTCTCGTCGGACTCCTTTCCGCGGTACCCGTGGCGAGCTACGGCATCCACGAGGGACGCAACCTGTCCACGGCGACCTTCCTCGCCAATCAACGCCTCGAGCAGGTACGCAATGCCGTCTGGACGGTCTCGCCGGCCAATGACTGTCTCGGAACGTCTACCTCTTCAGCCCCGACCTCGGGGGCGTGCAACGGAGCGGCGGTGACCACGTTTCCGGATGAAGCAAGTATGGCGGCGCCCTACAGCGACTACACGCGGACCGTGCGGATCACGGACTGCAGCGTGGCCGGCTGTGGCACCATCGTCAGCGCCGATCTGCGGCAGGCCACGGTGACGGTGAGCTACACGCCAATGACGGGGGCGGGAGGAGTCTCCACCGGCTCCACGAAGAGCGCCATCGTCACCATGCTGGTGGCCAAGCGATGAGCGGTCTGCGTTCGATGATGAGGAACGAAGGCGGCTTTTCTCTCGCCGAGTTGCTCGTGGTGATGGCGGTCCTCGGCCTCATGCTCGCCGGGCTCCTCGCCGTGCAGATGCAAGGGCAAGACAGCTACCTGATGGGGGCCAGCCGTGTCGAAGCCCAGCAGAACGGGCGGGTCGCGTTGGAGCTGATGGTCCGCGAGCTGCGGTCCGCCCAGTCCGTCACCGCGATTGCGTCGGCCACGGACATGACCTTCGTCGACGAAAATGGCGTGACCATCCAGTATCAACTGTCCGGCACCACCCTGAATCGAGTGTCCGCCGGCACGTCGACGCCCCTCATTGGCGGCGTCACGAGCTTGACCTTGACGTACTTCTCCGCGTTCAACGGCGCCACCAATACGGGGACGACCACCGCCGTCGCGGGGAGCGTCCGAGCCGTTCGCATCCAGCTCGTCACGACCACCGAGAATTCCGTGGCGAGCTACTCGATGGCCTCGCAGTCGGCGGTGCTGGAGTCGTTCGTCCAGCTCAGGAACATATAGGAGGTCTCATGCGTCTCCGCCAGCTCAGGCACCTTCTCGAAGGGCAGCATGGCATCGCCATGCCCATGGCCATGATCGCCCTCGTCCTTCTGTCAGCGCTCATCATCGCCTTCTCCATGCTCGCCGCCTCCGAGCCGGTCATCGCCAACAATCAGCTGCAGGTGGCTCAGGCGCGTGCAGTGGCGGAGAGCGGAGTCGAACGAGCCATCTGGGCCCTCAACAACCCGACGGATCCGAAAGGGATTCCCAATCCTCTGGTGACGCCGGCCGCGCCCTACGACGGGACCACGACCATCGCCGTCATGCAGAACGGCGCGCAGGTCGGCGTCTTCACCGTGTCGGTGACCAATGGGACCGTGGCCAACGAGCGCGTCATCGTGGCCACGGGATGGGTGCCGTCCGACACCGCGGCCAACAAGGTCAAGCAGAAGATCCAGGTCAGCGTGCTGCAGTTTCTCTTTTCGGGCTTCCCCCCTCCCGCCGCGTTGACGGTTCGAGGGGAGATCGGGATCGGCGGCAATACCCTCATCGACTCGCGGTCGGACACGAGCTGCGGCAACAAGGCGGGGACGAACAGTGAGGGCCTCACGACGACGGGGGGCTCCGGCACCGTCTATGGGGCCGACGGCAACAACACGGCCAATCAGGCGACCGACGTCGTCCAGAACGTCCCCGATGCCACCCTCGACCAGTACATGCTCTCGAACAAGGACCTCACCCAGCTCAAGAAGCTCGCCCAGGCCAACGGCACCTACTACCAGGGCACGGTGCTCTTCGATTCCGGCAATCAGTTGAACAACGGGATCGTCTTCGTCGACACGGTCAGTGGCAACAACATCGACGTCAA
>Ga0209465_10000403_pt1 | contig 20507 bp, 19 predicted proteins | sample PanSoiPlot1MoBio_FD_188321 | JGI IMG/M metagenome (GOLD analysis project Ga0209465, IMG submission 188321) | Tropical forest soil microbial communities from Panama analyzed to predict greenhouse gas emissions - Panama Soil Plot 1 MoBio (SPAdes)... | ecosystem: Environmental > Terrestrial > Soil...
CTGGCCATCGGTTCTCAGGCGCTCCAGGACGGCAACCACGCCGAGGCACGGCGGGTCATCGAGGAGGCGCAGCCGTACCTGGCGGGGCACAAGAGCCTGAAGGTGACGCTGAGGTACATGCACCTGACGGAGACAGCGCTCCGCGAGACGATGCGCCTGCTCGAAGACCGCGACGCGCCGGCTGCGCGCGCCGCGAACGACACTAGCAGCGACGGCGAACTTACGGCACGATAGCGGCACTTAGAACTTTTGGCCGCTGCTCGTACCGGATTCGCGTTTCAAAAACCTAACTTAGAAAGTGGAGGCGCCGGGAGTCGAACCCGGGTCCGGGAGCGCGCCATTCAAGTCGCTACGTGTGTATCCGGCGATTGAGTTTTCGTCGCGGGGTTGGCCCACCGGCGGGGCACTCTCGCGCTTAGCCTCCGAAATTTTGCGGCCGCGCCCGCAGGCGCCTGCGCGGCCGCTAGCCCGCTAGATGGCCACTTGCCGGGGCCGCGGGCGGCTCCCCGGTTCGTGGTCTGGTCCGGTTTTTAGGCGGCCAGAGCGAACGCGTTGTCGTTCGCTGTTCTTTTTTTGCCCGTTTTTACGAGGCCTCGGGCGCCTCGACACGCGACCTGGACTTTGCAAACCCCCGTCGAAACCGTTTCGCCCCCGAGAAATTTCGGGATCGCCTCAGTATAGCGGATCGGACGCGACGCGACGGCCGAGCAACGCGCGCGCGGACCAGGTTCTTGAGCCGGTTTCGGTCTCAGCCGGGGCTATTCCAGGCGAGGAGGCAACATTTCCTGCGGCACGCAGAGCTCGGCGGCGTCCGGGACCACGGGGGCGCCACCGCCCGCGGCGAGCGACTTCCCGTACACGAATACGCTGAGCGGGCTCGGCGCGACGACCGTGCAGGGGGCGCTCGACGAGATCGGCACCACCATGCGATCGGCCACCGCGGGCGGCGTGGTGACGAGCGGTGCGCCAACGTCCACGACTTGGGCGATCGAGATCAGGCTGCTCGACGTGGCCACGGAGACGATCAGTACGACCGGCACGGGCACGCTGACGTTGACCGAGACCGCACCCGGCGAAGGGACCTACGAAACGTCCGTCGCCAACGCCTTCATCCTCGACGGGCTGGCCGGCCCGCCTATGGGGACGCGGACCGGAAGATACTTCCTGGTCGGCGGTCTGCTGATGATGACGGGCCAGCGGACGGCGACACCGAGTCTCCGACGCCGGCCGCACGATCTCGCTGAACAACTTCGGCTCGGTGACGGTGGTGCTGACGAAGTCGTAAGCCCGTCCTCAAGTAGGCGTTGCCTTTTTCCGCGTCCACGGTAAGAGGGGGCAATGACGTCGGCCGGAGTTGGAGTGGCCGTCCACCTGGACGGGTTCACGGCCGCAGGCCTGGCCGCGCATCGCGCGCTGGCCGCCGCTGGCACGCGGACCGCGAAGGTCGCGATCGTGTTCGCCGGCATCAAGCACGACGACGACGAATACGCGGGCGTGCTGTCCGCCGTACGCCGCACGCTTCCCGACGCGGCCGTGATCGGCTGCTCCGCGACGGGCGTGCTGACCGGCGCCGAAGAGGTCGAGAACGCGAACGCGGTCGTGGTGCAGGTGCTGGACGGCGATGGGCCGCTGCCGACGCCGCTCTTTCTTCCCGGCGTGCGCGGTGAGCCGCGCGCGGCGGGCGCGAAGCTGGGGCAGCGCGCGCGCGACGCGCTGGACGGCGAGGTCGAGGGCGCGGCGGTGGCGGTGCTTGTCGATCCCGCCGAGCTCGACGCCGCGGACTTCGTCGCCGGCATCGCGGACGCCGCGCCCGGGTTGCTGATCACCGGCGCCGGCGCCTCGGGCGGCGAGGCCGGCTGCCGCGTCTTCTGGGAGGATTCCGCGCACGCCGATTCGGCGGTGGCGCTGGTGCTGCCCCGGGCGTTGCACCCGAGCCTCGGCATGACCCAGGGCTGCCAGGCGCTGGGCGATCCGCTGACCATCACGGCCGCCGACGGGAACCTGATCCTCGAGATCGAGGGGCGTCCCGCGGTCGAGGCGCTGGATCGCACGCTGTCGGATCCGCGTCACCCGGGGCTGCGGCAGATGACGGCGCACCTTCTGGCCGGCATCGGCGAGCGCGGCTCGGGCGGGCGGTCGAACTACGTGGTGCGCCCGTTCGCGGTCGCGGAGGGGGAGCGGGCGGCGCTCGCGGTCGCCGAGCCAGTGCGCACCGGGCAGACGATCTGCTTCACGCTGCGCGACGCCATCGGCGCGCGCGACGACATGAAGGCGATGCTCGACGAGCAGGCGGAAGCCCGCGGCGCCGACACACCGAAGTTCGGTTTCTATTTCAACTGCGCGGGCCGGGGCAGCGCGCTCTACGGGCAGCCGGGGCTGGATCCCGAGCTGATTCGCCGCCGATTCGGCGCGCTGTCGCTCGCCGGTATCGAAAGCTCGTTCGAGATCGCGCCCACGTTCGGACGTCCGCGCATTCACATGTTCACCGGCGTCCTGCTGCTCGCCGGTTAATTGCGCCGCGCCGGTGCGCGGTTGCGTCCGTCGAGAATCCCCCCGGTCTCTCGACGGGAACTACCTACGCTGGGCTATTTGTCTTCCCACCAAAAAACTGTGATCGCGAGACAGTGAAAGGCTTCGTCTGAAGACTGCGTGACGATCGTGTCGACGATCTGGCAGGCCGGGTGCTCCTTGATCCAGGCCGTCACCTTCTCCCCCAAGTTCTCCCGTTCCTGCGCCATCGTCGCAGAGAAGACCTTCACGCCGTTGAAACGCGCCGTCGTGTGGTTTTGATGTTGTGCCATCGGTGTCTTGGTTCCTTTTGGAGGCTGTACGTCTTCCGTATAGCAGCGTTTCGTCGCTGACGGCAATCCTTCTCGTCAGCGACGGAGATCGCTCCCCCATCCTCCCCTTGATTGCCTTCCTATCGGCGGGGGGCCTTACGGCTTTCCCCCGTCGGTTTTCACCTCCGGCAGCGCGGGCTGCTCCGGCGCCGGACCCAAACCCATCTTCGCTTTCAGTTCGGCCAGCGCGAGATCCGAGCCGGTCGATCCCTCCAGCTTCTTGAACTTCTGCTGTAGCGTATCGCCGGTCAGCTCGCCACCCAGCTCCGTCGACGCTTCGGACTCCGCCTCGATCTGTTCGACCTTCTGGTGCATCCGCTCGAACGTGTCGAACGCGCTGTTGTCCGACAGGCCGCGCATCGTGTCCTGGATGGCCTTCTGGGCCTCGGCGCGCTTCTGCCGCGCGATCAAGATGTTCTTCTTGCGCTTCGCCTCTTCGATCTTGTCGTTCAGCGTGCGCAGCTGGTCCTTCAGCTTGTCGACGGCGTCCTTCTGCAGCTGCCACTGCTTGCCGAACTCCGCCTGCTGATTGTCGTGCTCCGACTTGCGCGTCAGCGCCTCCTTGGCGAGGCCGTCGTCGCCGCTCCGCACGGCCAGCATCGCCTTGCGCTCCCACTCCTTCGACAGTTCGATCTGCTCGTCCCACTGCTTCTTCAGGCGCTTCTCGTCGGCAATCGAGGTCGCGACCTGCTTCTTCGCCTCGACCAGCTGGTTCTGCATCTCCAGCACGATCTGGTTCAGCATCTTCTGCGGGTCCTCCGCCTTGCTGATCAGATCGTTGAGGTTGGATTTGATGAGGGTGCCGAGCCTGGAGAAGATTCCCATGATGGTGTCCTTACCGGTCTAGCTGTCTTCTTGAATTTGTCACGTTGCTGACGCGGATTACTTGCCCCCGGCGGCCGCTCCGGCCGGGGCCGGTGAGGCGAAGCGTGAAAGTGCGGGGTAATTCTTGGCCACGGCCATCGCCATGTCATCGACCACTGCCTGGAGCTCATTGAGGTCCAGGTTCTCGAGCTCGAGGGCGTCGACGATGACGACCGTGTCGCCCTCCAGGCCAAAAGCGCCGTGGACCATCTCCGTGGTGTTCAGAGCCAGCAACGTCCGGTAGAGTTCCTCCCGACCCGACCGGGGCAGCTCCATCACCTTGAGGCGAAACGCGACCACCGGACCGGCGATCGACACGACCAGCGAAGAGCCATCAATCTTGACTAACCAGATGCCGGGCTTGATCGTTTCGTACGGCACCCCCGTCCGCAGCAGATAGGACTCGATGTCCTCGGCGCTCTTCATGATCCAAAGAAGGTTAGTCGGAAAACCGGCGCTCGACAAACGCGGGCCGGTCATCGACAATTCGGCCTGGCTGTGGTAGCCGAATCGCGGCGGATGCCGATCGACTTGAACAAGCTTCCCCGTCACGTCGCGATCATCATGGACGGCAATGGGCGGTGGGCTCAGGAGCACGGTCTGCCCCGCGTCGAGGGCCACCGCCAGGGCGCCAAGGCCGTCCGCGAGGTAGTGCGCGCCGCCCGCGAGATCAACCTGCGGGCGCTGACGCTGTACGCGTTCTCGGCCCAGAACTGGCAGCGGCCCCCCGACGAGGTCGCGACGCTGATGCAGCTTCTTCGCGACTACGTCATCGAAGAGCGCGACGAGATCATGGATAACGACATCCGCCTCGTCGCCATCGGCGACGTGGACCGGCTGCCCGCGTTCGTCAAGGAGCCGCTCGACGCCCTGATGCGCGATTCGGCCGACAATCAGTCGATGACGCTGTGCCTGGCGCTGTCGTACGGCGGCCGGGAGTCGATCGTCGCCGCCGCGCGCGCCCTGTGCGAGGCGGCCGCCGCCGGCGAGCTCGAACCGGCGCAGGTGACCGAAGAACGCGTCACGGCGGCGCTGCAGACGGGCGGCCTGCCGCAGCTGGACCTCCTGGTCCGCACCTCGGGCGAGGAGCGGCTGTCGAACTTCCTGCTCTGGGAAGCCGCCTACGCGGAGCTCTACTTCACCGACACCTTCTGGCCCGCCTTCGGTAAGGCGGAGCTGTACGAGGCGCTGGAGTCGTACCGGCGCCGCGAGCGCCGCTTCGGGCGCACGCGCGAGCAGATCCGCAGCGCCGGCTGACAGGGCCGGGCGGCCCGCCCATGGCGCTTCCCAACCTCGCGCAGCGCTTCATCTCGGCCGTCGTGGCGCTGCCGCTGATCGCCGCGCTGATCCTGTGGCACCAGCCGTGGGGGTTCGGCGCGCTGGTGCTGCTGGTGGCGGGGCTGGCGCTCTGTGAGTACACGAAGATCGCGCTCGGGGGCGCGAGCCGGCGGTTCCGCATCGGCGTCATCGTGCTGGGGGTGGGCCTTGCCGCAGGGGTGTATGCGTGGCCGGACCTGGCCATCGTCTGGGTGCTGGCGGCGTTCGTGGCGACGGCGACGCTGGTGCTGCTCGACCCGGGGGAGATCCCGGCCGCCGGCGCCCGGCTGGGGCTGGCGGCGTTCGGGGTCTTCTACCTGGGCCTGCTCTGCGTGCCGATGGCGATCATGCAGCGCGAGGCCGTCCACGGCCGCGAGTGGGTGCTGCTGGCCATCGCTCTGACCTTCGGCAACGACACCGGCGCCTACTTTGCGGGGAAGGCGCTGGGGCGGCACAAGCTCTACCCGGCCGTGTCGCCGGCGAAGACGGTCGAGGGCGGCATCGGCGGGATGGTGGCCGGCCTGCTCATCATGCTCGGCGCGCGCGCCACGTTCGTTCCGTGGCTGACCGTGCGCGACTGCCTGCTGGCGGCGCTGCCGGCCGGCGTCATCGGGCCGATCGGCGACCTGGTCGAGTCGCTTATCAAGCGGGCGTTCGGCGTCAAGGATTCGGGCCACCTGATCCCCGGCCACGGCGGCATGCTCGACCGGATCGACGCCCTCCTGTTCGTCTCAGCCTGGCTCTTCGTCTACACCCTCTACCTCAGATAAACGACGGCCCCCGCGCGAAGACTCGGGCGGGGGCCGTATGAATCAAACCGGAAGGGAGGGAGTCGGGAAGCGGAGCGTAAGAAGAAGAGAAGCGATGCGAGTCGGGAAGCAATGCGAGTCGGGAAGCAAACGGTCCGGGCCGACCTACTGGTAAACCCCGGAACCGTCAATCTATGGGGAGGAGGGGATGCGCGAACCGAGCCGAGACTCTGTCCGACGCTTCCGAGGCAACGATTCCAGCAAGGGGTATGCCGGCCCACGCAAAATCGGGGATGTCGTTGATTTGGCGGCAGTTCCGTGTTACGACGAGCCCTCAAGGTCTCGAAGTTTCGCGATGAACCCTGACATTTGCGTCAGTATGTGCCTAGACGGCCCGGGGCTGCACCTGCCCGCGTTGGCCTCTTACGGCTTTCGGAGCCCGCTTGTTGGCTCCCCAAACCCTCTCGCGATGGTACGCGGCGCGCAAAGCGCGCCAGCTCCGCGCGCGACTAGCTTCCTTCCGTCCGGATGCCCCATAGCAGCCTCCTCGTAATCAACGCCGACGGTCCGGAGACCAGAGTCGCGCTCGTCCAGGACGGCTACCTGGGCGAGCTCTACATCGAGCGGAAGCGCGAGCGCGGCATCGCGGGGAACATCTACAAGGGCCGCGTCGAGCGCGTGCTGCCCGGGATGCAGGCGGCGTTCGTCAACATCGGGCTCGAGAAGAGCGCGTACCTCCACGTCTCGGACGTGCGCGGAACGCCCGACGATCTCAAGCGCCTGTTCGCGGGCGAGTCGAACCGTCCGGCCGACGACGAGGACGAGGACGCGGCCGACGCGGCGCGCGCGGGCGGGGGCGCCCGCATCGAGGACCTGCTGAAAGAGGGCCAGGAAGTCATCGTCCAGGTGACGAAGGAGCCGATCAGCACCAAGGGCGCGCGGACGACGCGGTACATCTCGCTGCCGGGCCGTCACCTGGTGTTTATGCCGACGGTGGATCACATCGGCATCTCGCGGCGGATCGCGTCGGACCGCGAACGGCGCCGTCTGCGCGAGATCGTCGAGTCGATGCGGCCGGCCGGGTCCGGCTTCATCGTCCGCACCGTCGCCGAGAACGTGTCCGAGCGCGAGCTCAAGAGCGACATGGAGTTCCTGATCAAGCTCTGGAACGAGGTCGTGCGGCGCGCGGCGACCGGGCGCTGCCCGTCGCTGATCTACAACGACCTCGACCTTCTGCTGCGGACGGTGCGCGACCTGTTCACCGCCGACGTCGAGAAGCTGATCATCGATTCGCGGTCGGAGTACGAGCGGGTCAAGAAGTTCATCGCCGCGTTCATGCCCGACTTCGCGGGGCACATCGAGATGTACGACGGCAACGATCCGATCTTCGACGGCTTCGGCATCGAGATCGAGATCGACCGGGCGCTGGAGCGCAAGGTCTGGCTGAAGTCGGGCGGCTACCTGATCGTCGACGAGATGGAGGCGCTGACGGCGGTCGACGTGAACACCGGGCGGTTCGTGGGCAAGAAGAGCCTGGAAGACACCATCACGAAGACCAACCTGGAGGCAGCCCAGGAGGTCGCCGAGCAGCTGCGCATCCGTTCCATCGGCGGGATGATCGTCGTCGACTTCATCGACATGGACCGGCCCCACAACCGGGACAAGGTGACGCGCGCGTTCAACGAGCACCTGCGCCGGGACCGGTCGAAGGCGGCGGTGACGCGCATCTCGGAGCTGGGCCTCATCGAGATGACGCGCAAGCGGACGCGCGAATCGCTGCTCCACACCCTGACCGAGCCGTGCACGGCCTGCGAGGGGAAGGGCTACACGAAGTCGCGGCGCACGGTGACGTACGAGCTTCTGCGCGAGCTGCGCCGGCAGGGCGACCTGGTCGAGGGTGACACGGTGATGGTCGAGGTTCACCCCGACGTGGCGCAGGTGCTGCAGTCGACCGACCGGGCGTTTCTCGAGGAGATGGAGAAGCGGCTGCAGAAGCGGATCGTCATCAAGGCGCGTGGTTCATTCCACGTCGAGGACTTCGAGATCCGCTCGCCCCACGACAAGACGCCGATCGAGAAGTCGGAGGTCGCGGGCGCCGGGCGCGACGACAAGGACGGTCCGCGCGAGGGAAAGCGGCGGCGGCGCAGGCGGCGCCACATCGGGCCGCCGGCCGAGGTCGAGGCGATGCTGGCCGAGGAAGAGGCGAGCGCGATCGACCCGGAGTCACTGGCCGCCGACGCCGAGGCGGAGCGCAACGGCGCGCGCGAATCGCATGCGCCCGCGGACGAGGGCGCCCACGCGAGCGGCTCGGAGAACGGCGACGCGCGCGACGCGACGCCCAACCCCGACGTCCCCGGCGGCTCGGGCGGCACGTCCACCTGATTCCGGTCCCCTCGCCCCGCGAAGCGGGGAGAGGGTTAGGGTGAGGGGCGCCCGCGTGGTAGGTACGACCCAGCCGTGGTCCGCATCTGTTTCGTCTGCCTGGGCAACATCTGCCGCTCGCCGACCGCCGAGGCGGTGATGCGCCATCTGGTGAAGGAGGAGGGCCTGGGCCAGCGGATCGAGATCGACAGCGCCGGGACGGGCGACTGGCACGTCGGCGATCCGCCCGACCGCCGCGCCCGCGCCGTGGGCGCCGCGCGTGGCATCCCGCTGTCGGGGACGGCGCGCCAGTTCACGGCCGCCGACTTCGCGCGCTACGATCACGTCATCGCGATGGACGGCTCGAACCGCGACGAACTGCTGCGGATGGCGCCGGGGCCGGCCGACCGCGCCAAGGTGCGCCTGCTGCGATCGTTCGACGCCAGCGCGCCCCCCGACGCCGACGTGCCCGACCCCTATTACGGCGGGCCGCGCGGGTTCGACGAGGTGTTCGACATCTGCGAGCGCGCCTGTCGTGGCCTGCTCGAGCACCTACGGCGCGCGCACGAGGTCTAGAGGCACGTGGAAGCGCGCCTGGAGAGCTCGCTCGCCGCCGCGCTGGGTTCGCGGGTCGTCGGCGCGCGGCCGCTGACGGGCGGCGACATCAACCAGGCGTTCGAGGTGAGTCTGGAGGACCGGCGCGAGGTGTTCGTGAAGTGCAACGTCAGCGCGCCGAACGACATGTTCGTGGCCGAGGCGAAGGGGCTGGCGTGGCTAGGCGAAGCGAAGGCGCTGCGCCTGCCCGGCGTGCTGGCCGCGTCGGGCGCGAACGACCTGACGCCGTTCCTGGCGCTGGAGCTGATCCGACCAGGGCGGCGCGCGCAGAACTTCGACGAGCGGCTGGGGCGCGGGCTGGCGGCGCTGCACCGGCACGGCGGGCCGGCGTTTGGTCTCGACCACGACAACTACATCGGTCGGTTGCCACAAAAAAACACCTACGCCGTCGCGTGGCCGGAGTTCTATCGGGTCCGGCGTCTCGGCCCGCAGCTGCGCGCGGCCGCCGACGCGGGCCTGGCGCCGCCGCGTCTGCGGCGCGACTTCGAGCGCCTGTTCCAGCAGCTGGAGACGCTGTGCGGGCCGGCCGAACCGCCCGCCCGGCTGCACGGCGATCTGTGGGGCGGCAACCTGATCACCGACGATCTGGGTGAGCCGTGCCTGATCGATCCGGCCGCCTACGGCGGCCATCGCGAGATCGATCTGGCGATGATGAAGCTGTTCGGCGGTTTCGGCCCGCGCGTGTTCGACGCCTACAAAGAGGCGTTCCCGCTGGCCGACGGCTATCGCGAGCGCGTGGCGCTGTACCAGCTCTACCCGCTGATGGTGCACGTCAACCTGTTCGGCGCCGGCTACCTCGGCCAGGTCGAAGCCGCGCTCGCGCAGCTCGTCTAGTGGCTAGAGGGCCAGGGGGCCCGAGTTGGGTTTGATGTCGCCGATAGACTTGAAGGTCGACATGCCCATCAGCTGCGCGATCGAGACCAGCAGCTTGGCGTGATCCTGACCGTCGAAGTTGAGGAAGCGGCCGGTCTTCAGGGCGCCGCCCGCCTTGCCCGCCATGATGAAGGGGACGTGGGACATGTTGTGGGACGTGTTGCCGAGCTTGCGGCCCCACACGATCAGCGTGTTGTCGAGCAGGGTTCCGGTCCCCTCGTTGACGGCGTCGAGCTGTCCCAGCAGATACGCCACCTGCTGTGCGTACCAGTTGTCGATCTGCGAGAGCGGGGTGCGCTCGTCGGTGCCGTCGTGAGACATCGTGTGGTGGGGGCTGGTGTGCCCCAGCCAGGTGTGCGTGATGCTGCTGAACCCGTGGCTCAGCTGCAGGGTCAGCACGCGCGTCACGTCGCACGCCAGCAGGTGCGCCGTGATGTCCATCATCTGCGTGATCTCCATCGGGTAGTTGGCGTTGTTGGCGGTCAGCGTGGCGGGCGACGCCGGGATCGTGCAGGCGCCGGTGGTGGGCGTGGATGTCGTCGGCGCCGGCGAGATCCGCCGTTCGATCGCCAGCACGCCCTGCAGGTGCGCGTCGATCTTCTGGTAGTCGGCGCTGCCGACGCGCGTGCGGATGCGCGCCAGATCGCCCTTCAGGAGATCGACCAGCGCGTGCTGCTCGTTGCGCGCCCTCGTCACCGCCGGGTCTTCGGTCGGCGGCTGCATCCCCGTCGGCGTCACGCCCATGAAGTAACGGTTGAACGCCGTCACCGGGTTGTCCTCGGACGTGATCGGCGCGTTCGGTCCCGTGTAAGACATCCGGTTCACGGACGTCGGGCTGCCGGTCTGGACGCCGAGGGCGATCGATCGGTAGAGCGTCTCCTGGGCCGCGTCGGTCGGCGACTTCGAATACGGCATGCCCGCTCCGTAGGCCTGCGCCACGATCTGATCGATCGTCGCGGCGTTGCCCCAGCCGGTCAGGTGGCCGTTGCCGCCGTCGAAGCTGGCGCCGCTGTTCGGCGGGGGCAGGGTGGTGCCGCTCCACAGGCCCGCCATGCCGTACGCGTGCTGTTCACCCGCGCCAGCGGCCGTCATCGTCAGGCCCCACGGGACGACCACCTTCGCCTTGAACGGCTCCAGCGGCGCGTGAATCTGCGAGAACGTGAAGTTGGTTTCGGTCCCGCTCGGCTCCGTGTCGACGGTCGTGCTGAAGTCCTTCGCGGGCGCGCCGTCGGGCGTGAAGATCAAAATCAGCCGCTTGGGCCGCGGCGCCGCCTGCGCGCTGGCGTTGAGCAGCGGGATCAGCGGGCCGGCGGCCGCGCCCAGGCCGAGGCCCTGCAGGATCTGCCGGCGGGTCAGGTCGAATCGCAGTCTGCGTGCCATGATGATTTAGCTCCCGATCAGGCGGACGTTGCGGAACGCGGGGCTGAGCGCGACGCGCTTCAGCAGCTCGCGGATGTTGCCGCCCGACGCGGCGAACGCCTCCCGGATTCCCTGGATCGAACAGGCATCGTTGGTCGTTTCCATGCGGCCCATCGAGTACCGGAACCACTGGCTCACCATGCAGTTCGACACGATGTCCGACCCGGCCAGCCGGTTCGCCAGCTCGACCGCGCCGTTGAACGTTCCATCCAGGCCCGGGCCGGCCATCACGATGTTGCCGGTCGCATCGACGGGCACGTTGCCATCCATGGTCCGGAACGCGCCGATGCCGTCGAAGTTCTCGAACCCGAGGCCGATGGGATCCATCAGCAAGTGGCAGGTCGCGCAGTTCGGGTCGCTGTCGTGCTGCGCGAAGCGCGCGCGCGTCGACGTGGCGGCCGTCGCCGGCGGCGGGGTGGTGTTCACGTTCACGGGCGGCGGCGGGACGTAGCCGCACATCACGTTCAGGCGCACCAGCTTGCCTCGGTGAACGGGCGACGTCTGATCCGGGTGCGCCCAGCGGGTCAGGAACGCCGCCTGCGTCAGGAGGCCGGCGCGTTGGGTGGCGTCGAGGGTGACGGGCATCCCGACGGTGAACCCGGCCGGCTGCGGCACGCCGTACAGGTTGAACAGCCCGCCCTGCGGGAACGCGACGTTCGACGTCAGCAGCGTGCTGAGCAGCCCGTCGCCCTGGCGGACGACGTAATCGGAGAACATGTCCAGCTCTGCCAGCATCGCGGTTCCGAGCTGGGCGTTGTAGCTGGGGTAGGCCGTCGTGCTCTTGGTCTGGTCCAGCAGATCGCTGACGCCGAGCCACTGCCGGTGGAAGAGCGCGATGGTCGTGGCGGCCTTGTCGCTGGTCAGCATGCGCTGCACCTCGCTCTGCAACACCGAATCGGTCACCAGCGTTCCGTCCGCGGCGCGCGCGAACAGCGTGTCGTCCGGCATCGTGTTCCAGAGGAAGTACGACAGGCGCGACGCCAGCTCGTAGGGCGTGATCGCGACCGTGCCCGCCTGCGGCGTGCCGGTCGCGCCGACGTCGTAGTGATAAAGAAAGAACGGCGACTGCAGCATCGCCTCGACGACCAGGCGGAAGCCGTTGGCGGCGTCGAGGCCCGTCTTGCCCAGCGTGTAGAGCGAGAGGTAGGTCTGGATCTCGGTCGCGTCGAGCGGGCGGCGGTAGGCGCGCTGGCCGAACTCGGTCACGAAGCGCGTCGCGCAGGTGGTGCTGGTGCCGGTGTCGCTGGTGAGGTCGCACGGCGATATCTGAGCCATGCGCGACTTGGCGTCGAGGGCCAGCGACGCGGCCGTCTCTTGCAGCTGCTGCACCAGCGTGTCGTCCACGGGCGCGATGGCGTTGCTGTTGAACGGGCCGATCGTCTCGTCGGGCCCGAGCGCGTCGGCGGGCGTGCCGGTGGCGCCGATCAGGTCGTGAACGGTGTTGTTGTACTCGTCGTGCGTCAGCCGCCGGGCCGGCGTCAGGCCCGCGTTCAGCACGCCGTTGCTGGCCATGCAGTCGGCCACGACCGTGTCAGCGGTTCCGCCCCCACCGGTCGAGGTGCCCCCGACGCCGGCGGTGCCGGAGATCGATCCGCCCGCCTGGCCGGACTGGCCGTGGGCGCCGATCGTTCCTGTACAACCGGCGGCCGCAGCGGTCGCCGTCAGCGCCAGCGCGCAGGCGCGACCGCGCCATCTGCTGGGAGAGTCGAGCATTTCACTTTCCTCCGTGCTGCGAAGGGAGCCGACGCCCACCCAGTAACGCCCGCAAATTCACTGTACGCCTCTTTGAAGTTTTTCGTCTCGCGTTATTCGCTCGTGACGAAAAAAAGTGCGTACATCGAGGATCATTCGGCAACGAAGTTACAAAACGGGGCCTCAAGGCTGCGTAGTTCGAGGGGTTTGAAACCCCCGATTTTAGCTAGCCCAGCCGCCGTGCTAGCTTGGCGCGCGAACATGGAATTTCGAACGCTCGGACGCACGGATTGGAAAATCTCGACGGTCAGCTTCGGCGCGTGGGCGATTGGTGGGACGTTCGGATCGGTCAAGGATGATGAGTCGATCGCGGCGTTGCACCGCGCGCTCGATCGCGGGGTCAACTTCTTCGACACCGCCGACGTCTACGGCGACGGCCGCAGCGAGCGACTGCTGGCGCGCCTGCGCAAGGAGCGCAAGGAGCCGTTCTACATCACGACCAAGGCGGGGCGGCGGCTGCCCAAGCAGACGGTCGAGGGCTACACCAAGAAGAACATCGGCGCGTTCGTCGATCGCAGCCTGAAGAACCTGGCGGTCGACACCATCGATCTTCTCCAGATCCACTGCCCGCCGACCGACGCGTTCTACCACCCGGAGGTGTTCGAGGTTTTCGACGATCTGGTGAAGGCGGGGAAGATCCGCTTTTACGGCGTCAGCGTCGAGCGCGTCGAGGAAGGCCTGAAGGCGCTGGACTATCCCGGCGTGCAGTCGGTGCAGATCGTCTACAACATCTTCCGCCAGCGCCCGCGGGATCTGTTCCTGGCCGAGGCGCGGCGGCGCAAGGTCGGCGTGCTGGCGCGGCTGCCGCTGTCGTCGGGGATGCTGGCGGGCAAGATGACCCGCACGAGCAAGTTCGCCGCCGACGATCACCGCAGCTACAACCGCGAAGGCGAGCAGTGGGACAAGGGCGAGACCTTCTCTGGCGTTCCGTACGAGGTCGGCCTGCAGGCGGTGGAAGAGCTGCGCAAGATCGTCCCGAAGGAGACGAAGATGGCGACCTTCGCGCTGCGCTGGATCCTGATGCACGAGGCAGTGACGTGCGTGATCCCCGGAGCCAAGCGGCCGGCCCAGGTCGACGACAACTGCGACGCGGGCGACCTGCCCGCGCTGTCGGACCAGACGATGGCGGCCGTGCTGGCGGTCTACGAGAAGCGGATCAAGAAGCACGTCCACTGGTACTGGTGACGCGGGCGTGGGCGTGGGCGGCGTGGGTTTGACCGCTGGCGCCGCGCGGGTCCTCCTCTCGGGGACGAACAGGCTGGCGGCGGCGATCGAAGAGAAGCTGCGCGCGGGGGGCACGCCGATCGCGCGGCTGGCCGACGATCCGGCGACGCTGACGGCGGCGGGGTTGGCCGGCGCGGCGGTGCTGGTGCTGGCGTCCGACGACGACGCGGCCAACGTCGACATGGCGCTGACGACGCGGCGGCTGCGGCCGGACCTGCCGCTGGTCATCCGGCTGTTCGACCCGGAGCTGGCGGCCTACGTGCACGCGACGCTGAAGGGGGCGGTCATTCTGAGCATGCCCAGCGTCGCGGCGCCGGTGCTCGCGCGTGAGACGTTGCGGGCGATGAAGGAAGCGGCCGTCCACCCTGAGGTGGCGGCGCGGGCCGTGCGGCGCCGGCGGCGGCTGCGGACGCCGGGGCGGCGCCGGCTGGATCGCGTGATGATCGGCGCGGCGCTGACCCTGGTCGGTGTCATCGCGTCCGCGACCGTGTTCTTCGCCAGGACGCTTGGGCTGCGCGCGCTCGACGCGCTCTACTTCGTCTGGACGACGGTGATGACGGTCGGCTACGGCGACATCACGCTACGGGGCGCGCCGGACAGCGCCAAGCTGGTCGGCATGGGGCTGATGCTGGTCGGCGCGGCGTTCCTGGCGGTGCTGTTCGCGTTCTTCACGAGCTGGGTGATGACCCAGCGCCAGGACGCGCTGCGCGGGCGCATCCGCGTGCGCTGGAAGGGCCATGTCGTGCTGGCCGGCGGCGGTCACATGGCCATCGGCGTCGCCGCCGAGCTGGCGGCGTCGGGACGGCGCATCGTCGTCATCGAGCGCGACGAGGACCGGCCGCACATCGACATGCTGCGCGCCGCCGGCCACCGCGTGATCATCGCCGACGCGACCAAGGCGGAGATTCTCGAGCTGGCGGGCGTCAAGCGGGCGGCGGCGCTGGTGGCGCTGACCGACGCCGATCCGACCAACCTCCACATCGCGCTGCTGGCGCGCGCGCAGCGTCCCGACCTGGCGGTCGTGATGCGGGCCGAGTCGGCCGAGCTGTCGGCCTACGTCAACGAGCACAAGGACGCGGTCGCCGTATCGTCGGTCGCCGTCACCGCCGACGAGTTCGCCCGCCACGCCCTCGGCGCCTGACGCCGCGGCTACTCGACGCCGCGCCCGATGCGCGACCACCGGATGCCGGTCTTGCTCGCGCCCCGCGAATACCAGATCACCGTCGCCTTGCCCTTCACGAGATCGGTGTCGACCGTGCCCCAGCGGCGCGAGTCGTAGCTGTTGTCACGGTTGTCGCCGAGCATGAAGAGGCCGTTCGGTGGAACGACCGTGCGCGGGTGGTCGATCGCGGGGCGATCGGGCTGGAGCATGATCGTGTACGTGCGGCCAGCGTTTGTCTCGCGGACGAGCTTGCACGGTTCGGCCGGCTCGTCGGGGATCGGCGACGCGTCGTCGCGGTACGAGCACGGCTGCTCGAGCGGCTGGTGCTCGAGGGGCACGCCATTGATCACCGGCACGCCGTTGCGCACCTCGATGGTGTCGCCGCCGATGGCGACGACGCGCTTCACGTAGTCGGTGCTCGGGTCCATTGGGAACTTGAACACGATGACATCGCCCCGCTCGACCCTGGCGGGTCCCTTCTTGACGAAGATGTGATCGCCGACGAGCAGCGCCGGGATCATCGACCCGGCCGGGATCTGGAACGCCTCGACGAGCCAGATCCGGGTGCAGAGGCTGCTTCCCACTGACGCGAAGATGAAGAGCAGGCCGACGAGCCAGCCGTGCTTCAACGCGACGCCGCGCGGTTTTGCGATGGCGGTATCCGCGATCGACGCGAGGCCCGTCAGGAGCATCAGGGCGATGGCGATCACGCAGAGCTTCGCCAGAGCGGCCCGGGCGGCGACGATCAACAGCGCCCTTACCAGCAAGCCGACCGCCGTCCATCCCACGAATCGCCGCGGCCGCCTCAGAAGATAGAAGCCGGCGCCCGCGATCGGCTGGGCGAAGATCGCGACGACGAAGGCCCAGAAGCGCGACGGCTCACCGGCGGGTGCTGCTTGTGCGTTCGCCTCCGGGGCGGGCTTGTGGGCGAGCGCGTCGGTGGGGGCGTACGGGTTTGGGGGCTCGGCGGCCATCGCCGGCGGATTGTAATAGCGACCGGGGTGTGCCGGCGTGGTCAATGAACCGCGCGACCGATGCGTGACCAGCGGATTCCGGCAAAGCCGGCTTTCGGGTCACTCGACCAGGAGATGTAGGACGCCGTCCCGACGATGTTTTCGAGGGGTATCGTGCCGAGCTGCCGCGAATCGAGGCTCCCGTCGCGGTTGTCGCCGAGGACGAACACCGCGCGGTTTGGAACGGTCGTGGGGCCGAAGTCGTGCGCGTTCCGGTCATCCAACAGGATGATGTCGTATGAACGGCCGCCATTGGTTTCCCGAACCAGCCGGCAGGTCCGATTGACCCCGGGGCAGGGCTCACCGTCGGGGGCTATGGCAAGCGGCACGCCGCCGACGAAGGCGACTCCGCCGCGCACCTCGATCGTGTCACCGGCCGTTGCCACGACCCGCTTGATGGACGCGACGCCCTGATCCCGAGGGGATCGAAAGACGACAACGCTGCCGCGATCGACCTCGGCACGCCGGTCGAGAGCGACGTCATCACCCCGCAGCAGCCCAGGCATCATCCAGCCGGACGGGTTTTCGAACCCGGCACGGCGGGCCAGAAGGATTTCGAGCGGTTTGAAGCCGTAAGAGGCGAAGACGATGAGAACCACGATCACGAGTGAACGTCGAAGGCCGGGAGCGGACGCACCGCGACGGGAGAAGGCGACGTGGAGGATCGCAAGATACGAAGCGCATTCGCAAAGGAGCGCCGATATGAAGAGCCAGCGCGAGACCGCGCGCGAAGCAATTACCAAACCCACCCTCGATATGAGGTTCAGCGACGTCCAAGCGATGAACGGTCGCTTGCGCCCGAGGACGTAGAACCCCGTGCCGGTGAGCGGGACGGCAAGCAGAGAGCCGACAATCGCCAGTAGACGCGCCAGAACGTGCCGGCGGACCTTCGGCACCTCGCGCGCGAGCGCCTCGCTCGGCGCGTAGGGATTCGCGGGCTCGGGCGCCATGCCGAGCGGATTCTAGATCCGCGTCAGCCGCGCACGGCCTCGAACAGCGGCGGCAGGGGCGGGGTCTTGCCGAGCGCCAGCGCGATCGCGTGGGCGGCCTGGTGGACCAGCATGCCGAGGCCGTCGGCGTAGCGATCGGTTCGTGCGCGCACGGCGACGGCGAGCGGCGTCTCCCCGCCGTACGCCATCTCCAGCACGGCCGCGCCGGCGGGGAGCGCGGCGAGTCCCGCGGCCGCGGCGGCGTCGGCCCAGGCGGCGGCCGGGACCGCCGAAACCAGCGCGGTCGCGCCGGCCAGGGCGCGCGCGAGGCCGTCGCCTTCCCACGCCGTGACCGTCACCCGCTCCCGCTGCGCGGGCAAAAGGCGCGCGCGCAGTTCCTCGGCGACCTCGGGCCGGCGCGCGATCAGTCGGACCTGGGCGCCCGCGCGCGTGAGCGCCTCGACCGCGCCCGCCGCGGCGCCGCCCGCGCCGACCATCGCGATCACGCCGCCCGGCGCCTCCACGCCGACGTCGCGAAGCGCGGCGATCAGGCCGGCGCCGTCGGTATTCTCGCCGCGGATCTTCCCGTCGGGCTCGAACAGCAGCGTGTTCACCGCGCCCGACACGCGCGCCTCGGGGCCGTGGCGGTCGGCCAGCTCGAAGGCCGCCGCCTTGTGCGGGATCGTGACGTTGAGATAGCGGTAGCCCTGCGCGCGCAGGTCGGCGACCACGGTCTGGAATTGCGGCGCGGCGACGGAGACGGCGCCGTACGTGCCGTCCACGCCGAGCGCGCGGAAGGCGGCGTTGTGGATCGCCGGCGAGCGGCTCTTGCTGACGTCGCTGCCCAGCACCGCCGCCTGAATCATGACTTCTTCGTTCCGTCGACGGTCGCGTCGATGCCGCCGTCGTGCACGCGCACCGTGATCCTATCGCCCGCGCGCACGTCGCCGGCGCTGGTGACGACGTGGCCGTCGGCGCGCTGGGTCAGGCTGAACCCGCGCTCGAGCACGCGCATCGGCGATAGCGCCTCCAGCTTCCCGCCGGCGGCCTCGATGGCGTGCCGCCGGCGCACCAGCGCGGGCTGCATCGCCACCTCCAGCCGGTGGCGCATCGCCGCCAGGGCGTGGCGCTGCTCGGCGATGCGGCGGTGCGGGTGGGCGCGGTGAAGTCGCCCCTCGACGCCGCGCAGATCGGCGCGCGCGCCCGAGGTCCGTCGCGCCAGCACACGCCGGGCTCGTTCGATCTGTTCGTCCAGGCGCTGGCGCCGTTCATCGAGCAGGCGGCGCGGATCGCCGAGCCGCGCGCGCGCCCGTTCCAGCTCGTGCCGCGCCCGGCGCGCCGCCTCGGCCAGCGCGCGGCCGCCGCGGCGGCGCAGAAGGCCCAGCTCCGCCGTCAGATCGTCGCGCACCGGCACCGCGCGTTCGGCCGCCGCCGACGGCGTGGGCGCGCGCAGGTCGGCGACGAAGTCCGCGATCGTGAAGTCGGTCTCGTGGCCGACCGCGGAGATCACCGGGACGCGGCAGGCGAAGATCGCCCGCGCGACCGGCTCCTCGTTGAACGCCCACAGGTCCTCGAGCGAACCGCCCCCGCGCGCGACGATGATGACGTCGACGTCGGCGATCGCCTCGAGGCGCCGGATCCCCGCCGCGATGCCCAGCGCCGCGCCGTCGCCCTGCACCTGCGTCGGCGCGAGCAAGATCGGGATCGGGAAACGACGGTGCGCGATCCGGACGATGTCACGGATGACGGCGCCCGACGGAGACGTCACGACGCCGATCCGGCGCGGCAGGAACGGAAGCGGCCGCTTGCGCGCCGGATCGAACAGCCCCTCGGCGCCCAGCCGCTGCTTGAGCTGCTCGAACGCGAGCGCCAGCGCGCCCGCGCCGGTCGGCTCGACCTTGTCGACCGTCATCTGGAACTTGCCGCGCGCCTCGTAAATCGTCAGCCGCCCGCGGCAGCGCACCGCCATCCCCTCTTCCAGCATGAACTTCAGGCGCGACGCCTCGCGCGAATACATCACGCACTCGAGCTGGGCGTCGGCGTCCTTGAGGGTGAAATAGATGTGGCCGTTCCCCGACCGCTTGAGCCCGGAGACCTCGCCTTCGACGCGCACGTCCGCAAACCGGCTCTCCAGCGTCAGCCGCGCCGCCTTCAAGAGCTCGCTGACCAGGTAGATGCGCGGTTGCTGCGGGACCTGCGGGGGGGGCGGCGCCGGAACCTCGACCGATTCCGGCTGTCTGCTGGGTATTGACGTGGACGCTGACGCTGGCGGGCCGGGGGCTGTCTCTACCTCTTGCGCCTCCTGGCCCGGCGCCTTCGGCTTGGGATTCGCGAGCAGCGACAGCTGCTCCTGCTCCGGCCGCTCGGCGGGCTTGCGGCTCATTTGCCCGCGCGTGCGGCGGCGCGCTCGAAGTCGGCGGCGCTCGCGCGCACCACTTCCAGGTCGTGGTAAGCCCGGTTCTTGTCCTCCTCGGCGCGGTGCGCGAGGCCGGCAAAGCCCCAGCGGCCGTCCTTTCCCCGCCGCAGCTCGACGCGCGCACCCGACGCCAGCACCGCCGCCGCATCGTCGGGCGTCGCCCCCGCCTCGATCGGCGCGGCCCCCAGCACCAGCGGCCGCAGCATCGGCAGGATGGTGGGCGCGGCGTCCATGATGAAGAGGTCGCGCGCCGACGGCGCGGTGGCGGCGTGCTCGAAGCGGCGCGTCTCGCGCGCGCGGATCTCGCCTTCCGGATAGTTGGACAAAACGATGTCGTACGCCTCGCGGTGGAACTTCTGGATCGACATCCAGTTCCAGCGCGTGTCCTGATCGAGGGCGTCGAACAGCGCGCCGCCGTCGCCGGCCTTCACCGCCACGCTCAGCCGCTGGTACGCCTCGGCCGGAGTCTTCGCCCCCTTGCGGCAACCCGCCGCGGGGGCGGCCAGCGCGACGATCAAGACGAGGCCCAAGCGTGGGCGCGACATCCTCCGCACATAGCGGAAACGCCGGGGCAGAGCAAGTGTTGTGCTAGGCTCCGCACCGCCGCGAAGACATGACCGATCCGGCCAAGCCCCAGCCTGCCGGCAACCCGGCGGGCACCGTCGATGAATTCGCGCACATTCCGCGGCGGCGCGCGCGCCACCCGGCCATCACGCTGGGCGGGGCCCTGCTGGCGTTCTTCCTGATCGTCTACGGCCGTCGCGACCTGTTCTACGCGCTGTCGTCGAGCGAGCCGGTCGACCTCGGCTCGGCCACGACGCTGATCGCGAGCAAACGGGCGGATGAGATGGTCAACCGCTACGTGCGCGTTTCGGGTGTCCCCGATCGCGAGAGCGCGCTCGAGCTGGCAAGGACTTCTCCGGCGCTTCGATTTGGTGGCAGCGTCGAAGTGGGTGTACTCGCAGCGTTGCCG
>Ga0209465_10000404_pt1 | contig 20496 bp, 18 predicted proteins | sample PanSoiPlot1MoBio_FD_188321 | JGI IMG/M metagenome (GOLD analysis project Ga0209465, IMG submission 188321) | Tropical forest soil microbial communities from Panama analyzed to predict greenhouse gas emissions - Panama Soil Plot 1 MoBio (SPAdes)... | ecosystem: Environmental > Terrestrial > Soil...
CGATCCCGACCCCGCCTGCATCGCGATCGTCGGTGACCGCGCCGCCATCGAGCCCGGCCTGCGCGAGCTGGGCCTGCCGGCGCCGATCATGCGCAACGCCGACGGGGATCTGCTCTAGTCGGTCCGCCCGTTGGCCCGGCGAAGCTCGGCCAGGATGGCGTCCAGCTTCTCGCCGAGGAGCGCCGTGCCGCCGTCCGCTTCAGTAGCGGCCCGTGGAGACGCGTCGAGGGCGCGCGCCGACAGGGCGGGACCGATGGTCATCACCACGGAGCCGATCGCCTTGCCGAGCGCGGTCACCGGAAAGATGTTCGCGTACCCGACCGAGAGCGCGGTGGAGATGTAGTGCAACGCGTCCCAGTAGCTGCGCACCATCGGGTTCGCGCCCGCCTCCGCCCAGTAGAAGACCGCCGCCCCCCAACCGACGAGCAGGCTCAATTCCTCGGCGGGCGTGGCGACAACCGGGGTGGCCGCCGGGACCGCCGCGGCGAGCGCGCCGTCGTGCATGTCAGCCATCGGTGGTCACGCGACCCGCGCGCGTCACGACCGGCGGCGGAACCGCCGCGGCCGGTTTCCCCGCGGGCGCTGCGACCGCGCCGGCGGCCGGCGCGGGGGTCTCGGCCCCGAGCGACGCGAAGGCGCCCTTCAGCTTGTCGGCGTCGGTGAACTTCATCACCTCCTTCAACATCGGGAGCAGCGCGGACGCCTCGATGATGCTCTTGGTGACCGGCCCCAGCGCGCCGCCCAGCAACGGCAGCTGCACGCCCGACGACGTGCCGTTGCCGTTCGAACCACCGGCCCCGAGCGCGCCGCCCAGCTGCAGCACCTTGATCTCCGCGATCTTCTCGGCGGGCTTGACCAGTTCGCGCAACATCGCCGGCGCTCCCTGCACCAGCGTCAACACCGCCTCCTGCAGCAGGATCTCCTTCGACTTCGAATTCAAGGCCGCGGTCTTCTGCCGCAGTACCTCCGCCTCCTTCAACCCCGCTTCGCGATTGGCCTCGGCCAGCTTGGTGATCGACACCGCCTGCATCTCCGCCGCGTCCGCATCCGCTTTGGCGCGGATCTTCACCGCCTCCGCCGCGCCCGTGGCGGCCGCCTCCTGAGCCGTGGCCAGTGCCTCCGCCTCGATGCGCTTCTTGTACGCGGCGACGTCGGCGGCGATCTTCTGCTGCTCCGCCTCGCGCTGGGCGGCCACGATGGCGACCTGCTTCTGACGCTCGGCCTCCGCCACCTGCCCCACCGTGATCACCTCCTGGTCGGCCTTCTCCTTGAGGGCCAGCGCCGCCGCCTTCTGCGCGTCGGCCTCGGCGGAGTCCTTGGCCTTCATGGTCAGCGTGATCTGCTTGTCGACCAGCGCCGCTTCGATGGTCCGTTCCTTGTCCACCTGCGCGGCCTCGACGACCTTCTGTTTGCCGATGGCGGCGGCTTGCTCGGCCTGCTCCTTGCGCGCGCGCTCGACTGCGATGTTGGCCTGACGCTGCAGATCGCGCGTCTCGATCGCCTCGTTCTTGGCGAGGTCCGCCTTGACGGCCGCCTCGTCCTCCTTGGCCTTGCCTTCGTGCATGATGCGGTTCTGCTGGGCGACGTTGATCTCTTGCTCGCGCGCGATCTCCGCGGTCCGTTCCGCCTCCTCCTGCATCTTGCGCTTCACGGCGATGTTCTTCTGCACGACGGTGTTGGTGACCGTCTCGCGCCCCGAGGCGCCGAAGATGTCGTCACTGCGCAGCTCGGACAGCGGGGTCTGCGTCAGCTCGGTGATCGTCACCGACTCGAGGGTGAAGCCGTTGCGACCGAGATCCTCGCGCAGCGCATTCGAGACTTCCTGGCCGAAGTGCTCGCGGTTGAGGTGCAGCGCCAGGAAGTCGTTCTGCGCCGCCACCGCGCGGATCGCGCCGATCAGCTTCGGCTCCAGGAGCTGCTGGGCCTTCGTGCGGACCGCGTCCGTCGAGGCGTGCCCCTCGTCGATGCCGATGGTGCGCGCCGCCTTCTTCACGTCGTCCTCGTTCGGCTCGACCCGGATGTAGAACTCCGCCGATAGATTCGTGGAGATGAAGTCCTTGGTGACCAGCGCTTCGTGACCCTCGCGCCGGATGGTGAGCCCGATGGTCGACAGCGACATCGTCGCGGCTCGGTGCAGCACCGGCACGATCCAGCAGGCGCGCGCTATGAAGACGTCCGTGGTGGCGCGTCCGATCCGGATGATCGCCTCCGACGGCGACGGGCGCTTCAGAAAGCGCGCCATCGCCCCGAAGAAGACCAGCACGAACAGGGTGATGGCGCCGACCAACCCGACCGCCATTTGCCAGACCTCGATGCCTCTGAACAGAGACCCCATGACTCAGCTCCTTTTCTCGTCTTCGACCTCGGGGCAGGCCGCAGCCCAGAACAGCTGCTTGTCCCCGTCGTAACTGACCAGCACCACCTTCGCGCCGCGCGCCAGGGACGCCTCGCCCTCGCGCACGCAGCCGTGAAGGAGAAGCTCATTGCCGTGATCGTCGTGCACCCGGATCTCGCCGAAGCGGCTGTCCAGCACCGGCGAGGCGACCACGCCGATCTTCCCGGCCAGCTCGTGCTTGGCGGTGGCGCCGCGGCCGCCGACATCGACGAGACGCGCGGCCAGACGCGAGAAGATCCGCACGCCGACCAGACCGACGACCAGCGCCGCCAGCGAAACCAGCACGAACCACCAACCGCGGTACGCGCCTTCCGAACGAACGAACAGCACCCGGTTGATGAAGATGCCGCTGAACCCCGCAAACAGAAACAGCGTCACCCAGACGACCATGAACGGAACCCGACCGACGCCGAGGAAAGCCAGCGTTTCGTGCCACGCGGCGGTCATTCCGCCCGCATCTGCGTCGGCATCCGCATCTGCGTCGGCATTCGCGTCCGCGTCCACGTCGTGGTCGACGTCGACGTCGTGATCCACGTCGGCGTCGTGGTCGGCGTGCGCGCCCAGGATGCCCACCGCCTGCAACACGAAGAACACCCCGCAGAGGCCCACCATCACGAGGAACGGCAGGTTCCACCAGTGATTCAAGAACGCCGCGAAGTTCACAGCCACCCTCCGCGCGCAAGACTACTCGATAAAGCCGCGACCGAAGTCCCAATCGGAACCGGCGCGCAAAGACGCGTGACGATTAGCTTCGCGGCGCGGCGTCAGCGCAATCGCGGGAGATCGGCGACGAACGCTTAAGCCGCGGCGAGATCCAGCAGCCGGCTCTTCAGCTTCTGGCGAGCGCGCAAAAGGCGCGTGCCGACCGTCGACCGCGGGATCGTCAGCTTGTCGGCGATCTCGTCGTAGCTGCAGTTGTTGATCAGCCGCAGCTCGTAGACCTCGCGGAACGGACCCTCGAGATCCGCGACCGCCGCGTGCACCTGCTCGCTCGTGATGCTCTCCCACGGCTCGGGCGCGTACGCCTCGGGGTTGGGAATGTCGCCCTCGTCGATGGCGACGGTGCGCGGCTCGCGCGTCTGCCGCCGGCAGCGGTCGAGGAACAGGTTGTACATGATGGTCATCAGCCAGAGGCGAAGGTTGGTCCCGGGCTGGAACGACGACTGCCCGCGCAGCGCGCGCTCGTACGTGTCCTGGACCAGGTCCCACGCGTCCGAGTGGCTGCGGGCCAGCCGCATCGCCCGGGCGAACAGGACGCCTTCGTAATCCGAAACCCTTTCTTCCGTGGTTGCCATTTGGCCGCTTCTCCTAGGCAACGGCCATGCCAGGCTAACCACCTGGAATTCATTGAGTTTACTGGGACAACTTGTGCGCGACTTGTGCCGTTCTGCACAACTTGTGCAATCGTCTTGCCGCCGGACGGCCTCCGTCAGGCATACTGCGGCCGCTGTGAGCGTGAGGGAAACGGCCAAGGCACACGCCGCGGACGGCGGGGATCACACGGCGGGTGCGTTCCTGCTGGTGGTGGGCCGTGACGCCTACGCGACCTACGACCTGCCCGCGTCCGGTGCCCTCACCATCGGCCGGGGCGAGAGCAACTCGGTCCGGGTGGATGACCCGCTGGCGTCGCGCACGCACGCCTGCCTGCACGTGGGCGATGCGATGTACCTGGAAGACGTCGGCAGCGTGAACGGCACCCGCGTCAAGGACAAGGTCGTCAAACCGGGCGAGCGGGTCCGCATCGCGATCGGTGAGACGATCCAGATCGGATCGTCGGTGCTGATCGTCCAGCGGCGCGCCGCCCAGGCAGATCTGCTCCGACCGGAGACGTTGCGCGACGAGGGCCTGATACCGATCACGCTGGCGCCGCCGTCGGCGCCGCGCGCGGGCGAGGCGATGCGCCGCGTGCTCGAGCTGGCCGAGCGGGCCGCCGCCGGCACCATCAACGTACTCATCACCGGCGAGACCGGCGTCGGCAAGGAGTTACTCGCCGAGACGGTGCACCGCGCGTCGCCACGCCGGAGCGGACCGTACGTCTGCCTCAACTGCGCGGCGCTGTCCGAGACGCTGCTGGAGAGCGAGCTGTTCGGGCACGAGCGCGGCGCGTTCACGGGGGCCGTCCAGGCGAAGCCAGGCCTGCTGGAGACCGCCGCGAGCGGAACGTTGTTTCTCGACGAGGTGGGCGAGCTGCCGCTGTCGACGCAGGCCAAGCTGCTGCGTGTTCTGGAGACACGCGAGGTGGCGCGGCTCGGTAGCGTGCGGCCGCGCCGGATCGACGTCCGGTTCATCGCCGCGACCAACCGCGATCTGGAGGCGGAGGTCGCGCGCGGCGCGTTTCGCGCCGACCTTTACTACCGGCTGAACGGCATCACGCTGACGATCCCGCCGCTGCGGTCGCGGCTGGAAGAGATCCGCCCGCTCGCCGAGACGTTCCTGCGCCAGATCTGCCGCGACCTCGGGCGACAGCCGCCGCTGTTGCCGCCGGCCAGCGTCAGGCATCTGGAGGCGTACGGCTGGCCGGGCAACATCCGCGAGCTGAAGAACGTCATCGAGCGAGCGGTGCTGCTGTGCGAGGGGCCGATCCTGGATGCGCAGTACATGCCGCTGGAGCGGCCGCTGACCGAGAGCCAGAAGCTGACGACGTCGGCGGCGAGCAGCCTGGCGCAGACGGAGAAGGACCGCATCATCGAGGCGCTGGCCGCGTGCGCCGGCAACCAGAGCCGGGCGGCGAAGATGCTGGGGATCCCCCGGCGGACGTTCGTCTCGAAGCTGGACGCCTACAAGATCCCCCGCCCGAAGAAGGGGCTGTAGTCAGATCTTCAAGCGAAGCGCGACGCCGAAGTCGAACAGCAGCGGGTCGTACGAGGCGGCCGGGATGGTGAAACAGATCGGGGGCGTCGTACCGGGCAGCGTGGCGGTCTGTTCGGAGAAGTCCGCGCCGAGGCGGAATTCGCCCGCCTTGTAGCCGAAGTGGACCGCCGCGAACGCTTCCAGCGTGAGGTGGGTCAGCACGGTGAGGGAGTAGTCGAGGCGGGAGACGAACGAGCGATCGGAGATGTTCCCGATCGTCGACAGCGTGAAGGTCGTGTAGTTCCAGGAGTACGGCGCGGGGAACGACGCGAACAGCGCCGCGTAGTGCCGCCCGGTGTAGAAGAAGTTCAGCTGGGGCACGCCGGTGTTGTTCGACAGCAGGCCCGGGTACAGCGATGCGTCGGTGTAGCCGGGCTGATTGTAAAAGTACTCCGCGCCGACCGTCCACATGTCGTTGTCGTTGTACTTCCGTGAGTAGTTGGCGCCGAGGACGGTCTGGGTCTTGACGCCCGAGAGCGGCCTGACGCCGTAGGTGGCTGCGGCGCTGGTCTCGAGAGCGGGCGGCGCGCCGGGCGGCGCCCCGGGCGTCTCGCAAGTCGTGACCTGATCATCCGGCAGCTTGTAGACGACGTTGAAGTCCTCGCCGGCGCGGATCGCGACGTCCGCGTAGACGTCGAAGTCGCCGATCCCCGTCGAGATGTCGATCCCGGCGCGTGGCCGCTGGTAGCGCTTGAAGAGCGCGTCGAGACCGACCTCGGCGCCGAGGATGATCAGCTCGGCGCGGCCGCCGGCGGCGACCTGGGTCAGGCTGGCGGTCGCGTCGGTCGGATCTTCGGTGACCGCGACGCCGTAGAAGTTCCAGCCCTTCGACTCCCACGGGACGTGGAGCTTCAGCATCGACGTGCCGCCGCGCGCGTCGAACACGTCCAGCGGGTTGCGCTTGAGCGCGTGGAGGTAGTCGGTCGGCTGCCAGAAGCGCCCCGTCCCCCAGCGGACGTGCTGCTTGCCGGCGGTGACGAACACGGTTTCGAGGACGTCGAACCGGATCCACATCTGATCGAGCAGCGAGTTCGGGCCGCGGCCGGTGCTGAAGGTGGTGAAGCCGGTCGCGGACGTGCCGACGAAGGCGCCCTGCCCGCCGCTGGTGCCGAGCGGCGTCGTGTTGGCGTTGACGGGGCGGGTCGGGTCGAAGCTCATGCGACCGAGGACGAACGCGCGCACGCGCGGGTTCGGGCGCGCGTCGAGATAAACGTCGAGCAGCGACGGCGCCGACAACGCCCACTGCGGCGAGCCGAACAGAGGGTGCCCGCCCTGGAACGCCGAGCTCTGCGTGCGCAGGTAGATCTGCCCGCCGATCTGCAGCGGGTTCTCGGGCGCCTGGTAATCGGAAAGGTGCTGGATATTTTCGCCTTCGCCGAGCACCGACTGATCACGGCTGGTCCCGCCCGGCTCGGCGGCGGCCGCGGGCGGCGTCGACGACGGCGGCTGGTTGGCGCCCGCCGGGGCCACCGGCGTTTCGGGCGCGGGCGGCGCGGCCGGCTTCTCGGGCGCCGGCGGTTTCGCGGGGGCGGTCGGGGGCGGCACGGCGGGCGCCGGCGCGCTGCCGCCGAAGATGTCGGCGTCGCTCGGACGACCGCCCTGGGCCCAGGACGTGCCGGTCCACGCGGCCAGCAGCACCGCGACACCGCCCGCTCGAATCGGGTTCACCTGCTCTTGCTCTCGAGCCAGGCCTTCGTGAACAGATTCGCGGGCAGCGCGTGGGTGTCGACGGCGCGGATCAGGACCAGGGTCTGGTTCGCCTTCTCGACCTCGTCATAGAAGCGGATCTCTTCGGGGTACCAGACGTCCGCCTTCTTCGATTCGCTGAGGACCTTCTTCCACTTCGGGTAGTACGAGGTCCGCAGGAGGCGCCCGGACAGCGCGTACTCCTGTCGCTTGAGCACGTTCTTGGTCGCCTTGTCGATCCAGATCCGGATCACCGGGAAGGCGAGGTCGATGCCAGCCTTCCCTTTGAGCATGAGTTTTTGCGCGGTGTAGGCGCCCAGCTTCTCCTCGCCCTCGTCGGACGGGTCGTATTCCTCCGCCAGGCGAGACTCGTCGAAGTCGGAGCGCCGCGAGTTGGTGCCACCGATCCGCTCGCGCTCCGTGCGACGCTCCCACTTGCCGACGGACGGATCGTAGAACCAGAGGTTTTTGTCGATCCGCAGGTAGCCCTGCCCCGCCGACGACTTCGGCTTGGTGAACAGGATCATGAACTTCTGGTCCTGCGAGCGCCGGTAGTACTCGGTCTCGTAGACGACGTCGACCTTGTCCTTCTCTTTCTGTTCGAGGTAAGCGCCCGCCCGCCAGTCGCCGTTGTTCTTCTGGCGATCATCGACGGCCTTGAGCAGCTCGACCATCTCGGGGGTGCTCAGCGCGGCGTGCGCGCGTCCGTGGACGAGCAGCGACGCCAGCAGGGCAAATGCGAACGTGAACGACGTTGTGAGCTTTGTCAGTTTCATGGGGGTCTCAACCGAAGTGGGACATGGCGACGACGGGACGGAGGCGCGCCGCCCGCAGTGACGGATAGAGGGCGGCGAACGCAGTGACGATGGTGATGCCGACGACCGACCGGACGAGCGCCGAGCTGTGAATGGAGATGTGCAGGTAGGGCGACATCAGGAAGAACTGCAGGCCCGTCGGAACGTGAACGTGCAGCGCGTTCAGGCCGGCGGCGATCGCCGCGCCCGCCGTCACCCCTGCCACCGTCGCGAACACGCCGAGCATGATCGACTCGAGCAGGAACATCCACAGGACTTCGCGTCGGTGCATGCCGATCGCGCGCAGCGTCCCGATCTCGCGGGTGCGCTCGCGGATCGCGATCCACATCGTGTTCATGATCCCGATGACGATGATCGCGATCAGGATCGCGATCAGCACGACCGACATTCCCTTCAGGGCCTTGAGCGTCCAGGTCATGAACGAGATCTCGTCTTCCCAGCTGGTGACGTCCAGCTTCTGGCCCGTCCAGTCCTCGCGTGCCACCGACTGGAACTTCATCCAGAAGGCGCGCGGGTCGGCCGGCATCACGCGCCAGCCCGCTTGCTCCAGCGCCTGGCGCAGGCGAGCCGAGATCTCCGGGATCTTCCGATCGACGTCCTTCCGGTCGAGCATGATCTGCACGACCCCCGTCGAATCCTGGTTGAACTGATAGAGCTTCCGCAGCGTATCGATCGGGATGAACGAGTTCCAGGTGCTGAGCAGGCCGAGGCTGTGGGCGATCGCCACCACGCGCACGTCGACGGTGTTGTTGGTGCCGCGGGTGGTGGGCGCCGAGATCGTCACCGCGTCACCGACCTTGACCCCCAGCTTCTCCGCCTGGTTGTCGAAGATCAGGATCGTGCCGGGCTGGGCCAGGTCGTCGAGCTTGCCGCTCACGAGCTGGAGCACCGATGCAAACTTGGGCTCGCTGCGGACGTCGATGCCGGTGACGCCCATCTGCATCGACCCGGTGTCGGAGACGATTTTTGCCCAGCCGCGCCCGCGGTGGACGACGAAGGCCATCTCGGGGACGGTCTTCTTGGCGACCTCGATGACGCGCTTGTAGTCGGTGACGACCGGCGCCGCCTGGCCGGCGGTGACCTTGAAGAAGCCGCCCACGTTGACGTGCCCGGTCGACAGTGTGGTCGCCGTGTCGATCATCGTCTCTTCCACGCCGGTGGAGAGGCCGTTCAAGAGGACCAGGAGCGCGGTCACCGCGGCGATGGCGGTGCCGAGGAACAGCGTGCGCCGCCGGTGCTGCACCAGGCTCCGGAAGGCGATCATGACGTCGACAGCCAGCTTGGACATGACTACTCGTCCTCCTGCATCGCCTGGCGCGGGGTGACCCTCATCGCGAGCCAGGCCGGGTAGAAGCTCGAAAACGCACTGACCATCAGGACGATCAAGAACGCGGCGACGATGTTGCTGGTGCCGATGAACGGGTGCAGGCGCGGGCCCGAGAAGAAGAAGAACCAGACGTCCGACTTGGCCGGGATGCCGACCCGCCCGACCAGCTTCACGATGAGGGCGCCGAACCCCGCCCCCAGCCCGCCGAAGATCGCCCCCACGACCAGCGATTCGATCACCAGCATCGCCAGGATGAACCGGCGCTGGGCTCCGATCGCGCGCAGCGTGCCGATCTCGCGCACGCGCTCCAGCGTCGCCATCACCAGCGCATTGTTGATGATGACCAGCGCGATCAGGAAGATGATCAGGATGGCGATGTAGAGGACCATCCGGATGACGTTGATGAACTGGCCGATCAGGCCGGCCGCCGTCTGCCAGTCGATCGCCTTCAGGGTCAGGCCGTCCGCCTTCCCCTGCGCCTCGATAGCCGCCATCGTCTCGCGGATCTTCTTCGGGTCCTTGAGGATGACGGCGGCGTTCAGCACCACGCCGCGCTCCACCTCTCCGGGCGGGAAGACGCGGCTGCGCGCCTCCTCGCGCTGCAGCTTGCCGCCCAGCGACTCGCCGAGATCGTGCATCACCGGCGCGACACCCGGGGTGGTGGTCGCCTCGACCCGGCGGGGCGCGGGCTTTTCGTCGCCCTTGTCCGCCGGCTGCGCGGTGCCGAACAGCTCGGCCTCGGCGTTCTCGCGGTTGATCTCGCGGGCGCCCGCCTCTTTCTGCAGCGCCTGGATCTCGGCCAGCTTCTCGCCGGTCATGAAGCCGTAGAGCTCGCGGAACGAGACCAGGTCCATCAGGTTCAGCGCGCCCGCCAGCGTCGACTTCTCCAGACCCTGGAACTCGAAGGCGCCGTAGACCGGGACGTTGACCGACTGGACGTAGCCGGATCGGGTGAAGGCCTTGATCGTCAGCGTGTCGCCGATCCGGACCCGATAGAGCTCGAGCGACGGGACCAGCTCCTTGTAGAAGAAGTCGTAGCGCTGCCGGAAGTTCTGATCGGTGGTCTGGAAGAACGCCGCCAGCAGCTTGCCGACGTCGCTCTCTTGACTGCCGAGCTCGCGCTGCAGCTTGGTCCGAAAGTCGGCGGTCTTGGCGGCGTCCAGCTGGAGAAGGATCTCGCGCACCTGCGACACGTTCTCCCGCACCATTCGCTGCAGATCCAGGTTGGTGGCGATCGTCTCGCCCTGCGACTCGACGCCCTCCTTGATCTTATCCATCCGGCGCGCCGCCTTCAGCTTCACCTGCTCCTCGTAGACGTTCTTGGCGAACAGGAAGCCGCGCTTGCCGGGCGGGACGATCGTCCCGTCGACGATCTTCATCCGGTCGAACGCCTTCTGGAACGCCTGGAAATCGGTGCCGACGTAATTCAGGAAGAGCAGATCCGCGTCGGCGGCCTGGCTGGCGATCCGGTTCTCGAGGAACTCGAGCGAGTCGAGCGGGTCCTTGTCGAAGTCTTGCCAGAACTGATCGGACGCGGCCCGGGTGACCGCCGCCGCATCCTCCTTGTCGATGGCGCGCTCGTCGAGAACGGTCTTCGCGTTCTTGAGATCGCCCTGCAGCACCGAGACGATCTGCCTGACGTGCCCCTTCTCGCTCGCGACGGCGGCCTCGGCCTTCGCCTTGTCGGCGTCGGTCCTGGCGTCGCGTCGGGCGTAGACCGCGTTGCGCAGCTTCTCGAGAGCGAGGTCGATGGTGTTCCCGGACGTGACCAGCGCGCCGCTGATCCCCATCGGGACGACCGACTTGACGTTCGGCACCTTGAGCAGCGACGCGCGAACCTGCGTGAAGTCGTCGAGCTGCGCGATGTCCGGGTCGCCCATCATCATCCGCCCCATCACCTCGAGCGGGTCCTTCGACTTGGCGTTGTAGACCTGGATGTGCCCGGCGACGCTGCCGATCACGCTGCGGCTCATCGACGCGACCAGGCTGTCGAGCAGCGAATTGCCGGCGACGACCAGGAAGCCGCCGAAGAAGATGATGCCCCCGACGATGGCCGTCTTGAGCTTGCTCGCGAACAGGTTGCGGAACGCGATCTGCGCGGTGATCCCGAAGGTCGCGAACCAGGATCTGAACCAGGCCCTCATGCGGGCGTCCCCCCCGGCTGCATCGCCGACAGGCCCAGCGCGCTGGGCGCGACGCGATCGATCAGCTTGCCGTCGGCGAGCCGGACGATCGCGTTCGCGTGCTTCATGACCCGCTGATCGTGGGTCGAAAAGATGAAGGTGGTCTTCTCGGTCCGGTTCAGCTCCTTCATCAAATCCAGGATGTTCTGACCGGTGACCGAATCCAGGTTCGCGGTCGGTTCGTCGGCGAGGACGATGCCAGGACGGGTGACGAGGGCGCGCGCGATGGCGACGCGCTGCCGCTGTCCGCCCGACAGCTCGCTGGGACGGTGGGTGGCGTATTCGCGGATCCCGACCTTGTCGAGCAGGGCCATGACCCGCTGCGCGCGCTCGGGACCGGACAGCCGGCGCTGCAGCAGCAGCGGCAGCTCGACGTTCTGGAAGACGCTCAGCACCGAAACCAGGTTGAAGCTCTGGAAGATGAACCCGATCGTGTGCAGCCGCAGCGTGGTCAGCTGGCGCTCCGATAGCCGCCGCGTGTCCTTGCCCTCGACCTCGACGGTGCCGGAGGACGGCGTGTCCACGCAGCCGATCAGATTGAGCAGCGTCGTCTTGCCGCTGCCCGAGGGGCCGGCGATCGCGATGAAGTCGCCCTCGACCACGTCCAGCGTGACGCCGCGAAGCGCGGGCACGACCACGTTGCCGAGCGTGTAGTTCTTGACGGCGTCCTTGACGGAAACAATCGCCTTCATGCTCTGGTCCTCCGGTTCGATCTGATCTGTTCCACCTGCGCCGCCTGCGCCTCGCGCTTCTGCAATTCCTTGCCGACGATCTCGCGCACCTCGTCCCGATCGGGCAGCCCCTTCAGCTCGGTGACGACCCGCGCCAGCACCTTTCCGAACTGCGCCTGCACCTCACCCGTCAGGCTGGAGAGCACACGGGTGAACTCACGCGTGCGCCGCTCGTTGGTCCCTTCGATCAGCTCGCGGCCGGTCGACGTGATCTCGATGCGCTTGTGGCGGCGATCGATCGGATCCTCGGTGCGGCCGACCAACCCGGCGACGACCATGCGATCGACCAGATGGCTGGTGGCGGGGGGCGACAGCTTCAGGCAGGCGGCGATCGACGACACGGAGACGGGGCCCAGGTGGGTCAACAGATGCAGCGCCACCATCTGGGCCATGGTCAGGCCGGCCTCGTTCATCACGGCCAGCGTGTCGTCGGCCGAGCGGCGATGGATGTGGCTCATCATCTCTTCGATCAAGTTGGCCAGCTTGGCCGGTTGGGCCCGGCGGGCGGTGCGAACACGTATTGCCATACGTCAATTAATTCCAGGCTTCGAATTAATTGATGCATGAGCGATTGTCAAGCGATCGGCGGCGCGCGTGTGTGAAGAAATGTGAAACTTCGATCCTGCAGGTGCCACGCCTTTCGCCCGCAAAAGCGGTACAGTTCCGCCAGCTTTTCCACGCCGCGGAAGGAGGAGGTTCATGAATCGCTCGTCGATCGTGTGTGTCACGCTACTGGTCGCAGGTGCGGTGTCGGTCGCCCGCGCCGACATCGATTACAACGTGACGGAAAAGAAGGCGCCCGCGGCGCACGCCGCCGCCACGCCGGCCGCCGCACCGACGGCCGCGCCCGCGCCGACCATCGCCGACAAGCCCGGGATGGCGCCGCCCGTCGTCCCCGGAAAGCAGCCCGCGCCCGCCGCCCCGGCGGCGCCGACGGCGACGACCGCGACCTGGTGGGGGCACGCGGCCTGGATCATCCAGACGCCCGGTGGCGCGACGATCGCGATCGATCCGTTCCTGGACAATCCCATGGCGCCCAAGATCGAGCAGCCGAAGACCCTGGACGCGATTCTCGTGACACACGGCCACGGCGATCACGTCGGCAACAGCGCCGACCTGGCCAAGAAGACCGGCGCGAAGGTGATCACGTCGTTCGAGCTCGCCACCCTGATCGGCGCTGCCAACTCGGAGGGGATGAACATCGGCGGCACGGCGACGGTGAAGGACGCAACCATTCACCTCGTCGAGGCGGTGCACTCGGGCGGATTCGGCCAGGACAAGGCGGGCCCGAAGTACGGCGGGCCGGCGATGGGCTTCGTCATCGAGATCGCGAAGGGGCCGGTCATCTACCACGCGGGCGACACCGACGTGTTCTCGGGGATGTCGCTGATCGCGGACCGCTATCACCCGACGATCGCGCTGCTGCCGATCGGTGGGCACTTCACGATGGACCCGACGGGCGCGGCGCTAGCCGCCAAGCTGCTGAAGGTCAAGACGGTCGTGCCGATGCACTTCGGCACGTACCCGATGCTGAAGGGGACTCCCGATGAGCTGGCCGCGGCGCTGAAGAAGCAGAAGGTCACCGCGAAGATGTTGGAGTTCCGCAGTGGCATCAGTCAGACTCTGAAATAAATTGCCTGGCGACATCTCACAGTGGCTCGCGCAAGGGGTGATGTACCTCGTCCCCTTGCTGCTCTCGTTGACCGTGCATGAATGGGCGCACGCCTGGTCGGCCTACCGTCTGGGCGACGACACGGCGTCGAAGCTGGGGCGGCTGACGCTGAATCCGATCGCGCACATCGACCCGTTCGGCTCGCTGATTCTACCGCTGCTCCACATCCCGTTCGGGTGGGCCAAGCCGGTTCCGGTGAACCCGACGCGCTTCCGGAAGGGCGTCAACATCAGCACGGGCATGATCATCACCGCCGCCGCCGGACCGCTGGCGAATGTCGTGCTGGCGGTGCTGTGTGCCGTCGCGTTCGGCCTGCTCGCCCGCTTCTCACCCGACGCCCTTCACGCGAAGTTCGGGATGGCGCCGCTGCTGCTCATCCTGATCCAGATCAACGTGACGCTGGCGATCTTCAACATGATTCCGATCCCGCCGCTGGACGGGAGTCGGGTCGTCGACGGGCTGATCCCCTACAGCTGGCGGCCCCAGTGGGAATCGATCGTGCGCCTGTCGCCGATATTGCTGGTCCTGGTGGTGATCGGCAGCCAGAGGATCGGAATCATCTCGGCGCCGGCGAACTACGTCGTCGGGCTGCTGATGAACCTGATCGGCGCGATCCAGTCCTGACCGGCTAGGACGATCGCGAGCGCTCTTCCAGCTTCACCTCGACGACCAGGTCGTTCGCCAGGCGCTCGAGCCCGGCGCGCAGCGACGCGAGATCGATGCCGGCGGGGACGCGCACGTGGGCGCGCGCCTCGAACAGCATCTCGCCCGACATCGGCGCGCTGGTCCGGTTCGTCACCAGCTCCTCGACGTTGACGCCGCTCGCCGCCAGCAGCTGCGAGATCTCGCGGACGATGCCGGGCCGATCGAGGCCGACCAGCTCCAGGTCCATGCTCCGGTCGCCGGGGCCGCGATCGGTCCCCGGCGCCGCCTCGGCGATCACCTTGAGGCCGCGCGACTCCAGCGACTCCAGCGACTCCAGCGCCGCCTGCACGCGATCGGCCGGCAGCTCGGCGCGCAAGATCCCCGCGAACTTCCCGGCGAGGTGCGACATCCGGCTCTCCAGCCAGTTGCCGCCGTGCGCCGCGATCACGCCCGCGACCAGCTCGACCAGCCCCGGGCGATCGGGCCCAAGTAACGTCAGGACCAAGTCCGTCATGAGGCGAAGATAATCCCCTCGGACGGAAGTTGCCGCAAGCGCTTGCCCTCACGCCGACCCTCTCCCGCAAGCGGGAGAGGGGGACGGACACGGCCGTCCTTTAAGCGCGATTAGTGTGCGCGTGCCGCGCAGACGGCTTCGACCAGATGCCGCCCGCAGGTGCCCGCGCGCGTCGCCGTGCGCTTGCCCGGCCAGTGCGCCTCGATGCTCTTGGCGCCACAGTCGGCGACCGCGGTGTAGACCGCGTCCTCCGACTCGGGAGCGCGCTCGGCGGCTGCCCACCGAAACAACGTCGCGTTCCCTATCTCGCGGATCGACTCGCGATCGAACACCAGGTGGTTGCCACGCTTGCTCTCGCACGCGAGGTCCCACTCGCCTTCGACCTGCGACTGCGTCGTCGACATCGACGCGTCCGCGCCTCGTTCATCTCCACCGCCACCCATCGACACCGTCCCGATCGGCGGTCCCGCGATCACGGTCACCACCGTCTTGCCGTCACCGTCCCCGCCCTTGTCGTCCCACGAAGCCGACTGCTCTGCCCCCCGCCGCCACCCGAAGTCATCGATGTTCTGTCCATGTTCCCTGACCACCGACCCCGCCAGCATCATCAACCCCGTCACCACGATCCACATAACCGAACCACTCCTCTCTTATGAAAGGGGATCCTGCGATCCCCTGCCTTTTGCGTTTTTTTGCTTCTCCTGTCCTTCCGTCCGACCACATCGATCAGACGGCGCAGAATCTGATCCGTCGCGTCCTTTCTCGCAACTTACTTCTATTGAGTCTCAATGAGGTTTTACGGGCCACCTTCCGTCGCGAAACCTGGCCGTGACCGTCACGACACAGAAATGTCCACGCTTGGACGCAGCTCGGCGCAAACGGCCAGGACATCGTGGATCAAGTTCTTCTTGAACGCGGGGATCAGCGCCGGATCGCCGGCCCGGCCCTCGTCCAGATTCACGAACGCCACCTGCGTCAGCAGGTAGTCGAACCGCGGCGCCCACTTGCGCGCGCCCAGGCGCGCCGTCGTCGAGCAGTTGTCGATCATGTAAGCGACCCCACGCGCATGCATGTACGGATTCAGCGAATCGACCGACTCGATCACCGACTCGTTCGCCGCCTCCGAGTACGGGTGGCCGTGCTCGAGCAGGATGTCGATCTGCGCCATCATCGTCGCGATGTAGACGCCCGCCGTGAACGGATTGACCGGCGTCTTCGCCTCGTCGCGCTTCGCGCGCACGCCGGCGCCGACCTTCCAGGTCTCGGTGCCGTCGATCTTTCCCATCGGCTGCTTCTTCAGGCGCTCGCCCGCCAGCACGACGCCGCGGATCTCGTTGCCGGTCGACACCTCGTCGTAGATCTCGGCCAGCACCTCGCGCGCCGCCGGATACGCCGCCGTGTACGCCTTCTCGAACGTCGCCCGACCATCGGCGTCCAGCCCGTCGTAGACGGCGCGGATGCCGCGCTTCGAGATCGTCTTCGAGATCGGCCCCGTGATCGACTCGGCCGAATTGAGGAACGCGGCGTCCTTGCTCATCCCCTGCGCGACGAAGCGTCGGTACAGCGCCTCGATGACGCCGTGGACGGCGCCCAGCAGGATGCCGCGCTCGCCGTAGATGTCCGACTTGAACTCTGACTCCAGCGTCGTCTCGAAGGTGTACGGCGACCCGAGCGCCACCGACCAGCCGATCGCGTAGTCCGTCGCGCGGCCGTCGATGTCCTGGTGAATGGCGATGCTGGCGTTGATGCCGGCGCCGTTCACCTCCTTGCCCTGAACGTACAGACGCCGCACCGACGGCCCCATCCCCTTCGGGCAGGCCGCGATGACGTTGATGTTGGCGGGCAGCTTGGCGCCGACGTTCTTCAGGTGGCCGATCAGGAAGCCGTGCGACAGCCCCAGCGTCGAGCCCGGCCGCAGGCTCTCGAACACCTTCGGGTACAGCTCAGCCTGGGCCGCGTCGGAGATCAGCAGCAGCGAGATGTCCGATTCCTTGATCACGTCGAACATCTCGCCCAGCGTGCCGTTCTGCTCGGTGAAGTCGGCCTTGCGGGCCTCCGCCATCGACGAGCTGCCGCCGCGCAGGCCGACCTTCACCTTGATGCCGGTGCCGGCCAGCGAGTCGCGGAGGTTCTGGGCCTGGGCCGGCCCCTGCGATCCCCAGCCGATGACGCCGATCTGCTTGACGCCCGCGAACGCCTTGGCGAGGAGCGGGAACAGGTGACGGCCGCCTTTGACGATCTGCTCGCTGTGATCGCTCATCTTGACCGTGTCGACCGAAAAAATCTTGGACGAGAAGCTCATGGAAGGACCTCCGCTTGGACGGCAAGATTAGGCGACCGCCGACGTTGCGTAAAATGACTTATCGTCATTTCTGTGTTGCAATTTATGCAACAACAGGGATGATGAAATATCGCCATGGATTACGATGGGTTACGGATGTTTCTCGCGCTCTCGCGTTCGTTACATTTCCTGCGCGCCAGCCGCGCCTGCCACGTCAGCCCGTCGACGCTGTCGCGCGCCGTGCAGCGCCTGGAACAGGAGACCGGCACGATGCTGCTGGAACGCGATCGGCGCTCGGTCCGATTGACGGCCGAGGGCGGGCGCTTCGCCGAGCACGCGCGCGAGACGCTGGAGCGCTGGCAGCGGCTGCAGCGTGACCTGAAGGGTCCTCAGGACCGCCTGTCCGGGACGATCGCCATCTTCGCGTCGGTGACCGCCTGCCAGAGCTTCCTTCCCGAGCTGCTGGGCGCGTTCCGCGGGCGCCACCCCGACGTCCGCATCCAGCTCGAGACCGGCTACGCGGCCGACGCGCTGGAACAGCTCGCCGATGGGCGCGTCGACGTCTGCGTCGCAGCGATTCCGCCCCAGCTGCCGCGCAGGCTGGTGTCGCGCGTGCTCCTCTACACACCGCTCGTGTTCGCGGCGCCACGCGTGGCGTGCGAGGTCGAACGCCTCTGCCATCAGCAGCCCCTGCCGTGGACGGCGCTGCCGGTCGTGCTGCCCGCGTCGGGGCACGCGCGCGAAAGCGCCGACCGCTGGTTCCGGCGCCGGCGCATCGCGCCCCTCGTCTACGGCGAGGTGCCGGGCAGCGAGGCGATCCTCGCCCTGGTCAGCCTGGGCTGCGGCGTCGGCATCGTGCCGCGGCTGGTGCTGGACGAGAGCCCCCTCGCCGGCAAGCTCTCCGTCCTGGACGTCGACGACGGCGGGGCCGCCCTGGGCGAGTTCCGGGTCGGCGTCTGCACCCAGCGCCGGAAGCTCGCGTCCCCACTGGTCCGGGCGCTCTGGGATTCGTTCGCCGCGGGCGCCCGGCCGACCTGATTTTTGGGTGACCTGTTTCCGGGGGTGCCGGGGCACTAAGACATGCGGGCAATGCTGCACCGTTCTAGCCGGGCGTCCTGGATCCTCTGGCCGCTGCTGCTGATACCGGCGGCCTGCTCGAAGCGCAACCTGGACCTGGGGGACGGGACGGGACGGATCGGCCCGTCCGACGGCGGTCCAGTGACGGGGACCGACGGCGGGCCGTCCGACGGACCGGTCGGCACGGCCGACGGCCCCACGCTGCTGCCCGACGCCCGCATCATGCGCCTCGACGCAACGGAGTCCGGCTGCGTTGCCGCCGCTATCCTCCTGCCCTGGACGCAGACATCGGGAGTGGCCATGCACCTCTCGGTCGCCGCCAGCAGCGACGCCATCGCCGTCATGAACCGGACGTCCACGCAGCTGGACGTCCGGACGTTCGCGCGCGACGGGACCGCGCTGGGCAGCTTCCAGTTCGAGTCCGACGCGCAGTTCGGCGCCTACCACGATGATCGCTTCCTGCTGGTGGCGCGCGGGACGACCGGCGACTTCGCGGCGACGTCGGTGGGACGGACGCTGATGGGCGGCACGCGCCTCGGCACCGCCACCGCCACCATCAGCGAGCACATTCTGGGAGCGATCGCGCTGCCCACCGACGTCGTCGTGCTGACCGACGAGAACTTCGTCAGCTTCGCGGCCGGCGGCGGGCAGCCCTGGTCGGGCGTCCTCGGCACCGCCGACAAGGACGCGTTCAAGACCGGGCGTCTCTACGGGCTGGCCACCCAGTCCAACGACGTTCTGATCGCGTGGGGCACGTCGACGGCCCTGCGGCTCGCGGTGCTGAGCAACGGCGGCAAGGTGGCCGCGCGCGCCGACGACGGCAGCTTCTTCGGCTTCCTGGGATCGCAGAACGCGTCCGCGATCGCCTACGGCGGCGGTCTGTTGCTGTTCGACAGCAACCCCGTCCGCCTGACCCAGATCGGATTCGATCTGTCGCGACAGTCGCTGGGCCAGAACACGCAGCTGCGCACCTTCTACCGGGCGACGGCCCAGGTCGCAGCGATCACGCTCCAGAATCGGCCGGTCGGGTTCTGGCTGACGGTGTTCCCCGCCACCGACGCGAGCCAGGGCGTAACCACCCACCAGCTCTACGGCTGCGCGCTGGATCCCGCCAACCCCGCCACCTGCGTCAGCACGTCGCTGATCGCCGCGACGGGCCTGGGCGGCTACGGCGTCGGCGGCGATCCGGTGGCGGCGGCGGCGCTGCCTGACGGCAGCGGCTTCGCGATCGCGCACACCGACGTCTATGGTCAAAGCTGGCTCCGCATGGCGGACCTGAGCTGCGCCGTCCCGAGCGGCGGCGGTCCCTGACGGCGGCGTTCGATCCGCGCGAGCCGCCACCCGATCTCGGCCGCGCCGCTTGGTCTTTGCGCGGGCGCCTTGGCCAGCATCGACAGGATCAGCTCGTCGAGATCGGCCGGGACGTCCGTCATCAGCTGCGAAGGCGCGATCGCCTCGCGCTTGATCTGGCGTTCGGCGATCTCGCTCATCGAACGACCACGGAACGGGACCTGGCCCGTCACGAGCTCGTACAGCAGACAGCCGAGCGAGTAGATGTCGGCCCGCTGATCGAGCGGGCCGCCGCAGATCTGCTCCGGCGCCGCATATTCCAGGGTGCCGACGCAGATCGCGCCGCCTTCCATCGGCGCCGTCGGGCTGGCGGCGCAGGCGAGCCCGAAGTCGATCAACGTCGTGCGCCCGTCGCGACCCAGGAAGACATTGGCGGGCTTGACGTCACGGTGGACGATCCCGCTCCCGTGCAGGTGTTCGAGAGCGAGGCAGAGCTTCTGCACGATCGAAAACACCTCGGGCAGATGGCCGCCGCCGGCGACGGGAAACAGCGGGCGCATCCCGGCCGAGCGAATCTGTGGCGCGCGCACCGGCGCGGTGGGCCGCTCGTCGGACGGCAGGCGCCCTTCGCCTGCGCCGGTCGTCGTGTCGGGCCAGTAGCGGGACATCTCGCCGTCCAGCGTGCGCCCGTCGAGAAACTCCAGCGCCATCCAGGGTCCGCTGCGCTGCACGCCGTAACCGCGCAGGCGAACGATCCCCGGGTGCCGCACGCGTGACAGGGTGACGATCTCCCGCTGGATCGCGATCGCGTCCGCCTCGCGCGACGTGCGGACCGTCTTGATCGCCACCGGTGGACCGCCGCGCATATCTTGCGCGCGAAAGATGATCCCCATCCCGCCCTCGGCGATCCGTTCGACCGCCCGGTAGACGCCGAAGCAGGTCGGCCCCTCGGGGGCGGCGGCGGGTTGGAGCGCGGGAACGTCGGACACACAACGACCGACAGCAACCGCGATGCCATCGCCAGACGGCG
>Ga0209465_10000406_pt1 | contig 20448 bp, 16 predicted proteins | sample PanSoiPlot1MoBio_FD_188321 | JGI IMG/M metagenome (GOLD analysis project Ga0209465, IMG submission 188321) | Tropical forest soil microbial communities from Panama analyzed to predict greenhouse gas emissions - Panama Soil Plot 1 MoBio (SPAdes)... | ecosystem: Environmental > Terrestrial > Soil...
GTCGCAGGATCAGTACCTTGAAATTCGAACCCTCCTTTCCGGATATTTGTTGTCGTCGCAGGGCGATCGCATGCTGATGGCCCACTCGGTGGAAGGGCGCTTTCCTTTCCTCGATCGCGACGTCGCCGCGCTGGCGAACCGACTGCCCTCGGATTACAAGCTGCGCGTCCTCGACGAGAAGCACGTGCTCAAGCGGGCGGCGCGCGATCTGATTCCTCCAGAGATCCTGGCGCGGCCCAAGCAACCCTACCGCGCCCCCGATGCGCTGTCGTTCGTCGGTGACGGCAAAGGCGGTCAGACGCCGGGCTGGGTCGACGAGCTGCTGGATGAATCGGCCGTGCGCGCAGGCGGCGTCTTCGATCCGCCCGCCGTGCGCGCGCTGGCGCAAAAATGCCGCGAGCGCGCGCCGAAGGGCCAGCTCTCGAACAGCGACAACATGGCGATGGTCGGCGTGCTGTCGACCCAGCTGCTGCACCATCAGTTCGTGGCGCGGCGGCCGGACGCGGGGGCGCCCGTCTCGTTCCGCACGGCGGTGGAGCGATGACCGATCCCCGCAACGACGGCGCGGTCCCGCTGCTGCACGACTTCCTACTCGACACGGCCAGGCGGCTGCCCGAAAAGATCGCGCTGGTCAGCAAGCAGGCGCGGCTCAGCTACGGGGAGATCGATCGGCGTTCCAACGCGCTGGCCCACGCGCTCTGCGCGCGCGGCGTCGCGCGCGGTGACCGGGTGATCATCTTCGCCGACAACACGGCGGAGACGGCGGTGGCGTTCTGGGCGGTGCTGAAGGCCGGCGCGGTCGTGTCGGTCGTCAACCCGCTGACCAAGACCGACAAGCTCGCCTACCTGCTCAACGACTGCCGCGCGACCGCGCTGGTGACGGACGCGCATCTGGCCAGCGTGTTCAAGGCGGCGGTGGCGCGCGCGCCGCACCTGCGGTCGGTGATCGTCACCGGCGCCGCGCCGGCCGACCTGCTGGCCGCGCTGCCCGGCGGCGTCACCGAGGAGGGCGCCCGCGCCGGGCAACCCGACGCCGCGCCGCCCGCGCGGCGGAGCCTCGACATCGACCTCGCCGCCATCATCTACACCTCCGGATCGACCGGCGATCCGAAGGGGGTGATGCTGACCCACCGGAACATGCTGACCGCGGCCACGTCGGTCTCGATGTACCTCGGCATGCGCGAGGACGACGTCGTGCTGCTCGGGCTGCCGATGGCCTTCGACTACGGCCTGTATCAGATGATCATGTCGTTCCGGGTCGGGGCGCGCGTCGTGCTGGAGCGGTCGTTCACGTTCCCGGCTGCGGTGCTGAAGACGATGGTCGACGAGGGCGTCACCGGCTTCCCGGGCGTCCCGACGATCTTCGCCATCCTGTTCGAGCTGGACACGCTGGGAAGCTACGACCTGTCGAAGATTCGCTACGTGACCAACACCGCGGCGGCCCTTCCCGAGAAGCACATCCTCGCGCTCGCGAAGCTGTTCCCGCAGGCGCAGATATTCTCGATGTACGGCCTGACCGAGTGCAAGCGCTGCACCTATCTGCCGCCCGCCGATCTGGCGCGCAAGCCGGGCAGCGTGGGCATCGCCATCCCGAACACCGAGCTCTGGATCGTCGACGAGAACGACAACCGCGTGCCGCCCGGAAAGGTCGGTCAGCTGGTGATTCGCGGGGCGACGGTGATGCGCGGCTACTGGGAGAAGCCAGAGGCGACCGCGAAGAAGCTGCGCCCCGGGCCGCTGCCGGGCGAGATGGTCCTCTACACCGGCGACTACTGCCGCCAGGACGACGAGGGCTATCTCTATTTCGTCGGCCGGATGGACGACATCATCAAGAGCCGCGGCGAGAAGGTGGCGCCCAAGGAGGTCGAGAACGCGATCGTCGAGATCGCCGGCGTGAAGGAGGCCGCGGTGATCGGCGTGCCCGATCCGGTGCTCGGGGAGGCGGTCAAGGCGTTCGTCGTCATCGAGAAGGGGTCGACGCTGACCGCGCGCGACATCCAGCGCGAATGCCAGAAGCGGCTCGAGAACTTCATGGTGCCGAAGGAGATCGTTCTCGCGGACGATCTGCCCAAGACGACGACGGGCAAGATCAAGAAGACCGACCTGTCATGAGCGACCGGTCGGACTCGGCGGAGGCAATCGACGAGGCGTACCGCGCCGGGCGCCGCGAGTTCATGGGGGTGACGCTGGAGGTCGGCCCCGGCGCGCTGGTGCCGCGCGCGGAGACCGAGCTGCTCGGCCGCACGGCCGCGCGGATCCTCGCCGACATGCAGCCACCGCCCGGAGAGTCCGCGCTGACCGTGGTCGACATGTGCTGCGGGTCGGGGAACCTGGCCTGCGGCCTGGCGGCGGCCGACGCGCGGCTGCGCGTGTTCGCCGCGGATCTCACCGACGGCTGCGTCACGCTGGCCCGTCGGAACGTCGCGGCGCTGGATCTCGGCGCGCGGGTGAGCGTGCACCAGGGCGATCTGTTCGACGCGTTCGCGGGCGACGCGGCGGCCGGCGCGCTGGCGGGGGCTGTGGACGTGGTGGTCGCCAACCCGCCCTACATCTCGACCGCGCGGCTGGCCAAGGACCGGGCCACCCTGCTCGAACGCGAGCCGATCGAAGCGTTCGACGGCGGGCCTTATGGGATCAGCGTGCATCAGCGGCTGGTTCGCGACGCCTTCGCCGTCCTCCGACCGGGGGGCTGGCTGCTGTTCGAGATCGGCCTGGGGCAAGAGCGGCAGGTGAAGCTGCTCTTCGATCGCGCCAAGACCTATGCCGGTCTGGAGTTCGTCGCCGACGCCGACGGCCAGCCACGGGTCGCCGTGGCCCGACGGCCGCCGGACCAAACCAACAAGGAGCCAAGTCATCGATGAGCGCCGAAGGGGGCGAAACGCAAACGAAGGTTCGTCAGTTCATCACCAGCAACTTCTACGTTCCCGATCCGTCGGCGCTGGCTGATGAAGCCTCGCTGCTCGATCAGGGAATCATCGACTCGACGGGCGTGCTGGAGCTGATCGGCTTTCTCGAGGACAGCTTCGGCGTGAAGGTCGAGGACGCCGAGATGGTCCCGGAGAACCTGGACTCGGTGGCGCGCATCGTCGCCTTCGTCGGTCGCAAGAAGGGGACCCTTTGAGATGACGCGCGTCCTGGATCCGCGAGCGCTGGACATCGACGCCGCCGCCGAGACCGCGCACATCGCGGCGCGGATGACCGAGATCGTCGGGCGCGAGCTGCGCCGGCGCGGCGTGGTCGTCGGGCTTTCGGGCGGCGTCGACAGCTCGGTCTGCGTCGCGCTGGCCGTGAAGGCGTTCGGGCGGGACCGCGTGCGCGTCCTGCTGATGCCCGAGCGCGAGTCCTCCGCCGCCAGCGTCGAGCTGGGGCGCAAGGTGGCCGCCCAGTTCGGAATCGACCCGATCGTGCAGGACGTCACCGCGGCGGTCGAGGGATTCGGCGCCTACCGCATTCGCGACGAGGCGATGCGCGAAGTGATCCCGGGCTACGGCCCGGGCTGGAAATCCAAGCTGGTGATCGCGGGCGGGACGCAGGGCGGGCTGAACTACTTCAAGCTGATCGCGCGCGCGCCGGACGGCGCCGCGCACGAGGCGCGCATCGGGCCCCGCCCCTATCTCCAGATCGTCGCCGCGCAGAGCTACAAGCAGCGCTCGCGCAAGACGGTCGAATATTTCCACGCCGACTGCCTCAACTACGCGGTGATCGGAACGCCGAACCGGCTCGAGTACGACCAGGGGTTCTTCGTCAAGAACGGCGACGGCTCCGCCGACGTGAAGCCGATCGCGCACCTGTACAAGACCCAGGTCTACGCGCTGGCGCGGCACTTCGATCTCCCCCGCGAGATCTGCGAGGGCCGCCCCACCACCGACACGTACACGCTGGATCAGGGGCAGGACGAATTCTATTTCGCGCTGCCGTACGAGAAGATGGATCTCGCGCTCTACGCGCTCAACAACGGATTCTCTGCCGAGGATCTGGCGCCCGCCATCGGCGTCGACGCCGAACGCGCCGCGCTCGTCTACCGTGACATCCGCGGGAAACGAAGCACCACGCGGCCGCTGCATTTGCGCCCGCAGCTGATCCGCCCGGTTCCGGAAGTGACCTAGGCGAAAGGGCCCCACGTTCTCCAACGTGCACGATCAGTTCGTGTACGTGAACCTGGACGTGGTCGTAGTCGTAGACGCTGACGTAGTCGCTGTCGTGTGCCTGTACGTCTGCCCTGTACGCACCCGAAACGCAGCTGCCGCCGATAAGCACGCATGTTCGGCTTCCAGCGACTCGACGTCTATCGCGCCTCCACTGAGTTCCTCGGATTGACCGCCAAACTGGTCACGACTTTGTCGCACATGTCCATGAAGGGCCAGGTCAGCCGTCCTCGTCGGCCTCGGTCAGATACCACTGTGTCTTCTCGAGCAGCTCCTCGGACGAGGCGGCGGATGGACCCCAGTCGATGACGACGGACCGGCTCTCGCGCGCGCGGAAACCGCGCCGGGTCAACAGTTCGTCGAGCCACTTCGGACCGAGCCAGACGAACCAGGCGGCCTCCGCGCCGTCGGCCCGCAGGCGGGGCAGCAGCATATCGAGGAGCAGCGCGATCGCCTCGCGGTCCCGGCCGAACAGGTCGCGCAGCCGCGCGAACGAACCGTCGCGCTCGACAACGGCGTAGGCGGCCACCTCACCGCCCTCCCTGGCCACCAGATTGTAGAAGCGGACCGGCGCGCCGTCCGGCCGGCGCAGGAAGCGCCAGCGCAAGAACGCGGCGGTGCGAACGCTCATGATCGGGAACAGCCCGCGCGCCTCTTCATCCAGCCGATCGAAGCGCGCGTCCGGTTCGCTCGTCTCCTCCAGCACGTAGCGCCCGCGCCCCCTGAGCTGGCCGCCGCGCCAGAGCAAACCGATGGCGGCGTCGAGGGCGAATCCGGCCGCCGCCGCGGCGGGAGCGGGCAGTCGGCGGCGCATCGGCGTCGCGAACCGCAGCGGCACCACCCACCGCCGCATCTCGCCCAGCTCGCGGAAGCCGAGCCGCAGCACGACCGGCTTCGCCTTGGCGTTCGGATAGCCCAGGCAGAATTCGTAGTGCTCCAGGGCGTAGGCGCGCGTGGCGCGCTGGAGCATCATCGCGGGACCGAGCGAGCGATGCCGCAGGTCCACGGCGAAATCGCCGAGCACGGCGACGTCGATCGCCCGCCCCTCGCGCCGGTAGCGCCGCACGCCGATCCCCATGCACCCGACGGACTGGCCGGGGCCCGCGGCGCTCGCGTCGCTGTGCTCCAGCAGATGCGCGATCCCGGGCCCGAAGGGCCCCTCGAGGTAGAACCATTCGACCCGGCGCTTCGGATCGCTGCAGCTTCCGCCCAGGTTTCGCGCCAGCAGCGCGGTGACATCTCCGGCGACGGAGCTCGGTTCGGCGGCGCGAACGGCGTAGGGCACGGTACGCGCTATGATGTCGGCACCTCGATGTCGGAATCAAGGCGCGTGAAGAGGCGGCCGGTGCTGAAGGCGGGGGTCGCGATCGCGGGTATGGCCGGCGTCGGCTACGCGCTCAGGCGATCGATCGTCGCCCGTCTGGATCGGTGGACCCGGCGCGCCGACTTCGCCGCCACGCCACCGCTGCTGCCGCACGATCCGGTTCGCGACCGCAGCCGCGTCGCGGTCGCTCGCGGCGGCGCGCCGGCCGACAACATCGATGCGGCGCTCGCCAAGGTGGGCGGCATCGAACGCGTCGTCGGCGAGCGCGACGTCGTGCTGATCAAAGTCAGCGCGCAGTGGTGGAACCAGGGGATGACCAACGTCGCGGCGGCGCGCCGGCTGATCGAGCGCGTCGTCGGCCGGCCCGGCTTCGCGGGCGAGGTGATCGTCTTCGAGAACACCCACTTCCGCCTGCCCGACGGCTCGGGTCTGTCGCGCGCCTGGACGCGGCCGAGCGACCGGAACGTCGACGTCCCCGGATGGACGCGGCTCGGCGATCTGATTCCGCACTTCGCCGGGCTGAAGGCGCCCGTCAGCTTCGTGGGGCTGATCGACGGCGGCGCGAGCGCGCTCGCCGGCGATCACTGGTTCGACTCGCGCCACGAGCACGGCGTGTACGGCGGGGACGGGCGCGGTCCGATCGCCGACGGCGAGGAGCGCGACGGCTACCATTGGGATTTCACGGAGACATTCAGCCTGCCGCGCAGTCTGGTCGATTCGGCGCGCACGCCGCTGACCTGGCCGGTCTTCACGTCGCCGCGCAGCGGCCTCGTCGTCGATCTGCGCCGCGGCATTTTTCAGAAGGACGCCAGCGGACGGCGCGCGCCCGTCGCCGATCGCAAGCTGACCTGGATCAACATGACGACGTGCAACGAGCACGCGGCCACCGGCATCACCGCCGCCTGCAAATCGCCGATGGGGCTCGTCGACATGAGCGCGGGCGCGCTCGGGACGGACCCGCGCGGGCGCGGCTACCAGTCGCTGCACTACTTCGGCTACCCGAACGCCAGCTGGCGGATGGCGGGCCCGCTGGCGGACTTCACGATGAAGGTGCGCGCGCCCGATCTGTACCTCACCGTGGCGGAATGGATCTCGATCACGCCGCCCGGGCCGTGGGACCCGGAGCGGCAGGACATCCGGCTCGAGGAGGCGTCGGCCCGCCGCGCCCGCACCGTCGTCGCCGGCACCGATCCGGTCGCGATCGACACCTACTGCGCGCGAAACCTATTGATGCCGGCCAGCGGCGCGCGCCGGGACATGTGGGACCTCGATGATCCGTCGTCGTTCGCGGTGAAGTTCCTCCGCTACTACCGCCAGGTCGCGGGTCGCGGCACGATGGATCCGTCGCTGATCGAGGTCGTGTAGATCTGATCTGGTCCCCTCGCCCCGAGAAGCGGGGAGAGGGTTAGGGTGAGGGGCCGGACAGGCGGGCCCTCGCGACGGCCGCGGCGACCTCGGCGTCGGTCGCGTCGGCTCCGCCGATCACGATGCGAAGCGCGGAGGCCGGCGGCGCGAGCACCGCGAGGCGCGGATCGCGCTCGCCGAGGCCTGGCAGGTAGCCGGCGTCGATCCCGACGGCGTCGCTCTCGATCGCCACGATCGCCGCCGCGGCCAGCGCGCGCAGGCGCTCGTCGGAGACGGCGAGGCCCAGCGCCGCCAGCACCGACAGGCGTCCCGGATCCCAGACCAGACCCAGCGGCGCGCCTGCGAAGGCTTCCGCCAGGGCGCGCGCCTCGCGCAGGCTCGGCACCTGCCACGGCGTCGCCGCGATCGGCAGCGCCAGCGTCAGCCCCGCCCGCTCGGCCGCGCGCACCAGCCGCTCGAGCGCCCACCGGCACGCGTCGGTCAGCTCGTCGCTGCGCGCGCGCCGCTCGGCCGTCGCGCCCGCCAGCAACCGACCGCCCGGATCGTCCTCGTCCATCTCACGGCGCGCGAACGCGCGCGCCAGCTCGGCGGCGCGGACGGTCAGCCCCACCTCGCCGAAATCGAGAACGGCGACGCGCGCCGCGGTGGCCGCCGCTGCCTCCATCCCCTGCAGCGCGAGGGCGATGGCCGCGTCGCGCTCGTCGCGGTGATGGGCCGCCAGCCGCGGCAGCCGCCGGCCGGGGGCCAGCCGCCGCTCGGGCAGCGGAAGGGCCAGGGACGGCACATTCAGGCCCGTGCGGAGGGCAGCCGCCGTCAGCAGCGGCTGAATCTCCAGGTCGCAGCCGCCCGCCAGGTGGACGCCGTCCGCGCCCGTCTCGCCCGCCAGCCGCAACAGGGCGTCGTCGCCGCCGCCGCGGGGCACCCGGAGATCGGAGGCGAGCAAGATCATTCGCGCAAGGATACAGCGCGCGGGACGGGCGCATACTCTTGGTCGTGGGTCTCGCGCTCGGCCTGGTCGGTTGGCTGCTCGTCCAGGTCGACGCCGCCAGCGCACCGCCCGCCCCCGCCGCCGAGCCCGCGCCCGTCGTGGTCACGACCCCCTGGCCCGCCGAGCTCCCGTGCGCGCACCCGAGCAAGTTCTGGTTCAACGAAAGCTTCGGCACGGTGACGTGGTCGTCGGCCGACGGCGGCGAGACGCATTCGCTCGCCGGCTCCACCGTACGCGACAGGAAGCGCGTGCCGCGCGGGTTTCCGACGGGACGTCTGACCCGTCTCACGATTCCCGGCAACGGCGCGAAGTTGCCGCACCTGATCGGTGGCCTCGATTGTCGCCGCGACTCCGACGACATCATGTGGGGACCCTGCACCGACGGCATCTGCCAGGTATCGGTGACCTATCCAGGCCGTCCCTTGTCGAAAGTGAAGCAGCGCACGCGCCACTGGACCGACGAGATCCCCGGCTCGCCCTGGGCCGACACGGCGCCAGACGTCCACTGGAACCGCTTTCTCCGGGACATTGGACGCAAGGAGACCGGCGACCCGGACGCCGCACGCGAATCGATGCGCTTCACCCGCGCGTTCGTCCGCGAATTGCGCGACCTCCTGGCCGTCGCGTGCCGCCGGCGCCGCTGCGCGCAGCCCGCCCGCGACGCCGACGCCGCCCTCGCCGCCTACCTGCGCGACCCGTCGCCGATCCACGCGAATGCCGCACAGCACGAAGCGGACCACTGGAACTACGTATGGAAATGGACCGCCACCGGCGGCGGCGTCACCTTGCGCCTCTCCTGCGACGACATGACCGAATCCCGCAGCGAGCTGTGTGACCTGACCCTGGACCTGCCGGGGGATCTGACCCTCAATTACGGCACATTTGAGCAGCGCATCGAGATCTACGCCGCGACCGACCGGGAATATAAGAACCGAATCGGCTGCATCGCCGACGTCTCGCCCGACCGCGGACCGCCGCGGATCTCCATCGAGGGACGGCTCCTGGAGCTGGGCGAGGTCGCAGGCGCCAAAAAGTGACGGATTGAACCGGGTCGGTGATGGCGATCGCCCGGGCGCCCCACTCAAGGGTGTGCGCCGGCTCCCGGCGGCCCCCGGTGGGCGCGTCGCCCGACGACGAATCTTCAAAATGCCCGCTTTGACAGGGATCTCGACGCTGATATAAATGGGCGTCCCTGTTGTGCTTGCAGGTTGCGCAACAAGGTGGGGCCGGGACGTCGGGGCTCCTGTCCACGGAGGTTCTCATGCGCGTTCGCCCAGGCCAGAGTTGCACCTTCCGCCTATGCGGCGGTTGCTCCCGCCAACGAACGTGCGAGAGGTCCCCGAGTCTGGTGAAGGCCGCCGTAACGTTTGCAGCGCTGGCAGCCGCCACCGGAACGTTTGTGCCGGCCGCCCACGCCCAGCTTCAAAACGCGCCCGTCGACATCGAAATTTTCCGGCCCGCGATGGACTCGAAAGGGTTCGTCACCGTGAACTCGTCGGCGGTGCTGGGACAGTTCGACATCTCGTTCGGGCTGGTGACGTCGTACGCGCGCCGGCCGCTCCGCTTCACCGGCGCGGGCACGCCGTTCAACGGGCAGGCGGGCGTCTTCTCGGTCGACACGCTGGTGCGGCCGTCGCTGCAGGGCGCGATCGGATTCCTCAGCCTGCCCCACATCGGCGCCGAGCTGGGCGTCATCGTGCCGATGGGCGTCGTCGCGGGCAAGAGCACGCCCAGCGACGACGGCGGCACCACCAACACGACCATCGACGATCGTGAATGGACGTTCGCCAACCAGGGCCTCGGCGACATCCAGGTCCACCCGAAGATCCGCTTCCTGAACGCGACCCGGCGCGGCCTCGGCTTCGCGGTCATGCCGTCGATCATCCTCGGCACCGGCGACAAGAATTCGTTCATGGGCGAGGGACAGACGATGTTCCAGCCGATGGCCATCCTCGACACCGAGCTCGGCTATCTGGGCCGATTCCGGGCGTCGGTGAACGGCGGGCTGCGGATCCGCGGCTCGGCGGCGCGCTACGTGAACAACGCGATGAGCTTCACGACGCCGCCGGTGTTCCGGGGGCTGGACATCACGACCGGCGGGTCGATCGAGGTGAAGAACGAGGTGATCGGCGGCCTCGGCCTGTCGTACGGCATCGTGCCGCAGAAGTTCGACCTGGTCGGCGAGGTGTACGGCAACTACGGGCTCGCCTCGTACCGCACCGACAACACCGGCGCCACGCGGCAGAAGATGGGTCCGTCGGCCGAAGCGATCGGCGCGATCAAGCTGTACCTCGCGCGCAATTCGTTCTTCGAGATCGGCGGCGGCTGGAAGGTCGCCAACGGCTACGGCTCGGCGGCGCCGCGCGCGTTCGTCGGCTTCATCTTCGAGCCGTCGATCGGCGATCGCGACGGCGACGGGTACAAGGACGACGTCGACCAGTGCCCGGACGATCCGGAGGACTTCGACGACTTCGAGGACGAGGACGGCTGCCCCGATCCCGACAACGACAAGGACGGCATCCTCGACGACGTCGACAAGTGCCCGAACGAGCCCGAGACCAAGAACGGGTACCAGGACGCGGACGGCTGCCCGGATTCGACGACGAACGATCGCGACGGCGACAAGATCCCCGACGACGTCGACAAGTGCCCCGACGATCCCGAGGACTACGACGGCTTCGAGGACACCGACGGCTGCCCCGATCCCGACAACGACAAGGACGGCATCAAGGACATCGAGGATGCCTGCCCGAACGATCCGGAGGACAAGGACGGCTTCGAGGATGCGGACGGCTGCCCCGATCCCGACAACGACCACGACCGGATCCCCGACAAGGTCGACAAGTGCCCGAACGAGCCCGAGACCTACAACGGCGTCCAGGACGACGACGGCTGCCCCGATCAGGGCCTCGCGACGATGACCAAGGGCAAGATCGTCACGATGAAGCCGATCTACTTCGAGACCGACAAGGACATCATCAAGCCCGAGTCGTTCCCGGTCGTGGATTCGGTGGCCGCGGCGATCAACGGCAACCCGTGGATCGACCTCGTCGAAATCCAAGGGCACGCCGACGAGCGCGGCGACGACGCCCACAACCTGGATCTGACCGAGCGGCGCGCCGCTTCGGTGCGACGGGCGCTGGAACAGCGCAACGTCCTGCCGAGCAAGCTCCGGAGCCACGGCTACGGCGAGACCAAGCCGATCTGCAAGGAACACAACGAGGCATGCTGGAGCAAGAACCGCCGGGTCGAGTTCATCATCGAGAAGACCAGCGGCCAGGGCGGCGCCAAGCTCCAGGGCGGCGAAGGCCAGTAAGACCCTCTCCCACCGCGTGGGAGGGGGCCGATTAGAGCCGCGAAATCACGTGGTTAACGCACCGGGCCGGCGAAAGCGGCCCGGCCCTTTTCGGTGAGCCGTCCGCCGGGGGCCCGCACTCGCATAGGGTACTGAAATTATTTAGGGCGCGGCTTGACTTGGGGGCTCCGTACGCTAAAAAATGCGCGCCTTTCCGGTGCGGCGGGTACTGCTTTGTCTTTAGTCCCCAGGGACAAGATCCACGACGTATTGGACCGCACCAACATTGCTGAGATCGTCAAGCGTCATGTGGAGCTCAAACGGGCGGGAACAGGGAGTTGGATGGGTCTTTGCCCATTCCACGGCGAGAAAACGCCCTCGTTCCACGTCAACGAAGCGCGCCGCTACTTCTACTGCTTCGGCTGCCATGAAAAGGGTGACGCCATAACTTTTCTCACGAAGATCGAGCAGCGGCCATTCATGGATGTGCTGCAGGATCTGGCTGCCGCGGCGGGCGTCGATCTCGATCTCCGACCGCTGTCGCCGGCAGAGCGACAGGCCCGACAGAAGGCAGAGTCAGAGCGCGACCGGATGTTCCGGGCCATGGAACTGGCGGCCGCCTTCTTCGAGGACCAATACGCGTCGCCGGCCGGCGCCGCCGCGCGCGGCTACGTCGAGAAGCGCGGCATCGGCCAGGCCGTGCGCGAGCGGTTCCGCGTCGGCTACGCGCCGTCGCGCTGGGACGCCCTGTCGTCGACCCTCGCGGCGCACAAGATCCCACCCTCCGACCTCGAGCGGCTGGGCCTGGTGGGCGTCAACGAGCGCGGCCGTTACGACTTCTTCCGCGATCGCGTGATGCTGCCGGTGATCGATCGCCAGAAGCGGGTGATCGGCTTCGGCGGCCGGCTGCTGGATCCCGACGCCAAGGACCGCAAGTACGTCAACTCGCCCGAGTCGCCTCTCTTCCACAAGAAGGAGTCGCTTTACGGCCTGCACGCCGCGCTGGATGCGATCCGGCGGTCGGGCACCGCCATCATCGTCGAGGGAAACTTCGACGTGCTGGCGCTGCACCAGGCCGGCATCGAGGAAGTTGTCGCGCCCATGGGCACGGCGCTGACCGAGGAGCAGATCGACGTGGTCAAGCGGGTGGCCCGCACGATCGTCGTCGTGTTCGACGGCGACAGCGCCGGCCAGCGCGCGGCGCAGAAGGCGATCCCGCTGTTCGTCGACGCGGGGGTGGCCGACGCCCGCATCGCGCGGCTGCCGGCCGGCGTCGACCCCGACGACTTCGTCCGCGACCCGGCGCGGGGCGCCGACGCCTTCCGGCGGCTGGTCGAGAGCGCCCGCCCGATGCTGGACCAGTTCATCCAGGACGCCGCGTCGGACGCCAACGTCCCGGACCGCGTCAGCGCGCTGCGCGCAATTACTGCGCTGCTCGTGAAAGTGAAGGATCAGACGACCCGTGAGATCTATGCCGGGCAACTTGCGGGAATACTCAAGATGGAGCCTCAGCAGGTGAGACGGGCGATGCAAGAGGCGTCGGCGGCGGCGCAGCGACCGGCTCGGAATCCGGAAAGCACGCCCCCGTCTGCCTCGCAGCCGGCGCCGGTCACCGGCCCCGCCGTCCGCCTGCCCGGCGAGGAGCTCGAGCTGCTGAGCGTCCTGGCCGGATATCCGGAGCTCTTGCGGTCGCCCGAGGCCGCGCGCGCCGGCGACCTCCTCGTGCACCCGCTGGCGCGGCAGCTATACCGGGCCGCTGCAGAGCAGGCGGCTGCCGGAGCGCTCGACATACCGAGCTGGCTCGAAACGGTCGCCACGGCCGATCGCGCCACGATTGTGTCGTCGCTGAAGGACGAACGATTTGCCAAGCTCACCGATCCCGCGGGCTACCTGCGGAAATTGGTGATCCGGCTCGAGATTCTGCGCGTGGACGCCGAGATAGCGATGAACACGCGATTGCAGAAGGAAGCCCAGACACGGGGGGACGATGCGGCGCTGCAAGCTCACGCAGTACGCGGCATCGAGTTACGCAAAACAAAAGAAGGGCTGCGAGCAGCCCTGCAGAGGCCCTGAGAGATGAACCACGACTTCGACAACGACAACGACAACGACATGGACGATGACGACGCCGAGGAGGTGCCACGTCCGCCCAAGGCTCCCAAGAACGGGACCTCCAAGCCGAGCAAGAAATCGGCCGCCAACAAGGAGAGCGAGCGCAAGAAGCGCGAGCTCATCACGATGGGCAAGGCCAAGGGGTTCCTGACCTATGACGAGGTCAACGAACACATGCCCGAGAACATTATCTCGTCCGACCAGATGGACGACTGGTTGTCGGCCTTCTCGGGCGAGGGGATCGAGATCGTCGATTCATCGTCGAAGCTGAAGGTCGCCGAGAAGGGCGACGCCGAGGCGCAGAACGACGACGAGGATGAGGAGACCGAGGCGGCCGCCAGCAAGAAGGAAGAGGCCGAGGAGGAGGAAGACTCCGACGGCTACTCGAAGACCAACGACCCGGTGCGCATGTACCTGCGCAAGATGGGGTCGGTGTCGCTGCTGACCCGCGAGGGCGAGGTCGAGATCGCCAAGCGGATCGAGGACGGCGAGCGGCGCGTGCTGCAGGTCGTGCTGAATTCGTCGGTCGCGATCGAGGAGATCCTTCAGCTCGGCGACAAGCTGCGCAAGCAGAAGATCCGCGTCAAAGAGGTCGTCAAGGACGCCGACGAGGAAGACGCCGAGTTCGACGAGCAGTGGCACATCGACCGCGTCTGCAAGGTGATCGACAAGGTTCGCCGGCTCTGGAAGGAGCAGGAGAAGTACGTCGAGAAGCTGGCCGTCAAGAGCGTCTCCGAGGCGACGCGCAAGCGCTACAAGAAGGCGGCGGGCGACATCACCCAGCAGATCCTGGACGCGCTCCAGGAGATGCGCCTCAACAAGAAGCAGATCGACAAGATCGTCCTGAAGCTCAAGGACCTGGTCGAGCGCATCGAGCAGGCGAACCGCGAGATCATCGACTGCGAGCACAAGTCGGGCCTGTCGCTGAAGGAGTTCCGCAAGACCCTGCGCGAGATCCGGTCGTCGCCGCTGCGGCAGCGCGCGGTCGCCAAGAAGCTCGGCATCCGGCCCGACGAGATCGAGGAGATGTCGCGGGTCATCCAGAACGCGCACAAGAAGATCAAGCGCGTCGAGGAGGAGGCCAAGCTGACGGAGTCGGTCCTCCGGTCGACCGTGCTGGAGATCCAGGACGGCGAGCGGATGGCCGAGCGCGCGAAGGCGGAGCTGGTCGAGGCCAACCTGCGCCTCGTCGTCTCGATCGCCAAGAAGTACACCAACCGCGGCTTGCAGTTCCTGGACCTGATCCAGGAGGGCAACATCGGCCTCATGAAGGCGGTCGACAAGTTCGAGTACAAGCGCGGGTACAAGTTCTCGACCTACGCGACCTGGTGGATCCGGCAGGCGATCACGCGCGCGATCGCGGACCAGGCCCGCACCATCCGCATCCCGGTCCACATGATCGAGACGATCAACAAGCTGATCCGGACCAGCCGCTACCTGGTGCAGGAGCTGGGGCGCGAGCCGACGCCGGAAGAGATCGCCGAGAAGATGGAGCTGCCGCTCGACAAGGTCCGCAAGGTCCTGAAGATCGCCAAGGAGCCGATCTCGCTGGAGACGCCGATCGGCGAGGAAGAGGATTCGCACCTCGGCGACTTCATCGAGGACAAGAGCGTCATCTCGCCGGCCGACGCGGTCATCTCGATGAACCTGGCGGAGCAGACGCGCAAGGTGCTGGCGACGCTGACGCCGCGTGAAGAGAAGGTGCTGCGCATGCGCTTCGGCATCGGCGAGAAGTCCGACCACACGCTGGAAGAGGTGGGTCAGGACTTCGAGGTGACCCGCGAGCGCATCCGGCAGATCGAGGCGAAGGCGCTGCGCAAGCTGCGCCATCCGTCGCGTTCGAAGCGTCTCAAGTCGTTCATGGAATCGTGAGGTCGGCCCACATTGGGCTGGCCGTCAAGATCGACGGCAAGGAGCGGCTCGTCGAGATCGACGACGGGGACGGCCGTGTGCGCGTCGACGGCCAACCCGTCGACGTGGCGGTGACGCGGGCCGAATCCGGCGTCTGGATTCTCCGGCGCGGGAACGAGCAGACCGTCGCGCAGGTCGACGGTCGGGGCGGCAAGCTGGCCGTCGAGATCCGGCGGCCCGGCCGGGACGCGCTGGTGCTAACCGCGGAGGTGAGCGACGCGCGCCGCACAGCCGTCGCCGCGGTCGCCCGCACCGCCACGGGGGCCGCGCCCGTGACGGTCCGCTCGCCCATCCCGGGACGGCTGGTCAAATTGCTCGTCAAGGCGGGCGACGCGGTCGCCGCCGGACAGACCGTGGTGGTGCTCGAGGCGATGAAGATGGAAAACGAGCTGGCAGCGCCCCGCGCCGGGAAGGTCGCGGAGGTGCGCTGCGCCGAGGGCGCCGCGGTCGAGGCCGGCCAGGATCTCGTGATCGTGGCCTGACGAATCTGCAAATCGCGCCCGATGACGACGGACAGAACGGCACAAAGGGCGACCATCGTCACGCGCGTTCCGAACAGGCGCGCGCGATCGCGACGGCTGGCCCCGCCGTTGCAGTTCGAAAGGCGGATGCAGCGCCTGCTTTGGCTTCGCGTGGTGGCGCCCGGCGCGATCCTGCTCGTCGCGGCGACCGCCCGCGGGCAGACCACCAGCACGCCAACGCTCGCGGTGACCGACTTCACTTGGGCGTTCGCCGCCGGCGGCACCCCGCTGACGACCGACGAGGTCACGATGACCTACTTCAGCCACGCGCGCTGCGCTTGCCCGACCACCCTGAGCGTTACACTCGCGCTCACCGACGACGGCGTGGCCAAGCTGGCCGCCACGGACACCGTCAACGCCCAGTTCATGATCGGCAACGGCTGCAACATCCAGCCGGCGTCGTGCATGTCCGTAGGCGCGGCCGTGGAGCTGTCGCCTACCCCCGGCCAGCCGGCAAGCGTGTCAACGTCGGCCGTGTTCCAAGGAGCCACGGGCGGCAATTGCAGCGCCCCGTCGGGGTCGATAGGACTCTGGGCCATCGTCAACCTCGACGGCGCGCCGATCACGAGCCAGCCGTCGCTGTTGCTCACGGTCGGCGGCGCCGGCCCGAGCGCGCCGACGGCCGTCATGGCGGTGTCCGGGGACCAGGACCTGCTCGTCTCCTGGACGCCCTCTGGCGACGCCACGACTCTGCAGGGGTACCAGGTGCTCTGCGCGCCCGGCCCCGCGTCGCCGGGCACGCCCGCCTACGACACCAGTTGCAGCGCCTCCCTGCCGACTGGAGGCACCGGCCCGTTCGCTGCGGCCGATCTGCGGCCCTTCATCTGCTCGGGCTTGATTTCGGCGAATTCGACGCGCATCCAGAAGCTCACCAACGGCCAGACATATCAGGTGGCGGTCGTGGCGGTCGGGATCGACGGAACGCCCAGCGCGCCGTCCGAGATCGCGGAGGGGACGCCGGCGCCCACGGTCGGCTTCGGCGATCTCTACAAAGAGGCCGGCGGCACCGCCGAGGGCGGTTGTTCCGTCGCCGGTGCCGACGCGCGCGGCGCCGCGATCGGCCTGGCGATCGCGGCCGTCATCGTGCTCGGATCGATGCGACGGCGGCGGCGACGGCCTCGGCGACGCACCAGAGGCCTCATCGTCCTCCTGCTGATTTCCGCCGCAGGCGCCCGATCGGCCTCGGCAACCACCGACGACATCCTGGCGCCCGTCCCGACGGCGTCGGATGCGGGCTGGAACGTCGAACTTCGCTTCGGCCCCTACCGGCCGGACGTCGACAGTGAGTTCGCAGATCGAGGCCAGAGCGCCCGCCCCTACGCGCAGATCTTCGGCTCGTCGCAGCACCTCATGATGCAGCTCGAGATCGATCGCCAGTTCTCCCACCGCGGCGGGACCTGGGCAGGAGGGGTCGGCGTCGGCTATTTCAGCGTGACGGCGGCAGCGCTGTCGGCCGATCTGCAGTCGCCGTCGGGCGACCAGACCGGCCTGCGCCTGATCCCGCTGTCGGCGTCGCTGGTCTATCGGGCCGACCAGCTACGCCGACGCTTCGGCTCGCCCTTGGTGCCGTACGCGAAGACGGGACTCGACTGCACGTTCTGGCAGATCACCGACACGTCACAGCCCAACTTCGACGGCCACACCTTCGGCTGGCACGCCGCCGCCGGGATCACCGTCGATCTCTCGCCGCTCGATCGCGAAGCCGCCGAGTCGCTCCGGCGCGAATCGGGCGTCGATCAGCTGGCGCTGTTCGCCGAGGCCGCGTACTTTCGCCTGGACAACTTCGGTTCGGGCAGCGCGCTCAGGGTCGGCGATACGACCTGGTTCGCGGGCCTCATGATCGAGTTCTGAACGCCATCGACCTGATCTAAGCTGCCGCCGATGCTCGCGGCCGCCCTGCTCGCCTCGCTTCTGGCACAAGCCGAACCGGCGCCTGCCCCTGCGCCTGCCCCCGGGCCTGGCCCTGCCGAGGCCGCGCCGGCCGGGCAAGCCCCGCCTGCACCGCCGGCCCAAGCCGAGCCCGCGCCCGCCTCGCCCGCGCCCGCCGTCCCGGCGCCGGCGACGAACGCCCCGGCCTCGGCCGCCCCGGCCCCGCCCGCGACCCCGACCCCGCGCCTGCCGGACGAGCCCCCGCCCGCGCCCGCCAACAGCGTCTCGGTGCACGTCCGATACGCCTACCGCGTCGGCAGCGATGGCGACAGCCTGGTGCCCGCGGCCGGCCTGTCGCTGGGCGGCGAGTTCGAACGCCGCCTGTTCGGCTTCAAGAGCGGCTTCGAGATCGGGCTCGGCGCCAACTTCTTCTACGATCGCTTCTCGAAGGAGGTCGTCGCGCCGTCCACGGATCCGATGGTGCAGGCGACCGTCGCGACGCGCACGCTGTCGCAAACCACCTTCGCCTTGATGGAGACGACGGCGTGGCGCTACGCCGACATGCGCCTGTTCCTCGGCGTCGGCGCGGGCCTGACTGTCGGCTACTTCGCCAGCCCGGACATGACCGCGAATTCGACGACCGCGCTGCAGCCGATCGCGCGCGGCGTGTTCGGGTTCGACTTCGCCATCGCCAGCCGGACAGCGGCGATCCTGCGCGTCGATTACAGCCACACCTTCGACCGCAGCACCTTCTACACCACAGCGACGCCGGGCGTGACGTACCCGCTGTTCGGCGACCTCTTCGACGCGGGCATCGGACTGCTCGTCCGCTTTTGAGCATGGGCCGCCGGACCGTCGCCGTCGCCCTGCTGGTGGTCCCCGCTCTCGGGCTCGCGGCGCTCGGGTTCGCGATCGTCGCCACCGCGGGCGAGCGGCCGGGCGGTCCGGGCCTCGGCGCGCCGACACATTTCGCGATCCGCCAGGCCGTCGCCGCCGCCCTCGGCGCGGCGCTGGGCGTGGTCGTCGCCCGTCTCGGCGTCGCCCGCGTGTTTCGCGCCGCGCCCGCGCTGTTCGCGATCGCGCTGTCCGCGACGGCGGCGGTGTTCGTTCGCGGCATCGGCGTGCACGCCGCCGGCGCCAGCCGCTGGCTGCACCTCGGGCCGCTCTCCGGCAGCCCCGCGCCTTTCCTGATCGCGGCGACGGGTCTCTTGGTGGCGGCGTGGGCCGGCCGCGACGGCGCCGCGCCCCGGCCGCGGCTCGCGTCCCGCCCGCTCGCGCTCGCCCTCGCGCTGCTCGCGGTCCTGGTGCTGGTCGCGGAGCCGGATTTTTCGGCCGCCGCGGTGGCGCTCTCCGTGACGTTCGCGGCGCTGGCCGGCGCGGGCGTGACGGGGCGCCGCCTGGTCCCGGCGGCGGTGGTGCTGGCGCTGGCGCTCGCGCTCGGCGCGTCGCGCTTCGGATACGTCGGCGATCGCATCCACGGCTTCCTCTCGCCGGAAAGCGATCGCCACGGCCACGGTTTCGAGGTGCTGGCCCTGGCGCGCGCCCGGGCGAACGCCGCCGCGGGCGCCGCCGGGCTCGGACATGGACCGTCGCGGCGCCATCTGTCGTCGCCCGCGAGCGATTACGTCTTCGCGCTGGTCGGCGAGGAGCTGGGCCGGGGCGGCAGCTGGGCCGTCGTGGGGGCCTGGGCCGCGCTCGCCGCGGGCGCCGTGCTGGCCACCCGATCGGCCGCCGGCGGCGCGGGCCCGCGCGGCGGCGCGGCGGCCTGCGCGGCGGCACTGCTCGCGCCGGCCGCGCTGCACATCGCGGTCTGCCGGGGCTGGACGCCGATTGTCGGCGTGACGATGCCGTTCCTCAGCTACGACCCCGCGCTGACCATCGCGTCGGGCGGCGAGGTCGGCTACCTCGTCGGGATGGCGCTGCTGCGCGCGCCCACGCTCGACGTCACGGGCGGTTCGATCGCTTGACTCCGCTCATCACCGATCTGCGGTTCGTCGTGATCTCCGGAAAGGGGGGCGTCGGGCGCACGACCGTTGCCGTCACGCTGGCGCGGGTCGCGGCCGGCGCCGGCAAGCGCGTGCTCGTGGCCGCCGCCGCCGCCACCGACCGGATCGGACGGATGTTCGGGCGCGACGAGCCGCTCGGCCCCACGATCACCGCGCTGGCGCCGAACATCGACGGCGTCAACATCACGCCGGCGAGCTCGTTGCACGAATACGGCCTCAAGGTGCTCCGGTCGGAGCTGATCACGCGGGCCGTGTTCGACAACCGCGCCGTGCGGGGCCTGCTCGGGGCGATCCCGGGGCTCGACGCGTACGCGCTGCTCGGCAAGGCGTGGTGGCACACGACCGAGATGCAGGACGGCCGCTCGCGCTATGACCTGGTGATCTTCGACGGGCCGGCGACCGGCCACGTCGCGCTGATGCTGCGCATCCCCCAGGCGATCCTGAACGTCATGCCGAAAGGACCGCTGGCCGGCGACGCGCGCGCGATCAAGGCCCTGCTCGAGGACCCCACGCGCGCCGCGCTGGTCATCGTGACGCTCGCCGAGGAGCTGCCGGCGCGCGAAGCGCTCGAGCTCGTCGCCCAGGCGCGCGGTCCGCTCGCGGTGCCGCTCGGCCCGCTGGTGGTCAACGCGCTGCCGACCGACGCGCTGTCCGCGCCCGCCCTCGATTCGGTGATGGCCGCGGCAACTACATCGCCGCTCGCCGGCACCCCCGGCGACGCCCCCCTGCAGGCGACGCTGCGCCTGGCGGCCGGGGTCCGTGCCCACCGAGAGGCCGCCGACCGCGTGCTGGCGGGCCTCAAGCGGGATCTTGGAATGCCGATGATCACGTTGCCGCGCATTCCCACCGCCGAGATCGGCCCGGCGATCATCGCCGAGCTCGTACCGCACCTTGCGGAGCAAATCCGATAGC
>Ga0209465_10000407_pt1 | contig 20409 bp, 15 predicted proteins | sample PanSoiPlot1MoBio_FD_188321 | JGI IMG/M metagenome (GOLD analysis project Ga0209465, IMG submission 188321) | Tropical forest soil microbial communities from Panama analyzed to predict greenhouse gas emissions - Panama Soil Plot 1 MoBio (SPAdes)... | ecosystem: Environmental > Terrestrial > Soil...
GTTCACTTGGTTGGGTTTATTCGCGAATCAGGCCGCCGTCGCTATCGCCAACGCCTGTGCGGAAGAGGCTCTGCGGTCGAGCGAGCACAATCTTGCCGCAATCATCAATACAATCCCCATGGCGGCATGGACCAGTCGTCCGGACGGCTACTTCGACTTCATCAATCAGGTGTGGCTCGATTACGCGGGCATGACTGCGGAAAAGGCGCGGGGCTGGGGGTGGGCGGAAGCGATTCATCCAGACGACCGGAAGAAACTTGTCGAGGATTGGCAATCCTGTCTGGCCTCGGGCACACCGGTCGACATGGAAGCGCGCATTCGCCGTTTCGATGGTTCTCATCGATGGTTCCTTATTCGCGCAAATCCACTGATGGATGAATCAGGCAGCATCGTCAAGTGGTACGGAGCGAACATTGACATTGAGGAGCGCAAACGCGCTGAGCAAAAATTCCGAGGGCTTCTGGAATCCGCACCAGATGCAATGGTTGTGGTGAATTGGCAGGGCAGGATCGTATTGGTTAATGCACAAACGGTGAGAGTGTTTGGCTACAAGCGCGAAGAGTTGCTGGGGAAGGGTATTGACATTCTTGTACCAGAACGGTTTCGGGACCGACACTCTGACCACCGCGCGGGATTTTTTGCCCAGCCTCGGGTGCGGCCGATGGGGAAGGGTTTGAATCTCCACGGACGGCGGAAGGACGGAACGGAGTTTCCCGTGGAGATCAGTCTCAGTCCGCTCGAGACAGAGGCTGGCACGCTAGTCTCTGCAGCGGTGAGAGACATTACCGAGCGGAAGCGGGCTGAGGACGAGTTGCGGCGCAGTGAGGCATTCCTCGCAGAAAGTCAGAATCTCAGTCAAATAGGCAGCTTCTGCTGGCGCGTTGCCACAGACGAAATCACCTGGTCAGAGCAGCTCTATCGCATCTATGAACTTGAGATTGGCGTACCCGTGACGCTCGACCTAATACGCGCTCGAGTCCGTCCGGAGGACCTCACCCTGTACGAGAAAATGGTCGAACAGGTGCGAAAAGGCGCCAACGACTTTGAATGGCAGTACCGCTTGCTGATGCCTGACCACTCGATCAAGTATCTGCATGCAATTGCGCATGCGACCCGGGACCAGGACGGTCAACTGGAATACATCGCGGCGATTCAGGATGTTACGGCCCGCCGCATGTCGGAAGAGGCACTCGAGAAGGCTCGATCGGAACTTGCACAGGTTGCCAGGGTGATGAGCCTCGGAACATTGACAGCATCAATTGCCCACGAACTCAACCAGCCGCTGTCGGGTATCATCACCAATGCCAGCACCTGTCTGCGGATGCTGGGCGCCGATCCACCAAACGTGGATGCTGCGCGTGAAACTGCCCGGCGCACGATTCGTGATGGCAACCGCGCGGCCAACGTGATCACACGGTTGCGCACGCTCTATAGCAAAAAGGACTTCTCACCCGAATCGATGGACCTCAATGAGGCTGTCCGAGAGGTGATTGCTCTGTCGTTGAGTGATCTTCAGAGACATCGGGTAATTATGCAGCAAGAACTTGCTGAGGACATTCCGCCAATCACTGGCGACCGCGTTCAACTTCAACAAGTCATTCTCAACTTGCTACGCAACGCTTCGGACGCGATGAAAACAATTGACGATCGCCCGAGAGAATTGATCATAAGAACCGAACTGGATGAGGGGGATCGAGTACGCCTTAGCGTGAAAGATGCGGGAGTCGGTTTCGAACCTCAAGCCGTGGATAGGCTCTTCGAAGCTTTTTATACGACGAAAACCGACGGAATGGGAATAGGACTGTCGATCAGTCGCTCCATTATCGAGGCTCATCATGGACGCCTCTGGGCGACAGCGAATGATGATCACGGAGCTACATTTTCGTTTGTTATCCCTTGTAGACACGAAGGTTTGGCGGACGCCGAATCTCGTGGCAATCGGACTGATCCGGCATCGAACGCGGCATGATCATCTTGTGCTCATAATCAGACCAAAGCAATACCAAGGTACAATAGACGTCCCTTTAAGGACTGGCGCATTGTTTTTGTCATGGAGCCCTATGAAGGACGGAGCGCCGGTGAGCGTTTACTCCTATCCGTAGTCGATGACGATGAGTCGGTCCGCGAATCTTTGCCTGACTTGCTTAGGGAACTCGGTTTTGCTGCCCGCACTTTTTCGTCAGCCGAGGAGTTTCTCTCATCCGATTGTGTCGATGAGACCAGGTGCCTGATCCTCGACATCGCGATGCCGGGAATGACTGGACCAGAGCTTCGCCTGGAGCTAAAGAGTCGCAGACGCGAGATTCCCATCGTATTCATCACTGCCCAAAAAGATGAGACTATGCGTGCCCGACTGCTCAAAGAGGGTGCAGCGGGGTTTCTGCTCAAGCCATTCAGTGACACAGCTCTGCTTGCAGCAGTCAATGCGGCACTGCGGATGAACTAAGAGCTCCGTCGGGTCAACTTTGGGAGAATACAAAGAATTTTGCGCGTACACTTGTTTATGAAGTGGGGTCACTGCCAATGTTGAGCGGTACGCCCATTGTGTTTGTTGTGGACGACGACGTCTCGGTACGCGAATCGTTGGAACTGTTGATCCGCAACGAAGGATGGCAACCGGAAACCTTCGCTTCGGCACAGGAATTCCTCGATCGACCAAGAGCGCTTGTTCCAAGCTGTCTCCTGCTCGACATTTCTCTTCCTGGACTCAATGGTCTCGAGTTGCAGAAGCGCGTTGCCGTTGAACGGACGGACATGCCTATCATCTTCATTACGGGCTATGGCGACGTCCCCAAAACAGTCCAGGCTATGAAGGCCGGGGCTGTCGAATTCCTAACGAAACCGCTCAATGACGAGGTGCTGTTGAGCGTCGTCCGGCAAGCGCTTGAAAGCAGCCGTCTGGCTCTCGCTCGCGAGACGGAGATGCAGGAACTCAGAGACCGTTACGCTTCCCTTACTCCCCGTGAACGGCAGGTCATGGGCTTGGTCGTCTCCGGCCTGTTGAATAAACAGGTCGGCTGCGAACTCGGCATCAGCGAGATCACCGTAAAAGCGCATCGAGGGCAGGTCATGCAAAAGATGAGAGCGAATTCAATCGCTGACCTGGTAACCATGGCTGCCAAGCTCGGGTCCGCGGGTCAGGCAATTCACTTGGCGTGACCGCTGCGTCAGCTAGCCCTGAGTAGAACAGTATCCTTCGCCAGGCTGGCCGAGACACCTTGGCCTGTTCCCTTTCGGGGCAATACTGCTTGGTCGCACTTTAGCATTGGCCCTAGGACGGTTGGACATGAAGACGTTGCTCGTCAGTATCTGCACGCTGACTAAGTGGATCTGAAGCGAAGATGTCAATCAATACCATCGTCTAATTGTTTTGGTCCAGAGCTGATGGCCTAATCAAAGCTGTACGAATGGGCAATTGATCACATTCCACGCGCAATTCTTGTTTGGGAGAACCCATCATGGCTCAACTGACGACAGAGTATGTTGCTCGTACGCGGGGGAAAGATACAGGCACAGGACAAGGCGAAGCGGTCTTCAGAGCAATTCTGTCGGAAGATCCAGACTGGAAACCTTTCGCCGCGTTCCCGCCTTCGGCGCGCCTTGCCGTCCTCGAAGGTCATCCCATGCTTGTGCCAAATCTACGTGTCGATGAAGTGAGCGATTGCAGGTGAGATCATGAGTCGGCTAGTCATTTTAGTTGGCGTTTTTACATTGATTGCTACTGTGGCAGGACTGGCTCAAGCGTCCAACGAAGACTCCGCAACCGGCGAGTTGCAGAGGCAAGTGGACGAGATGCGCTCGCAGATGGCCAAAATGCAGAATCGAATTGCGGAGTTGGAGGCGTCTAGAGGGACCGTAGCGACGAGCCTCCATACTGATCCAGTCGTGCTTGAGAGCCAGACTCCTCCGGCACAAAATCTTCAGTTCCAGCCCGGCGAGGCGAAGAACCCCGAGGAACCTACCTCAATCCACTTCAAAGGGCTCACTCTGACACCGGGTGGTTTTCTGGAAGGTACAATGCTGGTCCGGACTCGCAATCAAAACGCAGATATTGCGAACACGTATTCAGCGATTCCTCTGAATGGAACGTCGAACGCACACCTGAGCGAGTTCCGCGGAACCGCGCGAAACTCGGAGTTCTCGCTGCTAATCCAAGGCACAGCAGGCAGTACCAAGTTGACAGGATATGTAGAAACCGATTTTCTCGGCGCAGCACCGACTGCCAATTACGTTGAATCCAATTCTTGGACACCCCGCCTGAGAGAGCTGTGGATTCAGCTCGATAGGCCTTCAGGATGGACCATCACTTCCGGTCAGACGTGGTCCCTTCTCACTACGAACGAGCACGGTATTGCAACCTTAGCGGAACTAAGGCCCATAACGGAGGATGGCCAGTATGTAGTTGGCTTCACCTGGACGCGACAAAGAGCATTTCGTGTAACGAAGAATTTCAACAACAAGGTCTGGGCAGCTTTTGCAATTGAGAGCCCCGAGACTACATATTCAGCGGCGTTCGTGCCTGCGAACCTCATGGGGCTGAACACCAGCCAGAATGCTGCAGCTGGCGTTAACCTTCTGCCCTTTCTGGTCAATTACAGCAACGGTTTCGCAACAGAGCTAGCTCCTGATCTCGTGGCGAAGGTCGCCTTTGAACCAGGCTGGGGACATTTTGAGATCAAAGCCTTAGGCCGTTTTTTCCGTGATCGAATCGCATCAACGGCAACCACGAATGGCCATACAAACATTTCCGAAGGCTATGGCGTTGGCTTTGGTACGCTAATGCCCTTTGTGAATAAGAAATTGGAAGTATCGCTGGAAGGCCTCCTTGGGCAAGGCATCGGCCGCTATGGCACTTCAGGGCTACCGGATGCCACCCTAAATCCGACAACCGGGGCGCTGCTTCCGTTGCGCGAAGCTAGGATCATGGGAGGACTTGTATATCACCAAAGTAGCCGACTTGATTTGTATACCTATGGTGGGGATGAATACGCAGGTCGATATGCATTTGTTTCACCCACTGGGACCGCTGCGGGTTACGGTTCTCCTCTCGTCAGTTACACAAGCTGCACGAACGAGGTAGCGCTAAATACCTGTAGCGGGGCGAACCGCAACATTTACGAAGCGACGGTGGGCTACTGGTATCGCCTCTATCGAGGTGAATATGGCAGGATCGAGCAAGGAAACCAGGTCGTGTACATACATCGCAACCTTTGGAGCGGTATAGGTACAACACCGCAAGGTGGTGATATCGTGGCCTACACCTCACTCCGCTTTTATCTGCCTTAGCTCAAGCATGGATGATGCAATTGGGTTTTAGCAGTCGAACATTCATTTTTCGAAGGAGACGACATGGCGACCAGAAACGGAATTGCAAAGCGACGTGAAGCTCCCCTGCGAACGCCTTCTTATTTGGGCGCGGAGAACGTGCGGAACCTCACTGCGGAGCTCAACGTCTTCCTCGCAGATGTTTTCGCTATTTACATCAAGACGAAGAATTTCCACTGGCATGTCAGTGGCCCACATTTTCGTGGCTATCATTTGTTGCTTGATGAACAAGTTGAGCAGGTATTCGCAATGACAGACGACATTGCCGAAAGAGTTCGCAAGCTGGGCGGAACCACGATTCGCTCGATCGGGCACGTGGCTCGTCTTAAACACGTCGCCGACAACGACGCGGAATATGTGGAACCGCTGGACATGATCGGAGAACTGCGCGAAGACAACCAGGCGTTGGTCGCACGCATGATTGAGATCCATGACCTATGCAATGAGGCAAACGACGTCGCAACCGCGAACCTGTTGGAGAACTGGATTGACCAGACGCAGCGCCGAGTGTGGTTTCTGTTCGAGACAAGCCGAACAGCAGTAGCCGCTTAGAAGTGAGACACACTAACGTTGGGCAGGGATTTTGCATGAACGAACCCGATGGCAAAGGTTACGTTCTTGACTGAGCTTCGAACGGCATTGGTATTTGATCGCGGAGCATGTGGCACCTTTGCGGTTATTGGGATGAACCATGCACTAAGCGCTGCTCGACTGCCCATCTACCCACACGTTCTTGATTCGAGGAGGATGCAGCAATGTTTGCATTACAACGCAATACTGCTCGGTTTTTTGCTGAAGAGTTGTCAACTGCTCCTGTGTCGCTTGCGGCGCGCGGACATCGAAATTGACCCTTATACTTTCAAATCCGACGGGCACGGTTTTTGACATTCCCAGGGTCCCTTGCAAGTCCAGATCACCCTCAACGGTCACCTCGATATCATCGGTGGGTATTCCCATGGCGGCGGCTACCATCTGGCAAGTGATCTGTGCACACGCGGCCAATGCACCGAGTAACAGATCCCCAGAGCAGGCGCTAGTACCGGCCCCGCCGACGCCTTTGTGCGCCTCAGCGTCATAGATCGCTCGCCCGAGGTCCACGGAGCAAGAAATTGGCACGTCGGTCTGTCGGCCATGCGCGACCAGAGTGATTCGAGAACTGGCCGGAGCCTGCCGATATGCATCTTTCAAAGGCCGCTGTAACGATCTGATATCCATAAAGTCCTCTTAAATCCACGTCATTATATCTGTATGCATTCAGAATCGCAGTCGACCCCGACGTGCCGTAGCGCCCAACCACGTTTTTGGATAAGCTTCTAGCTTCGATCTGTATCGCTCAATGTTCATGAACCGGCGACCGAGCTTTCGAATGTGCGCTCGATCGCCACTTGCCCTGCCGTTTCGCCAACATCACCGGCACTATCTGGGAGCACGCGCCTTCGTAAGCGCCTCCCGCGCCAAGGCCCGATCATAGACCAACCCCCTTCCCAGACTGGTGAATGCGAGAGCACACACACGTGCGCATTTGCCCGCTCTTTTCTCCGACGAGCAACGCGTTTCGGGCACTTGTCTCCCGTCGTCGATTCCCACATGAACCAGGCGAGAGGGCGATTCTCCTTTTTCACAACGGTCGGATGACAAAGCACGGGACGCCCACCGCACGGGCCGACGCCTTCCGGCGCTCTACTCATGCGCGCAACTTACGTGGTCGTTCCAGTCAACAAACGAGCCTTGCGGGTTGTCCTGCCACGCCCAGACGTGAAGCTCGAAGAAGGACGGAATATGGAATCGGTTTGGGCTGTCGACGAAGAGAAATATCTGACCCTCCAAAATAGGAGGACCGGAGTTGTTCGCGAGCCAGGTGGCCGCGTCGGCAATGTACTCGACGCCAACCAGCGTCATTTGACCGTTGGACGATGGCTCATAGATCAGAGCCTGGGGCTGCGTGGCGTTGATCGTTCCGTTGAGCAGGCTGGGATTGACGTAGTGAATGCCCATCGCGCCATGGTCCGAACCGCTGACACAGCCCAGAAATGGGCCATAGCCAGCAGCGATGGCATTGTTGATGTCGAGGTACTGTTTCGTAGCCTGGCGAACAATCTGAACGAGTTTGTTTTGATTTTCTTGTCCGGCTGGCTGCATTGTGTGTTGAGCCAAGGCAAGCGAGGAAAGTGCCAAGACGCTGACGAAGAACACGGAATTGTGAGATGCGATTGACGCTACCTTTTTCATGCTCATGCTCTGATCTCCTGATGTGTCTTGCGAGGAAAGTGTCCGAAACGCGGGTTGCGGCTCATCCCGCATACCTCTATTTGGTAAGGCGGGAATTGATCGACAGAAACCGCAACGGAGGAAGAAAACGCGGAGTCTGCGAACGTCGTCGCACACCGCGAGGACTAGGTTTTTTGCTGTTTTCGTTGTAACTTATTGAAACCTAAGAGGGCCCGCTTGGATACATCCTCCAACCACGAGGTTACCCAGCTATTGAAAGCCTGGAGTGGCGGAGACGAACAAGCTTTGGAAAAGCTGACGCCACTGGTGTATAGGCAACTGCACCAGATCGCACAGCATTATATGGGGAGGAGAGCACTCCGGGCACACGCTCCAAACCACGGCATTGGTCAACGAAGCCTATCTACGGTTGGTGGACTGCGGACGAGTAAACTGGCAGGATCGCGCGCATTTCTTTGCCGTATCGGCGAAGTTGATGCGGCGCATTCTGATCGATTTTGCCCGCTCGCGCGGTTATTTGAAACGCGGCGGTGGCGTTGTTCGCATTTCTCTAGAAGAGGCTCCGCCGGTGTGCAGTGAACCTGACATAAATCTAGTGGCCTTGGACGATGCTTTGAAGTCATTGGCTGCGGTTGATGAAAGGAAAAGCAAGGTTGTAGAGCTGAGATTCTTCGGCGGGTTGAGTGTCGAAGAAGCGGCTGAAGTCCTACGTGTTTCGAGCGATACCGTAGTTCGGGACTGGCGAATGGCCAAAATCTGGCTTTTGCGCGAGTTGAGCCGGGGAAGAACGAGCGATGAATCCTGAGGTTTGGCGGAGAGTTGAAGAACTTTGTCAGCAAGCTTTGGAGCTGGACGAAAGCCGCCGCACTGAGTTCCTCCATTCCGCTTGTGGAAGTGACGACGAACTGCGCCACGAAGTGGAGTCGCTGCTGGCTCAGGAAAAAAAGGCCGAGCAATTTATTGAATCTCCGGCGCTGGAGGTGGCAGGCAAAATCCTTGCTAACCAAGCCTCCAAGGAGAGCTGGAAGAACCTTATCGGCAGCACGCTTTCACATTACCGCGTGATTGAAAAGCTGGGTGGCGGAGGAATGGGCGTGGTCTACAAGGCGGAGGACACCGACCTCGGTCGTCCTGTTGCTCTTAAATTTTTGCCCGACGATGTAGCGCAAGATGCGCAGGCTCTAAGTCGCTTGCAGCGCGAAGCCAAAGCTGCCTCGGCGCTCAACCACCCGAACATTGTGACTATTTACGAACTTGGCCATCTGAACGGCACGCACTATATCGCAATGGAGATAATTTGCGGTGAGACGCTGCGTGCTTTGATTTCTTCCGGACCACTACCGTTCCGCAAGGCTATCGTGATCGCGACACAGATTGCCGACGCTCTGGCCAAGGCGCATGAAACAGGCCTCATTCATCGTGATCTGAAACCTGAAAACCTGATGGTCACTCATGATGGCACTGCCAAGATTCTCGATTTTGGTCTGGCGAAACTACCCAACCACCCTTCCAATTCGGATGGCCCGACCCAGGCGCGCTCGCTCACCGATCCCGGAACAGTCATGGGGACTGTCGGCTACATGTCGCCGGAGCAGGCCAACGGCGACACCGTGGATTTTCGGTCCGATCAGTTTTCTTTCGGCGTGGTGCTCTACGAAATGGTCAACGGGCATGCTGCATTTCAAGGAAGAGGCAAAGCGGAAATCATGGCCGCCATTCTCCGCGACCAGCCGGAATGGCTGCCCTCCGTAAGAGTGCAGGTGCCAGCACCTTTCTTCTGGATCCTGGAGCGGTGCCTGGCCAAGGACCCGAATCAGCGTTACCCATCAACCCGAGATTTAGCTCGCGATCTCGCCACGCTTCGCGACCTGCGCATTGATCCCGGCACCCGTCCTACCGTTCCTCGCCCAGGCAACATGCCTGTACAGCGCACAGCCTTCATTGGGCGTGAACGCGAATTGGCTATTCTCCGACAACTTCTCAATCGCGAAGATGTGCGGCTGGTCACACTGACGGGGCCTGGTGGTATTGGTAAGACCCGGCTCGCCCTACAGGTGGTTGCGGAAATGTCGGATCGGTTTTCCGATGCGGTTTGTTTCGTTTCCCTTTCGGCCGTCGGTGGAAGCGAGGCGGTCACTACAGCCATTGCTCAAGCGATCGGACTGCGGGAAGTGCCTGCTGAATCGCCGCGAGAGACCTTGAGAGAGTATGTGCGTGGGTTGGCCCAGCCGCGACTTTTGTTGCTCGACAACTTTGAGCACCTTATCTCGGCGGGGGCCGAGATTGCGGAACTGCTCACTCTAAACCCCAACCTGACGGTGGTTGTGACGAGCCAAGCATTGCTTCATGTCTACGGTGAACATGAGTTTCCAGTCCCACCTCTGGCAGCGCCCGACCTGAGATCTGTTCACACGTCGCCCGATACGCTTTCACGTTTCCCGGCAGTAGCACTTTTCTTGGAACGCGCGAAAGCTGTAAAGCATGACTTCGCACTCACGAAAGAAAACGCGACGGCCATTGCCGCCATCTGCGCCCGGTTGGATGGCCTACCTCTTGCCATTGAGCTTGCGGCATCGCGGATCAAGCTGCTTTCGCCGGAGACTTTGCGGACACGCCTGGAATCTTCGTTGAACCTACTAACCGGAGGCGCGCGTGATCTTCCGCTACGGCAGCAAACGCTTCGCGGCACCGTGAACTGGAGTTACGGCCTTCTTAACACAGAGGAGCAAAGCCTGTTTCGGCGACTTTCTGTGTTCATTGGAGGTTGCACCTTGGAAGCTGTGGAAGCCGTCTGCAATACCAAAGGCGACCTTGGCTTTGATGTGCTCGATGGCATGGCCTCCATAGTAGATAAGAGCCTGACCCAGCAACTGGAAGAGACCAGCGCTGAGAGACGCTTCCTCATGCTGTCCACAATCCGGGATTACGCTCTGGAACGTCTAGCAGAGAGTGGCGAAGAGTTTACAACTCGCCGCGCCCATGCCGCTTATTACGTTGTGCTTGCGGAGGAGTGTGGCGGAGAACTGAGCACTCATCCTGAGTGGCTTGAGCGTTTCGATCTCGAGCACCAAAATTTTCGCGAAGCGTTGGAATTTCTGATCGGAACCGGTGATGCAGACTGGGGTATGCGCCTAGGATCCGCTCTGTTTCACTTCTGGGAGCTGCGGGAGCACTTTGCCGAGGGCCGAGCACTATTGGACAGGCTGCTCAAATTAGAGAGCGCGCACCAGCCCAAAATGCGTGCTCACCTGTTGCTCTATGCTGGGGTTCTTGCAGGCGCACAGGGTGATTTCGCTTCCGCTCAGAAATGGCAAGAGGCGAGTCTGAAAGCCTGCCGCGACCTGCATGACCACCGCGGAGTTGCCGTGGCGCTCAATGCAATAGGGGTCACTGCCCGCGATCGTGGAGATCTCGAAACTGCATGCTCGCTTTTCGAGCAGTGCGTCGCGACTTGGAAAGACTTAGGCAGTTCCATAGACACTGCTCGTGCACTTAGCAATCTAGCGAATGTGGTCAGGCTGCAAGGCGACCTCGCGCGTGCCCACGCGCTGTATGACGAGTGTCTCGCCATCTTCCACGCCAGCGCTGACAGCACCGGAGTTGCGTGGACCCTGAACTACCTGGGCGACCTCCTACGGGAGTCAGTCGATTCCAACGCTGCTCGCTCCTATTACGAGCAGAGTCTCTCAGCCTTCCGGCGGTTGGGGGACGGCTGGGGCATCGCGAGCGCCCTTTGTGACCTGGCTAGGCTTAGTGCAGCGCAGAGTAAGCATCAGGATGCAGAACGCCTCTATGGCGAAGGCATCAGAATGTTTCAGGATCTGGGACATAAACGTGGTATCGCGAGGGTGCTGGAGTGTTTCGCGGTAAGCGCAGCAGAGCAATCCAGACCGCAGCAGGCGTTGCGACTAGCAGGAGCCGCCGCTGCATTGCGTCAGCGCATCGGCGCTCCTCTCATTCCGGCAGAGCGATCCAGACTGGAAACAAAGCTGGAACCCGCGCGCAACATGCTAGCGAACGCCGCCGGCCTGGAAGCATGGTCGTCGGGCTGGGAGATGTCGCTGGAGGAAGCGGTCAACGAAGCGCTTGGCAAGAAGGACACTGCCAAGCCCTGACTTAAACGCCCTTCGGCTCAACCGGCGGTATTGGGGTTTATCATTCGGCGTACTGCTGACACGCGATCCACCGGAAACCCACCACGCCGCCCATGCTCGCGAATGGTTTCCTCGTCCGGAGCCAGGTACACGCAATAGACCTTGTCGCCGGTTACATAGCTATGCAGCCATTTGATCTTCGAACCCATGTCATTGAGAACGCCGACCGATTTTTTGGCAATCTCCTGGAGTTCCGCGTCCGACAGATTTCCCGCACCCAGGATCTCCCGCTCGATTACATATTGAGGCATATCCACCTCACCGCCTCGTCATGGTAGCAAATATTCGTCCAATTTTGTTGGAGCGCAATCATAATCCATTCCTATATGGACTAGGCGGATGGAGACCCGCCTTCTCAGCTCCTTCAGGAGATATGTTGCTGTCTGACTCGGAATCGGTTCCGGATCCTACGGCGTTTCTACGCCCAGCAGTCGTCGGCAGTTGACTCCATCGTTTTCTCCGCGAGCTTTTGGGTCACGCGCCTGGAGGCGTTGGAATATTCAGCAGTTAGCTACTGGCTACTGCTGAACCTCGGCCAAGCCATCGAGAAACTGGCGAACAGTCACAGTCGATGTATTGATTGCGGGTCTGCTGAAGGTGCTGCCCGGGAACCCGCCGAGCTTCCTCGTCGGCACGAGCAAAAGCCGATTTGAAGCCGGGCAGTTGCACCTCGCACAGACCGAACGCTGGGTTTCTTCATTTGAGAATCCTCGGAGGTGGCCGTGAAAGCTCGGGCGAGCGAAGCGCTACGCCGCCCCATTCAAGTCAATTTGCTTGACCCTAAACGAAATCAACCGCGGGCTATGCAACTGCTCTTGCACTGCCGTTGCACTGCCCCGGAAGGTCAGCGGCCAAGAACTCACCACCCCGTCGTAAGCGGAGAAGAGAGATGAGTAATGCGCAATTTCCCGCCATGCTTCGCCAACGTATCCTCTACGTTCTAAATTCGCACTGTAAACATCTCGATCCACCGCGCAAAGAAAGGATCTTCGAACCGCATTCGTACTGTTCCACCGGCCTCTTCCTCACGCAAGATGCTGCGGCCCACTAGAAGCCCAAGAGACCTTCGCACTGTCGAAGGACCTTTGCCTAGCAAACGGACTACCTTCATGGACTGAAGATTGGTTCCACCTTCTGTAGTGACCAGAATGAGCGTTTTCTGCTGGATGGCTGTCAAGCCGTTCCAGAGCTGCGTGTAAAAGGGGTCGTACTGCCGGACGAGACGTTCGAGAGCCCCTTGAATGATGCTATCGTTTAGGACAGCTTGATGGTTTTTTGCCTTTGCCCTGAGGTCCTCCCAGCAGGCGTGGGCCAGCATTTGCACGTTGTAGGGCACATCATCTGCGAGATCTAGAATCATGTCCAATACACCAGGATGCGAGATGGCGAATCGACTGGCAATGAACTTCTGCTGTAAGAAGCGGATGAAATCATTGCGGGGCACTGCTCCAATGAAGCGCGATGTGCCTAGGCGATAAAACGGCCGAGCAGCGTCGGTTGTCATCGCGCTGAGCAGTCGGGTTTTAGAACCGGCGAAGACATACCCGGTCCGTTTATGGCGCTGGATAGCGGAGCGAATGCTTGCTTCCGCAGCAGGGCCGCCAATCTCGATGGCTTTTTGGAATTCGTCAACAATCAGGCCGACGGATCGATTCTTCGGCTGCGTTCTCGCCAACTCCTCCAGACCATCCAAGGCTTCTACGAACAAGGTTACGTGATGTTCCGAGGAATCGACGGCACTCACACCTACTTTGGCTGTCCATTCCTGTTCCGTCATGCTGAAGTTCAATTCCGGTCGAAGCTTGGCAAAGAATTTGCGAATTAGCTCACCAGTTCTCTCAATGCTCCCTTTCAGGCGCTTGGCAGCACCGGCCACCAATGCGTTCACCAGTAGATCGAGCGAGGGATAGCTTTCGGCATCAAGGCGAAGCACGACCGCACCGTCCCCTTGTAAGCGGTCCTCCGCCGCCTTGAGGATGGAAGTCTTGCCGTAGCGACGCGGACCGATCATGAATAGTTTTCCGCCCTGGTGGATCGTCTGCACCACCTCGGTCACTTCGGCATCGCGGTCCACAATCTCGTCGACCCCCAGTTCTCTGCCAAACTCGAAAGGATTATTCATGACACTTAATGGTATCACACACTTATGTATGGCACATATTAGTTTTTACAATATTGCAGTAAAGCTGTCGGACAAACATAGTGGAAGAGAATTTCGTCAGCCATTTTTGATCGCTGCGCCCCTCTCTTCGATTGCAGCCCTCATTCCATTCAGGGTGTCTAGAGTTTCGCGGGCAATTTTTCGTCTCGCGATTAGGTTCAGCAGCTTGGCTTTCAGAGTCGGTGTGGAGTAGTAATGGCTGATCTCTATCTTTGTAGAAGACGGCCCGACACGTTGTAGCGTCGTTTCGACCACGTAGTCATGCAAGATCTTGCTTATTCCGAACGTGTCCTCCGGCAGTACAGTGACCAGCTTCTGCATTGGAACGATTTCGATGTCCTTCTCAACGCACATGTGTCTTCCGCCTGAGAGGTGGCATCGATACGAAACGCCCGGTCCACGGAGAGCCTTCCCTGAGAGTAGCTCCACTTCGACTACGCGAGGATGAAAGGTAGGGATTTTCGTAATATCCATGTTGAACGCCCACACCGTCTCCAGCGGAGCGTTGATGATCACTTCTTGTTTGGAACGAAACGGCGGTCTCATGTGTTTCTCGCAAAATTCTTCTTACACACAGGCGCACCAAGCCGAACTGCTATGGTAAGTCAACGAGCCGCATTCCTAACGAGAACTTATGGAATCGACCGAACCTGCTCGATTAAGCCGGGTAACCGAAAAGCAGACACTCGGCTGACACATTTTGGACGCAAGACTGGCAAGTCCCAAGTTACGATCGGGTTCTGGATTGTGACAGGCTCTACATCGGTAGACAGCGAGCGTGAACCGCCAGTGGGTGCGCAACGTTCAGAAGACGCCGCAGGTTAAGCTGTCTATTGGCGGCGAGTATTTCAGCCGCACGGCTCGTTTCGCCGCGCAGGTGAGCTTTCTTCTGTCTGCCAAACACCACTACCTGGTTGAATCGCACAATGTTCTGGCCTTCCTCGGCGGGTAGAGGCTAATAGCCGAGTTCGATGCGTCGCCCTGCATTCGGCATGTTTCCTCCGGGGTATTCGTGGAGTGTAGGCGCGGCAGTCCGCTGAAATAAAGAATGACTGTCGCCGCCACTCATCAAGTCCCGGGTTGATTACATTTGTGGAAGTTATAGCTTAGGGACAAAAGCTAAAGTGCTTGGTGAAGGAGACCATACCAGGTCGATGAGCACAAGTCCCAGCACCATCACAATTGCTGTTGTCCACCCGATCACGCGCCGCATCTTCCGCCATCGCAGAATCAGCCCCACTGCCGTCGGTTTGCCTGGACAACAAGAGCCGCCCATCGTGATCGACATGGCCACCAGTGCCGAGGCGCTTGGAAAGGTGCGAATGGCTCGACGGAACGGCAATCGGATCCCTTCCGGCTGGGCCATCGATGCGAAAGATGGAGGAGCGACGGCGCGAACCGTGCCAGTAACTGAGTCGCGAGGCAAGTTTTTCCTCACGAACTCGCCGGCCTTAACGCTGCTACTATGAGGGCGGCCAGAAGCGCTAGGCCCAGCAGCCACAGCACAAAAGGCACAACCCTATCGGCAAATGCCTGAGTCTTCTTCACACGGCACCTCGCCAACTCGGGCAGGCGCTAAGCTTACGCAGGCGCAATTACTGTGCCGAGGTTAACAATTAGCGGGCACCCCACCTCACCCACAGTGGTTGCCCGACTCTTCGCAGGATCCTGCAGGCTGCCGCGTCTGGAGTCGTTGGAGCGCGAAAGAAGAGGGCTCTCAGCCGCGGTGGAACTAGTTCAGGAAAGCCGGCTATGCAGGACCCTTGCACTGGAATCAATCGATCTAAAGGCGCTATCGAACGCCGAATCCAGCGGCGTTAGGGAATCCAGCAAGGATCGTATCGATTTCGAAAACGGTCAAAATGCGCATTGCGGAGCATCCGCGTAACTTTGTCTGGTTAAGTGCAAGAATTTCTTATGAGGCTTACTAGGCTATCTGTAACCCTCCTGTTTTCTGTCAGCGCTTCTTGGTATTGCGCTTGCCCCTCTTGCCTCTCCACAATCAGGACGGGTATCGGTCGATGAGAATCGGGATCCTAGGGAGATCAGTGTTTGTGACTGTTCTGGCTCTCTTGGCGATACTTTTGTTCTGCTATCGAGCTTTTACTAGGCTTCGCGGATTCTCGCTTGAAAACCAGGTCAACTCAGACAATCTGAATCAGCCGGATTCCGTGGACCCGCAAGCGCTACTGGCAGAGGCCAATCGTTTCTATTGGCTGAACAACGGGCAGAAGGCCGGGCCTTTGTACGCCAGGGCGGAGGCACTTTTCGCACAGCGTGGCGACGCCCGCAATGAGCTCTACGCAAAAATTGGCCGGCTTCGATCGCAATCCGAGACGATGTCGTTCGTCAATCTCTCCCGATTTCTGGGCGACCAATTGTCCAACCCTGCCGTGCGCAATGACGCGGAATTGCGGCTGTGGTGTCTGGCAGCCAAGGGCTATACCGATATTGAGATCGACTATCAGGTGGAAAAGCGGGACTGGCTGGAGGCACGCGAGATAGCAAAAAGCCTCGGTGAAGACCGCTGGGTAACCAGGGCCGACGGAGAACTGGGCATCATTGCTTTTCTGGAAGGAAAGACCGGCCAAGGAGCAAAGCGGTTGGGGTCGGCGCTGGTCTCGACCATGACGAACGGCGACGTGGGTGCTCAGGTCCGTTTCCTGGAGATGTTGGGGAACGGGATGGTGGAGGTCAACCGCAATAGCGAAGCACTCATGTTTTTCGAAAGAGCCATAAAACTCGCGGAGGCCGATAAGGATTCCGGACTCCCCTTCATGGGCTACGAAGGGAAATCGGCCGCGCTAGTTGCCTTGGGAAGGCCAGAGGAAGCCAAGCGAGTGATTGAGAATGCGTTGGCGAGTGCCAGATTGCTGCAAAAGCAAGGGCATTCCGCCCAGTTGTTGATCGTCCTCGGCCAGCTCGCTGCGCAACAAGGCAACAAACTCGAGGCAATCGCGGATTTGGAGGATGCAGGCCAACTTGCAGATCAGATTTCCTTCTACCGCATGGAAGCTGACGCTATGTTCGAATTAGCCAAGCTTTATCGCGATCTCGGAGACGTTGCGACCGCCGAAGCCCGCGCCACGCAGGGTCTGGCTGCAAGCCAGCGTGTTGGAGATCGCTATTATGTTCCACGCAATTTGACTGTCTTGGCCGATCTGAAAGCCCGTCGTGGCCACATCAGGGAGGCGCAGCAACTTTACAAGCAGGCCGAAGACGTCATTGACGCGATGTTAGGCGGGGACGATTCGTACTGGAACAGTTCGATGGCCGCAGCTATGAGCCAAACCTACCTACAACACTTCGAACTCCTTGCAAAGCAAGATGACACCGTCGGGGCCTTCCAAGTATTGGAGCGCGTGCGCGGACGAACGCTGGCGGTCGTACTGGCAGACACGAAAGCTTCTCCGAGATTAGGGGACACCGAAACAGCAGCCGTTGATGGATATGTGGCCGACATCCAATTGCGAATCATGCAGGCCAATAGCATCAGCGAGCGCCAACAGCTTCTCGATGAGTTGGCTGAGTACGAATGGCGATCGCGGCTAGCATGGAACCAAGGAGATCACGGATTTCCTCTCGAACCTGTTCCGCTGTCCCAGGTGCGAAAGGGTCTCAAGCCAGACGAAACACTTCTGGAATACGTACTGGATGAACCAAAGTCGTTTTGCATCGCAATTTCTCGCAGGCGGGCAACCCTACGAGCATTGCCGATTGGGCGCAAAACAATTGACCAAACCGTCCAACGCTATCTCGATGACATCCGAGCCAAAAAGCCCGGAACAGAAGAAGCAAAACAGTTGTACAGTTTGCTCATTCAGCCGCTGGGTGAGATGGCAGATAGCAAACGATTCGTCATCGTGCCAGATGGCATTCTGAACCTACTGCCGTTCGATGCACTGCAGAACCGCGAGGGCCAGTATCTGCTAAAGTCTGCCGTTGTTAGCTATGCCCCCTCTGCCGCTGTGCTCGATGCTCTGCGTCGAAAGAGCAATCCGCAATGGCTGCCCAAACCGCTTCTCGTGGTGGGAGATGTCGCATACGAAAACCAGGGCGGCTCAGGGCGAAGAATCGCGGCACCCGATAGCTTATCCGGGCGTTTTGTGCGTGGTTTCGCAGATTTTGCGGGAGTGCCGCTTTACGACCTGCCTCAGACGCGGACGGAGGTGGAGAATATCGCTAAAATTGTAGGAAAGAACGTAGAGATCCTTCTGGGTAATACCGCCACCGAGTCCGCATTTAAGAAAGAGCCACTGAACGAGTTCCGCGTTTTGCATTTGGCCGTCCACGGCTTCGCTGACCCGCAATATCCTGAGCGATCCGCCTTGGTCCTTGGGGCGGATCCGAAATCGGGAGAAGACGGGCTGCTCCAGGTGCGAGAAATCAAACGCCTGAGGCTCAACGCAGAGCTGACCACCCTATCTGCCTGTGATAGCGGGGTTGGGAAACTGCAGGGCGAGGAAGGCGTCAGCGATCTGGCGGAGGCGTTTCTGGCTGCCGGATCGAAAACTGTCGTGGCCAGCCTGTGGAGCGCCGATGACACCTTCGCCAGTGCGCTGATGCAGCGCTTCTACGAGCGACTGGCATTGGGAGAGAGTACGAGGTCAGCCTTGCGTGGCGCCAAGCTGGATATGTTGACGAAATACGGTGAACAGGTGAGCCCCTTTTATTGGGCAGCATTCGTGGCGATTGGGGACGCTTCTGCGCCAGTCGGGATTAGGGAGCAATGAATCTGAATCTGGAACAACGAACGAAGATCTTCGACAAGGTCTGCCGATTGGTGGAGACCAAGCACTTCAATCCCGCGATGAATGGAGTGGATTGGAAGGCGCTTGCCAAGGACCAACGCGACCAAATCCTCGCGTGTGAAGAAGCGGAGGCTTTCGAGAAGGAAGTCAACAAGCTGGTGGGGGAACTCAAGACGAGTCACACAGGATTCCGTCACGCCGGGGCACGAAATATACCGGCGCGGCATGCCATCAATGCAACCCTGCACCGGTTCGGGGTAAACGGGACCGAGCACTGGATGTTCCAGGACGTGCATCGGGGAGGCCCAGCATACCTGGCGGGAATACGGCCCGGCGATCTGTTGGTTGGGTATGGCGAACGCGAAATCCGGCCACCAGAAGAATTGAACTTCTCTGCTGGACAGTCGGCCCACCTAACCGTTCAGAAGCTCGACGGAGCGGTCCAAAGGGTTAAGGTTCAATTACCGGTGCCCAAGAACAAGAAGCATCCTGTCACACCTCCTGAAGCGGTTTACGCGGAAATGCTGACTGATGAAATCGGCTTGCTTAAAGTGGCGATGTTTCCTGGTGCTATCGGAATTGATGTGGCCAAAGACATTGATAGAGGGGTCGCGGCCCTGAACGGCTGCGGCCGGCTCATTATGGATTTGCGCGGTAACACGGGTGGAGGAATCGGCGGTCTGAGGCTGATGAGCTACCTGACTCCTGGGAAGCTGGAAGTCGGTTACAGTCTCACTCGCAAGCGCCGTGAGCGTGGCTATCGAAGAGAAGAGCTCACTCGTTTCGGTCGGATTCCCTCCCACAAATCGACTCTGCTCTGGCTGGTAGCGCGCTATGCATTCGTGGACAAGTCAATCCTAGTTATTACCGAAGGACTTGGTCCGCGCCGCTTTCACGGACGCGTCGTTCTCATGGTGAATGAGCACACGGCGAGTGCAGGCGAGATGGTAGCGGCATTTGCAGAGGAAAACAAACTGGCAACCATCGTGGGCACCAAAACACCGGGTCGGCTGCTCAGCGGCGGCGCTTTCAAAGTCGGGCACGGTTACATTCTGGGACTGCCTGTTGCCGCTTATCTTACGTGGCAGGGGAGGATGTTGGAGAACGACGGCATTAATCCGGCGGCTCCAACTGAGCTCTCCCGAGAAGAATTGCGAGATGGCAGAGACATGCAACTGGAAAAAGCAATCGAGGTCGTTAGGGCTCTGTAACCGGAAGTAGACTTGCCGTCAGATTTCTGGGGAGTGATTGTTCTCTCGATGAGAGCATCTGTCGATATTGCACTGGTTGTTCAGGGAAACAAAAGCGTGTCAGAACGGCACCCAGCGAAAGCGTGGCGGAGTCTGCGTTCCGATGGCGATGCGGAGCATGGGTCGAGTGCCTTTCCTTATGCCCAGGGAAGGATCATCTCTGACACTTCATTTCCCCTGAGTGCCACGAATGCCGCGCCGCCTCCGTTCACTACCAGCCCACCTGTTGTGTATCTCGCGATAGTGGATCCCAATCATCACGTCTTGCCGAGGACCTATGAATGGAATGCAGCGCTCGAGCAGGGTTTCGGCAAAAACGATGTCCTGACACTGACCTATCTCGGCGCGGCTGGCCGGAAGCTCATACGCCAGGATCTCTACGACGCGCCGAATCCGAACTTTACCAGCGAAGTTGACATCATGACCAACAGGGCCGACTCCAGCTATAACGCCCTTCAAGTGCAGTACCGTCATCGCCTGACACGTGGCTTGCAGGCGTTGGTTTCTTATACATGGGGACATTCCATCGACGACGCCTC
>Ga0209465_10000408_pt1 | contig 20347 bp, 12 predicted proteins | sample PanSoiPlot1MoBio_FD_188321 | JGI IMG/M metagenome (GOLD analysis project Ga0209465, IMG submission 188321) | Tropical forest soil microbial communities from Panama analyzed to predict greenhouse gas emissions - Panama Soil Plot 1 MoBio (SPAdes)... | ecosystem: Environmental > Terrestrial > Soil...
GAGGGCATACAAGACGCCGATAGCGGCGGTGATGCCGCCGAGCGTCAGGACGACGAGTCCGAGCCATGGGTTGGGCGGTCCAGCGAGATCCAAAACGATCCGTATGAACCCGTACACGCCGACTTTCGTCATCACGCCGCTGAGCAGTGCCGAGACGTGGCTGGGCGCGGCCGGATGGGCGAGTGGCAGCCAGACGTGAAGCGGTACCAGGCCGGCCTTCGACCCGGCGCCGAGCAGCGCAAGCACAACTGCGAGTGTCGTCGTGAAGGGGGTATGGGAGGCGAGCCGGATGGTCTCGAAGGCATATCCGCCGGCCGGCCCTGCCAGGAGGCCGAAGCCAAGCAGCAGACACAGCGTGCCGAAACTCGCCATCACGAGATAGATGAAGGCTGCGCGTCCGCTCGCGGGATCGCGATGGCGCGCCAGCACGATCGCCCAAGACGTAAGTGACATGAATTCCCACGCCAGCAGGAATGTGAAGGCATCATCCGCGAATACCACGAGGTTCATGCCCGCCAGAAAGGGTCCATAAAACGGGAGCACGCGCGCAGGCGTCTCTTCGTGGCGGCCATAACCGAGCGCATAGAGGCTCGTAACTGCAGCGCCCAGATTGACCACCACCAGAAAAAAGGCGCTGAGCGCATCGATGCGAAATCGGGCGCCGATGCCCGGCAATCCGATCGGCAACACCAGCGTCCACGGCGGTCCAGATGACAGAAAGCACGTCAGCGCTGCGCCAAGCGCCACCACCGCCACCACCAGCGCACCGCCATAGATGAGCGGAGTCGCGATTTTGCTGGGGCCGGCGGCGACCGCAAGGCCGGCAAGACCGAGGAAGGCCGCAACGCACCACAGGCCCGTGACGGCTGGCAAGTCAATCCCGGTCATCTATACGTCTCGTGCCACCCCGATTTCACCTTGCGACAACTCAGCCCCCTTGAAGCACTCAGCCGCATCGGCAAACACAATAACCAAGCCAAGCGAGCCGCTGACCGCAATTGAGGATGGGTCCGCCCGCCACGATGTTTGCGTTTGTAATACGGACCGGCAAGCTGAACCACAATGGCCTCGCGCCATCCCCAGGTATTGACGCCTTATTCGTGCTAAGCTTGTGGCTCCACTTAGAGATTCGACTATGCCCGAACGCGATAAGCTATCGGTCTTCGTTCCGGCGGAACTCCTGGAATCGGTCGTCGCTTATTTCCAGCCGCGCCGGGTGATTCTGTGTCCTGCGCCTCCTCAAATCTCCACCTGTCCGCCGAGTTCGATCACGCGGTTCGGAGGAATATGGAAGAATTCGGTGGCCGACAGTGCATTGCGATGCATCGCCTCAAACAGTTTGCAGCGAAAGGCGCCAAACCGTGACTTCCGTTCCGGCACCAACGTCACGCGGCCGACAAAAAACGACGTTTCCATCATGTCGAAACGCAGGTCGTACATACTGCACCGTTCCAGCACCCTTGGAACATTCGGGTGCTGCATGAAACCGTAATGGGCGATCACGGAGTGGAAATTCTCGCCAAGATGCGCGACTTCGACCCGTTTTTCGGGCGGCACGCGCGGAATGTTTTGCGTGATCACGTGCAGCAACACGATGCGCTGGTGCAGCACCTTGTTGTGCTTGAGGTTATGCAAAAGCGGCACCGGCACCACATCCACCCGGCTCGTCATGTAGACAGCCGTACCGGCAACGTGCGTCTTGGTATGGACGTGCCTGAGGAACTCCTTGAGCGGGAGTGTATCGCGTTCGAGCTTGCGAGCGAGCACCGCGCGGCCCTGCCGCCACGTTGCCATGGCAAAGTACAAAAGTGCTGCGACGACCAACGGCACCCACCCGCCTTCCACCACCTTCATCAGGTTGGCGGCAACAAACGAGAGGTCGACGATGAGGAACGTGCCGGCAACCGCAATGCTCAGAAGCAGGCTCCAGCCCCACACCTCGCGCATGGCCAGGAACATCAACAGCGTGGTCAGCAGCATGGTGAGTGATACCGCGATGCCGAATGCCGATGCAAGATTGTCGGACGAGCGAAAGCTCAACGCGAGACCGAGGGTCAGCATCATCAGGGCCCAGTTGACGAAACCGACATAGATCTGTCCGTAGCCTTCCGACGACGTCTGGGTGATATGCAGCCGCGGGCACAGGCCGAGCTGGATGGCCTGACGCGTCATCGAGAACGTGCCGGTGATGATGGCCTGACTAGCGATAATGGTCGCCGCCGTGGCGAGGATCACAAGCGGCACCTGCATGATGGGCGGACACAACGCGAAGAACGGGTTGGCATCAACCGCGACTGCGCCCTCGGCCACCACAGCGGCCTGGCCGGCGTAATTCAACAGCAAGGTGGGCAGCACGAGAGTGTACCACGTGATCCTGATGGGTTGCGGGCCGAAGTGCCCCATGTCGGCATAAAGCGCCTCCGCACCGGTCGCACACAGAAACACGCCGCCAAGCACCGCAAATCCCGTCAGGCCATGACCAAACAGATAGTCGAGCCCGTAACGAGGATCGAGCGCCACCAGCACGCCCGGATGTCGCACGATACCAAGGAGCCCCAGCACGCCGATGGAGACGAACCAGAATGTCATGATTGGCCCGAACACTCGCCCGATGCGGGCCGTGCCCAGGGGTTGCAACGCGAACAGAGCGACGAGAACAACGATTGAGAGCGGCAAAACGTAAGGGTCGAACGCCGGAAGCGGCGCTTTGAGCCCCTCGAGCGCGCTGAGCACGGATATTGCCGGCGTGATGGCGCCGTCGCCGTACAACAAGGCCGCGCCAAGGATTCCGATGGCAATCACGCCGGGGCGCTCGCCATGCTTGATGCCGAGAAGCGACATCAGCGCCAGAATGCCGCCCTCGCCGTCATTGTCTGCGCGCATGACAATCGCGACGTATTTGACCGATGTGGTGATGAGAAGGGTCCACACGATCAAGGAGAGGATGCCGAGCGCAGCGGACGCGCTTTCACCCCCGCCCCACGCGAGAGCTGTCTTGAGCGTGTAGAGCGGACTGGTGCCGATATCGCCGTAAACGACACCGAGGGCAGCGATCGCTGCGACCGCCAGATTGGTCTGGCGTGGGCGCCTGCTTTGGTCCGTTTCACGTGCAGCGATTGCCATCGTGCGATTCTGCTCCCCGCAGGTTTGGCCCGCGAACGTCCATACGCAAACGCTGAACGGGGGCATTTGGCCCCGCGCTATCGGGACCCTCGACACCAGTCTACGGCACGTAGTTACTGGTTTTGCGACATGTATCCACCCCGCAGGCAACTGCTCTCTGCAACAAACAAAGTGTCCCGTGCCGTTGCTTTGTCTAAAGATAAAGCGTCTTCATCTGAGGTTCCGGATAGCGCGTGCCTGCGGCCGATCCGGTCGGTATCGCATCTGAAATTTCACTGATATCGCTTTCGCTCAAATTAACAGCAAGCGCGCTCAAATTTTCCAGCAGTCGTTCCTTCCGCTTTGTTCCTGGAATCGGGATTATGTCCGGCCCTTGGGCGAGAAGCCACGCAAGGGCAAGCTGGCCCGGGGTGCAGCCATTGCGCTGTGCGATTGCCTCGATCTGCTGCACGAGATCAAGGTTATGTGCCAGGTTTTCGGCAGCGAAACGCGGATGCCGCCGGCGCGTATCCGTTTCGGCCAAGCCTGCCGTTTCTTCCACCTTCGCGGTCAACAAGCCCCGGCCTAATGGCGCGTACGCCACAAAGGCTATGCCGAGTTCTCGTGTCGTGGGAAGCGTCTCCTCAGCCTCGATACGATATAGCAACGAGTACTCGTTCTGAACTGCAGTGATATGGTGGACACGGTTGGCCCGCCGAATTGTCTCCGGTCGCGCCTCGCTCAACCCGAGAAAGCGGACCTTGCCGCGCTCCACCAGCAGCGACATGGCGCCCACCGTCTCTTCGATCGGTACTGTTGGATCGATGCGATGCTGATAGTACAGATCTATGGTCTCGACTCCCATGCGCTTAAGGCTCGCATCGCAGGCGCTGATCACATATTCGGGTCGCCCGTCTGCAGTTTTTCCCCCTCGGCCGCCAAGATTACCGAATTTGGAAGCCAAGATGATCTCGGAACGCCGTCCCACAATTGCCCGACCGACAAGCTCTTCGTTATGTCCCCAGCCATACATGTCGGATGTGTCGAGCAGTGTCACACCGCGATCGATCGCTTCGTGGATCAGGTCAATTGCGGCATCGTCGTCACTAGGGCCATATACATTGGAAAGGGACATGCAGCCGAACCCAATGGCTGAGACTTCCCTTGAGCCCAGGGCGCGCTTCTCCGTGACGCGATAATTGGCCACTTGATACCTCCACACCCAATTGGATCGTAGGTCGAAATGATTTCACGTCGGTGGATGCTCGCTATCGTTCACCCAGCACCAACGTGCTGCTCATGACCGCCGCATCGCGCGCGAACTCGACATCCACTGTTTGTCCCGGAGCCAAGTCCCTGAGCGCATCCGCCAGCGCCCTCAGATTGGAGGTCTTGACGCCGCCGAGGGCCAAGAGCCGGTCACCCGGTTTGAGCCCAGCGTGTTCAGCTCCGGAACCCGGTTGCACGCTGCCCACGCGCACGCCTTCGCCCTGGTCGGTCATGTCGGGCACGATGCCGGTGGCAGCCCGGCGCGGTACGGTGGGCGCTGCTGGCCGCGACCGAGCTGCGGACGCACTCCCTGAAAAATTCAGCGGCTCGGCTCGCGCGGCCAGGTAATCGACCGCCTCCTTCAAGATCGCCGCAACCTTGGCCATCCCGACATAGTCGATCCTGTCAGCTGTGTCTGACGGGCGGTGATAGTCGCTCGCGACGGAAGCAAACAGTTGCACGGACGGAACGCCGACCTCGACAAACGCCGTGTGATCCGATGCGTTGATCTCCTGCGCGACCGCTTGCGTCGGCACGCCTGTCACCGCAGTCGCGCCCATGAAGATGAACGGCAATTCGCGCGCAGAGCCAGCGCCGAAGATCGTAACCTTGCCATCCCCGAGATGCCCCACCGTGTCGAGATTCAAGTCCGCAATATGGTCGGACAGCGGGAATGCGGCGCCGGGTGTCTGCGCCGCCCTGACGTAGTGACGCGAACCCGCGAGACCGGCCTCCTCTCCGGCGAATGCCGCAAAGATGATGCTGCGTTCGGGTCTTGCATCGGCCATCAGCCGTGCCAGTTCCAGCATGACGGCAACGCCCGATGCATTGTCGTCAGCGCCCGGGTGCAATTGTCCTTTGGCACCGGCGCGCGCATCCGGCCAGCCAAACCCCAGATGATCGTAATGCGCGGATACGATCAATGCATGACCGTTCAACGCCGGGTTAGCGCCTAGCAAGACGCCGATCACGTTCCTGGCCGTCAGCGGCGCTCCGCTTTCGCCCGTCATGCCGAAGGGCTGAAAATAGCGATCGTCGACGCGCGCTCCGGGCGTCAACGGCGAAAGACCGAGACGCGCGAAACGTTCCGCGATGTAGTTTGCTGCCGCATCAAGGCCGCTGCTGCCGGCACCCCGTCCCTCACGCTCAGGCGCCGCCAGCCATTCGACATCGGCCTTCATACGCGCAGTGTCGAACTGAGGCCTGACCTCGGCAAGCGCTTTCCTTGGCGCCAGTTTGATCGGCTTGGCCTGAGGCGTCAGGTTGCGGGCAAGCGGCGTGTCGCCGACCGGCCACTCGCCGGTGGCCTCATTGGTTGCCTCGTCACCGGCAAACACCAGCCACGAATATTTGCCGTAATGGGGCAGTTTGCGCGCCAGCGCCTCGGCTGCGGCCTCGCTCGACGCCGCGACATAAATGACCACCGAATCCGGGTTCTTCGGATGGCGCACCGCTGCGACCACGCTTCGCGCGGCGGCCCCCACCCTATCGCCCGCGGACGGCAAATTGGGCGTGCGCAGCCCGCTTGCATCGAGCGATGCTCCATAGGCCTTGAGCGCTTCCGCCACCACCGGCGCAAACTTGTTGCCCGCGCCCAACACCCAGACGGCCCGGTCGGCGGGCAAGGCATCAAGTTGACTATCCATGACGGTCTCGACGCCATCCCGGCTCCATGCCTTGACGAGACCCGCATAGACGGGCGCGCTTTGCGCGCTCATCACGATCAGCACCTTCTTGGCACCGAACGCTTTCGATAAAGACGGCGGGATTTCGAATGGGCTCAGCCGGCGATAGACCTGAAACTGCGGATCGATCTCCACGCGCTGCGCGGGGCCCTTCAGGTCCAAGCTGACGTCAATGCGCGCTTTGTCGGATGGCATCGAAATGGTTCTGGTCTCGACCCCCTTGTCGGTCGCAATGACCACGGGAACGTCCAGCGCAAATAAACGCCCATGCTGCACCTGAGACAGCGTGATGTCGACGCGCTCGTCACGCCCTGCTGCGTGTTCAAGCCTTAGTTCCGGCGTCCCGACCGCCTTGGTCCACTGCTCGAAGAACGCCCGCAGACCGAAACCTGAAACCACCTCAAAACTCTTTTCGATGTCATCGAAGGACGCCGCGCGGAAGCGGTTGTCGCGATAGAACGCTTGCAGCGCTCGGATGAACTGTGCGTCACCGACCTTCTCGCGCAACATGTTCCACATCATCGCAGTCTTGCCGTAACCGATCGCCTCCGTGACCGCATCATGCCGGCTCACAAAGCGCGACACCGGGAAATCATTCTCGGGCGTCACGTAGTCGGTGACTCTTTGCAGGATGGCGCGACGATGATCGGCGCCTTGGCCGCGCTGTTCGGCGATCAGATGGTCGGCGAGATAAGCGGTCAAACCCTCACACCAGTTCCCGCCCGCCAAGTCGACGAAGACGCCGTTGCCCCACCAGTTATGCAGCAGTTCATGCGGGTAGGACGAATGCAGGATGAACGGAAACCTGATGACCTGTTCGCCCAGGAGCGTGAAGGACGGCATGCCGTAGCCGGTCTCCCAGAAGTTCTCCACCAGCGCGAACTTGGAATACGGATAAGGACCCAAAAGGCCGCTATACATCTCCAGGTATTGCGCGGTCGCGTCGAGGTATCGGTCTGCGAGCACCTGATCGGGCTTGCGAAGAAAGGCAAATGCTTTCACCGCGCCCGCATCCCGCGAATATTCAGTAAAAGGCGCAGCGATCAGATGCACCTCCTCGGTTGGCGTCGCGACTGACCAGCGTTCCGGCGCGCTTCCCCCGCTTAAGGGGGACGGAGGGGTGTCGCCTGAAGTGCGCTCACCTTGGCTGACCGATTTCCAACCCGCCGGTAGCTCAACGGCGAGCGTATAGGTCACCAGTGTATTCCCGACCCGCGGCACCCAACGGGTCGAGCCTGCAAGGAAAACGCCTCTTGATTCGATCAAGCCGGGCGATTCGCTGAACGCGCGCGCGTATTCGCTACCCGACTGCTGGACCGTATAGTCGATGACGCCCTCGTAATCGAGTTCACCGGTCAATTCTTGTCCGGGCATTGCGCCCTCGACACGATAGACATTGACGGGCACGCGGGGCGCAGGGTCGTGATTGTCGCGGTCGGCGGCGGGGTCAGAACCCTGCAGACGCGACGTGGCGTCGAGCAGCTTCAGCCCGCCGGATACGGCTTGCATGTTGAGATCGGCGTTCAACGAAATTGTGAAGGGCGCGGTAACGAGTGCGCCGGGAATGCGGAAGCGGTCGCGAACCTTGAGGCCATGGTTGGCCGGATCAAGCGAAACGACGAGGTCATGGTGGACCACCGGGCTCTGCGACCGCTCGGCCGATGCGGCGGGATCGATGCCCGTGCAAAGGGTGGCGCAAAGGAAAACGAGCATCGTTCTCGCAAAGGTGGATCGCATGGCGTCACGTTCGGTCATGAGGAGCGATTATCGAATAAGTTAGAGCGGATTTAGGCCAGGTTGAAGTGCTCCTGATGGGATTGGAGCATCGATCAAATCATCACATTGGAGGGCCCCACAAGTAGCGTCCTCCGCCCGCCGTAGGGGCGACCCTTGTGGTCGCCCATTCGTCGCATCCAGCAACAGGGCCACCACAAGGGTCGCCCCGACATCACATTGGGTGAAGCGAGCGACTAGGGCTTCGGACCGATATTCAGCGAGGAGATGTCCATCACATAGGTGTAAAGCCCCGACATGAATCCCGGCCCTTCGGAACGGGCAAACAGCATCTTGGTGCCATCAGGCGAGATCGACGGAAAGCCGTCGAAGCTGTCGTTGAACGTCAGCCGCACCGGCTCGCCGCCCTCCAGATCACCGAGGAAGATCTCCCAGTTCGACGGATTATCGATGAGCGGACGCACAAACACGTAGTGCCGTCCGTCGGGCGCCGGATAGGGCGCCCAGTTCATCCAGTCGTCGTGGGTGCGCTGGATGCGTTCGCCGGTCTCGACGTTGATGGTAAAGATCGTCATGGGGGTCGGCCGTCGCGTGCCATAGATGGCGCGGCTCCAGGCGCGCATGGTGATGGTTTTCGAATCCGGCAAAAAGAATGGCGCACCCTCTTGCAGATCCGGCGTATCGGTGAGCCTCTTCTCGCCGGAGCCGTCGGCATTCATCATGTAGAGATCGAGGGCGCCGTCGACCTGACGGGTAAACACGATCATCTTGCCGTCTGGCGAAATCGACACCTCTGCGTCGTAGTGGACGTTGTCAGTCAAGCGCTGGCGATTTCCCCCGTCGATATCGGCAATGTAGAGTTCGGTACCTTGTGGGTAGTTGCGCTCATCCGACACGTTTCCGAGCGGAAAATCCATGTGGTCGCGCGTGGACGTGAAGGTCACACGCTTCCCGTCGGGAAAGAAATAGGAACAAAGGTCCTGTCCGCGGTCATTGACGCGCCATTTGGCCTTACCGTCGTCGGAAAAGATCCAGGTCAGCGCTCCTGTGCTGCGCCCCGGCGCGTGTGCCCCGTCGGGGTCCTGCGTCTGCGCAATCACATGATAGTTGTCAGGCGCATAGTAGGCTTCGGCGGACGACGGTATGTTCGGAATACGCCAGGTCGGCAACTCTTGGGGCGACGCCTTCGTGGGTTTGACAACGGAATAATCAGTGTGCCCGCCCAGCACGCGCAATTCTCGCGGGCTCGCGTCAGTCGGTTGCGTCAGCAAGTCCGGCTCCGACGCGCCTGGCTGCGCCAGCGCCCACGTCGCAACAGCGCATGGAACAAATAAGAACGATATCGACAGGGCGGATCGTGATCTGGTCATGGGCTCCTTTAGGTCGCACGCGGATCAGCTGGAAGTGGCCCTCCCCATGTCTGCTGATTTGCATGCAAGGATGCGGAGCGATCCTTGCGCATCATGTCGTAGCCGAAGTAGATGAAAGTAAGTCCGATGAATTCCGTGATATACAAGACCTCGACGTAGCCAAAACGGGTAAAGGTGCCACCGATGCCGGGAAGCAGCGCACCAATGGCAATGAGAGTGTTGCCGAGGAAGCGGGGCCCTCCACCACGCTTCCCATATCTGACGGCGGAGTAGACGCCGATGCCAAAAAGAGAAATGTATCGGATGGCCAAATACAAAGCGATGAATGTGAAAAGAACAATCCATACGATGATTGATAGGATGATTGATGAAGGGAGCAAACTCCGGACCTTGAGAAACGGAGCGTTCGCTTTATCCTTCCCTAGAAGGTATACGATGGCCGAGTAAACTGCGCCGCCGAAAAGAAAAACAAAGGCGTAGAGGTTGAGCAGGGGAGAAAAAGCCCTCACCCATTGCCATGCGAACACTCTGCCGGTGAGGCGGTAGTCGAAACCTTCCGGAATTTCAATCGGCGAGGACAATACGCAAACAGCAGCGACGAGAATGACCGCCGAACACACGAGAGCCGACATGTCGGCAAAGCGTTTTTTCATCAGCAGGTAGATGGTTCCCTGGGCCAGGGGGTATCCGCCAAGCAAGGCGCCTACGATATACCAGATCTTGGTGTTCCATTCGGTCCAGCCAAAGATGGCATTGATGCTTTCCGTGAGTGTGCCCAGCCCAAACGTGAGCACGCCAAGCATCCACCACAGCAGGTACGGCGGCCTCTTGACGAGGTAGTGCGGTACGATGCGGCTTAAGAAGAAAACCGAAAAGACCGTGGTGAGAACCGGTATATAATTGACCATATCAGTTCACGGGCTGAAGCTCGAACACGAACGCTTTTGTACACCTTGATCGCTGCGCAGATCAATGAGATCAATTGCAGCGAAATCGCGACTGTGATCAGCAGGGGATGTCGACGCGCTACGGCGTGACGCATCGTCCGGGCGAGACGCCAAGGATATCCGCGCGCAGATTGCGTCAGCGCGCCGCGAAACAACCTGATCCATCATTACGAGGGTTGCGTCCGCCGGCGGGACGGCGCATGCTTTAAAATTGGAATAAAGAGAAAGTCGTTGCTGCCGCATCAGTTCGGTGCGAGGTGCAGGTGAGATATGAAAAATACCACTGATTCATGCCAAAGAGACTTCGGTCATTCGATGCGCACTGCTAAACGAGGGCTGCGACTCCGCACGCTCGCCTTGTCGTTGTCCTTGGTTGCCGCGACGATATGCCTGTCCAGGGCTTACGCGGACGCCGTTTCGCCGGCCGAAACGGCCCAGGCCTGCGCCACGTACGGCGGCTGGATCGACGTGAAGACGGGGCAATCCATCGACAGGGGCGAATTGTTTCGCGATCTCGCTGCCAAGTCCGCGATCGTACTGCTCGGAGAGTCACATACCGACGCGGATCATCATCGCTGGCAACTGCACACCCTGGCGGCGTTGCAAGGCCGCGGGGGAAGCATTGTCATTGGCTTTGAAGCATTTCCGCGTCGCCTGCAATCTGTCCTGGACGATTGGGTCGAAGGCAAGCTGACGGATGAGGCTTTCCTGAAGACGTCCGAGTGGCGGCAAGTCTGGGGCTACGATGGGGCTCTCTACATGCCTTTGTTCCAGTTTGCTCGTCTCAACCGCATTCCGATGATAGCGCTGAACGTCGAGCAGAAGCTCGTCTCGCAGGTTGCCCAACAGGGTTGGGAGGGTGTTGCTGCCTCGGAACGCGAAGGTCTTTCCGACCCGGCTCCGGCCGGTCCTGACTATCAGCGTGAGCTCGCTCGTGTCTACGCCATCAAAAAGGCAATGCCGCCTGGTGCCGCCGATCGCTTGCTCAGCTCTCAGGGAGCGAGCTTTCCAGAGCCTGACGAAGCGGCGCTGGCGGAAGCCGCGAAGGAGCCCGAATTTAAACATTTCGTCGAGGCCCAACTGACCTGGGACCGCGCCATGGCGGAGGCGCTGGCCGGTGCCAAACGCAAGTTCTCCAACGCGACCATCGTAGGAATTTTGGGAAGCGGGCATGTCGCGGAGGGCAGCGGCGTTCCCCATCAACTGAAGGCTCTCGGGATTGCCGGGCTGACGACGCTTATCCCAGTATCTGCCAACGAGGCCTGCAAACTCGTTGGCACCTCCTATGCCGACGCCGTGTTCACGTTGCCGCCCACAGACGATGCACCGCCCGCGGAGCGTCCACGGCTCGGCGTCGTGCTGGTAGAAGGCGACGGTGGGCCGCGCATCAACCGCGTGGTCAGCGATAGCGTGGCTGAAATTGCGGGCCTAAAGACGGGGGATCATGTGGTGCGGGCTGCCGGGCTGGAGATGCGAAATTCCGGCGAACTGGTTGACGTTGTGGCGCGTCAAGCGCCCGGAACCTGGCTGCCTTTGAGCATCCGGCGCGACGGACAGGAGATCGAGGTGATCGCCAAATTCCCGACGCGTCCGCGACAGGATCGATGACGCGGCAGTTACGTTGCGGCGTCTAGGTGGTTTCGCACTGGCGATGGTGCCCGACCGGCCGTCAAGACCCGAAGCGTTCATAGTCGTTTCGGCGGCCGCAAGATGTTGAGTCGGCGCAGGAACCGGGCCCGCGAGCCTATCGATACTCTCTGCGAGCTTGTGCGCAAGCCTATCCGTAGCGCCGCCTTGGCTGCCTCGCCGCCGCGGGAACTTTACTTGACGCCTGAGGAATGAGTTGCAAGCGTAGGCCGACGTTCGAAGTGACCAAATAGCGTGGTTCGCGATGGATCGCACCAGGGAGCATGGATATGCGTAATGTCAATCCACTGAAAAGCCTTCTTGCGACCGGGGCATTGATCGCGTTGATCTGGACGGTATCGGAACCGAGACTTGCTGCCGAACAGGGCGCATCGATCCCCGATTTCTCCTCCAATGACGCCGCATGGGTTTTTGGCCTGGGCGATTACATCGCGATCCCCGGCGAGCCCAGTCCGACGCGCAATGATCCGGCCCATCCATATGTCTCCAACAATGAATTTCGCGCGCGCGGAGCCCAACCCACGTTTCGGATCGCCGACCTCAGCAACCCCAACATCAAGCCTTGGGCGAAGGAGATCATGAAGCGGGAGAACGACAAAGCACTTTCCGGCGGGATGCCCTATTCGGCGCGGGCGAGCTGCATGCCGGCTGGCGTTCCAGCCTTCGTGATAGCCGCGGTCGAGCCGATTCACTTCATGCAAACCCGCAAGCAGGTGACGATGATTTTCTCGGGCGACGCTCAGGTTCGCCGCGTCTATCTCGACGTGCCGCATTCGGCCAACGTTAAGCCTTCCTGGTATGGAGAATCCGTCGGCCACTACGAAGGGGATACGCTCGTGGTGGACACTATCGGACTAAACGATAAGACCTTTGTAGATAACTATCGCACGCCCCATAGCGAAAAGCTGCATGTGGTGGAGCGCTACAAGCTAATCGACGATGGCAAGACGCTCCAAGTGACCTTTCGGGTCGACGATCCGGATACCTTCTATCAACCATGGTCGGCGATCGGCAGGCTGAGGCGTGTCCAGATGCCAATGCATGAAGAAGCGTGCGCGGAGAATAATCAGCATCTGTTCGACTATCACATGCCGGTGGCAAACAAACCGGATTTCTGACCGCGGTCGGTGGTAGCCGCAGCGCCGTCATCGAATGCGCTGCAGGGATCGGCGAGAGCGGGATCGGCCGACCATGTTGGCATGACGGTGCACCTCTGATAGCCGCCGACTCGAACAGAGCAGGCAAATCCATCACGGGGTGGAACATTCGCAATTTCCACAGTTGAGATAAGATCGAGGCCTAATCAAGCGGACAGCACAGGCTGGAGCCATGGCAACCCCGATTGCGGTCAGGCCATCCGACGTCCTCGTCGTCGTGGACGTGCAATACGATTTCTGTCCCGGCGGGCGACTGGCAGTCCCCGATGGCGACGCCGTCATTGACCCGATCAACCGCCTTGCACAGCTGTTCGCCAATGTAGTGCTGACGCAGGACTGGCATCCGGCCGGACATCTGTCGTTTGCATCGTCGCATCCGGGATGCGCGCCGTTCGAGACAATTGCGATGCCGTATGGACCGCAAGTGCTGTGGCCGGACCATTGCGTCCAGGAAACGCCCGGCGCCAATTTCCATTTCGCCCTCGATATCCCGCATGCGGCGCTGGTGGTGCGCAAGGGATTCCGCAAGGAGATCGATTCCTACTCGGCTTTCTATGAAAACGATCAAACGACGCCGACCGGGCTTGCCGGGTATCTGCGCGAGCGTGGCCTCGCGCGCGTCTTTCTCGCGGGCCTCGCCTTCGATTTCTGCGTGCGCTATTCGGCCGAGGACGCTGCCCGAGAAGGGTTCGGGGTCGTCGTTTTCGAAGACGCCTGCCGCGACATCGACCTTGAAGGATCGGTGGCGGCGACGCGGGAGAGCTTTGCGGCGCGCGGGATCGCGTGCGTCACGGCGGATGCGATCGCGGCGGCTTAGGCTAGATTGTCGTCGACCGTTCCGCCCGCTATCGTGATGGCGGCGGAGGACGCGGCGCCGTAAAGGAGGTCCCGATGTGCACCCGATCTATCATCGCAGCAACCATTGGCGCAGCACTGGCCGGCTTGACCGGGTTTTTGGGCATGTCAGCGCCCGCAATCGCGCAGCAGTCCATCACCATCCGGGCTGGAACCGTCTTGGACGGAAAAGGTGGCGTGCAGCGCAACGCCATCATTGCGGTCGAAGGTTCGCGGATCATCAAGGTTGGCGACGGCGCGGCGGAGACCGCGACCTACGACTTCCCGCGGTTCACGGTCCTGCCCGGCTTGATCGATGGGCATGTTCACATCGGCGCGCATTTCGGCAAGGATGGCCGTGCCTCGACCCCCGGCGAGACCCCGGCCGAAGCGGCGCTTTACGGCGCCGCGAACGCCTACGCCATGCTGATGGCCGGCTTCACCACGGTGCAGAGCATCGGGGCAGCGAGCGACGTGCCGCTGCGGGACGCGATTGCAAGCGGACGGCTTCCCGGCCCGCGCCTGTTGACCGCCGTCACGCCGCTCACCGATACCAGTCTGACGCTCGATCAGGTCCGGGCGCATGTCCGCAAGGCCGTGGCCGACACCGCCGATGTCATCAAGATTTTCGCCTCGAAAAGCATCCGCGAGGGCGGTGGCCAGACGCTGAGCGACGAGCAGATCAACGCCGCGTGCAGCGAAGCGAAGGCGCTCGGCAAGCGGGTCTGGGTGCACGCGCATGCGGCTTCCGCGGTACGCGCTGCGGCGCTCGCCGGCTGCACCACCGTTACCCATGGCTCACAGATCACCGACGCGGAAGCCGACCTGATGGCGGCGCGCGGCACCTATTTCGAGCCGCAGACCGGCCTGCTGCTGCAGAACTACCTTGAAAACAAAGCGCGCTACATGGGTATCGGCAACTACAACGAAGCCGGCTTCAAGTTCATGGAGGACGGCATTCCGCTCAACGATGCGATGTTCAAGATGGCGATCCGTCACAAGGACCTGAAGGTCACCATGGGAACCGATGCCGTGGCCGGCGCCCACGGTCGCAACGCCAACGAGATCGTCCATCGCGTCAAGGTGGACGGGCAATCCGCCATGGATGCCATCGTGGCGGCGACCTCCCTCAATGCCGAGGCGCTCGGCTTGCCTAGCATGATCGGCACACTCGCGCCCGGCATGGAAGCCGACCTGATCGCGGTGAACGGCGATCCGCTGACCGACATCACGGCGCTGCAGCGCGTGGTATTCGTGATGAAGGGCGGCAGGGTCTATCGCAACGTTGCGGGGCGGTAAGCGGCAACTTTGTCGCAATCGACCACTGTGGCCCTGGTGGTGGCTTCTTCTGGGCCGCTGATCCGTCCCTAGTCGGGCGGTAAAACTACGCTGTAACCGTGCCGCGGTTCTCCTCCGGAGGGGTGGGTGGGGGCGGCGAGTACGGTACGGCCGTCCTCACCCCTCCCGCCTCCCGACCTGCGTGACCTTATTGCCATTGTCCCGCGGCGGGTGCACGGTCCTACCGACGGTCATCCGCTGCAAGCGAGACGGAGTACGCCTCTTCGGCAGACGCCGTCTCGGCGTCGGTCAGTTTCGCGAATTCATTTTCACGGCCTCGCCTGGAGAGCTTACCGCCGTTCTGCTGGAGGAAGCGGAACAGCAGATCGACGGTGCCATCCGGCATGTCCACGATGTTCTGAATGTGCTCGCGGAATCTATCGTAGCGCCGCAGAAAATCCGTCTCGCGCGGCAGGTCCTCGCGGATAGTTTTCTGAACACAGTCATAAAGGAATTCTGCGTGCGGCGTCGCATCGAAGAAGCGGTAATAGTCCGCGGTATCGTTCAGCGCGCGGACATTGCCCTCTTTGGTCGGCTCCCATTGGATCAGCGGCAGCAGCCGCCGTGAATAATCCTCCAGCACCCGGCGGTAGTCGTCGATCCGCTCCAGGATCGCAGCCGACACGGGGAACACGACGCCTGCCGGATTAAAGCCGCGCTGCGCTAGCACATGGTGAATGAGATAGCGATGGATTCGGCCGTTGCCGTCCTGGAACGGGTGAATGTAGACAAAGCCGAAAGCGAGCACGGTGGCGGCGACCACCGGATCTAGCGTAAACGCCGCGCCGCGGTCGAAGGCGACCATGCCTGCGATCAGCGACGGCAAATCCTCGTGCCGAGCGCCTATGTGGTCCGGCAAGGGCATGCGGGATTCGCGGTCGTGCCCGCCGACGAAGCCGCCCTCCTGCCGTAACCCGAGTTTCACGAAGCGCGTGTCGCCGATAATGATGCGCTGCAAGCGCAGAAACTCAGGCAGATCGATTGGCCGACGGCCGGCCTCGCCGATCGCACGGCCCCATCGCTGAATGCGATCCTGCGGTGCGCGCTCGCCCTCGATGGCGTAGCTGGACTTGGAGTCCTTCAGGAGAAGGAACGCGGCCGTGCGGGAGAGCAGATCACGGGGCACTTCAGAGACCACGGCCTGCGCACGATGCGCCAGGCCCATCGCGCTGAACTCCTCCAGGGCTCGGGTGCGAAAGACCAGCGGGCAGAACTCCGGCGTTCCTGGCAGGTTATTGCGGACGCGATGGCGCGGAGAATTCTGCCCCTCGGCGGCCCACTGCCGTTCCGGGTCCACCACCGGCACGTAGGTGCCAATGTCGAGGTCGGGCAGGTCGAGGCGCGTGCCGATCAGCCATTCGTAAAGAAACCAGATGCGGCGCGCATAACTTCCAGTCCGCTTTGCCCGCACGAGCTTTTCGATTGCGGCGGCGCCGACCGCGCGAAAGAGACGATTGAGGACGGTGAGATCGAGCCCCTCGTATTTGAGGGCAAAAGTCAGGTGCCCTTCGAGATCGGCCGAGGGGGCGTGGCGCGGCGTCAGCATCCGCCAGCCGTCGCGCTCGAGGACTCGGTGGTGCCGGCCAATCGCGCTCAGGGTGCGCGGCAACGGAGTGGCTAGACCGTAACGATCGATGAGTGCGGCGTACCCCGCTGGCGTGCCTGTCTCGGGCAGCGGCCTTTCCCGAAAAACTGTTACCGGCCCTGAAAAACCGTGCTGTATTGCGCGTACCATGAAAAACTGTACCAGGTCTGGAAATCCAATTGCTTACGAGACCACATACCTGAAAAACAGTTATAGTTAGTGAAAAACGATTTTTCAAGGCTATTGTGATGAAAAATGAGTAGACGCCTCGTCACAATCTGAAGGGCAGAAAGCTCACGGTGGCCTCAGACTGCGTATGAGAATTGCAAGCTGAAAGATCACTACGTCGGCGACGAATGCATCGCGTACCGAGACCCGGAGACTGCAAGGAAGCTACTGGAGGGGAAAGCAGCATAACAAGAGATCACCGGCTTGCCATGATGATCTTGGCCTAACCGCCACTGCAGGCCGGATTCACGCGTCCGCTACTCGTGGTGATCGTGCGCATGGTAATCATGCCCATGGTGGTGATGGGCAGAATGCGCATGTTCATGCTCATGATGCGGCCCATGCTCATGATGATGCAGCCGCTGGCGGGGCCGGGGCCCGCGCGGGTCCTCGCTGAACACCAGCGACTTGATGGTCACCGGCACGGTGTTTGACGGCATGCGGATGCGGCCGAGGTCGATATAGTCGAAGTCCATCAGCAAAACGCCGTCGATGACCAGCAACTCGCTCGCCACGTCAAGTTCCTCGCGCAGGATCGCGCCCAGCGTCTGCGCCACATCGCCGTCCAGCATGATGTAGATCGGCTGGCGTTTGGCGATGCGGTCGGCTAGCCCGCGCCGGATGCCCTCCGCAAACCCGGCGAGACGGTCATACGATGGCGCGCCCTGCCATCGCAGCGCAAGCGCGAACTCGCGGTCGTCGGCGATATCGAAAGCCACCATGTGGCGGCGGATGGCGGCGGCCACGGCATCGGGATCGATCGCGTCGGTCGGAAGATAATCGGGCTGCAGCACCTGGAGATTGCGCCGCGGCAGCAGCGCGCCCGGCGCCGAAATGTAGCTGGTGTTGCCGGACAGCTGGACCGAGTACTCCGACGCCCCAAGCGCGGTCGCCCGGATGCATTCGCCGGCCGGCAGGAGCCGCCAGGGCAGCGCGCCCGCGTCGATGCGCCGGCGTATGGCGCGGCCGAGTCTTTTTCCGAGATCGCCGAAATCGCGGTCCTCCCGGCCGTACACATATTCGCCGACGCCGCCAGAGAACATGATCCCGTCGATCTGGCCGAAGTCCGCGATCGGGTCGGTGAGATAGAGATGTGCCACATCGTGCGGCAGCGGCCGGGTTATGAGTGCGGCGACGAGGGTATCCGCCATCCTGTCCGCGACGGTATCGAGATCAGCCGCATCAACCACGTCGCCGCGGTTCCAGACAAAGCCTGCGCGCTTGGCGTGGTGCTGCCCGGCCGGGTCAAGACGGACGATGCGGCCATCGCGGTCCACGACCTGGAGCCGGCCGCCGATGTGCACGGCGGCGGTCGCCACCACCTTACCGTGCTCCACCACGGCGAGCTTGGTGGTGCCGCCGCCAATGTCGATGTTGAGGACGCGTTGGTGCTCGGCATTCGACACTGCGGCCGCGCCCGAACCGTAGGCCGCCAGCATCGATTCCATGTGATGGCCTGCGGTGGCGCAGACGAAATCGCCGCCCTTCTCCGACACGATGCCGGCAATCGCCTGGGCGTTCTCGCGCCGCAGCGCCTCGCCGGTGAGAATGACGGCGCCGGTGTCGATAGCGGCCGGATCGATGCCGGCCGCGTTGTAGGCATCATCGATGATGGTGCCGAGCTTGGCCTCATCGATGTGCTCCTCGCTGCGGTAGGGTGTGAGCGCGACAGCCGACTGAAACAGCGTCTCGCGCGATACCACGTAATAGCGGCTGGACAGGTCCTCCCCGAGGCGGCGCAGGTTGACACGAGAGAAGATCACCTGGGTGCCGGACGAGCCGATGTCGATGCCGACCGTCATCAGGGAGACGTGATCGGCAATCCAGATCGGGTTTTCCTCTAGCGGGGTTTCGTCGGGGAAGTCGTGGTCGTGATCTGCATAGCCATCGTGGGTATGCGCCAGATCGAGACCGTAGACATGGTCGGCAAGCGTGTGGCTGCTCTTTGTTCTGGGCTCGTCGTCATCGGCCATCAGGTCAACTCCAAACTCCGCGCTTGCCATAGCATAGGCTATGCACTTATTGATTAAACATCATACTCATGGGAGGCTTCCATGCACCGTTTCGTCCTGCGCATTGCCGCCACTCTGCTGGCCCTCGCTCCGACCGTCGCGTTCGCTCACCCGGGACATGAGGGCGCGGGCCTCATCAGCGGCTTCATGCATCCGTTGGGCGGTGTCGATCATATCATCGCTATGGTGGCGGTGGGCCTGCTGGCGGCACGAATTGGCGGCCGGGCGCTGTGGCTCGTGCCCGCAAGCTTCGTGAGCGCCATGGGGGTCGCAGGCTTGGCCGGCAGCGCAGGCGTCGGACTGCCGTACGCGGAAACCGGCATCGCGCTCTCGGTCGTGGTGCTCGGGATGGTTGCGGTGTTCGGCGTGGCCATTCCGATTGCAGCCGCTATGGGGCTGGTGGCATTTTTCGCGATTTTCCACGGCTATGCTCACGGCATCGAGATGCCCGAGACGGTGTCGGGCCTTGCCTACGGCGCGGGCTTCGTCGCCGCGACCGCGATGTTGCACGGCATTGGTATCGGGCTCGGCTTGGCGCTTGGCGGCGTGCGGGTGCGTGCCGCGCCCAACTGAGGGCTGGCACCGAGGTAGCCCGCACGGAGGAAGGCGCCACGGGAAAGCCGCACGTACGGCTCCTCGCACGGGGGTTGGTTCTTTTCTGCCGGTTGCTCCCGGATTGGGACTTGTCAATACAGGATTATAATCCTAGGATAAAAACTGTTTGTCGCGCCGGAGGACTTTGCGGTCAACTCGCGCCATTTTGGCAGAACGAAATACCCGTTTTTCTGCAAGTAAATTCATAGGGTTGTAGAGGGAGCAGAATCCGCGCGTTGGATCGCCATCGCGCTCATCCCGAGTTCGACCGCCGAGACCGTTCCGATCAGATTCACGCCACCGATCGCGCCGGCAGCGGCGGCAGGTCGACAAGTTCCGCCTCGTAGGCTGCGTCCATCTTCGGCGTCAGGCCGTTTCTCGCCAACGCTTCCGCAAACGTCCGGCGGATTTCCGGCGTCTCGTCCGCATAGTCGATCTGGTCACCGCCGATGCGGCGGCTGATCCAGGCCTTTGGCACGCCCTGAGCATTGCGGATCGACACCACCTCGTGCTTAAAAGCGAGATAGCGGGCCGGCGTCGTGCCGGCGTTGAAGTGCTGATGCAGCCACATGTTGGGCGGCACGATCAGGGAGCCGACCTGCCATTCGTAGCGGCGTGGCGCATCGCCCTCCGGCCACATCAGCGAATAGCCCTCGCCCGACAGGATGATCACATGGGCGCCCGGCCCGTGGCAGTGCGCCTTCTTGTAGGTGCCGATCGGGAACTGGGAGATATGGCTGTTCATCGAGCCCTTGGCCATGTTGAAGCGGATGTGGCCGCCGCCGGCACCGCGCTCCTTGGCCGAGATCAGCGGCAGGTTGACGGCGTCGGCAACGAAGTTGGTC
>Ga0209465_10000410_pt1 | contig 20321 bp, 17 predicted proteins | sample PanSoiPlot1MoBio_FD_188321 | JGI IMG/M metagenome (GOLD analysis project Ga0209465, IMG submission 188321) | Tropical forest soil microbial communities from Panama analyzed to predict greenhouse gas emissions - Panama Soil Plot 1 MoBio (SPAdes)... | ecosystem: Environmental > Terrestrial > Soil...
CAGGCGACGATCCTGCACATGTACGACCCGGACCGGCTGAAGGACCCGATGCTGGTCGGCGCGAGCGGGGCGGAGAAGGACACTCCGACGCCGCGATCGTGGCTGGATTTTTCGCTGTGGGCGAAGCGGCACTTTGGCGGGCTGAAGGACAAGCAGGGGGCGGGTCTGGCGTTCCTGGTGGACAAGCGGCGTTCGCCGTCGCGCGATGCGATGCGCGAGCGCGTGAAGAAGACGTTCCCGCCGAACCGGATGTGCGTGCCGGCGACCGTCGCCGTGCCGCACGTCTCCGGATTGCTGGCGCAGTCGGCGATCACCGCGACGACGAAATACGGCGTGTTCGGATTCAGCGTCGCCGAGTAGCGCGACTGCTTGTTCGAGATCTTCGTCAGCGGCACGACGGTGAAGACGAAGTTATTGAAATCGGTGATGTCGACGAGAACGACCTCGCCGCTCTGCGCGGTGTTGAAGTGCGTGAGCGCAGTCCAATCGACGGCGCCCGTCACCTTCACGCCGGGAGCGGCCTCCGCGCTCCGATGACAGAGAAGCAGAGCTCCCGCGATCATGACCAACGTCGAAATGCGCCGCATCGTCGTCTCCTGGGTCCGGTGTGGGGCGCATTGGACAGTACGCGAGACGGGAAAGCAATAAGGTGGTAGCGGTAGCGGGCCTCGACGCTGGCGCGACTGACGTTCGCGTCCGACGTCCGTGACAATTGCGTGATCGAAATGACGAAATGGCTGGTTTTGACGTGTGCCTTGCTCGCGAGCGGGGGCGGATCGCCGGATGCGCGATTGCCCGTCGTCGTGGGCCGCATCGAGCCGTACACCTTCCCACTGGGTCCCGAGGCGAGCTGGGCCTTTCTGTGGAGTCGCGGCTGGATCGGTAATTCCCAGGACGACGAGGACCGCATCCACCGCATCCTGGTCGAACGGCCGGGAGCGAAGAAGGCCGGCGTGGCCCTGACGGTCACGGATGCGTTCATGTCTCTCCGTCGCACGCCGCGGGACATCTACGTCCACCTCTTCACGGCGAAAGACCAAGACGGCTGGCTTGCCCGCGTCGAGGGCTCCCTCGCGGTTCGCCTGTCCGGACCGGTGGACGCCGAATGGTTCGCGGACACGCCGGCCGGTCTGCGCGCTCTCCATACGGGCCCCATCGCTCACGAGTACCGGTGGCAACTGTACGCGGTCGAAAAAACGACGCTTCGCCCCCTCGGCGACGAGCACCGCGGTGAGATGACGTTCGGCCTCGTCGCCCTGCCCGGTGAGCTGCTGGTCGCAGCCGGAGACGAACAACCGTACGGTGCGCCCGCCGCCGCGCATTCGCCGCGCGGTCGCCTGCTGCATCTGACGACCGACGGGAAGGTGGTGCGCGAAGAACCATTTCCTGACCGTCGGCCTGCTGGGATCGCGCTGACCGACGACGGATGGATCGTCGTGCTGGGCTGGGGCACGCCCGCGCACGAGTTCAAGGACGGTACGGTGGTCGCTCGCAAGGTGACGCCCGCGGGCGCCGAGCCCGGGCCGTGGCGATTGCTGGCGAACCAAATCGAGATTCCGAGCAATCTGATCCAGCGCGGCGGCTGGACGTGCTTCGAAGAACGGTCCGCCGAGACGGCCGTCTTTCATTGCATCAACCCGAACCGCGGCCTCCACGTCGTCACCCCACGCCTCAGGTCCTTGGCCGTGAAGTTCGACATCGACCCGCGCGGCGGGCATCCCTGCCTCGTGTTTCGACAGCCGCGCGACGACGGCCGCGAAGGCCGTCAGACGGTCGCGATGCCGCTGCCCTGAATCACTTGAGGCCGACTGCGACGACGTGGAGGTGGTACTGGTTCCACTCCGTCGGAGCGCCCTCCTTCGTGGTGACCCGCGCGCTGCCGACGACCAAGAGCCGGACGACGTGGCCGGAGACCTTGACCTCGATCGGCCTTCCCGGCACGGCCGTCTGCACCGCCCCCGACGCGCGGACCTCGACGGGCAGCGACGCCTTGGTCACAGCGCCGGCGGTCTCGGCGCCTGGCAGCGGCGCCGTGCCCTGGCGGAGCTGCAGCGCGCCCTTGGCCAGCGTCAACGCGATCGGCTTCTCACCGTGAAGGTTGGCGCGCTCGAGCAGTGGGGCGGCCCCTTCACGCGCATCCTCGATGGTGATGCGCTCCGAGATGCCGGGGGCCTCGGCGGTCTGCCGGAACGACACGCGCACGCGCTGATCCTTGGCGAGACGTGGTTGGAGGTCAGCGGGTAGCCGCAACAGCAGTTGCAACGGCGCGCCCTGCTCGGCCGCCAGGTCGACCCGCTCCCCCGCGATCGATGTGACCACCGCGTTCGTGGTGACGTCGGGAACAATCTCGCCGTTGCGCGCCAGCTGGACGAACACCGTGGCGCGGTCCGGGATCTTGTCGAGTGCGCGCGGGAGAGCCGCCGCCGGCGCGCGCGGCTGGTTGAGCACCACCACCGGCGTCTTGGGTGGCGGAGGCAACGTCGGCGGCGAGGGCCGACCCTCGCCGGGCCCCGCGCCCCGGTTGCAGGACGGCCCCACGAGCAACGACAGGCTGACGGCCAGCACCCAGACGACACGCATCAGTTCCCTCCCCACTGCGTACCCGCGGCCGTCGCGAAACGGAGCTGGACGCGCTTGAAGTCGGCGCTGTCGTGCAGCACTGAGAGCGCTCCGTCGCTGTTGATGTCGGTCGAGACCCCGGTCTGCAAGGCTCCCGAGCCGTTCCAGTCGATCGACACATTGCCGCAGATGCCGAGGTTCTCGTTGAGGTTGTTCTCGTCGAGGTTGGACAGCATCCCTTGCGAATAGGTGAGCACGCCATCGGGGGTCAGGTCGCAGTTCGTGCTGACCCCGGGGAACTGATAGCGGTAGCTCATGATGCTGGGGTAGTTTGGCTTGAAGTTGGTGCCTTCGTCGCCGCCGTGTTGAAGGGCGAGATTGTGACCGAGCTCGTGCAGGAACGTCGCGGCCTGCGAGGTCGCCGAACACAAGTTGGACGGGCAGGTCACATAGAAGTCGTTCCCTGGGCCGAGGAAGCTCTCGCTCTGTCCGGACGAACACCCGGAGTTCGTCACGCCGCCGGCGGTGCCGCAGCCGATGGCACAGGCGGCCGAATCGAAGCCGAAGATCACATAGTGAAACAGCCGCAAGCGATTGGGATCGAAGTTCGCTGCGGTGGCCTTGAACGCGTACTGATCGGTGAAGCCGGTCGCCGTTCCGCCGCCCAACCGCATGCAATCGGTGGTCGGCGGGTTGGTGCCTCCGCCCGTGAACGGGGCGCCTTGACCACGATCGACGATGAGGTTCAACCCCTGGACCCCGTCCAGGTTCATCACCGGATAGTTGGCCATCGCGGCGACGGCCGTTGGCCAGACCGCTGCCAGCGGAGCCGCGGCGCCCGTCATCCAGTCGGCTTCGACGAGCACGTCTTTATGCCACTTGTTGACCCCCATGGCCGGCAGGTCGACGTCGATCATCCCGTCCCCGTTGGCATCGAAGCCATGGTCTTCGATCTGATCCGACAAGCCGTCGTTGTCGCTGTCGAGCTCCGCCATGTTCGCGGCGATGCGATAAGGAACCGTGGCAGAGAGCTGCCCATCCAGGTTCTTCACGGCCACGTTGATCGTGGTGCCGGGTGGCTGGTTCACGAGGCCGCACCAGATCATCCCGTAATGGAAAATCGGGTACCCGAGTGTACCGGCGGCGCCCGGCAGCGTTGCGCGCAGCACCTGGGAGAACGCGCTGGTCTGCTCGACGCCGTCGACCACGACCTTGGCACCGGCGTCAACGTTGGGTCCGTAGGCGAACAGAAGGAAGGTGGCGCCGCTCGCGTTGATCGAGAACAGCTGGACGTAAACATCGTCGATGCGCGGCGCAGGGAAAGCGACGGGAGCCGCCGTGACGGTGAAGCTGAGCGTGCCGGACGTGCCGACGCCCGTCTGCACGGCCACCGGGTGCGGCCCGGCCGCCGCGCCCGGCGGCACGCTGAACAGCGAGCCAGACAGCGACGTGGGAACCGCCACCTCGCTAGCTAGCCCTCGGTCCCAGATGACCCTCCCCAGTGCGAGGTTGGCCCCTTGTACCTGCACCACTGTATGCGGCGGCCCTTGCGGCGGATCGAGCGTGGCGATGGTCGGCGGCTTGCACGCCCCGGCGAGAAAGAGCCCCGCGCACGCTCCCACTAGGACGACGGTCGACCCTCTGTTCACCGTGTGCCGCTCCCTTCCCGTGCCGCGGGCACCGATCGCCCGCCTCTGCTCTTCACAACGGAGAGGTCGGCGGTTGTTCCCGCGTCGCTACGCGCGCGACAAATGCTCGCCCACGACGCGCAGCTCGGACAGGTTGTCGACGTCGTGATCGAGCAGCGGCACCTCGGTGATCGCGACGCCGGGGGCGCGCGCGCCGAGACGACCGAGCTCGCGGCGCTCCGACGCCGCCAGCGTCGCGAAGGCGCGCGCGACGGGCGCGAGCCGGGCCGCCGCCTCGTCGACCGCCGCCGCCGGCAAAGCCGCGACGGCCGCCCGCGCGCGCAGCGCCGCCGCGATCGCGGCCGGATCGTCCAGGCCCGGCGCCGCGTGAACCCGATTCGCGACGAAGCCCGCCAGGCCGATGCCGGCCGCTCGCAGGCGCCCGTGGAAGTAGAGCGCCTCGTCGATCGCCGCCACCTCCGGCACCAGCACCAGCAGAAAACCGACCTGCGGCCCACGCAGAAGTTCGTCGACCGCCTTGGCGCGCGCCAGAAACGCGGTCAGCACCTGCTGGAAATCGAGGAGGAACGCGCCCACGTCGTCGAGGAACCGGTTGCCGACCAGCTTCGCGATCCGGCGCACCAGCAGCGCGCCGCCCGAACGCAGCCGCTGAAACGAGAAGCGCTTCGCCCCTTGCGGCGGCCGCGCGAACCACCCGAGCGCCGGGCTGGAGACCGCGGCCGCGATGCGCCCAGGCGCCTCCAGAAAATCGAGCGCGTTGGCGGTCGGCGGCGTGTCCAGGACCACCAGATCGAAGCGGCCGCTGGCGACGAAGTCGTGCAGCGCCAGCGTCGCCGCGAACTCCTGCGATCCGGTCAGCATGGTCGTGATCTGACGGTAGATGACGTTGTCGAAGATGCGCCGCTGCATCTCCGGATCGGGCACCGCCTCGATCACCATGCGCCGGAAGGTGGCCTCGGTGTCGATGCGCACGGCGTGCAGGTTGCCCCCGGCGGCCTCGTCCACCCCGATCGCGCGGCAGGCAGCCGGCGGCAGCGGCTTCGGATCGGACCCGAGCCCGCCCGTCCCCAGCGCGTCCGCCAGCCGCGGCGCCGGATCGATCGTGCAGACCAGCGTCCGCTTCCCGCGCCGCGCCGCCAGCGCGCCCACCGCCGCGGCGATCGTCGTCTTGCCGACGCCGCCCGGACCGACGCAGACGACGACGTGGCTGTCGTTGATCAACGTATCGATCAACCCAACCGAACCAGCAGCACGGTGATGTTGTCCGGCCCTCCGGCCTCGTTGGCGGCGTCGACCAGCAGCTGGCAGGCGGCTTCGATGTCGGTCGTCGAATTCAGGATGGTCGCCATCTTGGCGTCCCGCACCGACCCCCACAGGCCGTCGGTGCACAGCATGTAGAGGTCGCCCGACTGGACCTTGTTGACGTAAACGTCGGGCTCCAGCTCGTCCTTGCTGCCGAGGCTGCGCATCACGACGTTCCGGTGCGCGAAGCCGGCCAACTCCTCGTCGGTCATCTCGGGCCGCGCCGCGCGCATCTCCTCCGCGATCGAATGGTCGCGCGTCAGCTTCTTGAATTCGCCGTCGCGCAACCGGTAGGCGCGGCTGTCGCCCGCGTGGGCGATCGCGATCTGCCTCTCGCCCACCGCCATCGCGACGATCGTCGCTCCCATGCGGGCGCGCGACCGATCGGCGTTGGCGGCCTCGCGAATCTTGTCGTTCGCGACCTTGATGCCGACCCGAAGCAGATTGGCGGCCAGCGACAGCGCGCGATCGACGCCGTACGGCCAGACCTGGCGCGGATCGCGGTGAAACGACGTGAAGAATCCCTCGACCGTGTCGATCGACATCGCCGCGGCGACCTCGCCCGCGTTGTGACCGCCCATGCCGTCGGCGACGATGAACAGCCGATTTTCCACGAAGCTGCCGAACGCGTCCTCGTTCTCGGGGCGCTGCTGCCCGGCGTGCGACAGCCCGGCCGCCACCAATGGCAGGCTCTCGCCGGGGTCGTCTGAAACGGGGGGAGCGGCCATGGAAAGGCCAAAGTTCGCAAATAGGCCACCGGTCGATCAACCTCTTTTTCAGGCCAAGTTGGGGGGGATCCCCTACGCCTTGGCGAGGGCCGCCGCCCAGCTCTCGAGCATCGCGTCCCGGCGGGCTTCGGGCATGTTCGGCGTGAACATCCGCATGCGCGCGGTCTCGCCGCCCTTCTCCGCCGGTGGCAGACCGACGCCCAGCGCGGCCAGCTTGGCGGCGCCCAGCGCCGTCGATTCGACCATCTCGGGACGAAAGATCTGAAGGCCCAGCAGATCGGCCTCGATCTGCATCAGCAGATCGTTCGCGGACGCGCCGCCGTCGACGCGCAAATGGTTGATCGCGATGCCGGCGTCGGCCTGCATCGCCGTCAGCAGATCGACGTTCTGCAGCGCAATCGCCTCCAGCGCCGCGCGCGCGATGTGCGCCTTCGTCGTTCCGCGCGTCAGACCCGTGACGAGGCCGCGCGCGTCGGCCCGCCAGTGGGGCGCGCCCAGCCCTGTCAGCGCGGGCACGATGGTGACGCCGCCCGAATCGGGCACCGAGCGCGCCAGCGGTTCGATGTCGGCGGCCTTCGCGATCAAGCCGAGGCCGTCGCGCAGCCACTGCACGAGCGCGCCCGCGATGAACGCGCTTCCTTCCAGCGCGTAGGCGGTGGTCTGCCCCGCGCCGGTGTCCAGCGTCCAGCCGACCGTGGCCAGCAGACCACGCGTCGAGAACTTCGGCTCGGCGCCCACGTTCATCAGCAGGAACGCGCCCGTGCCGAACGTGCACTTCGCATCGCCCGGTTCGGTGCAGTCCTGACCGAAGAGCGCGGCCTGCTGATCGCCGGCGACGCCGGTGATCGGAATGCAGTCGGGCAGTCCTGGCACCCCCTTCGTCTCGGCCAGACGCCCCGCCGACGGACAGACCTCGGGCAGCATCGAAGGGGGGACGCCGAACAGCGCGCACAGCTCCGGATCGAAGCGCCGCTTGCGGATGTCGTAGAGCAGCGTCCGCGAGGCATTGCTGACGTCGGTCGCGTGGGTCTTGCCGCCCGACAGCCGCCAGATCAGGAAGCTGTCGACGGTGCCGAACGCCAGCTTGCCCGCCTCCGCCCGCGCGCGCAGGCCCGACACGTTGTCGAGCATCCACTTGATCTTCGTGGCGGAAAAATACGGATCCAGCACCAGGCCCGTCCGCGCCCGCACCGCGGACTCGTGACCGCCCGCCTTCAGCTCGGCGCAGGTGGGCGCGGTGCGCCGGTCCTGCCAGACGATGGCGTTGCCGACGGGGCGGCCGTCGGCCCGGTCCCACACCAGCGTGGTCTCGCGCTGGTTGGTGATGCCGATGGCGGCGATGCGGCGCGCGTCGACGCCCTTCAACGCGTCGCCGAGCGCGCCGGTCACCGACTGCCAGATCGCCTCCGGATCGTGCTCCACCTCGCCGGGGCGCGGGTAGATCTGGGCGAACTCACGGTAGCCGCGCGCGCGCACGGTCCGGGCGGTGTCGAGCAGCAGGACGGTGGTCCCGGTCGTTCCTTGATCGATCGCCAGAATCAGGTCTTGCACGGCAGCGGCCAAAATATCACCAGCCTGCGTGCTGTGCGAGGAAGCGGGTCACGCCGTCGATGACCGTGTCGCGTTCCACGTCGAGGGTGACGATGTGGAATGACTTGTCGAGCCACAGCCGTTCGATGACGTCGCTGCCCAGACATCCGGTCAGCTCCAGCGAATCCTCCATCGGCACGGTGTGGTCCTGCCGTCCGTGCACGACCATGACCGGCGTCCGGATCGCCGGCAGGTCGGCGCGCACCGTCTCCATCAGGTCCAGCAACGCTTTCAGCGCGGCGATCGGAAATGCGCGCAGGCCGGGGTTCTCGTAGCGCATGTCGTCGTCGGAGATGTCCGAGCCGGCCAGCTTGGGCACGGCCACCGCCGGGTGCGCGCGAAAATCGATCGGCAGCCGCCCGATCGCCCGGATGCCCGTCACCTGATAGCGGCGGAGGCGCAGCGGCGTCGACATCACCACCAGCGCCGAGATGCGCGCGGGGTACAGGCGGGCCAGCCGCAGGGCGAGCAGGCCGCCCATCGAGAACCCGCAGATCGCGACCGGGACGCCGCCGACCCGCGCCTGCAGCTCGTCGAGCGCGGCCTCCGCCGATCGCAGCCAGTCGGGCCAGCCGCTGGTGGCCAGGTCGCGCAGCGAGCCGCCGTGTCCGGCCAGCATCGGCGCCAGCACGCTGCAGCCCCGGCGGCCCAGCGCCTCCGCGAGCGGCCGGACCTCGAACGGCGTCCCCGTGACGCCGTGCAGGCAGAGCACCCCGCGGCTGTCACCGGCGATCGAGAGAGGCGACTTGTCGCCGCCCCCGGCGTGGAACCGTCTGGTCAGGCGGAGCATCGCTCCGCCCTAGCTTATCAGCCGGCGCAGGCCGTCTGCATCGTGTTCGGGTTCGGGTTGCAGCAGGCCGGCGTGCCCGTCGGCGCGTTTCCGTCCCAGCAGCAACCGCGAATCGGATCGTCGACCATCGGCGTGCAGAGCGTGCAGTTGACGGTCGCGTTCTGTGACGTCGACGACGAGGCGTTGGGATCCTGCGAGACGTTCACGAGGTAGCCACCGTTGGCGCAGCCGCCGGTCATGAGCGACCAGCAGGGCGGCGTGTTGTTGTTCGAGTTGCACCACGGGATGGTCCCGTCGATGAAGCCGCCCGAACCGTTCGAGGTGTGGCTGATGACCGCGCAGTCGGGGTCGGTCGAGCCCGGCTTGGTCGCGACCTTGCCCTGCACGCAGGGTGGCACCAGCGCCGCGTTGATCAGCTGGCCGATGCGCATCAGCGAACCCGCGAAGCTCTGGTCGCAGATCGACAGCAAGAGGCCGTTGGCGCCGAACGCCTGGACCAGCGCCGCGACGCGAACGCCGGGGTCGGCGAAGCTGCCGTCGGTGGCGGTGCACGAGTGCGTGATCTCCGGCCACGGGCAGGAGGCCGCACCGCACGACATGTCGGCCGTGCTCGGGTTCTTCCAGTGCACCTGGTACGGCGTCGGCGCGCCGGTGATCGCGGCGACGAGCACCTGACTCTGATCGGTTTTCAGCTTCTTGAGGAGGTCCGCCACGCCGGTCTGCTGGGGCGTGGCGACGGGCAAGAGGTAGCCCTCGGTGTCATCCGAGCCGCAACCATCGTAGTTGACCGTCGCGTTCACGTCGTTGTTCGGCGCGGTGCGATCCGGGTGCGGCGCGGTGCGGTTCGGGCCGAGCACGCCCGTCGGGCAGGTATGGCCGAACTCGTTGCAGCGGAAGTTCTGGGGCGGCCCGAGCTGCGAGGCCATGTCGCGGTTCGCGCTGGTGTCGAACAGCGGCACGCGGCCGTTGGGACCGTTGCCCGGCGCCGCCGAGCAGTCGTCCTCGTTGGTGATGAAGATGACGACCAGGTACGCCTCGGGACGAAGGAAGCCCTGGTTCTCCTGCGGCGGCGGGCTGCCGTCGGCGCCCAGCGCGCGAAGGACCGACGCGAACTGGTGCTCGAAGCCGCAGCCGGCCTCGCCGAGCGCCGCGATGCAGGTGAACACCTGCGCGAGATTGCCGGTGTAGTTCGCCTGGCCGGCGATGTTCGAGATGTACGTCTGGTTCGCGTTCAAGGCGTTCGCGGTGCAATCCGTGCCGGCGGGCGCGCGGTTGGTGTACTGGAAGACACCCTGGTTGCCGCCGCTCGCGTTGCAACCGGCGATCGATCCGTCACCCGCGCCCATGTCCGACGAGACGACGGCGACGTGAATGTTCGGAAGGCCGGCCATCCCGCTCTGCAGCGTCGTCATGAACGTCGGGAAGTTCATCAACAGGTTGTTCTGCGACGCCCGCATCGACGACGAGTCGTCGACCATGAACAGCAGGTCGACGTTGCGGTTGACCGACTGCTGGAACGTCTTCGAGTAAGTCGACTCCGGCTTCAGCACCGGCTTCTCGAGGGTGCGCGCGTTGCAAGCCCAGAGGACGGGAGCGACCGCGGCCAGAGCGGCCCAGCGAAGCACGCGGAACAGCGAACGACCGGTCAACATGGGGATCCTCCTCGGACAGGGGCGAGAGTCATCGGGCGCGCCGGGCCAGACGGGCGCGCTAAAGTTGCGCGATTATAGGGAGAGTGGTTCGGGACTGCAATCCTGGCCTGTTTGTGGGGAATTCTTCGGCGCATCATCGAAAGTAGGCAACCGCCGGGCCAACCGATCGCCCAGAGAACACGGGCAGTTGGCCCCCCTCGCCGCCAACAAAGTTGGCCCGCGTCGCAATGCCGTTGCAGTGAGCGGCCCGTCACGGCGTGGCGAGCGAGCAGTCGATCGTCGCGTTCTGCGCCGTGGCTGTCGAGACCGCGGGGTCCGGCGAGATGTCGACGATCCGACCGCTGAGGCCGCTGTCGACGCAGGTCCCGGCCGTCAGCTTCCAACACGGCGCGGCGCCGCCGTTCGATCCGCAGTAGGGCACGACCGAATCGATCGAGCCGCCGTGGCCGTTCGAGGTGTGGCTGACGACCGAGCAGTCGGGATCCGACGTCCCTGGCTTGTCGGCGATCGCCTCGGTGATGCAGGGGGGGGTCAGCCTGTCGCCGACGTCCCGCGCGAGGGTCGTCAGCGCGGGCGCGAAGGATTCGTCGCAGATCGACAGCAGGAGACCATTGGCACCGAACTCGTTCACGAACTGCGCGACGCGGACGGCGGGATCGGCCGTGCTGCCGATCGCCGGGCCGGCGGTCGCGGTGCATGACGGCGAGATCTCGGGCCAGGGGCAGGACGCCGCCCCGCACGACGTGTCCATGTTCGGGTTCCAGTGCACCTTGTACGGCTGCGCCGCGCCGGTGATCGCGGCGACCAGCACCTGACTCGGATCCTGCTTGAGGCCCTTGATGGCGTTCGCGACGTCCTTCGTGCTGAGCAGGTAGCCTTTGTCGTTCGAGACACATGAATCGTACGTGACCGTCGCGGTGGCGTCGTTGTTCGGCGCGTTGCGATCCGGAGGCGCGAGCGGCCCACCGCCGATCGAGCAGAGGTGGCCGAATTCGTTGCACCGAAAGGCCCCGCCGAGCTGCGACCCCTGATTCCAGTTGGACTGGATGTCGAAGAACTGCGGCTCCACCCCGGAAGAGCAATCGTCTTCGTTGGTGATCATGACGATGACCAGGTACGCCTCGTTGCGGAGGAACCCCTGGTTCTCGACCGGCGGCGCGTTTCCGTCGGCGCCGAGCGCGCGCACCACCGACGCGAACTGGTGCTCGAAGCCGCAGCCGTCGGCGCCGAGCGCGGCGATGCATGTGAAGACGTCCTCCAGCTTGCCGGTGTAGTTCGGCTGGCCGGCGACGTTCGAGATGAACGTGGCGCCCGCCTGCAGGCCGGTCGCGGTGCACGCGCCGCGCGCCGTGGATTGAAAGATCCCGCGATCGCCGCCGGGGTTGGCGAGGCCGCCGCTGGCGCCGCAGCCCTTGATTGCGCCCGTGCCGGCGCCCATGTCCGACGACACGACCGCGACGTGGATGTTGGGCAAGCCCTCGGGCGCGCTCTCCAGCGTGGTCATGAACGTCGGGAAGTTGTTGAGCAGGTTGGTCTGCAGCGGCGTCATCGACGACGAGTTATCGACCATGAACAGCAGATCGACGTTGCGGTTGATCGACTGCTGGAATGTCTTCGTGTACGTCCGATCCGGTTTCAGCTTCGGCGCCTCCAGCGAGCGCGCGTTGCACGCCCACAGCACGGGAGCGACGGCGGCCAGGGCGGCCCAGCGGAGCACGCGGAACAATCGACGACCGGTCATGCGATCCTCCTTCGAACGGTGCGGATCGCTTCAAAGCAACAGCCGGACCGCGCGCAAACGCCCGCGAAGCGCGGCTGGCCGCGTTCGCTCGGCTAATCCGGTTGGCGCGCCGCCAACCAACGTGGTTGGCGACGCCCTGGCTTCAGCGTTCGACGCGCGCGACGCCGCAGAGCATCTGGCCGGCGAAGTAGCGGGCGTTGGGCGGATCGGCGACCAGCTTCGCGCGCAGGAAACTGTTCGCGATCTCGCCGCGCGCGTTCCGGCGCAGCGTCGGGTGCGCCGGATCGACGGCGCTGCGCCGGACCTGACCGTCGCGCGCCTCGACGAAAAGAATCCGCCCGTCGGGCTCGACGCTCTCGACGATGCCGGCGTGATCGGTGGTGTCGTCGCAGTCGGGCGCGGCGTCGCCCGCGCGCCTGTCGAAGAACAGCACGTCGCCCGCGCGCGCCCGTTCGGGCGCGACGGTTTCGTGCGCGAGCCGCAGGTACTCCCAGAGCGCGCGCGTGCTGCCGTCGGTCCCGAACCGGAGGCCGCCGTCGTGAAGCGCGCGCGCGACGAAGGCCGCCCCTTCGTCGGGCGGCGCGGCCGGCTTCGCGATCGTGACGTGCTCGGCGGCGAAGACGGAGGCCGGCAGGCGGCGGACGCGAGGCGCCCGGGCGGGCGGCGTCGCGCAGCCGAGGCTGGCGAGCCCGACGACGACGGCGATGGCGATGAACGCTTCGAGCACGCCGATCCGCGGGCGGCGCTCTCCGGGCAGGGTCAGCTTGGCCATTGGGACCGGCGATCGTAGGTGGATGTAGGATACCTGTCCACATTTCCACCCTGGCGGCCATTTCTCGTGGCGGCGCGCGGGGTTGGGTTAACGTCCCCGGCGGTGACGGCGCGCTTCCCGGTCGCGATCTTCGTCTACGCGTTCCTCGGCTGGACGTTCGACTTCTACGACCTCGTGCTGCTCGGCTTCCTGCGCGAGGCGGTCGGCCGCGATCTCGGGATGTCCCAGAGCGCCGAGTGGTGGCTGCTCGGGATCGGCCTCGGCGCCTCCGGCATCGGCGGGTTCGTGGCGGGGGTGCTGGCCGATCGGATCGGCAAGCGCCGCGTGCTCGCCGGGACGGTGCTGATCTATTCGGTCGGCTCGCTGATCTGCGGCCTCGCGCCGAGCGCGGGCGTCTTCTTCGCGGGCCGCGTCGTGCAGGGGCTGGGCATCGGCGGCGAATGGGCGATCGGCCACGGCATGCTGGCCGAGGCGGTGGCGCCGGCGTTTCGGGGGCGCGCGGCGGCGGCGCTGCAGACGGGCGAGCCGTTCGGCGTCGCGATCGCCGCGTTCGTCGGGTACGTCGTGCTGCCGCGCGTGGGCTGGCGGGCCGTGCTGGCCGGTTCGAGCGTGACCGCGCTGCTCGCGGTGGCGGCGCGCCTGTCGTCGCACCTGCCCGACGACCCCGGGCGCGCGTCGTCGATCCGCGCCGAGCTGCGCGCGGCCGCGGCCGCCGTCGGGCTGGGTGGGCGCTTCGTCAAGGCGTGGTTGCTGGGCGTGTTCAAGCTCGGCACGTACTGGAGCTGCTACACGTGGCTGCCCGGATTCCTCGCCAAGCAGATGCACCAGAGCGTCGGGCGCTCGCTGACCTGGATGTTCACGGCCCAGGCCGGGCAGCTTTTCGGCATGCTCACCTTCGGCGCCGTCTCCGATCGGCTGGGGCGGCGGCCAGCGTTCGCGCTCTACTCGTTGCTGACGGCGGTCGCGGTCGGCGCGCTGGCGGCCGCGTGGGCACGATTGCTGCCCCACCCGGCCCTGTTCTGGACGGTCATGCTCGCGCTCGGCGTCGGGTCCGGCTGCACGGCCGGGTTCGGCGCGCTGCTGGCCGAGCTGTTCCCGACGGAGGTGCGCACCGCCGCGATGGGCGCGACGTACAACTGCGCGCGCGCCGCCCAGATCGCGACGCCGTATGCGGTCGGGCTGGCGGCGGCTCACTACGGCCTCACGGGCGGACTGGCCGTTCCCTGCGTGCTCGCGCTGGCGACCGCGTCGTGGGTCTGGGTTTTGCCCGAGACGCGCGGCATCGCGCTGCCTCGCCTGTCGTCGACGGCGCGGTACAATTAAGGCAATGAGAGATGTCGTAATTGTCTCAGCCGCGCGCACACCGATCGGATCGTTTCAGGGCGCGCTGGCTTCGGTGTCCGCTCCCAAGCTCGGTTCCATCGCCATCAAGGAGGCGCTCGCCCGCGGCGGCATCGCGGGCGATGCGCGCGGCGACATCGGCGAGGTCTTCATGGGCTGCGTCCTGCCGGCCGGCATCGGGCAGGCGCCCGCGCGGCAGGCGTCGATCGGGGCCGGCATTCCCGACAAGGTCGGGGCGGTCACCGTCAACAAGGTGTGCGGGTCGGGTCTGAAGGCGGTCGTGTTCGGCGCCAACGCGATCGCGGCCGGTGAGCACGATCTGATCGTCGCGGGCGGCATGGAATCGATGACCAACGCGCCCTACCTCTTGCCGAAGGCGCGCGAGGGCTACCGCCTCGGGCACGGTCAGGTGATCGATTCGATGATCAACGACGGGCTGTGGGAGGCGTACAAGGGCGTCCACATGGGCGACTGCGCCGAGCTGTGCGCGAAGGAAAAAGGGATCACGCGCGCGGATCAGGACGCGTTCGCGGCCGAGTCGTACCGGCGCGCGTTGCGCGCCCAGGCCGAGGGCAAGTTCAAGGGCGAGATCGTCGCCGTCGAGATCGCCCAGCGGAAGGGTCCGCCGACGGTGGTCGCCGACGACGAGGAGCCGGGGCGCGGCGACGTGGCCAAGCTGGCGGCGTTGCGGCCGGCGTTCCAGAAGGACGGCACGGTCACGGCCGGCAACGCGTCGTCGATCAACGACGGCGCCGCGGCGCTGCTGCTCGCGGGCGCCGACACGGCCGCCGCGCGCGGGGGCAAGCCGATCGCCCGCATCGTGGCGTCGGCCGGGCACGCCCAGGCGCCCGAATGGTTCACGACCGCTCCGGCGGGTGCGATCGAGCGGGTTCTCGTTCGCGCCGGCTGGAAGAAGGACGACGTCGATCTCTGGGAGATCAACGAGGCGTTCGCGGTCGTCTCTATTGCGAACAACAAGCTGCTCGGGCTCGACCCCGCGCGCGTCAACATCTGGGGCGGCGCCGTCGCGCTGGGACATCCGATCGGCGCGTCGGGCGCCCGCGTGCTGGTGACGCTGCTTTCGGCCTTACGGGATCTGGGTAAGCGGCGCGGCGTCGCGTCGCTGTGCATCGGCGGCGGAGAAGGCATCGCACTAGCGGTCGAGATGGTGTAAGCCTCACCTTCTCGGCCATGTCCGCACCCATCCGCGGTCCCCTCGACGGCATCACCCGCATCGGCGTCGTCGGCGCCGGACAGATGGGACGCGGCATCGCGCAGCTGGCGGCGTCGCAGGGCTTCGCCGTCACGCTGGCCGACGCGCATCGCGACATCGCCGAGCGCGGGCGCGGCGCCATCGGCCAGCAGCTGGCGAAGCTGGTCGACAAGCAGAAGGTGACCGCCGCCGAGCGCGATCAGATTTTGTCGCGCATCCAGCCGACCGACCTCTACGGCGGCGACATGGAAGCCGCCGACTTCGTCGTCGAGGCGGCGACGGAAGACGTCACGACCAAGCGCGAGATCTTCCAGGCGCTGGACCAGGCCTGCCGGGGCGGCGTCATCCTGGCGACCAACACGTCGTCGATCAGCATCACCGCCATCGGCGCGACGGTGACGCGGCCCGAACGTGTCATCGGCATGCACTTCATGAACCCGCCGCCGGTGATGAAGCTGGTCGAGATCATCCGCGGCCTCGCGACGGCGGACCCCACCTACGAAACGACGCGCGCGCTCGCGGAACGGCTGGGAAAGCAGACGGTGCTGTCGCGCGACATCTCCGGCTTCATCGTCAACCGGGTGCTGATGCCGATGCTGAACGAAGCCTGCTTCGCCCTCTACGAAGGGATCGGCTCGGTCACCGACCTCGACACGGCCATCCACCTGGGGCTCAATCACCCGATGGGGCCCTTCGCGCTGATGGATCTGATCGGGCTCGACACGACCCTCGCGATCCTCGAGGTGCTGCACCGCGATCTCGGCGATCCGAAGTACCGGCCCTGCCCGCTGCTGCGCCAGTACGTCGCGGCGGGGTGGCTGGGACGCAAGAGCGGCCGCGGATTCCATCACTACGGCGAGGCCGCGCCGTCGTCGGGGCCGATCAAGTGACGTCGCCCGAGCCCCTCGTGCTGGTCGCGCGCGACGGCGCGATCGTCACCCTGACGGTCAACCGTCCCGACGCGCGCAACGCGCTGGACGGCCCCACGGTCGAGGCCCTCACCGCCGCGTTCGATGAGATCGACGACGACACCAGCGCCCGTTGCGTGATCCTGACCGGCGCCGGCGACCGCGCGTTCGTCGCGGGCGCCGACATCAAGGCGATGGCCGGGCTGGATCGCGCGGGCGCTCTCGCCTTCGCCGAGCGCGGCCACCGGATGGCCGACTTCATGGAGGAGCTGCGCGTTCCGATCATCGCCGCCGTCAACGGCTGGGCGCTGGGCGCGGGCCTGGAGCTGGCGCTGGCCTGCGACTTCATTTACGCGGCGCGGACAGCGAAGCTGGGCATGCCCGAGGTCGGCCTGGGCGTCATCCCGGGGTTCGGCGGCACGCAGCGGCTCGCCCTGCGCGTCGGCGCGGCGCGCGCTCGCGAGCTGATCTATTCGGGCGTGACGATCGACGCGGACGAGGGGCTGCGCATCGGCCTCTGCAACGCTGTCACGGAGCCGGAGGCGCTGATGCCGCGCGTGCGCGAGCTGGCGGCCCGGATCGCGGCCAACGCGCCGCTGGCGGTCCAGGCGGCGAAGCAGACGGTGACGCCGGGGACGCTGCGCGGACCCGATGAACCGCTGGCGGCGGCGCTGGCCGTCGAGCGCGACCAGTTCGCCGCTCTGTTCGCCACCGAGGATCAGAAAGAAGGCATGAAGGCGTTCGTCGAGAAGCGGCCGCCGGCATGGAAGGGCGCATGAACTTCGACCTGTCCCCCGAGCAGAAGCTGATCCAGGACACGGCGCGCGATCTGGCGACGCGCGAGATCGCGCCGCGCGCCGCCGAGATCGACCGCACCCACACCTTTCCAAGAGACATCTTCACGCGGCTGGGCGAGGTCGGCCTCTTGGGGGTGATGGTCCCGGAAAAATGGGGCGGCGCGGGCCTGGGCGCCCTGGCCTACGCCGTCGCGCTGGAAGAGGTCGCGCGCGCCTGCGCATCGACGGCGGTGGCGATGTCGGTCCAGTGCTCGCTCGCCTGCGCGCCGATCCTCGGCGAAGGGAACGACGCGCAGCGCGCGCGCTGGCTGCCGGACCTGGCGAGCGGGCGCAAGATCGGCTGCTTCGCGCTGTCCGAACCGGAGGCCGGGTCCGACGCGAAAGCGCAGCGCACGCGCGCCCAGAAGGACGGCGCGCGCTGGATCTTGAACGGCACCAAGAACTTCATCACCAACGCGCCGGTCGCGGACGTCATGATCGTGTTCGCGACGACCGACCCGACCAAGGGCAGCCGCGGCATCACGGCGTTCGCGGTGCCGACCGACACGCCCGGCCTGAAGGTCGGCAAGGACGACGACAAGCTCGGCATCCGCGGCGCGCGCTCCGCGCAGGTGTTCCTGACCGACTGCGCCGTCGGCGACGACGCGCGCCTCGGCCCCGAGGGCGACGGGTTCAAGATCGCGATGCGCGCGCTGGACGGCGGCCGCATCGGCGTCGCGGCGCAGGCGCTGGGCATCGCGCGCGCCGCGTTCGAGGATGCGACCCGCTACGCCCTCGAGCGCAAGACCTTCGGGCAGCCGATCGCGGAGCATCAGGCGATCCAGTTCAAGCTCGCCGACATGCGGACGGAGATCGACGCGGGGCGCCTCATGCTGTGGCGCGCTGCGGTCGCCAAGGATCGCGGCGCGCGTTACGGCCGGGACGCCTCGATGGCCAAGCTCTTCAACTCCGAGATGGCCAACCGGGTCGCCAAGGAGGCGCTGCAGGTCTTCGGCGGCTACGGCTACCTGACCGACTTTCCGGCCGAACGGCACTATCGGGACGCCAAGATCACCGAGATCTACGAAGGCACCAGCGAAATCCAGCGTCTCGTGATCGCTTCGGCCTTGCTCAAGGAATGAACCTGGGGGAAAGTTTCCGCAGTCCGGACCCCAGGAGGGACGTCGCCATGGGCCAAATCACGAAGATGATGGTCGCCGCGCATATCGCGGCGCTGGCTTTACTGTTCACCGTCGCGGCCGGTTGCGCCGACACGTCGGGTGCCGGAGGCGGCGTCAACGTCGTCAAGGGGCCCGAGCCATCGTCGTCGCCCACGAGCGGCATCTCGCCCGACAAGGAAGCCGAGATTCAGCTGCTGCTCCAGCAACGGAATCCCTCGACGCTGAAGTGCTACTCGGACGTGCTCAACGAGAAGCACGACCGCGCGTTCAAGGGGACGGTGATCGTGCTGATCAGCCTGGAGCCCAACGGCAGCCAGTCCAAGGTCACCGACGTGAAGGTCATCGGTGGCACGATGACCGACAAGGAAGTCACGAGCTGCGTCGTCGACAAGCTGAAAGAGTTCGACTACCCCGAGGTGGTCAACGCAGGGACGATGCAGTACGTCTACCGCTTCGAGCCGGCTTACTGACGCGTCAGGAAGCTTCCCCCTGCATTTTGACGCGGGCGGGATTAAGTTAAGGAACCTTACACGTAGGCCGTAGCGCAACACATCCGTTGTCGGTGGCGCAACAAAAAAGCGCCTAAGTAACCGCCGCAAAAAAGAATTACGGGAACCAACCAGTCCGCCGATTGTCTAGAATCGAAGGTGGCGGCGGCGCGCGGGTCACCTCCCGATTCTGACGAAGGTGTTCATGAAGCGAGCGGCTCTCCCGTTTGTAGCGATCATTGTGGCGGCGGCGGGTTGTGGCAGTGACAAGGCGGCGCGACAGGACTCGAGCGCGAGCGCGCTCGCGCACAAGCACCACCCGTCGCACGGCATCTACGAGGCGGACTCCAGCTCTGGCGGCATGACGGTCGACAACGAGCTCGGCGTCCTCGACACCGACGACGTCGAGGCGACGATGAAGGATCACTTCGACGAGATCCGCGGCTGCTATCACCGCGCCGGCAAGGCGCAGCGCTACGCGGGCGGACGCGTGATGCTCCGGTTCCTCGTCGGCGGCGACGGGATCGCCCAGGACGTGCTGGTCATCGAATCGACGCTGGGCAACTACGACGTCGAACGCTGCCTGGTCGAGGTCGGCCGGCGGATCGCCTTCCGCGCGCCCACCGGGCACAAGGCGACGACGTTCGAGTACCCGGTCGAGTTTCGGTCGACCAATCAGCTGGAAGTGCTGGAGGTCGACGGGCTCAAGCTGGACCACGATCTGTCGGTCTTCCTGCCCCAGCTCGCCGCCTGCGGCCAGCTGACGAGCGAGGGCGCGAACGCCATCATCTACATCGAGCCGAACGGCTTCCCGGGGTCGGTGGGCCTGGCCGCCGGCGCCACGCTGGACGAGGACGTCGGCGACTGCATGGTGCAGACGATTCGCGGCTGGAAGATGTCGTCGACGCTGCCCGGCCACGTGATGCGCGCGTCGTTCAACATTCCGTCCGTGATCGCGACCGCCGAGGCGTCCCGGCACGGCGGCCACCGCCGCCACCGCTAGCCGCGGGCGGCGTTCAGCTCGCGGGTGGCGGCGCGGCGTTGGCGGCAGCGCGCAGCTTGGAGTGCTTGCGGCCGTAGAAGGCGTAGATCGAGAGGCCGATCACCAACCAGACGCCAAGCCGGAGCCAGTTCGTCCAGCCGAGCCCGAGAATCATCGCGCCGCAGACGATGATGCCGAGAATAGGAAACAGCGGCACCAGCGGCGTTCGGAAGTCGCGCTGCAACGCCGGCTGTTTGACGCGCAGGATCCAGACGCCCGCGCAGACCAGAATGAACGCGAACAGCGTGCCGATGCTGGTCATGTCGCCGACGATGTCCTCGGGCAGGAATCCGGAGAAGGCGCCGACCAGAAGGAAGAAGATCATGTTCGACTTGTGGGGCGTGCCGAAGCGCGGGTGGGTCTGCGAAAACACCGGCGGCACCAGCCCGTCTCGGCTCATCGCGAAGAAGACACGCGACTGCCCGAGCAGCATCACGAGGATGACCGAGGAGAACCCGGCCAGGATCGCGACGGTCACGAACGTCGCCAGCCATTGGTAGCCGTGCATGTAGTGCTCGATCGCGAACGCCACCGAAGCTTCGCGGCCGTGCGTCCGGAAGTCCTGCACAGACGCCACGCCCGTCAGTAC
>Ga0209465_10000411_pt1 | contig 20310 bp, 15 predicted proteins | sample PanSoiPlot1MoBio_FD_188321 | JGI IMG/M metagenome (GOLD analysis project Ga0209465, IMG submission 188321) | Tropical forest soil microbial communities from Panama analyzed to predict greenhouse gas emissions - Panama Soil Plot 1 MoBio (SPAdes)... | ecosystem: Environmental > Terrestrial > Soil...
CGTGAACCGGGTAGGGGGCGAACACGTCGTGGATCGCGACGCCCGCGCGCCGCAACGTCGCCACCGCCGACAGGAGCGGGCCCGGCTCGGCGAAGCTGCCGACCATGTACCGCTCAGTCATGGGAAACCCCCTTGATCTCCCACATCGCGATCATCGGGAGCGCCCGGATGAACAGCAGGAACAGCGTGAAGAAGAGGCCGAAGACGCCGATCAGGATCCCGATGTCGAACACCGTCGGATAGAACATCCCCCAGGCGGAGGGCAAGAAGTTGCGGTGCAGCCCGACCACGATGATCACGAAGCGCTCGAACCACATGCCGACGTTGATCAGGATCGACGCGACGAACAGAACGGGAATGCTCCGCCGCGCGCGCTTCCACCAGAACACCTGCGGCGTCAGGACGTTGCAGAGCACCATCAGGTAGAAGCACCAGGCGTATGGGCCGGTGGCGCGGTTGATGAAGTGGAAGCGCTCGTGGACGTTGCCGGAATACCAGGCGTTGAAGAACTCCGTCGCGTAGGCGTAACCGACCAGCGATCCGGTCAGCAAGATCACCTTGGCCATCGCCTCCAGGTGGTTGAACGTGATGTAGCGCTGCAGGTTCATCGTCACGCGTGTGATGAGCAGCAGCGTCAGCACCATGCCGAAACCCGAGTAGATGGCGCCGGCCACGAAGTAGGGCGGGAAGATGGTGGTGTGCCAGCCCGGCACGAGCGACGTCGCGAAGTCGGTGGACACGATCGAGTGCACCGACAGCACCAGCGGCGTCGCGAGCGCGGCCAGCACGAGGCTGACGATCTCGTAGCGCGACCAGGTTCGCTGCGATCCGTTCCAGCCCATGCTCAGGATCCGGAAGATGAACTTCTTGATGCCGCCGACGGCGCGGTCGCGCAGCGTCGCGAGGTCCGGGATCATGCCCATGAACCAGAAGACCAGCGAGATCGTGAAGTAGGTGCTGATCGCGAACACGTCCCAGACCAGCGGCGAGCGGAAGTTCACCCACAGCGGCCCGCGCTGGTTCGGGAAGTAGGGGAAGATGAAGAAGCAGTCCCAGGGCCGGCCCATGTGGATGAGCGGGAACAGCCCGGCGCACATGACCGCGAAGATCGTCATCGCCTCGGCCGACCGGTTGATCGACGTCCGCCACTTCTGACGGAACAGGAGGAGGATCGCCGAGATCAGCGTCCCCGCGTGGCCGATACCGATCCAGAAGACGAAGTTCGTGATGTCGAACGCCCAGCCGACCGCGTTGTTGAGGCCCCAGATGCCGATCCCCTTGGCGAAGAGGTAGGTGACCATCCCCAGCAGGTTCAGCAGCGCGGCGCTCGCGATTCCGAAGCAGATCCACCAGCCGCGCCCGGGCCGCGCCTCCATCGGCTGCGCGATGTCCGTCGTGATCCGGTGCAGCGACGGCGAGCCCTCGATCCAGCGGGTCGGCTGAACCAGGTCGGTCGGCGCGACCGCGGGCGAGGTCGTGATCGGGATGTCACCGGCGCTCATGTCGTCTCCTTCGACGTGATCTTCTTGAGGTAGCCGACGTTCGGTCGGGTTCCGAGATCCTCGAGGACGCGGTAGGCGCGCCGCCCGGCGAGAAGCTTGGAGACCCGGCTCTGCGCGTCCGCGAGATCGCCGAACACGATCGCGCCGGTCGGGCACGCCTGCTGGCAGGCGGTCGCGACGTCGCCGTCGGCCATCGGCCGCCGCTGCAGCAGCGCCTGGTTCTTGGCCAGCTGAATCCGCTGCACGCACAGGTTGCACTTCTCCATGACGCCGCGGCTGCGCACGGTGACGTCCGGGTTCAGCACCAGCCGTCCCAGCGGACTGGTCATGTTGAAGGGGAAGTCGTCGTTCGCCGTGAAGTTGTGCCAGTTGAAGCGCCGGACCTTGTAGGGGCAGTTGTTGGCGCAGTAGCGCGTGCCGATGCAGCGGTTGTAGACCTGCTGGTTGATCCCTTCGGAGCTGGTGGTGGTCGCCAGCACCGGGCAGACCGTCTCGCACGGCGCGTGCTGGCAGTGCTGGCACATCATCGGCTGGTGGTGAGAGATCACGTCCTCGCCGTCGCCCTCCAGGTAACGATCGATGCGCATCCAGTGCATGATCCGGCTCTTGCGCACCTGCTCGGCGCCGACGACGGGGACGTTGTTCTCGGCCTGGCAGGCGACGACGCACGCCGAGCAGCCGGTGCAGGCGTCGAGATCGATCGACATCCCCCAGGCGTGCGCGCCGTGCAGCCGCTCGCGCCAAAGGTTGGGCAGCGCTTCGTGCTCGTGCTCGTGCTCGGCTTCGTGTTTGTCTTGGCCCAGCGCCATCGTCTGGACGATGTCCCGCCCCTCCATCGAAAAGTGGGTCTGGGCGGGGGCAAGGCGCGCGCGCCGGCCAGTCTTCGACAACGTCACAGGCGCGGAGGCACGGCGCAAGCCGTTCTCGACACGCACTAGGGGGAAGACGTTGCCGCCGACACCGTCGCCCGCCTTGCCCGCCGCCCAGCGCCCGTAACCGATCGCGACGGAGATCGTCCGCCGCTCCTGACCCGGCTGCACGAACGCCGGGAGCTCCAGCTTGCCGACTTCGGTCGTCAGTGTGACGACGTCGCCGGTCGTGATCCCTTGCGCGGCCGCCGTCGCGGGCGCGATGCACGCGACGTTGCCCCAGGTGAGCCGCGTGATCGGATCGGGCAGCTCCTGCAGCCACGGGTTGTTGGCGTGGCGGCCGTCGCGCGCGCCGACCGTCTCCTGCAGCGCCAGCTCGTAAGCCTCGGTGGGCGGCCGGCCGCCGCGCGTGACGATGTCGCGCACGGCGCCCTGCCAGTCGCCCGCGAACGCGTGAACGGCCACGGCCGGTTGCGGCATCTCGACCACCCCGCGTTCGAGTGACCGTTCCCAGAAGCCCTCGAACGGTCCCGCACCCAGCGCGCGTGGATGCAGCTCGCGCTGCCAGAAATCGCGCAGGCGCGTCCTGTGATCCGTCGGGCGGCCGGCCCAGACCAGCAAGCTCTCGACGCCCGAGCGCGTGTCGTGCAGCGGCGCGATCAGCGGCTGCCGCAGGCTGAACTGCCCGCGCACCGGCTCGGCGTCGCCCCACGACTCGAGGAAGTGATGATCGGGACAGAGCGCGCGGACGTGAGCGCCGGTCTCGTCGCGCCGATCGGCGAGCGAGATCGTCAGCGGCACCTTCTTGAGCGCCGCGGTGAACGCGACGCCATCCGGATGGTCGTAGACCGGATTGGCGCCCCAGACGATCAGTGCCCGCACCGCGCCGCGGTTCATCTGCTGGATCAGGTCCGCCACCTGGGCGTCATCGCCCTGGCGCTGCAGCGACGGCTGCTCGAGGTCCACCGTCTTGCCGACGCCGCCCAGCAGCGCGTTCAGCTTGGCGACCACCAACTGGGTCGCGACGTCGTTGCTGCCCGTCACCACCAGCGCCTCGCCGCGGTGGCGCGCCAGCGCGTCGGCGATGCGATCGATCGCGGCGGCGTGCGGCGCGTCTGGCGCCAATCCGGCCCCGCGCAGGCCGGCCAGGCCGTCGTCGCTCACGCGCCGCGCGACGGCGGCCAGCAGGGCGACCGCGAACGGACCGAGCTCGGACGGTGCGATCGCCAGCCGCAGATCGGCGTTGCTGCCCGTCACCGACATCCCCGATTCGCACTGGACGTGGAAGGCGCGCTCGCCGTCGGCCGTCCGCCGCCGCGACCACTGCCGGGCGAACTCGACCGGCGCCAGCCAGGTGCCCAGGAAGTCCGCCTCCAGCCCGACGACCACGCGTGCCCGATCGAACCGGAAATGGGGGACGACGGCGGCGCCGTGCGCCAGCCGGTTCGCCTCGCGCAGGGCCGCGAGCGACATCGGGTCGTAGACGACGTGCCGGAAGCTCGGGAAGGCGACCCGGAAGTCGTTCAGCACGGCCAGCGCCGACGGACTGGTGATGGTCTGCGACAGCAGGACGACCGCTCGGGGATCGCCGCTGCCGGCGTTCAACATCGTCTTGATGTGCCGATCGATCTCCTCCCACGACACCGGATTGCCCAGCCAGACCGGCCCGCGCAGGCGCGCGTCGTCGTACAGCGACAGCACGCTGGCCTGCCCGGCCGCACAAGTCCCGCCGCGGGTCAGCGGCGACGCGTCGTTGCCTTCGATCTTGATCGGCCGCCCGTCGCGCTGCTTGACGACAAGACCGCAGGACGCGCTGCAGGCGCCACAGGTCGTCGCATACAGGTTGGGCACGCCCGGCACCATCTCCGTCGATGCCGCCGGCAGCGGCACCGCGTGCTGCACGGGCGCCCGGCAGCCGCTGCCCAGCCCCAGCGCGCCCAGCGAAAATCCCATCAGCGACAGCACGTCGCGCCGGCTCGCCTCGAAGCCAGTCGATCGCGTGCCGGTCGGCAGACCGATCTGGACCAGCGGGCTGCCGGTCGCGATCGCGGTCGCGGCCGTCTCCGCTTCTTCGCATGCTGGTCTGCGGTTCATGGCGGGATCTCTCCAGGTCAGTAGTGGCAGCTCGTGCAGTCCTCGCCCGCGAACGGCGTCGGACGATCGCGGACGTTCTTCGCGACGCGCGCGAACGTGCTAGTCGGGACGTGCGCCTCCGAGCGATGGCAGCCGAGGCACCAGCCCATCGTCAGCGGCGCCGCCTGTTCGATCCGATCCATGTGCTCGACGGCGCCGTGGCATCGCTGGCAGGCGACGCCGGAAATGACGTGCTGGCTGTGGTTGAAGTAGACGAAGTCGGGGAGGTTGTGGACCTTGTTCCAGACGATGGGGCGGCCCTGTTGCACCGCCTCCTTGAGGCGCTGGATCTCCGTCGTCTGCTTCTCGATCAACCCGTGGCAGTTCATGCAGACGCTGGCGGACGGGATGCCCGCGTGGCGGCTGGTGCGCGCGCCGGAGTGGCAGTAGAGGCAGGGGATCTGGTTGTCCCCGGCGTGGATCTTGTGCGGGAAGGCGATCGGCTGTTCCGGCGCGTAGCCCTGGTGCACGCCGATGCGCGTGGCGCCGCGGGCGAGCAGACCGCCGCCCGCGCCGAGCGCCGCGAAGCCGATCACGATCACCCGCACTTTCATCAGACCGCCTTACCGCCGTGCTTGACGGCGGCGACGCCACCCTCGTGCGCCGGCCGCGGCCACAGGACGCCCGCGCGGTCGCCAAGCGGCTTGCGCGCGATCTCGGCGCGCGGCTTCGTCACCCAGCGGATCTCGCGATCCGGCCACAGCCACGCCGCCGGGCTGCGGCGCACCCAGGCGATGGCCGGACGCGCGGCAGCCGCCGCCGCGCGGCCCGCCAGGTCCAGCGACCGGTGCGCGGCCAGCAACGGGTACGCCGCCAGGCGCGTGGCCGGGAACAGCGCCAGCGCCGCGAACGCCGCGAACAGGTGCAGGCGCACCAGCAGCGGCAGGTGCGCGACGAACTCCGGCGCGGGCCGGCCGTGCAGCAGCGACGCCGCATACGGCGTCACGGTCACCGGGCCCCACGCCGATGCCCAGCGATGCAGGCCGGCCGCCAGCACGCCGGACGCGGCGCCGACCAGCAGCAGCCCCATGAACGCCGAGTCAGCCAGGTCGGAGATCACCGACCACCCGCGGCGTCCGGGCCGCGCCAGGTGCAGCCACGCCGTGCGCGCGCAGGCCACCACGACGGCCAGGCCGACCGCGAATCCGATCGCTTCGAGCGCGATCAGCCGCGTCGGCGTCGCCGTCAGGCTCAGGATCGCCCGCGGAAACAGCAGACCCGCGATGTGCGCTGCCGCCAGCAGGGCCCAGCACGCGCGCCACCCCCAGCCACCCAGATAGATGCGCTGCGCGCGCGGCAAGACGCGCCTGACGGCGGCCACGCGATCGCTCGTCCCCAGCAGGCGCACGGCGAAGATCGCCGCTGCCACGATTGCCGCCAGGTACGGCCAGACGCGGAACAGAAAGCTGCCTGCGGTTTCGTTCATGGGTGTCCTCGCTTCGCTTCGGTGATCGGGTAGGTGGTGAACGGCGACGCGGCGAGCGCCGCCTCGCGCAGGTAGGCCTTGATCGCGAACGCCTCGCTCGGCTCCAGGTAGCGGCCCGAGTCGACTTCCGGCTGCCGCGGCGTGCACGGATGGCGCAGGTACAGCGTCAGCGCGCGATCGCGGAACTTGAGGTACGCGTCCGTCAGCTCGGGGCCGAGCGTCCCGCCCGTGCGTCGTCCCTGATCGCGGATGGCGTGGCACGCGCCGCAGGCCATCCCGCCGCTCGCGAGCGTGAGGCTCCCGTCGAACAGCCCGCGCGCGCGGGCCACGTCGGCCGCGCTCGCCAGCTCGGCGTCACGTTCGTCGGCCGGCTTCTGGTCCGGTCCGTCGGCGGCGAGCCAGTCCAGGATGGTGGCCACGTCCTGCGGCGACAGGTCGCTCCAGTCCGGCATCCGCTGCTTCTTGTAGGTGCGAAACAGCTCGGTCGCGACGGGATCGCCGCTGGCGATCACTTTGGAAGACCCCCGAATGAACTGCTGCAGCCAGGGTCGCTGCCGCCGGGCGGTCACGCCCTTCAGGTCGGGGCCGACCTTCACGCCCTTGCCAAACGTGTGGCAGGCGGTGCAACGTTGGTTGAAGACTTTCTTGGCGTCGACGGTGGCGCTCGCGCGACCGGACCAGAGGGCGCAAAATGCCAGCGCCGCGAACGCAAACGTCACGCGCAACGATCGGGCGAGCGTTGTACGCCGCCAACAACCGACCCCGGGTGATGTTGGCAGCGATGGCGTTCCCTGTTGGCAATCGACAACGTCGATTTCCGTTTTCCCAAAAGCCGAATTGCCCTCGAATGCGCTGTTTTTCCGCGAAACAGTCATCGTCATCTCCCCGGGGACCGCGACCTTCATGCGGTCTGATGTGGGCCAATTACTGACGTGCCCGTACTGTCAGCAAGAATCGGCCCAGCGCGCGGGCGGACTCTTGCCGGTGGCAACTGGCATCAGCGCGCGGCGTCCGCGCGCAAATTGATCGACCGCCCGCCGGCCCCTAACGGAGGCCGTGGCGACGGAGCAGCGACAGCAGGTACGGGCGGTCCATGTTGGCTGCGCGGGCCGCCGCGGACGCGTTCCCGTTTGTGGTCTCGATCAGCCGGCGCAGGTAGCTGCGCTCGAACGTGGCCAGCGCCTCCGCGCGGGCGACGCGGTACTGCGGAACGATGGTCGCGTTCGGCGCCGGCGGCGCGGGTTGCGCCAGACCGTTGAGGTTGATGCTGCCCATCGCGAGCGCGCTTTCGACGACGTTGCGCAGCTCGCGAACATTGCCCGACCAGCGATGTCCGCGCAGCGCGTTCATCGTCGCCTCCGAGAAGACGAATCCTGGCGCTCCGGTTATTTCGGCGGCGAAATGGGACACCAGCGGATCGATGTCTTCGGGCCGGTCACGCAGCGCCGGGATCTCGATGCGCGCGACGGCCAGCCGGAAATAGAGGTCGGCGCGGAAGGTCCCCTGGTTGGCCTCCGCCCGCAGATCGCGGTGCGTGGCGGAGATGACCCGCACGTCGACCTGGATGTCTTCCTTGCCGCCCAGGCGCCGGAATGACCGGCGCTCGAGCACGCCGAGCAGCGCCGGCTGAACCGCCAGCGGCAGCTCGCCGATCTCGTCCAGGAATATCGATCCGCCGTGGGCCAGCTCGAAGGCGCCCTCCTGGCGCTTCTCGGCGCCCGTGAACGCGCCGCGCTCGTGACCGAACAGCTGTGACGCGATCAGCGTCGCCGGCAGCGCGCCCGGATCGACGACGATGAACGGCTCCTTGGCGCGCGCGCTGAGATCGTGGATGGCGCGCGCCACCAGCTCCTTGCCCGTCCCGGTCTCGCCCTGGATCAGGACGGAGACGGTCGATTGCGCCAGCCGTTCCACGGTGCGCCCGACCTCCTGCATGGCCGCGCTCGCCGCGACCAGGCCGGGAACGTTGGGCGGCGGCAAGGGCGTGTCGGGCGCCTCGATCGTCGCGTCCAGCAACGACAGCACCGTGCGCCCGATCCGGACGCGGGTGCCGATCGGCACCAGCGCCTCGCTGATCTTCACGTCGCCCACGAAGGTCCCGTTGCGGCTGCCCAGGTCCTTGACCAGCACGCCGTCCTCGCAGCGGAGCTCGAGGTGATAGTGACTGACGGTCGGGTCGGTCAGCGTCAGCTCGTTCGCCGGCGATGTGCCGACGCCCAGGCGGTCGCCATGATGCTCGATGATGCGATCACGGTCGGGACCTTCGACGACGCGGATGCGCAGTCGTCGAATGGTCGGATGCAGACGTTCGAGATGGAGCTCGGTCGGCTCACCCATCGGGTTCCCTTCTTCGACCGGGCGGATAAGCGAGAATCGGGCCAGCGTGCCACCGCCCGGCTAGCGGTAAGCAACGCCCTGGCGAACCTTGAATCTGTACAATCTGTGCAATCGGAACGCCAGCGCGATACTCGCAAACGCGACCGCCATACCCAACGACCAAAAACCGAACTCACGAAAATTCATCAGCGCCGCGTGCGGCGCGCGCCCCGTCGGTTGCGACGCCGCCGTGGCGCGCCAGCCGTGCAACGCGGCCGCGATCGCGCGCGGGGTCCCCTCGCGATCCTCGACGGCGACGTGTGTCAGCGTCGGGCTGCCCGCCTGATAGGCGGCGGCGTGCACCTGCAAGTTGCGGCTCCAGACCAGCACCAGCAGGTTCACGCCGAACGCCGAGGCGGTCGCGCGCGGGATCTCCACGCCGGAGGGATCGGCGCCGGCGGCCAGGGCCGTGACCAGCTGGCCGCGCGTCTCGTCGGCAGAGGCGGGATCGAGCTTGATGGTGACCGTGTGGTCGGTGTCGAGCACCGGCGTCAGCGTCCGCGTTCGATGCCCGAGCTTCTCGGCCACCAGGACGTGCTCGCCGCGGAGCAGGTGCACGCGGCAGGGCGCGGCCGCGCAGCGTTTGACGCCGTTGACGTGGATGGCCGCTCCGTCGGGCTCGCTGCGAACATCGACGGCGATCCAGCCCCGCCGTTCGGCGGCCCGCCGTTCTTCGTCGGCGATGCGCTGGAAGGCGGGCGTGGTGCTGCGCAGGGTGGTTGGCTCGACCATTTCGCGCGCCGACAGCCGGCGCAGGAGATCGCGCGCCCGGCCTTCGTCCCCCGCGCCGAGCGCGCAGGCCGCGGCCAGCGTTCCGGCGCGGGCGGCGTCAGCGCGGCGGTCGAGCTGCAGCAGAAGGTCGGGATCCAGCGCGTGATCGATCCGGTGCAGGCAGCGGAGGAAGTCGGCGTCCTGATACGTACGCGCGAGCGTATCCACGTCCGCGTGTGACGTATCTGTGCGTATCGCCCTCGGCACCAGGGTCTCCAGTCGCCAGTGGCCGGGCACCTCGTTGCCGGCGGCCGCCAGGGCCCCCTTGGGCGCGGGTCCTCCGATCATGACGACCGCGGACGCGTCGTCCGGGATTTCGGTGCGCGCCGCCCATCCGGCAGGTGACACCAGGGCGACGGCGAACACCAGTGACCCCGCCGCCCGACGGCCGGCGTGACGACGTTTTCCTGTTGGCGACGGCCAGTCGGACATTCGAATCCCCTACTACGGTCGTTCGAGGCACAGGCGGGCAGGCGATCTTTTCGCTAACACGCCGGAATGATGGCGTTCATTGATTCGCCTGTTTGTGGCTCGAGCCCGCTTTCGGCGTCATCTGATACGATGGCGCGAGGAGGGCGAATGGCCGATCCCGCGACGCTGATCCGGATAATCGAGGCTGCCCACGGTGGGGCACGGAGGGAGGACATCGGCTCGTTCCAGAGCCTGACGCCGCGATTCGAGGACTTGCTCGGGTCGTTGCGCGAGTCCTACCAGAGCTCGGTGGCCGCTCCTGCTCGGGCCGTAATCGAGAAGCTACGGAGGGGCGCCGATCCGTCACCGGACGACCTCGCGCTGATCGAGAGCTTCGTGGTTGGCGACGCCGAGGCGTACACGCGGATGGAGAACGACTTCCAGAATTGGCTAGCCGAGCTGACGCGCCTGGTACGCAGCCTATCGGCCAAGAGTGGCCGACTGGAGGGGCCGACCAGCCTGGATGCCATGGGCGAGGTCCAGGATGCGCAGCGGGTGCTGGGTGACATCTGCAACTACCTGGAGCAGGCAGAACGCGTTGCGCGCTACAAGCGTACGACGTCGAAGCCGCTCGATTCCGAGGGCAAGGCGATGTTGGCCGAGATCCTCGAGCGGCAGCTGGCATCGGCCGACGAATAGCTCGGGCCGAGGCTGGCACCGGAGCGCTCGAAGTGGTAAGCAAAGGGGCGCTTCAAGGAGGCTGATCATGAAGAAGCTCGTGCTCGCGGCAGTGCTCTCGGCGTTTTCGTTCTCGGCGGCCGCCGCCTTTGCGTGCGATGGCATGAAGGGTCATGAGAAATCCGAGAAGTCCGACACGCAGGCCAAGAAAGACAGCAAGAAGGATTCGGCCAAGAGCGATCAGAAGAGCTGAGCGCGCGGCCCAGGGCGTGGTGAACGCGCGCGTCAGCGCGGTCCTTCGTCATCCGCTCGGCGCGCTGGCGGTCGCTGTGCTCGCGCTCTCGTGCCGTGCCACGGGCGGAGGACAGCGGGGCGGACCGTCGACCGCGGCGGCGCCGCCGCTCGATCCGCCGCACGCGCTGGCGTCCCTGGCGACCGAATACTGGGACGCGCATCTGCAGGCGCGCCCGCTGGAGGCGACCGAGATCGGCGATCGGCGGTTCGACGATCGTCTCCCGGACAACACGCCGGCGGCGCGCGATCGCGAGATCTCGGCGCTGACCGCGCTGCGCGCGCGGGTGTCGGCGGTGTCGGTCCCGGCACTGTCGCCCGGCGATCGCGTGACGCGCGCGCTGCTGATCGGCGAGATCGACACGGATCTCGCCCTCGATGGCTGCGCGCTGGACGACTGGGCGGTCGACGCGCGCGACGGCACGCAGGTCGCCTTCCTTCGCCTTCCCGAGCTGCAGCCCGTGCGAACGCCGGCCGAGGGCTGGAAGCTGGTGGCGCGGTGGGAAAAGATGGCCGGCTACATCGATCAGGAGACGGCGAATCTCCGGCGCGGGCTGGCGGCGGGCAAGGTCGCCCCCGCCGAGGAGATCAAGCGCGTGCTCGGCCAGCTGGACGATCTGCTGGCGAAGCCCGACGACAAGTGGCCTTTGCGCACGCCGGCCGCCGCGCCGCACGCCGACTGGCCGGCGCCCGAACGGCTGGCGTTTGTGCGGGCGATCGATGCGGCGATCGCGGGCGCCATCCGGCCCGCGTTCGACCGCTACCGCGCGGCCCTCCGGAACGAGATCTTGCCGCGCGCGCGCGACGAGGCGCACGCGGGCATCCTGAACATTCCTGGCGGCACGGCCTGCTACGCCAAGCTCGTCAAGGTCCACACGTCGCTGGCGCTGTCGGCCGAGGAGATCCACCGCATCGGGCTCGAAGAGCTGGCGCGCATCCACGCGGAGATGGCGCAGGTCGGAAAGCAGGCCTTCGGCACGGGATCGATGGACGATCTGCGGCGCAAGCTGCGCGGCGACCCGAGCGCGTTCTTCCGCACGCGCGGCGACGTCGAGAACGCGGCCCGCAAGGCGCTGGCGCGCGCGCAGGAGGCGGAGCCTCGTTTCCTCGGGCGACTGCCGCGGCAGCCGTGCATCGTCAAACGAATCGAACCCTACGAGGAAAAGGACGCGCCGATCGCCTACTACCGGCCGGCCGCCGTCGACGGCACGCGCCCGGCCGCCTACTACGTCAACACGTACAAGCCCGAGACGCGCGCGCGTTACGAGGTCGAGGCGCTGGCGTTTCACGAATCGGTGCCCGGCCATCACGTCCAGACCGCGATCGCGCAGGAGCTGACCGGACTGCCCGAGTTCCGCAAGCACGCGGGCGTGACCGCGTTCGTGGAGGGGTGGGGCATGTACGCGGAAGGGCTCGCCGACGAGCTCGGCCTCTACAAAGGAGCGCGCGAGCGCCTCGGCCGGCTGAACTTCGCCGCCTGGCGCGCCGCCCGCCTGGTCGTCGACACCGGCATCCACGCCATGGGCTGGAGCCGATCGAAGGCGATCACGTTCTTCGAGGAGAACGCGATCCTGGCGCACGACAACATCGTCAACGAGGTCGATCGTTACATTGCGTGGCCCGGTCAGGCGCTGGCCTACAAGCTGGGTGAACGCGAGATCCGGCGCCTGCGCACGCAGGCCGAATCGCGCCTGGGCGCGAAGTTCGACGTGAAGGCGTTCCACGATCTCGTGCTGGGCGGCGGCGCGGTCAGCCTGCCGGTGCTGGACGAGCAGGTCGAGACCTGGCTGGCCGCCAGCGCGCCCGCTGCCAGTCCGCCGGCGGCCGCCGCGCCTGCGGCCGCCGCGCCCCACTGACCGCCGTCGACGAGTGGATGTATCATCGCCGCGGAGATGGTGCGGCGATGAAATCCTGGTTCGTGCCGGTTCTGCAGTTCTGGTTTGGTGACGTCGACGAGCTGGGGCGGTCCGACGTGCAGCACTCGCGCCGCTGGTTCATGAAGGACGAGGCGTTCGACCGCGAGATCTCAGATCGCTTCGGCGAGACGTACGCGGACGTCCGGGCCGGCCTGCGCGAGGCGTGGCTGGATGATCCGCGCGGACGGGTCGCATACGTGATCGTGCTCGACCAGTTTCCCCGCAACATGTTCCGGGGGACGGGGCGCATGTTCGAGGGGGACCGCCAGGCGCTGGCGGCGGCCGTCGAGGGCGTGGCGCGCCACGACGACGCCCGGCTGTCGGTCAACGAGCGCTCGTTCCTCTACATGCCGTACATGCACAGCGAGGAGCTCGGCATGCAGGACCGTTCGGTGGCGTTGTTCACCGAGCTGGCGGCGGACGCGCCGTCCGAGCTGCGCGGCTCGCTGACCGCAGGCGTGCAGTACGCGCAGAAACACCACGACATCGTCGCGCGCTTCGGACGCTTTCCCCGCCGCAACACGGTGCTTGGCCGCGAGAGCACGCCCGCCGAGCTCGCGTTCCTCGCCGAGCCGGGCAGCGGGTTCTGATTCAGGATGGCGACCGAGCGCCGGCTGGGGGCCGTGCACGCCGCGGCGCTGGTCGTCGCCAGCATGGTGGGGACGGGCGTCTTCACGGTGACCGGATCGCTGCTCGCGTCGTTGCCGTCCGCGGCGCTGGTGCTCGCGGCGTGGGCGATCGCGGGCGTTCTGGCGCTGTGCGGGGCGGCCGTGTACGCCGAGCTCGGGACGATGATGCCGCGCGTGGGCGGCGAATATGTCTACGTCTCGCGCGCCTTCGGCCCGGCGGCCGGTTTCCTGTCCGGCTGGGTGGCGCTGATCGTCGGCTTCGCGGCGCCCACGGCCGTCGGCGCGCTCGGATTCGCCAGCTACGTCCACGCGGTCGTGCCGGCGCTGCCGCAGACGGCGGTCGCTGTCGCGCTGATCGTCATCGCGACGGCGGTGCACATGATCGACGTCCGCTTCGGCGCGCGCGTGCAGGCGGGCCTGGCGGGTCTGGTCGTCGTGTTGATCATCGTGTTCATTGCGGCGGCGCTGGCGACGGGACGGCTGGCGGCCGTCCATCTGGGCGCCGCCGTTCCGGTGGCGCGGCCGGCGTCCGGCGGCGGCGTCGTCGCCCTGGCGGCGGCGTTCGCGATCGGGCTGGTGCAGGTCTCCTACGCGTACTCGGGCTGGAACGGCGCCGCCTACATCGCCGGCGAGGTCCGCGACCCGGCGCGGGCGCTGCCTCGCGCGCTGGTGATGAGCACCGGTCTCGTCACGTTGCTCTACCTCTCCCTCAATGTCGTCTTTCTGGCGGCGGTGCCGCCGGCGGCGCTGGCGGGCCAGATCAACGTCGCGCACATCGCGGCGGGCGCGCTGTTCGGCGCAGGCGGCGCTGACTTCGTGTCGTCGCTGGTGGCGCTGACGGCGGCCGGCTTCGTCAGCGCGATGTTGATGTCGGGGCCGCGGGTCGCCGTCGCGATGGGCGAGGACGGCGTCTTCTTCCGCGCGCTCGGGCGCAGCAACGCGCGCGGCGCTCCCACCCTCGCCGTGGGATTGCAAGGCGCGCTCGCGATCGTGGCCGTACTGACGGCCGCGTTCGATCGCTTGCTGGTTTACGTCGGCTTCACGCTGACGCTGAACGCTGCGGCGGCGGTGCTGGCGGCGTTCGTGCTGCGGCGGCGCGAGCCGGAGGGCGATCGGCCGCACCGCGCGCTCGGCTGGCCCGCCTCCGGGCTGCTGTTCCTCGCGCTGTCGGCGTTCATGATCGTGCTCGCGGTGCGCGAGCGCCCGCGCGAGAGCCTGGCCGGCCTCGCGACGCTGGTGGCGGGCGGTCTCGCCTACGCCGCCTGGCATCGGCGACGCGGTCGGACATGATGTCGTCCCCCCGATGACGTCCGGAACCGATCGCCCCGCGCCGCTGGCGGCCGTGCTGGCGGTGACGTTCAGCGGCTCGCTCAGCGGCGGCGTGTTCTGGGCGGCCATCTTCTTCCTGACCGCCGGCCACTACGGGTTCTCGCCCGAGAACAACCTGGTGCTGGCTACGGTGATGGGCGCGGTCTACGCTTCGACCGCGGCCGGCGCCGGGCTGCTGGTGCGGCGGTTCGCGTCGTCGGCGTCGCCGCGCGCGGTCCTGATGGCGGCGCTGGGGAGCTGGACCGCGGCGGCGCTGCTGCCGCTGGCGGCGCCGCACGCGGGAGCGGCGATCTGGGCGGGCGCGCTGCTGGGCGCGGCGGCGTCCGCCGTCACCTGGCCCATCGTCGAGAGTTACCTCTCCGCGGGACGCCACGGCGCCGACATGCGCGCCGCCATCGGTCTGTTCAACGTCACCTGGACACCCGCGACGGCGCTGGCGCTGCTGCTGATGCCGATCGTCACCCAGGTCCACCCGCTCGCGACGCTGGTCCTGTCCGCCGCCGCCAGCTTCGTCGCGCTGGTCGCGACGGCGAAGCTGCCGGCGCGTCCCGGCGCGCACGCCCCGGACGCGGCGCAGACGGCCGTCGGTCGCGAGTACCCGTCGCTGCTGCGCGCGGTGTCGTGGCTGCTGCCGATGAGCTACGTCCTCTATTCGGTCATGGCGCCGCTGCTGCCCCACCGTCTCGCGGCGGTCGGCGTCGGCGGCGGGGCCGGCTTCGTCGCCGGGTTGTGGATGGTCGCGCGCTTCGTCACCTTGCTGACCATGTGGCGGACCGGGTTCTGGCACGGGCGGTGGGAGACCCTGGCGGTGGGGGCCGGCGCGCTCGCGCTCGGTCTCGCGACGGTCCTGCTCGCGCCGTCGCTGCCGGTTCTGGCGATAGGCCTGCTGGTGTTCGGCGCCGGCATGGGCCTCACCTACTGCGCCGCCATCTATTATTCGCTCAGCGTCGGTCACGCGGCCGTCGACGCCGGCGGCGCGTTCGAGGCGCTGATCGGCTTCGGTTATTTCGCCGGTCCGCTGATCGGGCTGGGGGCGCGGGCCGTCGCGGCGCCCCCCCACGCGACGGGCGCGACGGTGGCGCTCGCCTGGCTGGTGGTGGCGGGGTGCTCCATGGGGGCGCTCCGGCGTTACCTCGCCGCGCGGCGCGCCCGGCGGCCGTGAGTCAGCGGCGCGCCAGCACGTTGCGCAAAAGCGCCCCGATGTCGCGAATGCCGAGCTGGCTCGACGCGATCCGCAGCGGCGCCAGCGTCTGCTCCAGGAAGTCCTGGCGGTCGTCGTCGTCGATGTCGGCGAACAGGACCGCAGGCAGCGCGACGCCCGCGCCGCGCAGCTGCCTCAGGATCAGGATCCCCTGCGTCTCGGCGAGGCGCCGCCGCCGGTCGTCGTCCAGGTTGGCGGGCACGGGGCCGTTTTCGTCGACGAGCCGGTCGCGCGGCGTCCGGCGAAAATCCAGGTCCAGCAGCAGACCGTCCGCGCTGGCCGCGGCGGCGCGCGCGCTCGCGAAGTCGAGCGCCGGAATGAACGTGAAGTCCTCGCCCAGGAACCGCGTGAACCGCTCGAAATACTCGGTGCCATCCTCGCAGACGACAAAACGGGGCAGGGCGGTCATAGCGGAAAGCACGCTCCGATGATCTTCGTGAACGGCACGGCGTCGGCTCGCACCACCATGTGCCCGCGCCACTGGCGCACCAGATCGCGCACGATGGCGAGGCCGCGCCCGCTCTCGCGCGCCTCGATCGTCTCGAGCGTCAGATGGGCCGCCGCCGAATCGCCCAGCGCCAGGGTGACCTCCTGCCGTCCCGTGACGTCGCGCGCGCGATCGACGCGGACGATGACACGCCCATCGTCCTGATCGGCCACGGCGGCCTGCGCGTTGCGCAGCAGGTTCATGAAGATCGCGGCCAGCGCGTCGTGCTCGATCGGAAAGTCGATCGCCAGGTCAGCGAGCGACAGCGCGGGCGCCTTCCAGCCGCCGCCCGCCTGGCGCGCCGACGCCTCGACCGAGTCGATCCACGCCGACAGCGTCGCGGCATCCAGCCGCGTCCGCGGCCCCAGTTGCAGCAGCGCCGCCAGCGCGTCGGCGTCGGCGCCGCGCAGGCGCTCGTCGATCGCGGCGAGCTCGCGGGCGGCCGCCGCGCCGGACGCGCTCAGCAAGACCTCGGCCCGCGCCAGATCGCGGTGCAGCGTGCCGAACACTGGCTCGCGCGCCAAAACCCGCAGCGTCACGCCGTGTCCCGCCGCAGCCTGCACAATCCGATCGTAAGTCGCCGCGACGACCGCCGAAGTCGGCTTCGGCTCGGTCATCGTCCTGACGATCTCGTCGCGGGGCGCGTCGGCGTCGGCGAGCATGCCGAGCACGCTGGCCCGGTGCTTCAGCACGTCGTGGCGCAGTTCGCCGACCGCGCGGGCCACGTCGGGGAACAGCCCGGGCCGACGGCGGAGGGCGCCGGCGACCGTGCGGCCGCGCCAGCGGCGGTGCGCGGCGAAGCCGAGCAGCGAAACGACGGCGATGATGACGGACAGCGCCGCCCTGAACTGGCGGTTGCGCCGGACAACCGCCTCGTCGCGGACCTCCGCGCGCAGCCGTTTGTCCGCGTCGCGCGCGGCGTCGACCCAGTGATCGCCATCGGTCGTGGTCCCGACCGCGAGCGCCAGCGCGGTCTCGATGCGCGCCAGCGCTGTCGGGCGATCGCCCTCCAGCTCCGCCAGCCGCGCCAGCGCCCATTCACCGGCGCCGATGCGCGCCGCGGCCGCCGCCGCGAGCGTCCGCCGATCCGCCTTGCGCAGCTCCGCGTCGGGCAGACGCGCATCCAAATTCGCGGCGCGCGCCAGGCCGGTCGCGCCCGACGGCCCGCCGGCGTTCGCCGCCAGCTCGTAGCAGACGCGCGCCGCCGGCAGGTGATCGGAATATTCGTACACCAGGCCGAGCGCGACGAGACGATCGGGCGGGACGTCGCGCGCGCACGGCCCGCCCAGCGCGCGCAACGCCGAGTCCGGCTTGTCCTCGAGCAACCGGATCCGCGCGAGCAGCTGCGGCGACGGTTGGGTGTCTGTGCGTCCGCTGCTGCGGTCCTCGATCTCCGCGCGCAAGGCCCGCGCCTCGGCCAGGTGATCGGGCGTGGGCTCGCGCGCGATGTAGGCGGTCAGATCGGCGAGGGCGCCCGCACGATCGCCCGCGGCGGCGCGCGCGATGGCCCGGGCGAAGCGGGCCTCCTGGACGTCCAGCGCCACCGCCCGATCGATGAGCGGTCCGACCAGCGCCTCGACGTCGTCGTTGTTTCCGGCCTTCTTGCCGGTCTGACCGAGCTTGCGCACGCCCGCAGCCAGCGCCCACAGCCCGGGGCCGTCGTCCTTGAGCGCCTCCAGGGTCGCGGGCGGCAGCTTGCCAGAGATCGCAAAGGAGCTGACCGCTGCGGCCACGAAACCGGGCGAAATGACCAGCGCCTGATCGAGCAGCTCGCGCCCCAGACCGACCGGATCGCCGACCCGGATCCATTCCTCGGCCTGCTGGTAAAGCATGCGCGCCTGATCCTCCGGGATGGTCGCGCGCCCCGGCTGCGTCTGCGGGCTGCCAGCGGCGCGCCGGCGCGCGAGCTTGTCGCGCAGCTCGCGCAGATCCGTCCAACCCGGCTCCAGCGTCAGCGCGTTGCGCAGCGCCTCGTCGGCGCGCTCGGCCTCCAGTGCGCCGCCGTGCTGGGCCAAGATCTTTCCCAGCGTCCGCCACGCCAGCGCGTCCGACGGAGCCAAATTGACCGCAATCTCCAGATCACGCGCGGCCTCGTCGACGCGCCCCAGTTGCTCCAGGGCGCGCGCGCGCAGCACCAGCGCCCGCGGCCAGGTCGGATACCGCTGGACCAGCGGTTCAGCGATCGCCATCGCGTCGTCGGCATGGCCGCTGTCGAGAGCGCGCGCCGCCGCGTTGGCCTGACCCAGGTCGGCGCGCGCAACGTCCGGGCGCGGCCAATCCTCGAGCGCGTGCGCGCGATCGTCGAGCGCCAGCGAATCCAACAGATCCAAACCACGCTTGCGTTGCGCGCGCGACAGCGGCGGATCCGCATCAGGCGCCAGCAGCGGCTTCAAGCGGGCGCGCGCCGCCGCGGTCCGTCCGATCGCGCGCTCGAAGTTGGCGATCCCGAGGACCAGGTTGAAGCGCCGCTTCTGATCGTCCTTGATCGCGTCGAGGCCCTTCTCCAGGAAGGCGACGATGGCGTCGCGCCGCTCCCAGCGCGTCGGATCGTCGGCATAGATCTCGGCGAGGTTCACCCAGGCGTAGACGCGGTGGGGATCCTTCTCGATCGCGCCGCGCAGCAGCTTCTCGGCCTCGGCCCGGCGGCCAAGCCGGCCGAGCGCGAAGCCATAGTCGGTCGCGTAGGCCGTATTGCCGGGATCGTGCTCGACGGCGGCGGCGAACAGCTCGGCGGCCTCCTCGGTGTGGCCGTCCTTCAACTGCGCCATCGCCTGCTCGTGCTCCGCACGGGCGGCGGCGCGCGACGACGGTCCTTCCGGCACGCCCCCGAGGTGAGCGGCCGTGCCCGCGTCCGCGCTCGGCTGCGCGGCAGCGTCAGCGGCGCCCGCGTCGGGCGATGCGGCCAGCAGGGCGGCGAGCAGCGACGTCGCGGCGATCATCACGCCGTTTTTCGCATGTCGCGCAGGCGCATCCCCAGCTGGTTCAGGCGAAGGTGAACCTGGCGCGCCGAACCTTCAGGGCCCAGCAGCTCGCGCGCCATGCTCGCCAGATCGCCGCCGCACGCCTCGAACATGGCCCGCAGGTACTGGCGCTCGACGTCCGCCGAGACGCGCGCGAAGCTCGCCTCCGGCTGCACCTCGACTTCGATCCGGCGCGCGCCGGCGCGGCCCTTGACGCCCGGCTTGATGGGCCGGGCCGCCACCGCGCCGAGCAAGCGAGCGACCAGCGGATCGGGCACGTCCAGCACCGCGGGCGCGCGCGTCGCCGTCACCTCGCGCGGCGCGACGTCCAGATGCCGCGTCAGGCAGAACACCAGCGCGTTCGCCGCGAGCAGCTTCAGCTCACGGTGGTTGCCGGGCCAGTCGTGGTCGACCAGACGGGCGACCGCCTCGCGGCTGATGAACACGGAGAACGCGTCCTTCCGGGCGGCCTCCGCGCGCGGGCGCCCGAAGATGATCGTGTTCGCGTTTTCGTCGAAGTCATCCGGCGTCGGGAACTGCGCCAGGTAGGAACGGACGAGCGGCCGCAGCGACTCCGATCGCAGCGCCTCAAGAAACGCGAACCGGACCAGGTCAGGCAGATCCTCGCGCCGCTCGCGCAGCGGCGGGACGCGCAGCCGGGTGGCCGGGTTGAGGCGCATGTAGAGGTCGGCCCGGAACTTCCCCTGGTGGACCAGCGCCTCGACGTCCTCGTTGGTGGCGGCGACCAGCTTGGGCGTCGCCGGGCGCGCGCGCGTGTCGCCCAGGCGCGTGACGACCCCGCGCTCGAGCACCAGCAAGAGCTGCCGCTGCAGCTCGAGATCCAGGTTGGCGATCTCGTCGAGGAACAGCGTGCCGCCGTGCGCCTGCTCGAACACGCCCGCGTGATCCTCGATGGCGCCCGTGTAAGCGCCGCGCCGCGCCCCGAACAGGTGCGAGGCCAGCAACGCCGACGGTACCGTCGAGAGGTCGGTGACGACCAGCGGCCCCTTCGCGCCCGACCGCGGATGAATGACCTGCTCGGCGAGGAAGCTCTTGCCCGTCCCCGTTTCGCCCTGGATCAAGAGCGGCAGCGGCGAGCGCGCCAGCGCGTCCAGCTGGCGCCGCAGCTCGGCCATCGCCGGCGCGCGGCCCCAGAAGATGCCGCCTTCCTGTCCGGTGTGGTGGACGGCCAGCGCGCGCGAGATCTCCGCGGCCAGGCTCCGGCTGTCGACCACTTCGTTCTCGCAAAGGTAGACCAGCGGATCGACGGGCCGCTCGGCGCCGAGGTCCGACCCGGTCGTCGTCAGCATGACCACCGGCAGCTTCGGATA
>Ga0209465_10000412_pt1 | contig 20305 bp, 17 predicted proteins | sample PanSoiPlot1MoBio_FD_188321 | JGI IMG/M metagenome (GOLD analysis project Ga0209465, IMG submission 188321) | Tropical forest soil microbial communities from Panama analyzed to predict greenhouse gas emissions - Panama Soil Plot 1 MoBio (SPAdes)... | ecosystem: Environmental > Terrestrial > Soil...
GTATAGAGCCGCTTGGTGAAGACATTGCGCTCGCCGCGATTGTAGCGGTCCCACAGATCGGACGCGGCATTGTGGTCGATCATGCGCGCAATGTCGACCGAGAGCGAGTCGAGCGACTCGATGCTGTGACGTGCCGCCCGATCGTCGGGCCGCATCGGCGGCCGGTCATCATCGCGCATGCCGTCCGTCTCGCGCGATGCCCTGCTGAGCAGGTCGGTGAGCCAGCCGCCAGCGCGGCCGCCCGGTCCGGCGGGGCCGCCGGCGGGGAGGCCGGAACCGTTGGGCGCTGCCGGCGCCTGTGGCGGGCTGAGCGAGGGCGACTCGGAGCGGCGCGGCGCGAACGCGCTGGCGGGCGACGGCATCGGAGGGGACATCGGCGGCGGCGACGGGCTCGTGATGTCGGGGCGCGGCGCCGAACGCGCTCCACGCCCGCCGCCCATGCTCACCACGACCGCCTCGTCGGGACTGGCGCGGCGGGCCGACTCGGGCTGCTGCGCATCCATGCCGCGGCCGTGCCGCGCGACGATACGGTTGAGTTCCGCAAGCGCCTCGATCTGGTCGACGATCACGCGGCGCATCTGCGAGGCGCTCTCGGCGGTCTCCTGCGGCAATTCGAGGATGCCGCGCCGCAGTTCCTGGCGGGTCGCGTCGAGTTCGCGCTGCATCTCGGCCGCCATCTGCTTGACGCCGCCGACGACCTCGGCGAACCGGTCCTTCGCTTGCTGCAGCATGTTCTGCGCGTCGCCGGCGTTCGCGCGGAACATCCTCTGGGAGTCGCTGGTCGCCTGTTCATAGAGCGTGCGCAGCGAGTCCGCAGTGCGGATCCGCTCCTGCTCCGCAGTCACGCGCACCGCGTCGTGCTGCTCGGCGATGGCGCGCGCGCTCTCGGCGGTCGCGTCGGCGACCACCCGGGCGATGTCGCGCGCGCGCGCCTCGGCGGCCGCGAGCGACTCCTCGAGCAGGCCGGAGAAGCGCCGCAGCCGTGCATCGAGCTCCTCGGTACGGGCATCGAGACCCGCGACGACGGTTTCGAGGGCGGCGCGCCGCGCGCCGAGCGTCTCGTCGCCGCGGAGGTTGCTCGTCTCCATCGCATCGACCGCCTGGGCGAGACCGCGCGCATAGCCGTCGAACTGCGTCGTGAGCTCGGTCAGGTCGTGCAGCGTCTTGGTGGTCAGACCGTAGAACGAGCCCATATGGTCGTCCATCTTGGTGGTGGTCTCGCCGGTCCGCTCGAGCAGCTGATTCATGGTCGCGACGAACTCGGTGACGCGACTCGACAGCATGTGCTCGATCGAGCTCAGGTTGTCCTGGGCGCCGCTCAGAACCTCCTGCAGCAGCCCGTTCGCTTCGCGCAGCCGCTCGAACATCGTGGTGGTGTCGGAGCGCAGCATGCCGTGCGTCTCCAGCATTTCGGCCACCGTGACCGTCGCGGTCTGGCGCGACTGCTCGATCGCGGTCTGGGTCTTCTCGCTGAGATCCTGGATGGTGCGGTTGACCGAGTCGCTGGCGATCGTGCTCGCCTCGTTGATGATGCGGGCGAGCTCGTTCGAGTTTTCCATCATGGTGCCGGCGAAGGTGAAACCCCTCGTCCGGATGGTCTCGACGGCGGCGTCGGTCGCGTTGCCGACCTGAACCGCGAACTCGGTGGTCCGCGTCGAGATGGCGGCGAGCAGCCCGCTCGACTTCTCGTCGAGGAGCTTGGTGAGTTCGTCCGACCGCTTGCCGACGGCGGCGGCGATCTCGTCCGCGCGGCCGACGAAGTCGCGCGCGACCTCGGAGCTGACCCCGAGCAGGGTGCGCTCGATCTCCTCGGCGTTCTGCTTGAGCACGTTGGTCACGCCCGAGGACAGCGAGGTGAGCGAGCGCTCGACGTCGCTCGCCGTCGAGCGCATGCTCTCGCTCGACGCCGACGCGGCGTCGGTGACGGCGCGCTCGATCTCCTCGGCGTTCTGCCTGAGCACGTTGCTCACGCCCGAGGACAGCGAGGTGAGCGAGCGCTCGATGTCGCCCGCGGCCGAGCGCATGCTCTCGCTCGACGCCGAGGCGGCGCCGGTGACGGTGCGTTCGGCCTCGTTGGCGCTGGCGCGGATCGCCTTGGTCGCGAAGGTGGTGAGCGTCTCGAGCGTGTGGGTGGCCTCGCCCGTGTTGGTCTTGATCGACTGCGACAGCTGTTCCATGCGGCCAGAGAGCAGCTCCACGGCGGTCTTGCTGCGCGTCTCGATCTCGCGCGTGACCGTGTCGGCGCGCCCGATCAGCAGGTCCTCGAACTTGCTGATGCGGCTGTCGAGATTGTCGGCGACCTGTGTGGCGCGGGCGCCGAGCGCCTGGTCGATGTCATTGATGCGGGCGCCGAGCGTCGCGGCGAGCTCGCCGCCGCGGGTCGTAATCGTCGTGGTGACGTCGATGATGCGCTTGTCGAGCGCGGCGACGACCTCATTGCCGCCCTCGGCCACGGTCTTGGCGATGTCGACCACGCGGCTGGACAGCGCGTCGCCGAGGCTCTGCGTGCGGCTGTCGAGCGCCTCCTGGAAGCGGGTGAGACGCTGGTCGAGGGAGGTCGTGATCTCGACCGCCTTGCTGCCGACGCGGCCCTCGAAGCCGTCGAGATAGGTCCGCATCGCCTCGTTGAGATCGTTGGTGCGCTGGCCGAGACGCTCGACCAGCTCACCCCCATAGGTGCGCACCGTGCGGTCGAATTCGGCGACGTGGCGCGTGATAAGGTTACCCAGCGTGGTCGAATCGCGACCGATGCGTTCCGCGAGTTCGGCGCCGCCGTGATTGAACATCTCCTCGAACGCCTGCAGGCGGTGCGCCAGCATCTCGCGAATGGCGTCACTGCGCGTCTCGATGGTCCCGGCGAGGCCCTCGGCGGTCTCGCTGAACGCGTGGGTGACCTTCTCACCGCGCGAATTGATGGTGTCGGTGATCTGCACGCCCGTTTCCTCGAGCTTCGAGACCACGTCGCCGCCCCGCGAAATGATGGTGTCGGTGATCCGCAGACCCGTCTGCTCGAGCTTTGAGACGACGTCGCCGCCGCGCAGGCTGAGATCGAGGACGATCGAGTCTCCGGTCGACTTCAGGGTGCTGTTCACCTCATCGGCCCGCGTCGCGATGGTCTCGGCGAGCTGGCTCGATGTTTCGACGATCGTCTGGGTGAGGGCGCGCGAGCGCGTCTCCATCAGGTCGACGATCGAGGCAGATTTCTGCGCGAAGCCGTCGGCGACCCGGTCGAGCCGCGACGACATCATCTGCTGCATGTTGGTCGCGATCTCGACGAACTCCTCGTTGAGGTGATCGGTCTTGAAGTTGAGGCTGGAAGTGAGCCGGTCGCTCGCCGTCTCGATCGCATGTGTGGTCTCGCGGCTGGTGCGTTCGAGGCGATCGAGCAGGTCGCCGCCGCGCTCGCCCAGCGCGTCGATCATCGAATCGCCGGCGTGGCCGAGCGCGACCGTGATGTGCTCGCCCTTCTCGGCGAGCGTGCGCGCGATGCGCTGAGCCGCCTCGTTGACGCGCTCGGCGACCGCCTCGCTCACCGAGGTGATGTCATGCGACAGATCGAGATGAACGTTGGTGATGGCGGTGCGGACCTGTTCGGCCTGGCCGACCAGGGTCTCGCGCTGGGAGGCGAGCCCGTCGAGCAAGGTGCGGATGCGCAGCTCGTTGTCGTTGTAGGCGCGCTCGAGCGCCGTCACCTCGTTGTTGACCAGCGCCTCGAGCTCGGCCGCGCGCGCGAGCGCGCGCTCGACGCCGTCACCCATGGCGGCGACCTCGCGGCGGATCGCCTGCCCGACGCTGACGATCGATTCACGCGCCACCGTCTCGGGCTCGGCGAGGCGGACGGCGACCTCCGCCATCGACTGGGAGATCATGCGCAGTTCCTGGGTGCGCGCCAGCATGTGGGCGATCACCATGAAGAACACGACGGGCGCGAAGAACCCGGCCGTGAGACCGACCAGCAGCGGAACGGCAGTGCCGCCCTGCGCGACGAGCGACGCGAAGGCGCCTTCGTAGCTGTAGGAAAGGCCGAGCGCGCAGATGACCCAGGCGGCCGAGAACACGCCGGCCACCGTATAGGGCGTGCGCGAGGGACGCCGTTGCAGCGACTGCAGGACGTGGCCGATATTGGCGCGGTCGTCGTTGGCGGCGACCGTCGACGACTTCAACCGCGCCGGCCGCTCCTCGCGCGACGCCGCGGCCGCGCCGGGGGATTCGATGAAGAGGTCTTCGTCGGTCGACGAGCGAATCTGTTCACGCTGGGCGGTCAGGTTCGGCTTTGACTCCGGCGCGCGCGTGTCGAGCGCGTCCTGGATGGCCGACAGCGCGACTTCGGTCGGGTCCTTGGACTTCTTCATGTTGTTGCCCATCTCGGTCGTCGCTTTGTCGTACGCTGGACCACGACCGCGACCGGCGATTGCTCGCACGGCACGCGCCACGGGCGTGTATTTTTAGGGCAACGGGTGTCGCTGCCAGCCGCTTGGAGGCCCCCTGCCACGCCGGTATCCTAACGTTTGAATGGGCCTAGATAAACCAATTTGGTAACGTCTGTTTAATCAACGTTAACAAGGCGACATCATGGACTCCGACCGGCGCGATCCGGAATCCCCTAACGCCCGCAGGGATTTGAGCGATGTTTCCAAACCCGAACCTGGGCAGCATGACGTCACCAATGCGGCGGCTATGCGACCGAGTAATCCACAGCGTCGTTACCTTGAGCGCGGACTCGACCAGCCAGGAGGTAAGCTACCCTTGTTCGATCGCGACGGCCGCCAAGTGCCGCGCAAGACCATCGAAGCCTGCATTGCCAACGGCTGGGCAGAGCCGTGGACGACCAATCCGATCAGGCCTGATTGGCTGGTCTGTCGCCTGACCGCGGCGGGATATCGGGTGCTCGGCGAAACGCCGCCGCCGCCGACCCGCAAGTAAACCTATCTTTCACCATTGTGGTGTTTGGCTGCGCGGCGGATCGGCGTTTACCCTGTTTTGCCGGGTGGATGCCTATCCTGCGGGTCGGCGAGGACAACGAGGCTCCCGGATGGCAGTCATACATCAGCACCGTGCGCCCACGGTGGGCAGGTCCATTGCGTCGCATGTCGGCGAGGAGCCGCTCGATCTCAAGCATCTGTTCCGGATGACGCTCGGCGACCACGGTCTCGAGCGCGAGGTGCTCGAACTGTTCGATCGCCAGGTCGGAATGCTCATTGACCGCATCGGTACCGTCGATGCCGCAAGCGTGCCGGCGCTTGCGCATACGCTCAAGGGCTCGGCGCGCGGCGTCGGTGCGTGGCCGATGGCGCGCGCGGCCGAAGCCGTGGAAGTGGCGCCGCCTGGCGAACTCGCGCTCGCGGTTGCAGCCCTTGCGCGAGCGGCCAGCGAGGCGCGCGCCGCGATCGCCGAGATTCTCCAGTTCGCGTGATCGGGCGTCGCCCGCTGCGGTACTGCCGCTGCGTCCGGACCATCGCGCCCGCCGCAACGGTGCACTGGCGCCGTCCGCCGCGAGCCTATATAGGATGCGCGTCCGGACCAGCGCCGGGCAGCTCACCCCAGAATGCGCACACCGTAATGCCGAAAATCACATTCATCGACGCCGCGGGCGTCTCCCACGCGGTCGAGGCCGAGGTTGGGTCGACCGTCATGGAGACGGCGATCCGCAACGGCGTTCCCGGCATCGAGGCCGAGTGCGGCGGCGCGTGCGCCTGCGCGACCTGTCACGTCTATGTGGACGAGACCTGGCGTGAGATCGTCGGCGGCCCCTCGCCGATGGAGGAGGACATGCTCGACTTCGGCTACGACGTGCGGCCGAGTTCGCGCCTGTCGTGCCAGATCAAGGTCACGGATGCGCTCGAGGGCCTCACCGTCACGGTGCCGGAGCGGCAGGCCTGATCTGCGCGCCGCGCGCCCGTTATTTTCGCCTTGAGTCCAAGGGGTTGCCGGCTCCTCCCGACACCGGGCGCGATCGCCATATTGGCCTCTTCCCCCGCGCCGTGGGCCCGGCTAGACAAGCCCCGGAAAATCAGGGCTGCGCGGTTCCTGAGCACGCGAGGGTGCGCTCGGGCGTGTGGTCGTGTCGGCGCCATCGGCGCGGCGTATGAGATTGCAAAGGATTGTGAACACGATGCGAGCTGTGAACGAACCAATCAAGACCGACGTGCTCATCATCGGCGCCGGACCCTGCGGGCTGTTCGCGGTGTTCGAGCTCGGGCTGCTCGACATGAAGACGCATCTCGTCGACATTCTCGACAAGGTGGGTGGCCAGTGCGCCGAACTCTACCCCGAGAAGCCCATCTACGACATTCCCGGCATCCCTTACGTCACGGGCCACGGCCTCACCGAGGCGCTGATGGCGCAGATCAAGCCGTTCAACCCGACCTTCCATCTCGGCGAGATGGTGGAGACGATCGAGAAGGTCGGCGATCCGCTCTTCCGGGTGAAGACCGACGCCGGCAAGGTGTTCGAGGCGAAGGTCGTGGTGATCGCCGCCGGCGGCGGGTCGTTCCAGCCGAAGCGGCCGCCGGTGCCGGGCATCGAGGCCTACGAGGGAACCTCGGTGTTCTACGCGGTGCGCAAGATGGACGCCTTCCAGGACAAGCGTCTCTTGATCGTCGGCGGCGGCGACAGCGCGCTCGACTGGACGCTCAACCTCCAGCCGATCGCCAAGCGCGTCACCCTGATGCACCGGCGCGACCAGTTCCGCGCCGCGCCCGACAGCGTGAACAAGATGAAGGCGCTGGTGGCGGAGGGAAAGGTCGACCTCAAGCTCGGCCAGGTCACGGCGCTGGTCGGCGACGGCGGACAGATCACCGCCGCCCAGTGCAAGCCGGACAAAGGCGATCCCTACACGATCGAGTGCGACGCGATGCTGCCGTTCTTCGGGCTCACCATGAAGCTCGGGCCGGTCGGCGATTGGGGGATCAAGCTCGAGGACGATCTCATCCCGGTCGAGACCGCATCGTTCGAGACCAACATTGCGGGCATCTTCGCGATCGGCGACATCAACACCTATCCGGGCAAGCTCAAGCTGATCCTCTGCGGGTTCCATGAGGGCGCCCTGATGGCGCAGAAGGCCTACCACTACGTCTACCCGGACAAGCGCCTCGTGTTCCAATACACGACGTCGTCGACGAGCCTGCAGAAGAAGCTCGGCGTGAGCTGATCAGACCAAACAAGGTCGGCCTTCCTCTCACCTCGGTGCGGCCTGCGGCAGGCCGGGCGGTGGCGCCGGTGTGTATGGCACGTCAGGCGCGTCAGGCGCAGTCGGCGCCGGTGGCTGCGGCGACGCCAGCGGCGCCAGCGGCGCCACGGTGATCGCGCTGGTCTCCGGCGCGAGGCGGAGCACGGTGCGCGCGGTGGCAAGCGCCGCATCCGCCATCGCGGCGTAGCCTTCGGCGGTCGGATGGATCGCGCCGCCGTAGACGGCGGACAGGATCCCCCAGGTCGCGTCGTGCAGGTCGCTCGGCTGCATGGTCGACGACACGCCTTCCGGGAAGGTCATTGCGGCGAAATAGCTGTCGTTGGCGGTGCGAATCCACCGCGCGCGCGGCGCATAGGCGCGAAACTCGCTCGCCGTGAAATTGCACACCATCGGATCGGTCGCGCCGTCGACCGGGTTGTCGGCAAAGCTCTTGCCATCAGGCGAGAAGCATTCGCGGTCGAACTCGGGATCGGTGTCGGCGCGCGCGCACAGGCCGTGCTGGGCGAAGGCCGCCTGGTGCGAATCGGCGAACGACATGGCGTCGGCAGCGGAGCAGGCGCCGCCCGTGCAGGTCGCGAGCGCCTTGATGATCGGCAGGAAGCGGTTTTCGACGAACAGCGTCACCTTGCTCAGCCGCTGGCCATTGGCCGTGAAGGCGGGGTGGACGTCGAAGCCGTCGCGGCCGCCGCTGCATGGGCCGCCGTCGGGGCTGAGCGCCGGATTGCCGTAGGAGGTGAACACCACCTTGTCGAGGCGCCTGCCGACCAACGGTTTGAGTGCAGCGCGCAGCCGCGCGAAGCTTGCTGGCAGCGCCCGGTCGAGCACGGATTGCGCGTCCTCGACCGATGCGATCACGCCGCCGCGCCGGGCGAGCACGCGTTCGGCCGTCGAGTCGATGATCACGTCGGCGACGAGGCCGGAGAAATTGATATCGTTGGCACCGATCGTCAGGAACACGAGATCGATCGCGCGGTTGGGCTGAGCGCGCTGGGCGCGGACGAGGAGCTCGCGCAGCTGGCCGAGTTGTGCCGGCACCGAGGTCGGACACGACACGTTGCCGCCGCCGCAATTGAGCTCGCGCGCCGACTGGGGCCCGAGCAATCCGACGTCGATGGTCGCGCTCGTGCAGGCGAGCGGCAGGAAGGTCACGGCGAGGTGCGGGTTCTCGATCGCGAGGCCGAGCGCGGCGCGCAGCTGGTAACCGTAGAGCGAGCGATGGCAGGCGGCGGAAAGCCAGCGCGCCGACAGGGCCGACCATTCCGCCATATTGGTGTCGGGCCCGCGCCCGCCGTCGCAGGCCTTGTCGCCCTTGAAGCCGACACGACCGGGCCGGAAATATTCGCTGCGCCCGGTGACGATGAAGTTGCGGAAGCAGAAGCCGTCGTCGGAAAGCGCGACTGGCCGATCCGGATCGCCTTCGCCGGCCGCGATCGAATCGCCGAGGCCGGCAATGAGCAGGTCGCGCACCGCGATCGCGCCGGTTGCCCGGCGCACCGCGCCGGCCGGCGTCGCGATGTCGACCGTGACGGCAGTGGTGGCTCCGTAGCGGATGCGCAGATTGACCTCCTCGCGACAGTCGGCGGTCAGGGACTGCGGAGGCGCTTGGCCGTTGTCGAACGTCCAGGCGCAGTTGCCGTCGGCCGGCACCTGGCCGGCGAGCCGCACCGTGACGCGATGGTCGACCGGTGCGAGATAGGATTCGCGCACGCCATCGCGCACGCAGGTGTCGAGAACGCGGCCGGCACCGTCGACGCACAGTCTCGTCACCATGTCGCGCGCCCAGCCGCGGCCGTCCGTCTCCTGCGCCAGCGTCTGCTCCGCCGCGAGGATGGTGCGCCCGCTCGTCGCCGAGAGGTGGCGGTTGAAATCTTTCTCGTCACGAAAGAGCCGGAAACGGTTCCGGACCTCCCAGGCGACGGTCACATCGGTCGCGATCTCGACCGGCTGCGGCGCGACCTGATCTGGCGCGTCCTGATCTGGGACCTGACCTGGGACCTGGCCCGGCTGGGGCGTGCCCTCGGCCGGCTGGGGTGCGATCTGCGCGGCGACCGGGGCGCCATGCAGCAACAGGACCGCAAGCAGGCCGATCGCCATGCGGCGGAACACAAGTTTACGCATCGGAGTCTCGTGGAATGTCCGGGCCCATGGGGGGATCACTGGGGATCACCGCACCCTGTGATCGCTTCACGACCCGGCTATGCGCGGCAAGATCGCGGCAACACCATGACGCGCGCGCGCCGAATGCGGCGGTCAGCTCATCACTTTTGGCAACGGTCCAGGAGGGGGCGATTATTCGCCGCACGCGGGCGAGGGCGAATGGCCGACAGCGGTCGGCGCGACATTGGCGGCGCCCGTCAACCTCACTTCTTCAGGCCGGCTGCCCGGGCCGCGACCGTCCAGCGCTCGACGTCGGTCGCGATGGTGCGGGCGAAATCCTCCGGGCTCCCGCCGAGCCGGTCGAAACCCTGGGCCCGCAGGCTCGCCACCACCTCGTCCGCCTTGAGCGCCTCGTTGACGGCGCGCCCGAGCTTGTCGATGACCGCCTGCGGGGTACCGACCGGCGCCATGAGGCCGAACCAGATGCTGGTATCGAAGTCGGGCAGTCCGGCCTCGGCCATGGTCGGCAGGTCGGGCGCGACGCTCGGGCGCTTCGACGTCGCCGAGGCCAGCGCCTTGAGCGTGCCCGCCTTGATGTGCGGCATCACGGCGGAGGCCGGCGAGAACATCATCGAGGTGCGGCCGGCGAGCAGGTCGGTGACCGCCTGCGGGCTGCCCTGATAGGGCACGTGCACGGTCTTGATGCCGGCGCGAGCGTTGAACAGTTCGCCGGCGAGGTGCGGGGCCGCGCCGACCCCGGTCGAGGCATAGAGGATCTGCCCGGGCTTCTCCTTGGCGAGCGCGATCAGTTCCTGCACACTGGCGACGCCGAGCGAGGGATGCACCACGAGGATCACGGGCGCGGTGGTCGCGAGGGCGATCGGCGCAAAATCCTTGACGAAGTCAAATCCGAGATTGGGCTGAATCACCGCGTTGGTGAGGTTGGCCGAGGTGCCGATCAGCAGCGTATAGCCGTCCTTGGCGGCATGCGCGGCGAAATCGGCGGCGAGGCTCGAGCCGGCGCCCGGCTTGTTCTCGACCACGAATTGCTGGTTCAGGATCTGGCTCATGCGGCCGGTCAGCACCCGCGCCGTGATGTCGGCGGCGGCGCCCGCGGTGAAGCCGACGATCACCCGCACCGGGCGCGACGGATAATCATCGGCGCGCGCGGGTGCGCCCGCGAGGCAGATCGCCGCGATCGCGGCGAGCCGGAACAATATCGTCATGTATCGCCCTCCAGATTGCGCGGCTATTTCTTCAGTCCGGCCGCCTGCGCGACGCTGTCCCACCGCTTCATCTCGCTCGCGATGTAGTGCGCGAACGCGTCCGGCGTGCCGCCGAGCAGATCGATGCCCTGCGGTCGCAGCGCCTTGTCGACCGACTCGGACTTCAGCGCCTCGTTGACCGCGGCCGCGATCTTGTCGACCGCCGCGCGCGGCGTGCCGGCCGGCGCGAGCAGGCCGAACCACAGCCCGGTGTCGAAGCCGGGCAGTCCGGCCTCGCCCATGGTCGGCACCTCGGGGGCGATCGCGGCGCGCTTCGCCTCGGTCGCGGCGAGCGCGACGAGCTTGCCGTCGTGCACGTGCTGGATGACGGTCGAGGCGGGCGTGAACAGGACCTGGATGCGATCGGCGAGGAGGTCGGTGAGCGCCTGGGCGCTGCCGCCGTAAGGCACATGCACCATCCTGACGCCGGCGAGCACCTTGAACAGCTCACCGGCGAGATGCGTGCCGGTGCCGACGCCTGAAGAGCCGAACGACAGCGAGTCGGGCTTCGCCTTGGCGAGCGCAATCAGCTCCTTGACGGATTTGACGCCGAGCGAGGGATTGACGACGAGCAGGTTCGGAATGGTGGAGACCAGCGCGATCGGCTCGAAATCCTTGACGAAGTCGAAATTGAGATGCGGCGTCACCGCCGCATTGATCGGCTGTGAGATGGTCGCCATCAGGATCGTGTAGCCGTCCTTCGACGCGTGCGCGACGTAGTCGGCCGCGAGGCTCGACCCGGCGCCGGCCTTGTTCTCGACCACGATCTGCTGGCCGAGGATCTCGCCCATGCGTGCGCCGACCACGCGCGCCGTGATGTCGGCGCCCGATCCCGGGCCGAAGCCGACGATGATGCGGATCGGGCGGACCGGAAAATCATCTGCGCGCGCCGCAAGCCCTGACACGGCGCACACGACGGCGCAGGCGATTCCAAGCGCGATCATTGGCGCAGAGCGTCGCATCGGCGGTTCCTCCCTGAAGCACTCTTTGTTCTGTGTCGCCTGCAACTTTGCCGAAGTCGAGCCCGCGGGTCCACCGTCCCGGTCAACACGCCGCAGCGGCGGTCGGGCCCGGTCGCGGCCGCCGGGCGACGGACGGCGCGGGGCGGTGTAAAATATGGACGACCCCAAGGGGTGCCCGATGTTCGTCACCTTCTTCCATGAACTCAAGTCGGCCGGCCTGCCGGTGACGCTGCGCGAATATCTCACGCTGATGGAGGCGATGCAGGCCGATCTCGCCTCGCGCCGGGTCGAGGACTTCTACTATCTGTCGCGCGCCGCGCTGGTGAAGGACGAGCGCAATCTCGACAAGTTCGACCGCGTGTTCGGCAAGGTGTTTCAGGGCCTGGAGCTGATGGCGCAGGCCGTCACGATCGAGATCCCGGCCGAATGGCTCAAGAAGATCACCGAGAAATATCTCAGTGAGGAGGAGAAGAACCAGATCGAGGCGATGGGCGGTCTCGACAAGCTCCTGGAGACGCTGCGTCAGCGCCTCGCCGAGCAGAAGGGCCGGCATCAGGGCGGCAGCAAGTGGATCGGCACCGCCGGCACATCGCCCTACGGCGCCTACGGCTACAATCCGGAGGGCGTGCGCATCGGGCAGGACCGCAACCGCAACTTCCGCGCCGTCAAGGTATGGGACAAGCGCGAGTTCAAGGATCTCGACGACGAGGTCGAGCTCGGCACCCGCAACATCAAGATCGCGCTGCGCCGGCTGCGCAAATTCGCGCGCACCGGCGCGCCCGACGAGCTCGATCTCGACCACACCATCCGGGAGACCGCGCACAAGGGCTATCTCGACATCCACATGCGGCCGGAGCGGCACAACGCCGTCAAGGTGCTCCTGTTCTTCGACGTCGGCGGCTCGATGGACTGGCACATCAAGACCACCGAGGAGCTGTTTTCGGCGGCGCGCACCGAGTTCAAGCACATGGAGCATTTCTACTTCCACAACTGCCTCTACGAGCGGGTGTGGAAGGAGAACCGCCGGCGCTACGATCACACGACCCCGACCTGGGACGTGCTGCACACCTATGCGCACGACTACAAGGTCATCTTCGTCGGCGACGCGTCGATGAGCCTCTATGAAATCGTGATGCCGGGCGGCTCGGTCGAGCACATGAATCCGGAGCCGGGCGAGGTGTGGATGGCGCGAATGACGCGCACCTATCCGTCCTGCGTGTGGCTCAATCCGGTGCCGGAGACCCAGTGGGACTACACGCAGTCGATCCGCGCCATGCACCAGCTCATGGGCGGACGGATGTATCCCTTGACGCTCGAGGGGCTCGACCGGGCGATGCGGGAATTGGTGCGGTGAATTGTCTCGCACTCCGTCATGCGCGGGCTTGACCCGCGCATCCATCTCCTTCGAAAATCGATGGATCGCCGGGTCAACACTGGCGCATGACGACTAGCTAGCGAGTGATTTCAGCATACAGATCGCGCCATTCTGGATTGGCGGACAAGATCAGGTCGATCTTCCATTCGCGCGACCAATGCTTGATGTTTTTCTCGCGTTGAATGGCCGCGAGTACCGTGTCGTGGGCCTCGTAGTAGACCAGCATCTTTACGCCGTATTTTTTCGTGAATCCCGGAGCCAGGCCTTCGCGATGCTCGTAGACACGGCGGACGAGATTGTTCGTGACGCCGACATAAAGCGTGCCGCCGGGGCGGCTTGCGAGGATATAGACCCAAAAGCTGCTCATTGTCCGGCGATGGATCACCGGGTCTCGCCGCTGCGCGGCGGCCCGGTGATGACGCAGCCGCTGCTTCCCGGCACATACGCCATCTCGCGCGCGAGCTTCGCCAATTCGCATCCCTCGCAATAGCGCGCATCCTTGTAGTCGATCCAGTTGTGCGCGTAGATGCGCTCGCTTGGAATGCCGTAGCGCTCCTGCAGGAAGCGCACGAGGATGAGCCACGCCAGCGTCTGCGCCGCGGTCGGCGGCTTGGCGACGTCGGGGAAATTGCCGTTGAACTCGACCCCGATGGTGTTGGTCTTCACCACCGCATGGTAGGTCGGGGCATTGTCGATGTACTTGTTGTCGTTGCGATTGGCGCCGTCGCCGTGGGTCGGGATCGCGCTTTCCGACGTCGCCCAATAGACCGTGCCGTCAGTCTCGACCCACAGCGTCACGCCGCGCTTGGTCGGATTGGCGAACTGGGCGGCCGCGAGACTGCGCGCCGCGCCCGGGGCGCCCTCGGTCTGATGTGCGAGAATGTTCTGCCAGCGGTTGGCGGCGGCGGGATCGCGGAGCGGCATGAGATAGACCATGCGCAGGCCGGGAATCTGCGGCCGGCCGGGCGCACGGGCGAGCGCGCAGAAGGACGGCGGCGTATTCCCGCACGGCGCTTTCTCGCGTGCGATCGCTGCATCGGCGGCCGCGAGCTCTGCGGCGGTCACCGCGCCGGTTTCGTCGGGCCGCCCCGCAAGCTCGCGCGCCGCATTCGCGCGCATCATCGTGAACGCGTCGCTCGCCTGCAGGCCGGCCGCCAACAGTCGCGCGGCGAGCTCGACGCGCGGCACATCGGCCCGGCCCGAGCGCGCGCTGGCGATGACCGCAGCGGCGGCGTCCTGCGCCGCCGCCCGCGCGATCAAGCGGCAAGGCGATGAGACGAGAATCGCCCAGATTGCCAGCGCGGCGCCCCAGATCAGTGCTGCGCGCTGCCATGATTTTGCCTTATGCCTGCATTTCGCCATGTACGATGCGTCGATTGCGAGCCTCTTGCGGGCCCTGGACGGGCAAGTGTGACATTTGGGCGTCACTCGCCGGAAACTTTCAATTAAACATGCCAGAAAGACTCGACGCGCGGCAGGCCCCATCACACTCTACCGCCCGGCGCGCAAGCGGGCCTGCGACGTGCGGCGCACGCGAGGTTCGCTAGCAGCGCGGGACCGTTAAGGGCGGGGGGTAAGGGCGCTCGAGTCATCGCGCCGACGAAAGAGCCGGTCGCAAGGCCGGCTCTTTTGTCATTCCGGTTTGATCCATTTAAACTTTCAAAAAAAGATACTGGGAGGATGACGATGCCATCCGATGACGATGACATCCGGCACATCGCGGATGCTTGCGATCACCGCACTGGCCTGGACCGCCGCGCACCACGACAAGACGCAGAGCGACGCGGAGAAGAAGGCGCCGCAGTTCTGCGATTGACGGTGGCGCGCAAATGATCTCGCGCAGGACATTGATGCTGGGCGGCGCCGGCGTGCTGGCGGCCGTGCGCCTCTCCCCGTCGGTGGCGCAGCAGGCGCCCAATCTCGGTCCGAACCGGCTGGTGCTGCTCGGCACCAAAGGCGGTCCATCGCTTCCGCTCGGGTTCGGCCAAGTGCCGACGTCGAGCCTCATCGTCTACGACAACGTGCCCTATGTGATCGACACCGGCTACGGCGTGAGCTTCAAGCTGGTCGCCGCCAAGTTTCCGATGTCGGCGTTGCGCTACGTCTTCATCACGCACCACCATTCCGACCACAATGCCGAGTTCGGCCTGCTGCTCAACAATGCCTGGGCGATGGGACTGCGCACGCCGGTCGAAGCGTACGGCCCGGCCGGAATGCGAGAGCTCGCGGACGGCTTCTGGCAGGCTTATCGGTTCGACATCGAGACCCGCATCGCCGACGAAGGCCGGCCCGATCTGCGCAAGCTCGTCAATGTGCACGAATACGGCGAGGGCGCCGTGATGGCGACCGACGGCGTCAAGGTGACGGCGCTGCGCAACGTGCATCCGCCGATCACCGAAAGCTTTGCGCTCAAGTTCGAGTTTCCCGGCAAGACCATCGTGTTTTCCGGTGACACCGCCTATTTCCCGCCGCTCGCGGCCTTCGCCAAGGGCGCCGATATCCTGGTGCACGAGACGATGTATGGGCCCGCACTCGAGGAACTGGTGCGGCGCATCGGCAATGCGGCGAGGCTGATGGAGCATCTCAAGGCGAGCCACACGCTCGCCGCCGATGTCGGCCGGATCGCCACCGAAGCGGGCGTCAAGAAGCTGGTGCTCAGCCATCTGGTCCCGGTGCCATTCGCGGGCATGAGTGAGCAGGTCTGGATCGACGCGGTCCGGCCGACCTGGCAGGGCGAGCTCGTCGTGGGCCGGGATCTGATGGAGATAGCCCTATAGTCCTTGACTGCGTCATTGCCGCGAAAGCGGGCAATGCAGTAACCCGAAGCGCTCGAGTGGAGTGCCATCCGCGTTCAGGTGTCGATCGAGCGGAGGGACTGCCGGATCAGCGCCTCACCGCGAAGAACGCCCCGAACCATGCCATCATCATGGCGGCGAGCAGGGCCGCGAAGCTCGCCAGTGCCTGTGCGCCGGCGCTGCCGGCCGGCGACAGCGGCGCCTTGGCGGCGACAGCGGCCAGCGCCAGCGTCAGGGCGGCGGCCGCGACCCAGAGGAACGAGCGCAAATCGTGCAAGTAGCGCCAGGAGGCGCGCGAGGCCACCGCCGCGATCAGGAAGCTTGCAACGAACGCGACGCCGGTGATCGCCCACCAGGCGATCGCCGCGCTGAGTTGGCGGCCGCCGCCGCCGTGGATCAGCGTCTTCCATACGCCCAGCAGCTCCAGGCCCCGGTGCGCGAGCATGATCTGCGCCACCATTGCGACAATGACGCCGCCCGCCACGGCGGCGATGAGCTGGGACAGGCGGAGAGCAACGGGTTGCGGCATAATCGTAGGGGCGAGTCAAAACGGTAGGTGTATTTACGAGGCTGGACCAGTCGCCGCAACACCGACGCGCAGTACGGTATAGCGGCCTGGGGATAACGCGTGAACCGCGCAACCAGGTCCCTGCCAGCTGGAACCTGCTGGCCGGAGAGCCCGGGGTCTGCATAATCGTGCTGGGAGCGAGGCATGATCACTTCCTGATTCGCCAGTGCTCGGGCGTCGGGTTGGTTGGTAAAGCCACGGCGCGCGCCCGGCCATTTGCTCCCGCTTCTGGGCTTGGGAGCTTGCCCTGAGGGGCGACCAAGAAGGGACGATCAAGAAGAGCTCATCGAGGGAGGAGACAATGGCCAGTAGCGGTACCGTCGACACCAACAGGTTGGTTATTCCCGGACTCTCCGGGCTCTACGAGGCGATTTCGCCCTACAGCTACGCGATCATCCGCTGCGCGGCGGGCCTGATCTTGGTCTATCACGGCTACATGAAGCTGTTCGGCGGCGCCGCCGCGCCGGTGGCGCAGAACGTGCTCACCCCGCTCGGCTTCCCGTTGCCGATCGTCTGGGCTTACTTCCTTGGCATCCTCGAATTCTTCGGCGGCATCATGCTGGCGGTCGGGCTGCTCACGCGCCCGATCGCGCTCATGTTCACCATCCAGATGGCGTTCGTGCTCTACTGGCACAGCGCCAACGGCTACTTCTTCTCAAGCCCGCGCGGTGGATGGGAATATCCGCTTCTCCTGCTGGTGCTCTACTTCGCGATCTTCTTCCGCGGCGGCGGCCGCTGCTCGCTCGACAAGGCGATCGGCAAGGAGCTCTGAGCGGCGCGAGCATAGGGCTCCCCATTCTCTCCGGCATCACCGACGAATGGCGGGCGAGTTCCGCTCGCCATTCGCGCCAAGGCGCCGCGGGGCGCCCAAAGGCGCCAAGGGCCGCGGGCGCCAAGGGCCGCGGGCGCCAAGGGCCGCGGGCGCCAAGGGCCGCAGGCGCTCCTCGGAACTGCCTCCGCATTCCGCCGTTTTCCCCCGAACATCCGCGGGCGCCGGCCCGCATACACGGCAAGGGAAAGCAAGGGAAAAGCGCGCCATGGGCCTGTTCTCCAAAGACATCAAGACGCTCGACGATCTGTTCGTGCACACGCTGCGCGACGTCTACTACGCGGAAAACCAGATCGTGAAATCACTGCCCGACATGATCGAGAAGGCGAGCGATCCGGGATTGAAGCGCGGCTTCAAGATCCATCTCGACGAAACGCAGAATCATGTCGCCCGCCTCGAGGAGGTCTTCCGCATGCACGGCACGGAGATCGAGGGCGTCGACTGTCCGGCGATCGACGGCATCCTGGAAGAGGCCGATGATGTGGCGGGCGAGGTCGACGACAAGGAAGTGATGGACGCCGCGCTCATCGCCGCCGCTCAGGCGGTCGAGCACTACGAAATCACGCGCTACGGCTCGCTGATCGCATGGGCGAAGGAACTCGGCCGCAGCGACTGCGCGAGCGTGCTGCAGCGGACCCTCGAGGAGGAGAAGGCGACCGACAAGAAGCTCACCGAGATGGCCGAGAGCGCCGTCAATCTGCGCGCGGCGAGCTGACCGACCCCTATTTCGGAACCGACTTCTGATCGCCGCCCGGACTGCCGGGCGGCGGAATGACCGGCGTGCGCCCGCCGCCGGGGGCGGGCTTGTGCATGTCAGGATCGACGTCGGCGGGCGGGCAGATCACGCCATTGGAGTCGGCGAGCTTATCGCTCAGGTTTGAATCCGACTGATCGCTGCCAGTGGTGGGCGATCCGGGGCCGGCACTGGGCGTGCAGTTGGCTTTGGGCGACGGGGCCGGAGGCGGGGGCGCGGTCTGGGCCTGCGCAAGGCCGCCGAGCATCAGCAGCGCAACCGGAAGCGCAGCATATCGGGGCATGATGATCCTCCCAGGGTCGGCTCTTGAGCCCGTAAACTCAACTCAAATCCACGACGTAAATATCGGGTCTCATTAAGGAAACGCCGGCGCGCCGGCGATGTTCCAGTGCCGCCCGGCAGGCCCTCGGGGCAGGCCTTCCTGGTCCAGGACCCGGGCGGGCGGCCCGGAATCAGGCTATGGAGTGCCCGCCCGGCCACCGCCGCGGCCGACGGAGACCCGGGCCTCTGCATGACCGATCTTGCCGCGCCGCTGCCGGCCCTCAAGCGGCACAAGCCGTTCGCGCTGTTCTGGGTCATGCGGGTCGCGACCACCGGCGCCTATTTCATGCAGACGGTCGCGATCGGCTGGCAGATCTACGATATGACTGGCAACCCGCTCGACCTCGGCCTGGTCGGACTGGTGCAGTTCTTCCCCCTCGTTCTCCTCGCCGTGGTGGTCGGCCAGATCATCGATCGCTACGACCGGCGCGCGGTCGCGCGCGCCTGCCAGGTCGTCAAAGCGGTTTGCGCGCTCGCGCTCGCGCTCGGCAGCGCGCGCGGCTGGCTGGGGCGCGACGCGATCTTCGTCATTCTCCTGGCGGTCGGCACCGCGCGCGCCTTCGAGACGCCGACCCTGCATGCGCTGATACCGGGCCTGGTGCCGCCGCTGCTGCTGCCGCGCGCGGTGGCGGCCTCGGCCAGCGCCAACCAGACCGCCGTGATCTGCGGGCCCGCGCTCGGCGGCCTCATCTATGCGTTCGGTCCGACCGCGGTCTATCTCACCTGCACGGCCATCTACATTGCGGCGAGCGTGCTGGTGAGCCTGCTGCCACGCGACGCGCGGGCGCGCGAGCGCAAGCCGGTCACGCTCGAAAACCTGTTCGCCGGTTTCTCCTATATCCGCCATCACCCGATCCTGCTCGGTGCCATCTCGCTCGATCTGTTCGTGGTGATGCTCGGCGGCGTGACCGCGCTGCTGCCGATCTATGCGCGCGACGTGCTGCACACCGGGCCGTGGGGCCTCGGCCTGCTGCGCTCGGCGCCGGCGGTGGGCGCGCTCGCGATGTCGGTCGTGCTGGCGCACGCCGCGATCGAACGGCGCGCCGGCCTGATGATGTTCGCCACCACCGCCGTGTTCGGCGGGGCGATCGTGGCGTTCGCGCTGTCGAGGTCGCTGCCACTGTCGATGGCGGCGCTGACGGTCTACGGCGCGGCCGACGCGGTCAGCGTCGTGATCCGCATGGCCATGGTGCAGACCCGCACGCCGCACGACATGCTCGGGCGCGTGATGGCGGTGAACTCGATGTGCACCGGGACCTCCGGCTCGCTCGGCGAGTTCCGCGCCGGCGTGGTCGCGGCCGCCTTCGGTGCGGTCACGTCGGTGCTGGTCGGCGGCCTCGGTGCGCTGCTGGTGGTGCTGGCGTGGATGCGGCTCTTTCCCGATCTCGCGCGTATCAAGAGCGTGGCGCCGGAGGAGATGCCGTAGATGCCGTAGGGTGGGCAAAGGCGCGAAGCGCCGTGCCCACGGGCGATGCAGCGGTGGGCACGCTTCGCTTTGCTCACCCTACGACGACTCGAAGCTAAGCAACCCCTCCGCAATACTTCGCGAGCCGGCACGCGAGATCGAGCAGGGCCTCGTCCCCGCCGAGCCAGGCGATGAATGAGAGCCCCGCCGGGCAGCCCGCGACCGTGCCGGCCGGCAAGGTGACCTGCGGCAGGCCGGCAAGGCCCGCCATGCAGGTGAGCCGCATCACCCGCACGCGGAACGATTCCAGCGCCGCGCCCGTCTGATCGACCGGCGGCGCGATGCAGGGCGCGGTCGGCAGCGCCATCACGGTGCCGGGCGGCACGATCGCGCGGATGCGTGCGCGCGCCTGCGCGACGACCTCGCGTGAGGCCTCGGCCTGGGCGTCGGTGACGGTCGCCGCGAACGCCATGCGCTCCTTGACCCCCGGCCCGATCGCGGGCTGCGCGCGTGTGATGAAGGGGCCGAAAGACTGCCAGGTCTCGTAGGCCTGCACGATCCGGAACGCTTCGCGCCAGCCGTCGAAGCCATCCGCCGCCGCGGTGCGGGACTCCGGCTGCGGCAGCGCCTGCGCGGCGCGTGCGAGGAAATCGCGCCCGAGCGCTGCGACCGTCGCGTCGGCCTGCGCGAAGGCGTCGTCGGCGACGATCATGCTCGTGATCGGCGCGATCGCGCCTGTGCCGTC
>Ga0209465_10000413_pt1 | contig 20301 bp, 16 predicted proteins | sample PanSoiPlot1MoBio_FD_188321 | JGI IMG/M metagenome (GOLD analysis project Ga0209465, IMG submission 188321) | Tropical forest soil microbial communities from Panama analyzed to predict greenhouse gas emissions - Panama Soil Plot 1 MoBio (SPAdes)... | ecosystem: Environmental > Terrestrial > Soil...
ATTAAACACTTTCGCGCCATTGCGACGCGCTACGACAAACTAGCCCGAAATTTTCTCGCAGCGGTCCAACTGGTCTCGGCTATCATCCTTCTCAACTGAGGACAGGCCCTAGTTCGTACTCCTCGCAAAGTAGAGGAACTTAGCGAACATCCGTTCTCGCCAATCTCGCCACCAACGTGCTCGATAGAGCTTTTTGCAAGGCATAGAACAGAACTTAGTGGTCCCCCACCATACTGGGGTTTTAAGCCCGAGAGGGTGGCCACATTCTTGGCAGATGTGGATGTGCCGGCCGACAGGATATTTGCTCATGCAAGTCTCCTTGGTCGCACGTCCATGCTTTAACCGCCAGTGACTTTCGGCCAGGTACTGAAGGGCAATGGTCTTGCCGTTGTAGTAGCACGCGTGGGGAGTCAAAGTGTCCGGGGTCGGCACGTTCACGAAATACATAGCCCGTGAAAGCAGACCACGGCCAACAAGATTGTGGCTGTCATGGTACGCCTCCTCGCGTGTGGAGGCAGTGCGACCTTATGTGCTGCCTCTTTGCTCCAGCAGCATTGAGTAGTTCCGCTATGCATCGCACAATTTCAAACGCGAGGAGTGAGCGTCTACGACTAATTGTATCAGTCCGGCGAATCATGCAGGCTGACGCTGTGGGGACAATGGGGCCGGTCAATGGATGGCTTTGCTCTTCTCGATGGCCTCTCGCGAGCTTGAAGCTTTTGCGGCCGGCTGACGCGGCTGCCGCACTGTTCAAGGGTATTGGTCTTCAAGAAGGCGAGAGAATCCCCGAGCTGCGCGACTGCGCTATCAGGAATGTGGCTACTCCGCCCTGATGCCGGCGGCCCGGATGATCGGCCACCACTTCGCGATCTCTGCCTTATGGAAGGCTGCGAGCGCTTCTGGCGTCTGCTCGTCGCGCGGCACGATCTGCTGCCCCAGGTCGGCGAGCCGTTGGCGTACTTCCGGTTCGGCCAGTGCATCCACGGCTGCGGCGTTGAGCCTTGCGATGACGTCTCTGGGCGTACCCTTGGGAGCAAACAGCGCATTCCAGACGGAGCAGTAGAACCCCGGCAATCCGGCCTCATCCACGCTCGGAATATCCGGAGCGGTCGGCAAGCGGCTCTTGCCTGTCACCGCAAACGCCTTGATGTTGCCGCTGCGAACCTGCGGCAGCGATGTGGTCTGGTCGGCGAATATCAGGTCGATCTGTCCGGCCAGGAGGTCCTGCATGGCCGGCGCGCCGCCGCGGTAGGGCACGAACCGGAAGCGCGTGCCGGTGGCGTTTTGGAAGAAGATGCCATCGACGTGCTGCGGGCTGCCGCCGCCGGCGGTCCCAGCCGCGGCGACGTCCGGGTTGGCCCTAAGCCAGGCGATGAGGCCCTTGAGGTTATCGGCCGGCAAGGTCTTCCTGCCGACGATGACCTGCATGTTGTTCGACATCTGCAGGATGGGTTCGAAGTCGTTCAATACGTCGTAGGCAAGGGCCTGGGTAGCGCCATTGACCACATGCGTGCCCCAGAACCCGGCCACCACCGTATAGCCATCGGGCGCCGCACGGGCAACCCGGCCGGCGCCGATGCTGCCGGCGGCGCCGGTCACGTTCTCGATGATGACCGGCTGCCCGAGCGGCGACCGCATCCGCTCGGCCATGACCCGCGCCAGCGTATCGATCGGCCCGCCGGCCGCAAACGGCACCACGATCGTGATTGGCCGCGACGGAAAGGTTTGCGCCGGTGCGGGATGCGAAGTCACGAGAGCGAGCGTTGCCGCCATTAAGGCGGCAAACGATTGCAGGAGCGCGCGGCCATTCATGGAAGTTTCTCTCCCGGTGCTGCCGGCTTCGCGGTCGCGCCCGGCTCCGGCCCACGCAGCGGACGCTCTTCCATCAGGATCAACGTCACCAGCGATCCGATCAGAAATGCTTCGGCTGCCACGAACACCCAGCGGAACACGGCCGCATAATCGAATCCTTGCCCAGCCACATTCGCCGCCAATGCCGTAGCATTTCCGCCTCGCCCGACCGTGACGCCGATCCCGCCGAGCAGGATGGCTCCCATTACGGCGACCGCGAAGGCGCTGGCGAGGGCACGGAAGAAATTCATGGCGCCCATGGCGACGCCGACCTGATGGTTCGGCACGGCGTTCTGGATCGAAACGGTACACACCGGAAACACCGTGCCGACCGCGATGCCGACAAGGCTCATGATGACGATCACGCCCCAGAGTGCCATCGTTGGCTTCCAGATCAGGAGCGCGAGCCCCGCGATCCCGACCGCCAGGCCGACCAGCGGGACCCATTTGTATCTGCGCATATGCAGCATGGCGCGACCGGAGAGGACCGATCCGGGCGTTGTCAGGGCGAGGGGAACGAGCGCCAACCCGGAATCGCTGGCGGAAAGGTGGTGAACGAACTCGTAATACAGCGGCACGAAGATTACCAATCCGATCGACGCGCCCATGGCAAACGAATTGGATGCGGTGCCCATGTACATGATCGGCTCGGCCATGACCGACAGCGGCAGGAATGGCTCGGGCGCACGGGTGAGGCGCCAGGTGAATGCCAGCGACAACAGGCCGGAGGCCGCAACAAGGGCGACGATGGGCGGCGACAGCCAGGGATACCGCGTGCCTCCCCAGGTCAGGGCGAGGAGCAGCGAGACGGCGGCCGCCATCATGAGGACGGCCCCCTGGACATCGAGCTTGTGCCGACGCTCGTGGCGCGGCAGCCGCTTGAGGCGTGTGTACGTCATCATGGCGGCGGCAATCGCGAGCGGCAGATTGATCCAGAAGATCAGCGACCAGTGAAAGTGCTCGGAGAGCACACCGCCCAGAATCGGGCCTCCAACTCCTGAGGTGACCCAGACGATCGCCATATAGGCCTGGTAGCGCCCGCGCTCGCGCGGCGCGATGGCGTCGGCCATGATCGCCTGCGCCACCGGCAGGATGCCGCCGCCGCCAATTCCCTGCAGGCCGCGGCCCAAAATGAGCGACAGCATGCCGGGCGCCGTCGCGCATACCACCGAGCCGGCCGCGAAAATGCCAATGCTCGTGAGCATAACGGCGCGCCGCCCGTGAATGTCGCTCAGCTTGCCATAAAGCGGTGCGACCGCCGTGGAGGTCAGCAGGTAGGAAGTCACGATCCAGGACAAGTTTTCGATATCGTTGAAATAGCGCCCCATGGTCGGCAGCGCGGTGGCAACGATCGTCTGATTGAGGGCTGCCAGGAAGACCGTCAGCATGAGGCCGACGAATATGGTTCGCGCTTCTGCGGAGGTCAGGGTGCGCGGTCTAGGCGCCGACGGCGCGCCGCCGGACGTTGGGCCGTATGTCTTGTCGCGCACCGGAGAGGTAGGCTTTGCTTTGGGCTGCGTCGACTCCACACGCAAGGCTAGCCGATTGCCATCCGGCAAGCTAGCTCGCACGTGCTGTTCAGACCGTCCTTAACGACATGCCCGGCGCATGCGGCACGGCGACCGCCGGTTCACCCTACGCCGATCTTGCGAAACGCCCGGCTGATCCAGGAGCCGTTATTCTCCTGTGGCTCGAGGCCTTGGCCTTTCACCATCTGGTAAGCGTCCTTGTACCACGGGCTGTCGGGGAAGTTATGCCCGAGCACAGCGGCGGCCGTCTGGGCCTCCGGAACGATGCCGAGCGTCAGATAACATTCGGTCAGCCGCATCAGGGCTTCTTCGACATGGCGGGTGGTCTGGTAGCGTGTCACCACGATCTTGAACCGGTTGATGGCGCCGATAAAATTCTTCTTGTTTTCGTAATAGCGGCCGATCGTCATTTCCTTGGCGGCAAGCTGGTCGCGCGCGCCTTCGATCTTGCGCCGCGCGCTGGCCGCATATTCGGATTCGGGGAACTTACGTACCACCTCTTCGAGCGCCGCAATCGCCCGCTCGGTGCGTCCCTGGTCCCGGCTGACATCGGGAATCTGGTCGAAGTAGGAAGCGCCAACCAGATACATCGCGTAGGCAGCGTCCGGCGTGCCCGGATGCAGCGAAATATAGCGCTTTGCCGCGTTGATCGATTCCTCGTAGTTGCGGGCTTCATAATACGAATAGGCCGACATCAGCAGCGACTTGCGTGCCCATTCCGAGTAGGGGTGCTGGCGGTCGACTTCTTCGAACTTCTTGGCCGCGCCTTTGGTGTCATGCTTCTCGTTGAGAAGATAAACCCCCTCGTTGTAGAGCTTGTCGGCCGGCTCATCCGGCAGCACCTCGTCTTTCTCGCCAAAAAGGCTGGTCCATGTGCTGCAGCCTGCCACGAAAGCCAACATCGGCAGCATCAGCACCAGTCGCGCCAGCATCGGCATAGCACCATGACGCCGGCCGCGAACGGCTACTGTAGCGCGACGGTTCCGCATAATGATCGACAACCCCCGTGCAGGCGCCAACCCCCGGCGCGCACTCCATTCTCGAGCGCAAAAATCCAATAGCCGAAAAAGCTTCGCCGGTGCAACTGTTACGGGGACATTCGGCCCGCAATGTGGCAGGCTGGGGCTCGCGGCGCCGCTTGATCGCCGCCCTTAGGAAACGTCCGGTCCGAATACCGGAACCGCAAGGCTCGCCCCGATATCGGCTTGACCGCGCGGGCGGGCGGCTGCCCGATGGGCGGCCGGATGCGCCACTTGAGCCCGGCCGACATCCACGGTGGTCCAAGCTGTCGGATCTGCCATCAAGGCGCAAAGCACCGCATGGTTGAGCTTGTGGCCGCCCCGTATGGACCGGTAGGCGCCGATGAGAGGCAAACCCGCCAAAGCCAGATCGCCAATTGCATCAAGCGCCTTGTGACGTGCGAATTCGTCAACAAAACGCAGACCTTCGGCGTTCAGGACCCGGTCCTGTGATACCACAACCGTGTTGTCGAAGGTGGCACCAAGTGCATAGCCGGCGCTCCACAGCTTGGAGACGTCCTGAATGAAACCGAAGGTGCGGGCACGCGCGACTTCCCTTCGGAAGGACTCCGGCGTGACGTCGAGCGCGATCGCCTGGCGGCCGATCAGCGGATTGTCGAACGCAATCTCAACTTCGAGGCGAAAGCCCTGTGGATAAGGTCTCAGTTCACCGAAGGAGCTGTCCCTGGCAACCCGCACGGGCTTGATGACCCGAATGTAACGGCGCGGTGCCGGTAGCGTCACAATGCCGACCTGCTCGATCGCAGCCACAAAAGGAGCAGCGCTCCCATCCATAATCGGCACTTCGGGGCCATCGATCTCGATCATGGCATTGTCGACGCCGAGCCCTGCTAGTGCGGCTAAGACGTGCTCTGCGGTCGAACACAGCGGACCTTCGGTGTCACCCAGCACAGTGGCAAACTCGGTGGCCGTAACGGCGCGCACGTCGGCGCGAACTTCGCGGTCCGGATAACCATCCATTCCGGTGCGCAGAAACGTAATGCCGCTATCGATTTCGGCCGGGTGGATCGTCAACGTGACCGGCAAACCCGAATGAACCCCAATGCCGGTGACGGTCGCATTGTCGTGCAACGTCGTTTGCCTGACGGCTTTCATGTTCACCGTTCCAACCCCAATCCCGGTGTTGCCACAAACCTGCACAGCAGTCGGACGCCACCACATATGTGGCGAACCCGTTTGCCGCGTCTGATCGCTGCTCGGTTTTGGACAAAAGAGCGAATGAGCCAGCCCGGCTCTCCGCCCCGCCCCCACCAGATTTTCCACATCCCCTTTAGCGAGCGTATCTTAGCCGGCCTCGCGAATGCTACCAACTCACGCTTTTTTACCGATTGTTACTCGGATTCCGGCGGCATTACGCCGCATCGCGACCACACCTAGCGCGACGACGGCGCGGTCGAATCGAACGAAAATAACTATTGGCCCCAATAAGTTGCGGAAGGAGCCTTACCGATTCTGGTTGACCTGCCGGCGCAAAAACGCGGGGATATCGAGTTGATCTTCTTCAGGCTGCGGAGCCACTTGAGCAGTGCGGGTGTGGATATCCAGCCCGTGCGGCGCACCCCGCTTGGCGAATTCCGAGGCCGAATCAGTGCCACGTGATTCGGGGGGCCGGCCTGGTCCACGATGAGACGTCCGTTCAGACCCTGCCGCCCGCACTGATTCGGCAGGCCGGCTGTCGGATTTGTGGTCAAGTTCATCCTCGCGGCGCCCCAATCCAACGGCGGCGAGCCGCTGCAGCAAAGTCATGCGGCGCTTTTCCGGGTGTTCGACGTCCGTCGGTTCCCCGCGCCTCGCCCGGAATTCGTTCTGGCCGGGCACCGGCAATTCCTCAAACGTCGGCATGCGCGGGGCGCTGCGGCCCATGGGCCGCTCCGGTTGCGGCGGAATGAACGCTTTGGGCAACGCGGGCTCGACGACAGGCGGCGCCTCATTGTCTGAGGGCGCAGCGAACAAGCTGGGTTTTGGAGGCATCGGCCTGATCGAAACCTCTTCGCTATGAGGCGCCAAGGCAGCCGCCACCGCCGCGGTGGCGGCTTGATCAATCGAAGGGCGCAGCGCCCCGGCCGATTGGACCGCGGGGATCGGTTGCGACACCGCCGGACGGGAGGCCAGCTGCTCTGCGCGCTCGATACGCTCGGCAATGCGGGCATTGTCCGCCTTCAGGCGCTGGGCGAGCTCGGCAATTCGCGACTCGTGGTTCTCTGCCGGTTTGGCTTCCATGCTGGAAGCGGGCTGCGAAGGCGAACGTGGCGCGGGTGCCATCGCGGTACGCGCCTGCCCCGAGACGCCTTGGGTTGCAGGCGGGCGGGCGCTGGTTGTGTTGACGTCGACGCCGGTCGCTACCACGGATACCCGGATGATGCCGTCGAGGCTCTCGTCGAAGGTGGCGCCGACGATGATATTGGCATCCGGATCGACCTCTTCACGGATGCGCGTCGCGGCTTCGTCAACCTCGTAGAGGGTGAGGTCCTTGCCGCCGGTGATGGAGATCAACAGGCCGCGGGCGCCGCGCATCGAAACGTCGTCGATGAGCGGATTGCAAATCGCAGCTTCGGCGGATCGCAGTGCACGCTTTTCACCCGATGCTTCGCCGGTGCCCATCATGGCTTTGCCCATTTCGCGCATTACGGCGCGAACATCGGCAAAGTCGAGATTGATCAAGCCTTCCTTGACCATCAGATCTGTGATGCAGGCGACGCCCGAATAGAGGACTTGGTCGGCCATCGCGAAGGCATCCGCGAAGGTGGTCTTTTCGTTGGCCACCCGGAACAGGTTCTGGTTCGGAATGATGATCAGCGTGTCGACGCTTTTCTGCAGCTCCAGGATGCCGGCCTCGGCAAGCCGCATGCGGCGTTGGCCCTCAAAATGGAAGGGCTTGGTGACAACCCCGACCGTGAGAATGCCGAGGTCGCGGGCCGCCTTCGCAACCACCGGCGAAGCACCCGTCCCGGTGCCGCCTCCCATGCCCGCGGTGACGAACACCATATGGGCGCCCGCCAGGTGATCGCGGATCTCGTCAATCACCTCCTGGGCAGCCGAGCAGCCCACATCGGGCTGCGAGCCGGCGCCAAGGCCCTCGGTGACCTGAACGCCCATCTGAATGATGCGTTCGGCGCGCGAGGTGGTCAGCGCCTGGGCATCGGTGTTGGCGACCACGAAATCGACTCCCTGAAGGCCGGCCGCGATCATGTTGTTGACGGCGTTGCCGCCCGCCCCACCCACTCCGAAGACGGTGATCCGCGGCTTCAGCTCGCGGATATCGGGAATTTTCAGGTTGATGCTCATGGTTGCCTCTTGTGTGCGCGGGCGAATGCACCGCAGAGCGTCACCGGCCGAGTCGCGGCCAGGCTTTGAAAGTCACCACTCTCGATGGTCAAAAGCTTTCGCGAAGCCATCGTCCGACCCGAGCGATGTAGCCGCTCGCCCCCGTTCTGAATTGCCGCGTATGCCTCGGCCCAAAGTGCTCCAGATGAGCGAGCTGCGGATAGACCAAGAGGCCCGCCGCCACCGCAAAAGCCGATCCCCTGGCGACCTCGGGCAAGCCCGAAATGCCCAGCGGCCGACCGAAACGAACCGGCCGCCCAAGGATGCGGGCCGCAAGATCAGATAACCCTGTGAGCTGACTGGCCCCGCCGGTGAGAACTACGCGGCCGCGCGGTTCTGCCGCAAACGGAGAGGCTGCAAGGCGGTCACGCACCATCTCGAGGACTTCCTCCGCACGCGGCTTGATAATGCGAGTCAAATCGGCCCGCGACACGAAACGTGGCGCTTCGCGGTCCTCGCCGCTGACATTCGGTGCGGTGATCATGTCGTGTTCATCCGCTCCTCCGGCCAGCACACTGCCATAGAGCGTTTTGATTCGCTCGGAGTCATGCACACTCGTGCCCAGGCCGCGTGCAATATCGAGCGTCACATGGCGTCCACCCACCGCAAAACCATCGGCATGGATGAAACGCCCGTCCGCCAATACCGCCATTGTGGTGGTACCGGCGCCCATGTCGATCACAGCGGCGCCTAGATCGGCTTCATCGTCCGCCAGCGTCGCGAGGCTTGCCGCATAGGGGCCTGCCGCCATGGCTTCGATCATGAGGTGGCAGCTTTCTACCGCAAGTAGCAGGTTGCGCGCTGGTGCAGCGTCGGCGGTGACCACATGCATGTCGACCCCGAAAGTGGAGGCCAGCATGCCGCGCGGATCCCGCACACCGTGGGCATCGTCCAGCGAGAATCCGATCGGGACCGAATGCAGGACCACCCGGCCCTCGTGGGCAGATTGACGGCTTCCGGCCGCCAGCACGCGTGCGATATCCCGGTCGCCGACCGCAGTGCCGGAAATCCTGATCGCAGCGCTTAGACGCTCGCTGGCGGGCCGTCCGGCCGACATCGAAATCACCACGGACTCAACCTGGCATCTGGCGCTGCGCTCGGCGAGATCGACCGCGTGGCGCACCGCCCCCTCGGCTTCGACGAGGTCGACGACGCTGCCGCCCTTCATGCCGGCTGACTCGGTATGGCTGAAACCGATCACTTCGATCGCGTGGCTGCGCCTGCGTAACACCTCCCCGGGAGGCTGAGGTCTGAGCCTTGCGATCAGGCAGGCAATCTTGCTGGTACCGAGGTCAAGCGCGACCACAAGCGCCGTGCGTTTCGGCGCCAGCGGCTTCATTTTCGGGGTCAAACCATAATTGAGCGGGCTCATGCGCTGCCGCCCTTTGGTTTCTGGGATTTTTTCTTCGCCGCTTCCTCGCGCGCCTGGAAGGCGGCGTCGGACAGTCTGACGGTGATCCGATCCGCGAGCCGCAGATCGATCGTAGTAATGTCGCGGCTCGACAGCTTGGTTTCGCGCTCCAGAGCCACAAGCTGGTCCAACGCACGCTCGAGATCGAATTCCGGAAGGCGGACATCGACGCCGTTCTTCAGCCGCAGGTTCCACCGCCGTTCGGCGACCAAAATCGAAGCGCGGACATTGGCGCGCAGCTCCGGGCGGCGGTCGAGCATGGCGAGAAATTCCCTCGCACGGATCTCTGCTCCGACGCCGACCATGAGCGGCAGGTCCGCGTAGCGCCTCAACACGTAAGGTTCGAGCACGGTGCCGTCGCCCGCAATAACGCCGACGCGGCCGGCCTTCTGCCACAGCGCGAAGGCCTTACGCTCCGAGATGGAAATCACCAGCCGGTCAGGCAGCAGCTTCTGGACTGTCGCTTCGGCGACCCACGGATTGGTCAGGAGCCGCGCACGCGCATCAGCGACATCGAAGAACAACAGCGAGGCGCGGCCAGTGACGCCGGCAGCAGCGAGAATTTCCTCGCGGCTCAGATGCCTTTCGCCGGCGATCGCCACCGCTACGATCTTGAAGCCGGCCGCATTGGCCCCCATGTCGCGCACGTCTTTGAAGAAATCGACGATCTTGTTCGCTTGGTCGCTGCTTACCGCGCCGTAGCCGGCGCTGGCAGCAATTATGAGAATTGCAGCGGTGAGGCCGGCATGTCGCGGCAGGCGCGACAGGCGATTGGCCACGCGGTCGAGAGATCGGGCGAAGCGGCGCCAGCGTCCGGACGGCTCCAGCAGGCGTGCGAAATTGCTCCCGCGCCGTTGGGCACAGCGGCGCTGCGTAGCGCTCATTGCAACGCCGGCCTTGTCCGGCCACGACAGCACTATCTCCTTCAGCGATCCAGCGAAGCGTCCTCCACCATCCATCTAACCAGCTCTTCAAACGTGATGCCGGCATCGGCAGCAAGTTCCGGCACAAGCGATGTCTCGGTCATGCCGGGCTGGGTATTGACCTCAAGGCAAACCAAACCCTGCGTCCCTTCCATGCGGTCGTCGTAACGAAAATCCGCACGGCTTACCCCTCGACAGCCGAGCGCATGATGCGCCAGCAGAGCCAGTCTTCGGACCTCTTGGTAAACATTTGGTTTAAGTGGTGCCGGAAGAAGGTGTTTTGAGCCTCCGGGAGCGTATTTTGCTTCATAGTCGTAGAATTTCACGGCCGGCACGATCTCGATGACACCCAGCACCCTGTCGCCCAATACTGCGCAGGTGAGTTCCTTACCGGCGATATAGCGCTCGCACAGCAAACGCTCGCCGTAGGCCCAATCATGGCGGGTCAGCTCCTGGGGCGGGTGAGCATGGGCCTCGGTGACGATAAACACCCCAACGCTGGAGCCTTCGGCGATCGGTTTGATCACATAGGGCGGCGGCAGCACGTGGGACTTCGCGGCCGATTGGCGCGACACCACGATCCCGTCCGGCACCGCGACCCCGGCATTCGCCATCACGACCTTCGCGACATCCTTTTGCATCGCCAGCGCCGACGAAAACATCCCGGAGTGGCTGTAGGGAATCTGGAGGATCTCAAGTAGGCCCTGGATCGTCCCGTCCTCGCCCGGACGGCCATGCAGCAAATTGAGTGCCACGCCCGGCTTGAGATTCGTAAGCACCGTTGCGATATCGCGCCCTACATCGATGCGCGCGACCCGGTAGCCGGTACGCTCCAGCGCATCCGCGCAGGCCTTGCCGGAGCGCAGCGACACTTCGCGCTCGGCCGACCAGCCGCCCATCAAAACCGCAACGTGCTTTGCTTTGGTCATCGTCTCTCTTTCGGCGCGGCCGCGTGCAGCCGGGTGGGAATGTGCGAACCGTCATAGAGCCACGGGAGACGGCGGAATAGGGGCGAGAGGCTTTAACAGGGGAGCGAAACGGCGGATCGGGGCGCGACACAGCGGAACGCGGGGAATTCCCTCCCCCGCTTGCGGGGGAGGGTTAGGGAGGGTGGCCATTCCGCGGCACTGACTCGCTGCGATGCCCCTCCCTTGCCCTCCCCCGCAAGCGGGTGCAAGCGGGGAAGGCACGCATCACACCCGGCGCGCCACCCCGATCCGCTTGATCTCCCATTCGAGATCGATGCCGGACGTCTCCCGCACACGCGCTCGCACCATCTCGCCGAGCGTCTCGATATCGGCCGCGCTGGCGCCGCCCTGGTTGATGAGGAAGTTGCAATGCAGTTCCGACACCTGGGCAGCGCCTACGGTCAATCCGCGGCAGCCGGCTGCCTCGATGAGCTGCCAGGCCTTGCGGCCGGGCGGATTCTTGAAGGTCGATCCGCCGGTGCGGCTCTTGATCGGCTGGGTCGCCTCGCGGCTCTCCGTGATCTTATCCATCTCGGCGGCGATCACGGCCGGATCGCCCGGCGCACCCTGAAACAGCGCGCCGGTGAAGATCACGTCTTCAGGCACGCCGCACTGGCGATACGCGTAGTGCATGTCCGCATTGGTGAAGCTGCGGATGCGGCCGCCGCGGTCGACGCCGCGCGCCGTCGCCAGCACGTCCTTGGTCTCGCCCCCATAGGCGCCGCCATTCATCCGCAGCGCCCCGCCGACCGCGCCCGGAATGCCGCGCAGAAACGACAGTCCAGCGATCGCCGCTTCCTGGGCCGCGCGCGCCACCTTGACGTCCGGCACCGCCGCGCCGGCGCAGATGCGCGCGCCTTCCTCCACCGCGATGTCGCTGAACCCGCGCCCGAGCCGAACTACCACGCCCGGCACGCCGCCGTCACGCACGATGAGATTGGAACCGAGGCTGATGACGATGACAGGAATTTCCGGCGGCAGCTGCGCCAGGACATACGACAGGTCCTGCTCATCCTCCGGTATGAACAACACCTGCGCCGGGCCGCCGACCCGGAACCACGTCAGCTCGGCCAACTGCTGGTTGGCGATGAGCCGCCCACGCAGGTCGGGCAGGCGCGAACGCAGATCGGGGAGGATGTCGGGGAATACCACTGTTTGGTTCATCTCGAAGGACGTGAACTTTTCGCGCGCCCCACGGCTACATCCACCTTCCGCATGGTCACGCCGCCGCACCCAGCGCCGCCAACTCGCCCGGCAGCGCGTAGGCCCACTGGGTGATGCTGCCGGCGCCGAGGCAGGCGACGTAGTCGCCGGGGCGGGCGATGTTCTTCACCAGGCCGGCGAGTTGTTGCGGGCTGTCGAGCCCAAGCACATGGCGATGCCCGCGCGCCCTAATGCCGGCGATCAGGCTGTCGCGGTCGGCACCCGCAATGGGGGCCTCGCCGGCCGGATAGACATGGGCAATGATGACGCTGTCGGCGTCGTTAAAGCAGGTGCAGAACGGCTCGAACAGCGCATGCAGGCGGGTGTAGCGGTGCGGCTGCATCACGGCGATCACCTGGCCCTTGGTGGATTCGCGGGCAGCGCGCAGCACCGCTGCGATTTCGACCGGGTGGTGGCCGTAATCGTCGATCACCGTGATGCCGTTCCAGGTGCCGGTGCGGGTGAAACGCCGCCGCACCCCGCCGAAGCCCGAAATCGCCTTGCGGATCAACGCATCGGAGATGCCGAGATCATGCGCGACTGCGATGGCGGCGGTGGCGTTGAGGGCATTGTGGCGACCGGGCATCGGCAGGACCAGATTCTCGATCGTATGCACATCGTCGCCGGCGCGGTCGCGGAACACCACCGAAAAACGCGAACTGCCATTCGCATGATCGAGCCCGGTCAGGCGCACGTCGGCTTGCGGGTTTTCCCCATATGTGACGATGCGGCGATCCTCGATGCGGCCGACCATGGTCTGCACCACCGGATGATCGGTGCACATCACGGCGAAGCCGTAGAATGGAACGTTTTCGACGAACCCTTGAAACGCCGCCTGCACGGCATCGAAGGTTTTGAAGTGGTCGAGGTGCTCGGGATCGACATTGGTGACGATCGCAATGTCGGCCGGCAGCTTGAGGAACGTGCCGTCGGATTCGTCGGCCTCGACCACCATCCAGTCGCCGGCGCCGAGACGCGCATTGGTTCCATATGCGTTGATGATGCCCCCATTGATGACGGTCGGATCGAGCTGGCCGGCATCGAGCAGCGCCGCTACCAGCGACGTCGTGGTGGTCTTGCCGTGCGTGCCCGCGATGGCGATGCAGCTTTTGAGCCGCATCAGCTCCGCGAGCATCTCGGCGCGCCGCACCACCGGCAGGCGCTTCGTGCGCGCCGCCACCAGTTCCGGGTTGTCGCGCTTGATCGCAGACGACACCACCACCACGTCGGCGTCGTCCACGTTGCCGGCCGCATGACCGATCGCGACCGCGATGCCCTGTTCGCGCAGCCGCTTGACGTTCTGGCTCTCGGCGACGTCCGAACCCTTCACGGTGTAGCCGAGATTGGCCAGCACCTCGGCAATGCCACTCATGCCGATGCCGCCGATGCCGACGAAATGAATCGGACCGATATCGCGCGGCAGTTTCATGGTGCCCCTCGTCAAGCGGTTTAAGTCCCCGTGACCGGCATAGCGCTTACGGCGCCCGGAGGGGAAGCGAGATTTGCGTACTTGACAAGCAATGCACTGAGCGCATAGAACATTCACAGAACAACGGTATGAATTCGTCGTAACTTCTTTGGAGGTATGCGAAAATGACTTTGGGGGCTGACTTGTTCGGTGCCCTGGGATTTCCAGAGCATCGAAAGATCGCGGTTTGGCTTAAAGGCCAGATTATACCCGAATGGGATCCAACTGTATGGCGGTACGACCATTTCGGACGAGTAATCCGCTTCTCTGATTATGGCGACCGCCTGTCGGAGTACGGATGGGAAATTGACCACATTATCGCGGTCGCCCTCGGCGGTTCCGACGACATCTCGAACCTGAGACCGCTTCATTGCGCTAGCAATGCTAGTCTCGGCGGGATTTTGGGCGGCCTGCTCAAAGGGTAAATCGGCCGCCACGATCATTTCCTTGATCTTGGTCGGATCGCCCGCTTCCGGGATGGGGCTAACATACAGCCCCATCCTCTTTAAAGCGACGCTCTCACCGAATCGCGATCGGCGCAACGGTCGAGCCGGTCGCTCCCTCCAGCTTGAGCGGCGTGATCACGAAAGCGAACTCGTAGACCTGCTTCGCCGCCAGTTCATCGAGCTTGAGATGTTCCAAAAGATGGACGCCGTAGACAACGAGCGCCATCTGGTGGATCGGGCCCGACAACATCGGATCGGCCGGAGGCGCGACTTCCACCGGGGTATTATCGGAGCCCAGCAGCATCGGGTCCTTGGCGATCAGCCATTGGCCCGCCTTGACGCCGATACCGGGGTTGGACTTGGTGTAGCGCGCATTGTCCTTGTCCCACAGCTTGCCCCAGCCGGTGTGGATGATCACGGCGTCCCCGGGCTGAAGCGCGAGGTTCTCCTTCTTCAATGCGCCTTCGAGATCTTCGACCGTGATCTCGTAGCTGTCGCCCAGCATCTCGACGCCCTTGTAGCCGGCAACGTCGATCAGCACACCGCGGGTGATCAGCGGCCCGACCTTTTCGATGCCGAGCTTCTTGAAGCCGGTGCGGGTCGCGATGTCTTCCAGCTTGAAGCAGTTGTAGAGCGAGTCTTCGTGGGTCTGGTGGGCAAAGCCGTCGAACTGGGTGCCGACCTGGCCGATCTCCGAGACGACAAGCTCCTCATTGCTGCCGCGGCGGTTTGAGCCCAGGAATTCGCCGGTCCGTTTGGTGAACACCTCGAATGTCCGCGTGCGCGAGATCGGCATGCCCATGTGGAGCACGTGACTCAGTTCGATCACCTCGCCGGTCTTGATGAGCTTGGCGGCACTGAGCACGCTTTTCGCCCCCATGTGGTTGCCGGCGCCACGCTCGTCGCCGGCGCCCCACTTCGAAGGACAGCGTGCGCTGTCGGGCGGCGGTGTCCAGCTTGGAGTCTGGGCAACGGCGGACGCCGCGGCGAACAATGCTGCCAAGACAACTATTGATCCGGTGATGTGTCCTGTGCGCTTCATGGCTTCCTCCCGTGGTCGCACTCCGGCTGGTGCCGGAACGGCGCAAAGGATGCGCGACCGGAATGGTGCGTTCAAGCGTCGATTAAGGGCGGCAGGGGTGGAAGGCCGATAGTGAAACGCTCTCCAAACAGACTGCAGGCAATTTCCGCGCTGATGAGACCTCAGCCCCTCATCCCTCCTTCGCCATCTCCCGCAGCCTGAATTTCTGGATCTTACCGGTCGATGTCTTCGGCAGTTCGCTGAACACAATGTGGCGCGGGCATTTGTAGGCGGCGAGATGCTTGCGGCACCACGCGATCAGTTCCTCTGCAGTCGTGGTCATGCCGGGCTTCAGTTCCACGAACGCGCAGGGCGTCTCGCCCCATTTTTCATCGGGCTTTGCGACCACGCCGGCCGCCTGCACCGCAGGGTGCCGATACAACGCGTCCTCGACTTCGATCGAAGAGATGTTCTCGCCCCCCGAAATGATGATGTCCTTGGAGCGGTCCTTGAGCTGGATATAGCCGTCCGGCTGCATGACACCGAGATCGCCCGAATGGAACCAGCCGCCCGCAAAGGCCTTTTCGGTCGAGGCCTTGTTCTTGAGATAGCCGCGCATCACCACGTTGCCGCGAAACATCACTTCGCCCAGCGTCTCGCCGTCAGGGGGAACCGGGCGCATGGTTTCGGGATCAAGGACGTCGAGACCCTCCAGCACCGGATAGCGCACGCCCTGGCGCGCTTTCCGGGTTGCCTGCTCGGGCGGCGGCAGCGCATCCCAATCGGCGTGCCATTCGTTGACGCTTGCGGGCCCGTAGGTTTCGGTCAGGCCGTAGACATGGCTGACGTTGAACCCCGCGGCCTTCATGGCCGCCAGCACGGCTTCCGGCGGCGGCGCCGCCGCAGTGACGAATTCGACCGTGTGGGGCAAGGGCTTCTTGTCGGCCTCTTCCGCATTGAGGAGCGTCGACATGACGATGGGCGCGCCGCACAGATGCGTCACCTCGTGGCGCGCAATAGCATCATAGATCGGGGCGGCGCGCACCTGGCGCAGGCACACGTGCATACCGGCAACGACCGACACCGTCCACGGGAAGCACCAGCCGTTGCAGTGGAACATCGGCAGCGTCCACAGATAGACCGGATGCCGGCCCATCGCGCAGGTCAGCACATTGCCGATCGCCAGCAGATAGGCGCCGCGATGGTGATAGACCACGCCCTTGGGATCACCGGTGGTGCCAGAGGTGTAGTTGAGCGTGATGGCGTCCCACTCGTCGCCGGGCATCGGCCAGGCGAAGTCCGGATCGCCTTGTTGAAGGAAATCCTCATATTCCACCGCGCCGAGCCGCTCGCCGGGGCGGGAATATTCCGGATCGTCGTAGTCGATGACCAGCGGTTTGACCTTGGCGAGCCCCAGGGCGTCCTTGACGACCTCCGAATATTCGCGATCCGTGACCAGCACCTTGGTTTCCGCGTGGTCGAGCGTAAAGGCGAGGATCGCGGCATCGAGCCGGGTGTTGAGCGTGTTGAGCACGGCACCCGTCATGGCGACGCCGTAATGGGCATCGAGCATCGCGGGCGTATTGGCGAGCACTACAGATACGGTGTCGCCGCGTCCCACCCCATGCCTGGCAAGCGCCGAGGCGAGACGACGAGCACGCGCGTAGAACTCCTCATAGGTCCATGTGCGGGCGCCATGCACAATTGCGGTGCGCTGCGGAAACACGGCGGCAGCGCGCTGTAAAAAAGACAACGGCGTCAACGGCTGAAAGTTGGCGGGATTACGATCGAGATCGATGTCGTAAATCGTGTTGGTCATGACGGCATAGAACCTCCAAATATGTTGATGCCGAACGCCCGCCCCGCGAGGAAGGCCAGCAACGCCGCGCCCAACAGCCAAATCGCAATTACCGCGACAGCGCCGGCGCGGCTGACCGGCCGCTCCACAACGGTTGCAGCCGCAACGCGGTGCTCGGCGAGAATATCGGCCGGGATCAGGCGAAGAACCAGCAGCAGTCCGAGTGGGACCAGTGCCAGATCGTCCAGATAGCCGAGCACCGGGACGAAATCCGGGATGAGATCGATCGGCGACAGCGCATAGGCCACGACGCAGGCGCCTGCCGCCTTGGCGTACCAGGGCACCCGCGGGTCGCGCACGGCGAGCGCGACCGCCACCACATCGCGCTTGAGAATGCCTACGCGCTCTCGCCAAGTCGTCATATCCGCTCCTCGCACCGGCTGCGGGACCGCCCATGAGGCCACCCGGCGGCCACGCCGGCCAGACCGGGCCGATGAGATCACGAAGACCAGAACACAGGCGATGCGGTAGAACACCACGGCGAGTGTCGACCGCACCAGCCAAAGGCCAAGAAAACCGATGGCCGACGCCGGAAGCAGAAAGTTTATTAGACTCAAATACACGCAGGTGTGTGATCGAGATCAAAGCGCGCGACAGTCGCCGACGCCAGAAAATTGCAGCAGATTGCGGCGATGGGACTAACGGATTATTGGGCAGAAACCCAAACTGCGTCATAACCGTCAGGGCAGCAAGAGCGGCCCTAATACCGAACCGTGAGGGAGGTGCAATGAGCATGGCTTTCGCATCGCAACCGCACGCCGGCAAAAGCCGCTATCACGAAATCTATGCCCGCTCGATGCGCGATCCGGTCGGCTTCTGGGCGGAAGCCGCAGGCGAAATCGATTGGTATGAGCCGGCGACGACGGTTTTCGATCCGACGACGGGGGTCTACGGCCGCTGGTTCGTGGGCGCCAGCTGCAACACCTGTTTTAATGCGGTGGACCGCCATGTGGCGCGCGGTCGCGGCGCGCAAAGCGCCATCATCTACGATTCTCCAGTAACCGGCGTAAAACGCGCCATCAGCTATGCGGAGCTGCTCGCCGAGGTGAAGACCCTCGCCGCCATCCTGGCCGACTTCGGCGTCCACAAGGGCGATCGCGTCGTCATCTACATGCCGATGGTGCCGGAGGCAGCGGTTGCGATGCTCGCCTGCGCCCGCATCGGGGCAATCCATTCGGTGGTGTTCGGCGGCTTCGCGGCGAAAGAACTGGCGACCCGCCTCGACGACGCCCAGCCTAAAGTCATCCTCTCGGCGAGTTGCGGTATCGAGCCGGGCCGGGTCGTGAATTACAAGCCGTTGCTCGATGAAGCGATCGATCTCGCCAGCGCCAAGCCCGAGGCCTGCCTGATCCTGCAACGACCACAGGCGCAGGCAGATCTTGTTTCCGGGCGCGACCATGACTGGGCAGCCCTGCGCGATGCCGCCATCAAGGCAGGCAAGACCACCGATTGCGTCGCGGTGGCCGCCACCGATCCGCTCTACATCCTCTACACCTCGGGTACGACCGGCAAGCCGAAGGGCGTGGTGCGCGACAATGGCGGCCATATGGTTGCACTGAAATGGTCGATGGAACACCTGTATGGCGTGAACCCGGGGGAGGTGTGGTGGTCGGCTTCCGATGTGGGCTGGGTGGTGGGTCACAGCTACATTGTCTATGCGCCGCTGCTCCATGGCTGCACCTCGATCCTCTACGAGGGCAAGCCGATCGGGACGCCCGATGCCGGTGCGTTCTGGCGGGTGATCGCCGAGCACGGCGCCGTTGCCTTGTTTACGGCGCCGACCGCATTCAGGGCCATCAAGAAAGAAGATCCGCAAGCGACGCATCTTGCCCGCTACGATCTCGCTCGATTTCGCACCCTGTTCCTTGCCGGCGAGCGCGCTGACCCCGATACCGTGAAATGGGCCGAGGACACTCTGCGCGTGCCGGTGATCGATCATTGGTGGCAGACCGAGACGGGCTGGGCTATCGCTGGCAACCCGATCGGGCTCGGCCAGTTACCCGTCAAGCGCGGCTCACCCACCGTCGCGATGCCGGGCTACGACGTTCGCATCGTCGATGAGGCCTGCCGGGAGGTCGCGCCGAACCGCATGGGATCGATCGTGGTCAAGCTGCCACTGCCGCCTGGGTGCCTGCCGACCCTGTGGCAGCATGACGATCGCATGCGGGAAAGCTATCTCACCGAGTTCCCGGGCCACTACAAGACAGCGGACGCCGGCTTCAAGGACGGCGACGGCTATCTCTACATCATGGGCCGCACCGACGACATCATCAACGTCGCTGGCCACCGTCTTTCCACCGGTGGCATGGAGGAAGTGCTGGCCTCGCACCCGGATGTTGCCGAATGCGCCGTCATCGGAGTGAAGGACGAGCTCAAGGGTGAGGCGCCGTGTGGTTTCATCGTGCTCAAGGCCGGGGTCAACCGCCCACCCACCGAGATCGAGAAGGAAATCGTGGCGCTGGTACGCGAAAAGATCGGCCCGGTGGCCGCGTTCAAGATCGCCATCACGGTGGCGCGGCTGCCGAAGACGCGATCCGGCAAGATTTTGCGCGGCACCATGAAAAAGATCGCCGACGGCGATCAATGGACCATGCCAGCCACCATCGACGACCCCGCCATCCTGGGGGAAATCGGGAGCGCCCTGAAAGGGCATGGAGTTGGGGGATAGCTAATTGCGGGGCTCGCCCCGGAACGCGCGTTTGCACTCTGATCTCGCATCACTATGTAGCATTGGCGCGTACTACAGGAGATCGTCATGCGGTTACTCATTTTATCGGCGGCAGCTGCCGTGCTGGCGACGGCGATTCTGCCGCTTGCCGCCGAATCAGCTTCACACGGGCGCTACCGACAGTACGCTTACGCGCCAAGCAGTTATGGTACCCGGCCTTACTGGCAAGGCACGCCGACGGATCGCCTGCCAATCTGGCGATACGGTTACTACCAGGGTAACGATCCGGATAATTTCATTCGTTCGCAATTGATGCGGGATCCGAAGATCCCGTACAAATGACAAGCTGGAGAGCCTGACCGCTACTGGCGTGTGCTCCCACTGTCGGATCGGTGGACTCGGAACGCTGATTCTGCTAAGGGGCCACAATTGCGGAGCAAACGGGGCAGAATGGGCCGGTAAAGCCCCGGCCCCATTGCCAATCTAAGAGGATGACGCGTGCAGGTTCTCGTTCGGGACAACAATGTCGATCAGGCCCTCAAGGCGCTGAAAAAGAAGATGCAGCGCGAGGGGATTTTCCGCGAGATGAAG
>Ga0209465_10000415_pt1 | contig 20256 bp, 19 predicted proteins | sample PanSoiPlot1MoBio_FD_188321 | JGI IMG/M metagenome (GOLD analysis project Ga0209465, IMG submission 188321) | Tropical forest soil microbial communities from Panama analyzed to predict greenhouse gas emissions - Panama Soil Plot 1 MoBio (SPAdes)... | ecosystem: Environmental > Terrestrial > Soil...
TAAAGCCTGCAGGGGAGGTCAACAATAAAGGACTTAACCGCACGACTGAAGTCGCGCCCTGACGCAAAACCACGCCGAAGCAAATTGTTCAGCAGTTGGTTAGCAATCACCAGTTGTAAACGACGTCGATCGGTACCTCGACTACGTTCAGCGCCCCAGCCCTGATGCCGTGCTTTTCAAAATTGATCTACGGAATAACCTAGAAAACCGACATGCTTCTTAAAATCACTCTCCTGCTGATGTGTGCCGCGACCATGATTCTCGCGGCTGATGACTCCAGCACCGTTCGCGGAGGCAACGGTGTGGTATTGCCGCCTCCCCCGACAACCAAGGTGGAACCGGTGACTGAAACGATTCACGGCGTCACTATCACCGACCCGTATCGCTGGCTGGAGGACTCGAAGAATCCGGGGACTCGGGAGTGGCTTACCGTGCAGATGAAATACACGGAAGACTACTTGTCGCAGGTAAAGATTCGTCCTGAGATCGTGAAGCGGCTCACCGAACTCATGCGTGTAGAGAGTTACACGATCCCAATAGAGCGGGGCGAGAAGTATTTCTTCAAGAAGAGACTGCCCGAGGAGAATCAAGGCTCGATCTATCTGCGGCAAAGTCTCAAAGACTCCGACGAAAAGCTGGTTGACGCACGAAACCTCAACGCGGACCAGAACACCTCGGTGGGCATTGCCGATGTCTCGAAAGACGGCAATTTGCTGGCGTACGAAATCCGCGAAGGCGGCGCCGATGAACAATCCATTCGTTTGCTGGATGTGAAGACGAAAAGCGAGTTGCCGGACGTTTTCCCGCCGGCGCGATACGCAGGGGTCGCATTCGGACCTGATGGAAAGGGACTCTATTACGCCAAGTTGGAGAAGTCGGGCTCGCTGGTGTTTTATCACCAGCTCGGAACACCTGTTTCAACCGACGCCATGATTTTCGGTAAGTCGTTCGGCAACGAGACACTCGGGCCCATGGATTTGATTTTTCCGGAGGTCAGCGAGAACGGCCGCTATTTGCTGATTCATGTCGGCCACGGTGTACCTGCGAAACGGGTCGACATTTATGTGAAGGACCTTCGCATGGCGGACGCAGCGTTTCGGCCGATCATTCACGGTATCGACAATCGCTTCCAGCCGGTGAACCTCGAGGACAGTCTCTACGTCCTGACGGACTATCAGGCAGAAAACTACAGGGTTGTTAAGCTCAGCCTGGACAATCCCGCACCTGAAAATTGGCAAACGATTGTTCCTGAAGGTAAGGATGTAATTTCCGGCATTTCCATTGTCGGCGGAAAGCTCTTCATCACGGGACTCCACGACGTGATCACCCAGACACGAATCTTCACGCTGGAGGGGAAGCAGGTCGGAAGCATCAGTTATCCAACTCTGGGTGCAGCTTCAACCGTGTACGGCCGAGAAGACTCGCATCATGGGTTCTACAGTTTCGAGTCGTTCACGATTCCTCCGGCGATCTATCACTATGATGTAGCTACAGGTAAGACGGAGATCTTCGCCAAGCCGCAGGTGCCGTTCGATTCCAGCCAATATGAAGTGCGTCAAGTGTTTTACAGCTCGAAGGACGGCACTCGCGTTCCGATGTTCATCTCCGCAAGAAAGGGAGCACCGCGGAATAGCCGGACGCCGACGTTAATCTTCGCTTACGGAGGCTTCAATCTAAGCCGGGTTCCGCAGTGGGATCCGGAATACGCCTGGTGGATGGAGCAGGGCGGATTCTACGCGCAGCCTAATCTGCGGGGCGGCGGCGAATACGGGGAGGCCTGGCACAAGGCCGGAATGTTCGAAAAGAAGCAGAATGTGTTCGATGACTTCTTTGCTGCGGCCCAATATCTCATCCAGAACCAATACACTTCGCCGGCCCACCTCGCGATTCGCGGCCGCTCCAACGGCGGACTGCTGATGGGCGCTGCCATGACGCAACATCCGGAGATGTTTGGTGCAATCTGGTGTGGCTATCCGCTGCTCGACATGTTGCGCTTCCAGAACTTTCTGATCGGCCGCTGGTGGACGTCCGAATACGGCTCTGCGGAAAATGCTGACCAGTTCCCTTACCTGCTGAAATACTCGCCCTACCACAATGTGAAAAAAGGCGTGAGGTATCCCGCCATCATGTTCTTTACCGGCGACTCGGACACGCGGGTCGATCCACTTCATGCCCGCAAGATGACCGCACTGATGCAGGCAGACACCGGCAGCGACCGGCCAATCCTGCTGCACTACGAGTTGCAGGCAGGGCATAGCACGGGAGTATCGATCACGCAGTTGGTCAACGACACCGCGGATGAGCTGGCATTTCTGTGGAATGAGACGAGCGGAAAGTAGCTCTACGCTTCCAGGGCGACTTCCCGGGTTACTGCCCACAACCATCGGCACCCCCACCCTCGGGTTCATGCCCTCGCGGTCGCGCCGTCGGTTAAGACTTAAGTTCGAGCCGCCGCTCCTGTTGTCTGGCGAGGCAGGAGTGTGAGACTGGTTCTGCTTTCGATGAAACGCCTCAGATCACGGTTTATCAGGAATTTCGTGTGCTATGGACATTGGACATCACCCCTCGTCTCAGCAACGGCATAGCTCGGAGGCGCTCGCCGCTCGCCGCAAAGATGGCATTCGCAATTGCGGGTGCTACACCGACGATGGGAGTCTCGCCTGCACCGGCAGAAAGCTGGTCCTTGCGATCCACGAGCACGGCTTCTACCTTGGGCATGTCGTTGAATCGGGGTACACGGTACTGCGAGAAATGCGCGTTCAGAATGCGTCCATTGCCGAAATCAATTGATTCAAACAATGCCCCGCCCACGCCCATCATGATTGAGCCTTCGATTTGATTTCTCAGGCCATCCGGGTTGACGATAGCTCCGCACTCGAAGGCTTCTATAACCCGCATAACCCGCACTGACTTATCGGAGCGCAGCTCAATCTCCGCAATGGTGGCAATGTGCCCACCCTTCTCGAATCCGCCTGCCAGGCCGAATCCATGGTTGGCTGACGACTTCTGCTTTCCCCACTGCGCCTTCTCCGCAACCGCCTCAAACACTGCTCGCAGCCGCTCATCGGTAATGTTCTTCAACCGGAACTGCAGCGGGTCCATATTGACCGCATGCGCCAACTCGTCCATGTGCGACTCACGGGCAAAATGATTGGCCGTTGCGGCAAGCCCTCTGTAAGAACCCTGCCGTAATGGCGGACTATCTGTCGGGTGAAACTGAATGAGCTTGTTTGGAATGTTGTACGGCACACCGATCGCCGCCGGACCGGAATTGGAATTGTGATACTCCCATGCAGTGATAGTTCCATTCCGTTGGGCTCCGCTGGTGATCTCGATGACGCCCGCCGGCCGGAAATACGCCCAGGTAAACTCCTCCTCGCGCGTCCAGACGACCTTGACTGGCTTGCCAGCAGACCTGGCCAGCCGCGCTGCTTCGATAGCTGCATCGCCGGTGTGCTTACCACCATAAGCTGAGCCTGTGTCGGGCATCACTACGCGAACATTCTCCGGTGAGATTCGGAAGGCCACCGCAAGCTCATCGCGCACCGCGAACGGTCGTTGGGTTCCGGTCCATACGGTCAGTTTGTCGCCCTGCCATTCGGCAACGGCGGCACGCGGCTCTAATGGGGCATGTTGGATGTATGCGACGGTATAAGTCTGCGAAACCTTAACGTCTGCCTTCGCCATTCCCTCGGATATGGAGCCAGTAGCATCGGCCACTTCTGCCTTCGATTTGTCAGCGTTTGCCGTGAGATAAGCAAAAAGCTCTCGGCTGGAGATCTGTGGTGGGACCTTCCATTCCGCCTTGAGTGCCTGGATTGCTTTTTCCGCCGACCAGGTGCTGGGTGCGGTAACCCCCACAAAATTCCCATCACGTACGACGGTTACGGCCGCCATCTTCTTAGCCACAGAGTCGTCCAAAGAAGTTAGTGTCGCGTTGAATCCAGAGGGTCGCAACACCTTGCCGTGCAGCATGCCGGGGAGGTGGATGTCAGATGCGTATTCATGCTTTCCGGTGACGAAGTCGGGCCCGTCCACCTTCGGAATAGGCTGCCCGGCGACCTTCCACTGCGACGCGGGAGTAAATGATGGATCGCCCTCAATCACTTTCACCATCTTTTGACCGCGTGCGAGTTCGCCATAGCTAATCGACTTGCCACTTTTGGGATCTCGGACTCTGCCATCCGCTGCCACAAGCGTCGAGGCATCAACCTTCCACGCGCTCGCGGCCATGTTCACTAGCAGGTCACGGGCTGCGACTGCCATGGTGCGTAACTGTGGCCCCATCGTGGGAGTGGTGCGGCTACCGAAGGTGCCTGCGTCCCACGGCACTTGTTTGGTATCGCCCATGATCAGCGAAATCGATTCCACTGATGTACGCAGCTCCTCAGATACCTGCTGCGCGAGCGAAGTGCGGATGTTCTGGCCTACCTCGACTTTTCCTGTAAACACGGTGACGTGGCCGTCGTCCAAGATGCGTAGCCAGGCGGCAATGTCTTTGGGCAGCTCGTGAGCGCTGCGGGTTCGCCCAGATTCCTGTGCTGGTGAGCGTGTCGAACAAAGGCAAATGAGTACTCCGCCGCTGAACAACTTCAGGAAATCACGGCGCTCCAGATCAAAATGATGCAGACCGGCGCCAACTTCTTGCTGACGTAGTTCATTTGTAAACTGAATGTCTAAATCGGAGTTCATGGTTTACTTCACCTTTTGGGCAACATCGGCAGCATTGCGCACGGCGGCCAGGATGCGCGGATACGTTCCACACCGGCAGATATTTCCGTTCATTGCGTGCATGATCTCTGCGTCGCTGGGATTGCGGTTAGTGCTGAGAAGTGCAACTGCCGACAAGATCATGCCGGACGTGCAATAACCGCACTGAAAAGCCTCTTGACTAAGGAAAGCTTGTTGCACCGAGTGCAACGAACCGTTGTTCGCAAGACCCTCGATTGTGGTGACTTTCTTTCCCGCGGCAGCAGATAGAGGCGTCACACACGATCTGACCGCTTTCCCGTCCAGCATTACTGTGCATGCTCCGCATTGACCTTCGCCGCAACCATATTTTGTTCCAGTCAGTTGAAGTTCCTCGCGCAGAATCCAGAGTAGCGGCTGATCTGGAGCAGCGGCTACATGGTACGCCTTGTCGTTGACGGTAAGCGTGACCGAGTCCATGATTTACCCTCGGAAGTGGCTATTCAAATTAAATTATAGGTGTGTTCCCCGGCGGCAATGAACCATAAGGATCTTGCCGCCGTAATGCTCCCCTGCAGTTAGATTGCCTGACAACACTTTTTGCAGGGGCAGCCGATCTAGGGAGGGAGTGGTGTTTTCAAGCTCTGAGAAACGAAAGGATGCGGGTTGCGTCTAACAGGGCAAGGAACGAGGCTGTCATGCCAGGAAGAGCTATACCACTTATTTTCGCAAGCGCTTTGCTTGGCTTCGCTGGAAATATTGCCATACACGCGCCAAGTGTCGACCAAACACCCGGAGTCGGTCAATCGCCCCCAGCAGAAGAGGCCGATCAGCTACTTGCAGAGGGTAAAGAGATTTTTCTCGAACGGTGCGCCAGTTGTCACAACGAGCGGGGAGACAAACCACTCAAAACCGGCCTGCCCTTGAACGAGCGCGGCCTTTCGGTCGAGGCGATCGCTCAGGCGGTTAACGGCCGCCTGCGAGATCGAACGGAGAACGAACGCCGCGCGGTTAGGGTATACATTTCGAGCTTCATGCAGAACCAGCACTCGGGAAAAGAAAGGGGACCGAAACCTTAGCTGGAACGGTCTCTCCCTGAGGACTGTCGCCCAGTCGATGGAGCTTGGGCAGTCATTGGCCTGCCAGCGACGCCATATTTTCTCGCAAAGAGTAACCGCTATGGGACTTGCTAGACCACGCTCTACTCGTGAATCTGCTAGCGTAACGATTGCAAGTTTCCCTTGGTGGCTGCACTGGTCCGCAATGCACAAAGTCATACCTTCGATATCAGGCGTCTTAATCGTATCTTTGACAGTAATTCGCCCAACGCGTAATTCTTGCACAGTGAATTCCTTTTCGATTCACTGGCAAGAACATACTCCGCCATTATCAATTACTTACGGTGATTAGCCTTGCCTCGCCATCGTAGTGAAAACAAGGAATTTGGCAGAAGGGTAGGGTGTCCCCCCAACCACAGTCGTTCCGTTTTTGGGACATGAACCGCAACTCCCAGCGCACCTCTGTTAGGCTTTTTGCTATGCGTTTCTCTCTGAGCTTCTTATGCTTGTTTGTTTTCGCTAGCTTCCTTTTTGCACAGAACCCGATCCCGCCGCAGACTCCGAAATCCGTTGCCGATCGCCTCGGCGCGCAGAATGCCCTTTTCGAAGAGCAGTACGAATCCGATCTCAAGTACTTCCCCGAGCGCGCTACTGCGTTCGGCGACTATCGCTACAACGACAAGCTCGCCGACTACTCACTGGAGGCAATTGCGCAGCGCAACAAAACCAACCAGGAATTCCTGGACCGCCTTCAGGCCATCGACACCACCGGCTTCAGCGACCAGGACCAGCTCTCGCGCGACCTGATGGTGCGCGTCCTCCAGCAACGAATCATCGACTACAACCTGAAAGACTACGAGATGCCGATCAACCAGCAGAACGGCATTCACACCAACCTCGCGGACATGCCGAACGCCATGCCGTTCACGACGGTAAAGCAGTACGAGGATTACATCGCTCGGCTGCACCAGATTCCGCGGGTGTTGAGCCAGACCGAGGAAGTGCTGCGCGCTGGCATGAAAGACCATCTCATGCCGGTACGCTTCCTGCTGGAGAAGATTCCCATGCAGGTTGAGGGCATCATCACGGCTAACCCGTTCTTGCAGCCGACCAAGAAGTATCCGGCGAGCATTCCACCGGAAGAGCAGAAGCGCCTCACGCAACAGATCAGCGACGTCATTAACAGCGACGTGATTCCGGCCTACAAGCAGTTCGCCAACTTCGTGAAGACCGAATACGCTCCGGCGGGACGAACCACGCTTTCCGTCACGTCGTTGCCGGATGGCGAGAAGCGCTACGAAAACGCCATTTACGCGCGCACGACAACGCACCTCAGCCCAGACGAGATACATCAGATTGGACTGCGCGAGATCGACCGCATCGAGGCCGAGATGCTGGTCATCGCTAAAAAGGAAGGCTTCGCTGACCTTGCTTCGTTCCGGGCTTCGCTGAAGACGAATCCTAAGTACCAGCCAACTTCTGCGGAGCAGATCCTCGACGACTTCCGCAAGTACATCGCACAGATGGAGCCGAAGCTGCCGCAACTGTTTACCCTGCTGCCGAAGTCGCCCGTCACGGTGGAAGCGATTCCGCCGTTCCAGGCGGCTGCCGCAACCCATTACGTCACCGGTACGCCTGACGGTAAACGGCCCGGTCGCGTCGTGGTCGCCACCTCCAACTTCGCCGAGCGCTCGCTGGTGGACAACGAGGCGGTGGCGTATCACGAAGGAGTTCCAGGACACCACATGCAGCTCTCGGTACAACAGCAGCTCACCGGGCTGCCGAAGTTCCGGCAGCACGGATTAGGCTTCAACGCCTATAGCGAGGGCTGGGCCCTGTACGCCGAGCAGTTGGGCAAAGAGGTTGGTTTCTACCAGGACCCCGTGTCGGATTACGGGCGGCTCTCGTCGGAGCTCTTCCGCGCGGTGCGTCTGGTGGTGGACACAGGAATTCACTCGAAAGGTTGGAGCCGCGAGCAGGTGGTAGAGTTCATGCGCAAGTCGGGCGCAGTGGACGAGCCGACCATCCAGTCCGAAACCGACCGTTACATTGCCTGGCCGGCGCAGGCCCTGAGTTACAAGCTCGGGCAGCTCAAAATCAGCGGACTCCGCCAGCGCGCGCAAAAAGAGCTCGGCCCGAACTTCGACGTCCGGACGTTCCACGACGAGATTCTCAACGGTGGAGCGTTGCCGCTGGACATGCTGGAAGCTCGCACCGACAAGTGGATCGCGCAGCAGAAGACCAACGCAAGGCCGGCGGGCAAGTAGGCAGGATTCTGGTCAGACTGCAGTTCGACGAACACCTGATTGGCACTCGTTCCACCCAGATAAGTAGAGCCGGTTAGAAAAGCGACAATCAACTCTGTTGTTTCGTCAGAGCTGGAGCTTCCGGTCGAGATCGAGGCTGCCCGGGCGGTTCCCTGCCCATCGCAAGGTGCTCCCAAAACTGGGCCTCGCGTCATGCCTCGCCGAGACTCTGTCTGCGCGGGGCGACGGTGACAAAAATCGCACTTGACGCCAAGGATGACAAGTCGATGACCTTGGCTTGCAGTCTGCCCTATGCCCTTCGACGCAATGCCGGTGCTGCTCGCTCACACGTAGAAACACGGCGGGTGGTATAGCCGCTGTAGATTCTACCGGTTCTCCTACCTGCGCCTTTTATTGCCAGCTACTAGAAGTTGCGTGGGGTGAAGCCCTCACTCCAGAAACTCCACCCTCCCCGAGGGCATCTAAAAATTAGGTGTGTTTATATGAAGCGTTTTTGGTTCGTGACAATTTGCTTTATTGCGGTGGCGGCTACTTTTGCTGTCGCTGCGCCCAATCCTAGTGCTACAAAGGTGCCGGCGTTTCCGGACACTCTGGCGAATGCGCGCTACGTCTACGTGGCCTCCTATGACGGAGATCAGTTCAATCCGAATCTGCTTCCCGAGGATCAGACCGCGATTGTCGCTGTGCAGAATGCGATTCAGGAGTGGGGTAGACTGATCATTGTGTATCAGCCTTCTGAAGCCGACATGGTCATCTTGGTGACGAGCCGCCCTTCCGAAGATTTGCTGGCGGTGTACGACGCACGCCCGTGGCCCGGTGGCAATTTTCTCTGGCGCGTCATGGGACGCAATGGTCTCCAGTCTGGCGAAACACCGCTAGTTATGGAATTTGAAAAAGGGTTCGAGAGCGTACAGAGGCATTCTAAGTAAGTAACCTGCCTGGTTGTCGTCTCGCCGTGCTCTTCAGAATTGCCGTTACCCGTATGATTCAACGCCCGTCAGCCATTGAAATGGCGTGAGTTGCACGTCACGGCTAGGCGGGCAGAAGCCGACATCGAGCCAACCGTAAGTTGGAGGGCCCGGAGGCACTCTTGCACTTTTAAAACGCATGCCAGCCGCTAGTGCGACTTGGCGACAGCAATGCAAGCACAGCTGTGTTTTGAGCCAGTCCGCATGCAGACTGTATTGTTTGATCTCATTTTGTACTACCTCAACGCTCTTCGAAAATGTATTCGTGTTGCGCGTCTCGGATAGTCAATGTCCGCTTGGGGCCAGCGCCGACGACGAATTCAGCACCTGAGACACCGGGCACAATGGTGATGAATGAGATTGTTCCATCGGGATTCTTGCGGCTGGCCATCTCGCTCTTCCACTCACCGAAATCAAAGATCGTAGAAAGGGCAGAAGTGCTCACAGCGATCTCGCCGAGTGAGGCGTTGGCGTATTGCCGGGCGAGCTTGGCGCTTGCACTCGCGTCGGCCGGTATCGTAAGCAGTTTGCGATCCGCGGCCATTGTCGCGAAGAAGCTCTTGGCATCGGCTTCGAGGAGGGCGTCCGCCTCGGGGTGTCCATCGAAGAGGACTTCGAGCAGTTTGCGCCGGAAACGGTTGCGGATCAACCAACCGGGATCACCGTTGGTAAGGATGACTGCGCCGACGTTCTGCTGCGGCAACCACATCATATCGCTGTGATAGCCAACCAGGTCGCCACCATGATGAACGACTGGTACTCCGTACGTGGTGTCAACGATAAGCCCCATGCCGTACGATACGTCCTTGCCAATCCAGACCTGGGGCTCGCGGCGCTCGAGCAATGGTCCTGTGGAAATGTAGGTTTTGCCGTCGGGAAGCTTGCCTTCGGCGAGTTCCATCGAGACATACTTCAACATGTCACGTACGCTGCTCCAGCCGCCGCCCGCAGGACGTACGGGAATGACAGCGTAGTTGACCGCCATCAGGGCCTTAGTGGGCTTGCCGTCAACGTCGGGTGCATGCGCAGTGGCATGGTTGCCGTCAAGAGCAGTCGCAAAGTTGAATGTGGTCGCCTTCATCTGGAGCGGGTCGAAAACGTACGACTGCATGCCGCGGTCGTAACCTGCGCCAAGTTCCATTTCCGGGTGGACCACGTGGGCGGCAGTGTATCCCGCAGCTGCGGCCATGAGGTTGGAATATTGGAAGAGATCACCGAATTTTGAGGTGGGCTGCATGGTCCCGAGCAGAGCCATAGAGCTCTCGGGCGTCATGTTTCCGTACTCGTATATCCACTCCAGGTCCTGACGGGGCATGCCGGTACACGCGCAGATCAGGTTCTTCACGAGCACACTGCGCGTGGTCTCAGCGTTACCCAAACGAAATGCTGGGAAAAGGGTGACGACAGGGGTATCCCAGGTCATGCGGTGTTCGTCAACAAGTTTGGCCAGAAAAAGTGTGGTGAGGGCCTTGGTGTTGGAGGCTATGATGAAGAGCGTATCGCCATTAGGCTTCTCCGATGAACCAAGCTCCTTGACTCCGAATCCGTCTGCGAAGATGACGTTGCCGTCTTGCACCAAGCCCAGGGAGATGCCTGGCACGCCTGTGAGCTTTTCGTCCTGAGTAAGGAAGCGGCCGAGTTCCGCAATCCGGGGCTGGTCGAGAGTGTTAGCCTTCTTGCCGGCAAAGGACTCGCGCGTGTAACCCTTGGGGAGTAGCCGACCAAAAACAAGGGCGTCCTGCGCGCCGCGCTTTTCAGCAACGGCATCGGACATGTCTTCGATGACAACAGTCCAACTCGATCCCGAGAAAAGCACGAGTGCATTTACTCCGCGCTTCTCGTTGGGAGAAGTCAGGTATTCATAGGCACGGCGCCGACTCCAGCCATCACGGTCGGGCAGGTCGTGGCTGACCTTCACAGGCCATTTGGCATCCGGCTTGTACGCACGCCATGCTGCCGCCAAGGCTTGATCGGCTGTGGCGCCTTGCACATCAATCAGTGCGATCCAAGAATCCCCTTCAGGAGCTTGAAGGATGGTTGCTGCGCCCTTCACTTGAATCGACCAATCCTTGGGAGCGACGAAGGCGTTTCCAAGAACGGTGGTTTCTGGCGTGTCGGCCGAAAGGCGCTCTGATTTCTGGACAGCGGCCGCTGTGGTAGCCGGCTGAGCCGATGAACTCTGGCTTTGTACGAGGACCAGTGAGGCGGTACAGAAGCAGAGGCAGGCGGCAATAAAGTTCTTCATAGCGTCGCAATCTAGCTGCAGGCTACCCTTATAGGCAAGCTAATTCTTGCGATGCTAACGAAGAAGAAGAGGTACAAGTGGCGGAGATTCGCGCTAAGAATGCGGGCAAGGCACGGGTCGCGTACCTGCCACAGGTCTGATGAGCGATATTCGCCGTGCGCTACGTCGGTGCAAAGCGCGGCGCTGATCCCGATCTGGTTACAAGGCTTTACAAGGAGGCGCGGCGCGCTCGGCACTTGTCGAAGATCCCCTCAAAGAAGCGCTCCAGGGCTCGATGAGGGCTATCGGCGAGTTTGAACACTCCTGGCTCTTCGAGGTGGGGTACGGTGTATGGATCGTCACCCCTATGTTTGCTGAGCACGCTGCCAGATTGCTCCAGCCAATACTCTGAAAGGGCGGGCGGATCGTCCTTCACACCATCAAACCTGACAGACATGTGGAGCGGGAATTCAACAGGCGTGGCAGGACATAAAAGCAACACGGCGGCGTGGCAAGAGACCTGGACTGTCACCAAACTGCTGAATGATGTTGAGGCCGACCTGGGGGCGCTGCATGAAAGGCAGCCCCAGAAGGCCAAGACTGCCCAAGGGCAGAGAGCTAAGGGCAAAAGAGTGCCTATCCGTTTTACGAAAGATGAAGTGCGAGCAGTTGCCAAAAGCCGAAAGGAGGAAAGACCAAACCCCTCTCGCAGTGGGATTCGGCGCACGGTGTTGCCCCCAAAAGCTGAGATAGGCAGGTCCGACTAAGATCTGCCGCGGCCTAATGCCCCAAGTATGAAGAGGGGTAAGGGATTAGGTGTGCCAAAATGCCTGCTTTCTGCTTGCGCTTTGCTCGCCCGTGCATGGCCTTCTCGAGTCATTCGGCCACTCCGCAATTTGCCCATAGAGCCGGCTCGCCCTCGGCTGTTTGCTCTCTTGTCGTCTGCTCGGCGTCGGCCCATGCTGACATAACCCTTCCAGCAACCACTGAGTTGGGTGCGGTGAGCCGTCGAAGGATCGGGGGAGGTCACGGCGGTTCCCCGCCTGTCATCGCACAGTTACCGTACATGCACTGACTGGTGCAGGGTTCTGTGCCGAGTCATCTGCTCGGTCATTTCCGTCTCGCACGCGTCCAGCAATGTACCGTCAATTACCTTTGTGGGCGCTTGGTAGCTGTCGTCGTCGCTGCTCCGGCTGCCTCCGCGAGTGCCCCAGTTCCTCCGGCGCGCTCCAGCAGGAGGCCATTGTGCCAGGAGATCGCTAACAACTGGTCTTGATATCCCATGACGGCACGGATTGAGAACGTCGCCTCCGGACTCTGCTTCCATGTCTTTCCGTTATCGGCACTCTCGAATATGGAATGCGCATCCATCGCCGTCGCCAGCAGTCGCTGCAGCGTCGGATCATACTTCACCGCGAGCACATGCTTCGACGGCAGCCCGTTCATCACATGCATCCAAGTCTGTCCGCTATCAATCGACCTCAGTGCACCTTCGCGGGTGGCCATCCACAGAGATCCGTCCGGCGTCATGGTGAAGTTGTACAAACCGGTCACATACTTAGGAGGCGTGATCTCGGTCCAGGTCCGACCTGCATCGTGCGAGATGAAGGCGTGCTTGATCGTGGCCAGGGTGAGTGTGCCGTCCGGGTAATCGTTCGCGGCAACAAAATCGCTCTCGCCCTCCACCGGCGTGCCCCGCCACTTCTTGCCTCCGTCGACGCTGATGAACAATCCCTCATTCGTCGCGGCGTAGCAAGCCTTGTCGGTGATCTGAATCGACCTCACACGTGGCGCAATGGAAATCGGAATCGGCACTTCCACCGCAGCCTTCTTAGCGGCGCGGGCTGCCGTGTTCTTGCCCGCCGCCGTCGTGGATCGCGTAACCGATTTCACCGGCGCAGGCGGCTCTTCCTTCTTCTGCCACTCGGGAACGGGCCCGTTATACATCGCGGCCGGCTGCCACCCACTGATCAGTGACGTCAGGAAGAAGATGCCTTGGTTGGTGCCAGCGTAGATCACCCCGTTGTCGGCCTGCTGCAGGCTGAGAATGTCGCGATCCCCGAGCCCGCGGCTAACCTGGATCCAGGTCTTGCCGACGTCGTCTGTGGTAAACAATCCGCCATGTACCTTGTCGTTGACAATACCTACATACAGCCGGTTTGGATCCTTACGGTCGGAAATGACCGCTCCCACCATGCGGTGAGAGAAGCCGTGGTTCGAAGCCTGGTATTTCGCGAAGCCGTCGTTGCTCGCCAGAACTCCACCGCGGTCAGTCGCTAGCAACACGTGCTCGGCGTTGCGCGGATCAATCAGTACGTCATTCACGATCACGTCGGGCGAAGTCACGAGCGACCACCGCAAGCCGCCGTCCATTGTCTTCCACAGGCCGCCGGTTGTTCCGGCATACACAATCGAAGGTCGCATCGGGTCTTGCTTCAACACGCGCGTACGGATGGCCGAGTGTGGCATCCCCTGCACGCGATGGAACAGCTCGGCGGCGTTGTCGCTCTTGTAAATTCCCGAGCATGCACTGGCGTATACCCGCGACGGGGTCTTCGGATCGACAATTATGCTGAACACGTCAGAGTCGTCGAGCATGCCGTCATGAATGCTCTTCCAGGTCTGTCCGCCGTTGGAGGTCTTCCACGCCAGGTGCCGCGTGCCCGCGTACACGACGTTCGGATCCAGTGGGTCGATTGCGACCGACACGAAGTTCTTCATGATGGAATAGTTCGGGGTCACCTCGGGGTTCTCCGGCGTCATCCGCACCCAGGTCTTGCCGCCGTCCTGCGAGCGAAACACGCCGTCAAGGGCCCCGATTACTAGGACGTTGTGATCGCTGGCCGCCATAGCCAGGGCGCGGATCGACTTTCCATGCGCTCCGGGCAGTGCCTTCCACGTTGCGCCGCCGTCATCGGTGCGGAATACCTCGCCCTCGTCATCGTGGTACAGGTTCCATCCCGCGGCGTAAATAATGTTGGTATTCGTGGGATCGAAAATGATGTGGTCGATTACTAGGTCGTCGCCGGCGCCGAGGTGTGCGAATGTGGCCCAGGTAGTGCCGCCATCGCGAGAAACGAAGATCTGCGCTGCGCTGGTCCCCAGCAAAACGTGGCTAGGATCGCTGGGATCATAAGCCAGGCTGCGTACGTTGCCGCCATCAGGACCGATCAGGCTCCAACTGGGACCGGGCGCCGCGGCTACGGTTTGCGTCACCAGCGCTACTCCCACGATACCCACAATTCCGGCCAGAACGAGTTTCTTCGTTACCACGCTTATTTCTCCCATCATGAATTCAGTTTCTGCGGCCGCTTGCAAATTAAACGCTGCACTGCCTTGAGGATGGTCGTCAACCCAAAACGTCATTGGTTTGGTTACGAAGGTATATTTATTGAAACATCGATACAATCTTGTAAGTTGAAGACGGGCGTTTCGCGAACTGCAATTGAGCAGGGGTTTTTTTGAACGCTGGCGAGTACCGTCAAGTCTACTTCGTTACAAGACGCGGTGCCCCACTCGCGCCATGGCCTCGTTCCATAGCTGCATTTCATCAATTAGGATTAGCGATACTGCATAGCTTCTATAGTGACGGGATAATGCGGCAATGCACTTGCAACGCCCGCATCCGTCACCGTGCCTCGCGCTCGCCGGCGTGACAGGAGCTGGGCTGGAACCGGCTGCGTGGCTTGTAAGGAGCCCGGTCCACCGATTTGCGGCCACAGAATTTGGCCTTCCCGGCAGACGCATTGCCGACTGATTCTAGTAAAGCTCTCAACAATCTTGAAAGACGGTGGGTCTTCTAAGTAATTCTATATAGGTTGTCTCATCGAACTCTCCTTCTCGCCTAGGAGTGAGACGGATTAAGTGATTCTGTGGGGCTGCGCCAAGCGACCCCACATCCTAGGCGACGGCTTTTGTCCCGATGTTCGTCGCCCGCCAAAGGGCATCGCAAGCGCAGCTGGCTGAAAGGATGCTATGCAAAGTGTCGGTCGAGATCCGTTCGGACTGGACATGATCCCCGAAACTGACATGAGTGAGATGGAAGACCGGGAAGAAGGTCTGGCTGGCAACTTGCCCGTTCCACTTTCAAAATGCCTACACAGAATAGCGCAGCTCGACTTTGTTGATGTAGTCCGTGGTGACCGGGAGTCCATTAGACAGAGCTTGCAGACCTGGATGTGGAGGATCTCAGAAGTCCTTCGGCGTTTGTAGCGTCGCCCAGCTGTCCATTGCGAGATAAGGGGTAAGGAGTGAGGTCTGCCCAAAACCTTCGGGCTCACACCGGGCTGTGAAACGCAAGCCCGGAAGGCCAAAAGCGACAAGCAGAGCGGTAACAAAAGCGGAGGCAGGCAGCCGCACTAGCAGCGACACCGCAGGAGCGTGCCATGAATTTCTCAGGCATGAGGAGATTTCCACCACCATAGACTTGTTATGCATCATGACGTACTTGTAGTCGGTGTGGACCGGAGTGCCAAGACGAGATTACAGCAAAGAAGAAATGTTCACTGAACCCAATCTTTCCAATGACAATGAAAAGCCCGGATTTCGAGGAAGGAGTATTTGCCATTATCAGGATCAGGGGCATCAAACCGCAAAACTTGAGCGGCAGGGAGCGACGAGAATATCAGAAGTGGCTCAAGAAGGAGCAATGCACTGGATCGTGACCAGCAGGTTTGCCATTAGGCACTGCGTGCTGGCAGGTTTCCCGTCTAATCCCTACAACCAATTGCAGCGTCAGGAGTCAGGAGAGAGCAAAGGTTCCTGCAATCAATTGCAACGCGAATGTCAAGAGAGCAGGGCCCCTGCAATCAGGTGCACAAAGAGGAGCCGCTGAGCGGATTGTCCAACACAAGACGGCGTTAGAATTCTGATAGTTGGTGATAGATTTTGGAATAGCGTGAGTCCTTCCTCGCCTTATGGTTATACCGCTGTTTCTAGGAAAACGAAGAAGCACACCCCCAGTTCGTCAAAGGAGCAACTTTCATCACCGCGGACGGCTCTTTTGCGCGACGTAAGCTCGCCGAAGCTGGTCCTTCCATAATTGAATACAAAGACCGCGCCAATCTTTCTAACTCCACGCACTCCCATTGGCGATTAAAGAGGCAGGACAATGTGGGTCCTTCTATTGAATCGTAATCCTCCCTTCGCCAACATAATGCCCGCCCTTGGCAACAATGCCGTGAGAGTCGGGTTACTTTCTACTGCTTCTTCGCCTTTACAGTATTTTGCTCAACCGGTCTGGTCGTAGCTGTAATCCGGCAGCAGCAACAAAGGGGCTTGAAGGTCGGGATCGGAGGAACAAATGAAGTTGATTTCATCCTGCAGAGCGTTTCTGCTCTTGCTTCTCATTCTGCTGCTTTCCCTGGCAGGCTTCGCTCAAGTCAGCATCGGCGTCGCCGTTCACTTTGGCCCGCCCGCTATTCCCGTTTACGTTCAACCGGCGTGTCCTGCACCTGGATATATGTGGGTCCCCGGCTATTGGGCTTGGGATCCTGACTTCGGCGATTATTATTGGGTCCCCGGCACATGGGTGCTCGCTCCCATGCCCGGTTATCTATGGACGCCGGGCTACTGGGCTTGGAACGGCACCGGCTTCTTCTTTACCGCAGGCTATTGGGGGCCGGTCGTCGGCTTCTATGGCGGGATCAACTACGGTTTCGGTTACTTCGGCCACGGATACGAGGGTGGCCGCTGGGAGCACAACCAGTTCTACTACAACACTGCTGTAAACAATGTTAACGTCACCAACATTCACAATACCTACAACACTGTCATCAATAACGTCACCGTAAACCGCGTCAGCTACAACGGAGGTCCCGGCGGTATCAGTGCTCGTCCGACACCGCAGGACGTGCAGGCCCAGAACGAGCGTCACCTGCCCCCCGTCGCCACGCAAACCCAGCACATGGGCACCGCGCGCGCCAATCCGCAGCTCCGCGCTTCATACAACCAAGGCAAACCTCTCATTGCTGCGACCGACAGGCCCAACTCCTTTAAGAGCGATAACGTCGTAGCCGCTGAGATAGCTGGAACACCCTACCATGCGCCAACTCCGGTTCACGCCAAAGACCTGCCGCCGCACCCGCGACCAACGGCCCCAAGCGGCGGCAATGCCGAGCAGACCCAGAAGTACCAGCAACAGCAGCAAGAGCTCTATGCCAAGCAGGAAAAAGAACATCAGCAACTAATGGAGCAGCAAGAGGCGGAACATCAGAAGGCGACCCAGCCGCACGCCGGTCAACAGCAGACGCAAGAGATGGAGCTGCGCCATCAGCAGCAGACCCAGCAGATGGAGGCGCATCACTACCAGCAGCAACAGCTCCAGATGCATCAGGCTCCGCCGCAGCAGTCCCACAGCGGCCAGAAGCCTGCCAAATAAACAGCGCTGTCGCACTTCATGCAGTGACTGAACGAAACGCGTTTTCCCAGGTTTGCACCACAACGCAAGCCTGGGGGAACGCGGATTCATCGTCACACCCCGTTGTGACAGGGTAATCCACGGGGATCCCTGAGGGCTGGAGTCCTTTAAGGACCTCTTCGACAGATCGACACTAAATCCGCGGCTGAAATATCAAGTTATTCGTGAGCCCTGTAGTTGGTACAAAGCACAAATTCCTGAGCCTTAATTCACGACTGCGGGGCCTAACAAACGGCAGAGTCAGCACCAGAAGAAGCGTGGCTATAACGAGATAATTCTTCAGCCGCGAAACTACTGAAGCGACTAGTCTTTTTTTTGCCTCAAAGATCGGCGGTGCAAGGTGGGTCGTAGGCCGAAGATGGGGTATTCAGCCTCGAGAACACCAACGATGAGTGCCGAAAGAGACCTGTGGCAGTGCAGTGCGACCTCCGCAGTGCAGCTGCACTCCTGAGCGAACGCTTAATCTCGGGGGCTGGAATTGAAGCGAAACGCTGTCGCTTGCGTGGGAGTGACCGGATCCTCGAGAACATCGGCGTAGTGCGACATAACGAGAAACACATGCCCTTGGTAGCACGAAAATGCGACGAAATCACTCAATGAGCAGGCGGTTTTATCGACACGAGCCGTAAGTTCCACATCGCGCATAATCGGCTCGATCGAAAAGCTGGAACAAACTGGGCAGGAAAGTTTTTCGACCATAAGGCTGAACAATACCCCGATCCAAGAAGCCCCATCAAGTTACGGAAGTAACTTCATCGTGCGTCGGTTAAAAGGCAACCACAGGAATGAGTCATGTCTTAATTACAGGTTCGTCAAGAATTTGAAAGATTTCGACTGCGTTGCTGGAGTATTCCTTCTCCTCCGGAGGGTTTTTCGTGAGTAGCCATTTCGGCCGTACGCTTGGAAGCTGCACTCCTGCGTCACGGGTTGCCGTCAACTTGTTCGTACACTTTGTTCTGGTAGGTGAAGACAAGGCCACCAATGAGGCAATTGAACATTACAGCGCCGTTCATGAGTCATTCGACAAGGAGGCATTTCGCCGCAAGACATTTATGTACTTGGTCGCTTGCGTGGTCGTGGCTATGTCGAAGCAGCAGTCAAAGCGCAATGTATTGCTGGCGTTGGACCACTTTCGCTATTTGGCAACGCAAACCATGTTCTCTCGCTGGCGGTTGAGCGAAACCGATGCGGCTGGCGCCATCATTCAGGCTGCGGAGAGCTTGCGAACATTGTGCTTCAACCCTCTCCATATCAACCCGAGCTTTGCGTTTGATTGGTCACGAGCTTGGCTAAGTGAGATCGGCGTGGATGAAACTAGTTCCGCCCTTTTGGTTCAAATAGCTCAAGATTGGAAGGAAATGATGATTTTCGTGTTGGACTATTTAGATCAAGCGAAAATCGGAGGCGGCTGAGACCGCAATACTGGCACGATCTCTTGCCATCGAGGGCTTCCTCGCAGCTACAAAGCAGGAGCGGCGCATCGGTTCAATGCTAGGGCCGTAACCGCTTACGGTCTGCCGCGACATAATGCCCCAAATTCTAACCGCGTCAAGAAATTGGCCGGGCTGCCCAAGTTTGTGCTGCATGGTGCTCGGCGCAGATTCAGCGCCGACGCCATGGACGGAACGCAATGCGATGGATGTCATGGGCCACAGCAAAATGGACATGCCTCGGGCTTTACCAGCATTCCGGTTGGTTCGAGAACCAGTCGGCTGCCGTTTGTACAACCCGATCTCGGATTGTGGGTATGCTTAACGGTCTCCGTTCCACATCCGGCTTGGGTATGTAAACCCGCCGTACGGGTAATGGTCGATAAGTTCGAGTCTTCAGCTCTTGCACCAATCCGTCCAGCCATCGCTCTACCCCGTACGCTTCGATGTCCTCAAAGGTTTGGCCATCGACTCCTGCTGTGCCAGCATTGGCTTGGCAACATGCGTAGGCGAAGGCCAGAACATCTTTCCGATACACCTTGTCGTACACCGCGTAGAAACGAAAGCTGGGCGATTCCTTCGCTTTCCCGTGCAACGCTGTCTGCAACTTCTGAACACTTGCGGGGGTTGCTAGAGTCATCCTCAATCCCTCGGACTTCGTCGCTTCTTGCGTTTCCTTTCAACTGAGGCCCCTTCCCTCCACCAGCATTGCCCGGTTTCGTCGGTACTATGAGCCTCTCCGTTACCCCATTCGGCCCGGCCTGGCTCTCGCGAGTTGCCAGTTGATCCCTACTGCGATCACCGCTTGGGGCTTCCCGTGTTGCGTCTGATCCCCTATGTCTGCATGCCGTCGCCACTACCCAGGCAGGACCGAGGGAGCTGATTCGCTCCTTACTACTCCCTCGACGTCGGCCTTCCCCAGATTACAGTTGGGTCAGCTCCTGCATTATCAGTTTCGTGGCCTGCTCAGCGTTCACTCGCGTTACGACCTACAGACTCGCCAAGTCGCCTGATGCGACCCTCTACATCGGAGGCTCCGACGGCTTTGTTATCTCCACCGCCGCTCCGATTGCTACCGGGTGGAGCGATCCAGTTCCCGGGCGGGCCTTATTCCCGCGGTGGATCAGCGCCTTCTCACGGCGCACTGCAATGGACTGACTATAAAGACATCTACATAGGGTATGGTGACCGTAATCGGGAAA
>Ga0209465_10000417_pt1 | contig 20244 bp, 12 predicted proteins | sample PanSoiPlot1MoBio_FD_188321 | JGI IMG/M metagenome (GOLD analysis project Ga0209465, IMG submission 188321) | Tropical forest soil microbial communities from Panama analyzed to predict greenhouse gas emissions - Panama Soil Plot 1 MoBio (SPAdes)... | ecosystem: Environmental > Terrestrial > Soil...
TTGGAGCGAGCACCAAGGATCGCAAATGCGTGGCGCAATCAGCGCTGGGATTCCTTCACCTTGGTCACTCCGAATTTTCAGGTGCGCATGCCGGGTGCGGAATATCGCGGAAACGACCCCTACGGCTTCATGCCACTGGCCGAGGTCGTCAAATACTCCGATGATTACGTAGAACGTTTTTCGCTGCCGGTGCGGTGCGCGGTGGAAGTCTTCCGTGTAGAAAAAAACGGGCTAACCTATCTGGTCCGCACAAATAAGGGTAACTATGAAGCCGAAAATGTCGTCATTGCGACAGGCCTCTACCAGCCCCAAAAGAAGCCAAACTTCGCTGAAAAAATTCTTAGCCGCGTTTTGCAGATTCATTCGATGGACCGTACGTTTCTGTTGCAGGTGGGAATCAGACCTTGAGTTGACGAACTAGGAGCGACACGACGTCAGCCTCTAAATTGTTTTTCCCATGGGACGTTCTTGTTGGCTGGCTTCCGAGGTATTGTGGAAACCGGTCGCCAGGCTCTTGCATCGGACATACTGAACCAGAGAGAATGCTTTTCGCTGACATGAGCTTCGAGCCCATTGAGAATTACGGCGTGATCGGCAACATGCGTTCGATCGCATTGGTAGGCATGAACGGTTCGATCGATTTCCTTTGCTATCCAGAATTCGATTCTCCCACCGTGTTTGCGGCAATGCTCGACGACAAAAAGGGCGGCTGCTTCCAGATTGCGCCTCAACTGACAAACGTTCGCATACGCCAGCTGTACTTGCCGGATACCAACATTCTGCTGACGCGATTCCTTGCGGAGGAAGGTGTCGCCGAGCTGACCGATTACATGCCCATTGAGGCTGATGACGAGCAGCCGAATGAGATCGTTCGCGTGATATCCGTGATCCGAGGCAACGTACATTTCAAGATGCGCTGCCAGCCGCGATTCAACTATGGAACGTCAGCGCATCGGGCGGAATTCTCGGATGCCTGCGCGCGGTTCTTCCCGAGCGAGAATCACTGCCCGCCGATGGCGTTGTATTCGACGGCGACTCTCCAACAGCAAGCGGGGGACGCGATTTCGGAGTTCACTTTGCAGGCGGGTAGAACCGCAACTTTCGTGCTGGGGGGAATACGCCCCGAGGGACAGCCGCCTGAGATGGAAGTCGTGGGCGAGCGCTTCCAGGAAACGGCCCGGTTCTGGAAAGCGTGGATTGCGAAATCGAAATATAAGGGTCGATGGCGGGAAATGGTGCTCCGCTCGGCTTTGATGTTGAAGCTGCTCATAAGCCGCGAGCACGGCTCTCTGATCGCCGCGCCGACCTTCTCCCTGCCGGAGAGTATTGGGGGAGTGCGCAACTGGGACTATCGCTTCACGTGGCTGCGAGATGCCACCTTTACGCTGTATGCCCTGATTCGGCTCGGTTTTATCGAAGAAGCCCAGGGATTCATTGAATGGCTAAAAGGCCGGCTTGGAGACGACGCGGAGCGGGGGCCGCTGCAAGTCATGTACGGGATTGACGGCAGGCAGAAACTCGATGAGCTTACGCTCGAGCATCTGAGCGGATACCAGAACTCACGACCCGTACGGATAGGAAATGCGGCTTACCAGCAGCTGCAGCTCGATATTTACGGCGAGATGATGGACTCCGTTTATCTGGCGAGCAAATATGGCGATCCCATTTCGTATTCCGGGTGGCAGGAAGTTCAGCGCATCTTGGAATGGCTGGCAAAAAACTGGCGTCGGCCGGACGAGGGAATTTGGGAGGTGCGCGGCGGAGCGCGGGAGTTTCTGCACTCCCGGGTGATGTGCTGGGTGGCTTTCGACCGCGCTTTGCGCCTTGCGCAGAAACGCTCGCTTTCCGGCCCACTCGACGCCTGGCAGCGCACGCGAGACGAAATCCGGAACGATGTTTTCACGAACTTCTGGAACGATCGCCTGCAATCGTTTGTGCAAGCCAAGGGGACGGACGATCTGGATGCTTCCGCGATGCTCATGCCCCTGATGAGGTTCATCAGCCCCGTGGACCCCATGTGGCTTTCGACGCTGAAGGCCATGGAAGAAAGATTGGTCGAGGGTACGCTTGTTCGTCGCTATGAGGTAGAACGCTCCAACGTGGACGGCCTCCCGGGCGAAGAGGGCAGCTTCACCGCGTGCTCGTTTTGGTATGTCGAGTGTCTGGCCCGCGCCGGTGAATTGGAAAAGGCGCAGTTATCGTTCGAAAAGCTGTTGGGATACGCCAATCATCTCGGGCTGTACTCGGAAGAACTCGGTTCGAACGGACAGCACCTCGGAAACTTTCCTCAAGCGTTCACGCACCTCGCGCTGATTAGCGCGGCAACCTATCTCGATCGGGCCCTCTCGGGAACCGGTGAGTCAACGTGGCGTTAGATTCCAGAGTTGTGGATGGAAGTACGGGTCAGGAAGCGAAGACCGACGAAGTCGGCAGGAACGAAAGGTTGCGATCGCGTCAGTGCGTCATTGCATATAGAAGGTAGTTGACCCCGATCCGGAAGCCGAGATCGGAAAAACGCTGGGGATAGGCTGGGTGATCCGACCACTCCCAGGAGTCCCCGACGTCGGAATTGAAACAGATGGCCACCATGATCCGGCCCTTGTCGTCGTAGATCGCGCGCCAGTGGGCGCCCTTTCCGTCTGCGGGCCTTTGCGGATGGTCCGGCACCTTGTAGCCAAGCCTCAGATGTGCGGCACCGGGAATCTGAAAGCGGTCGTCAAGATCGTATAGCGTGTGGAAAATCGGATCGTCGTTGGGGATTTCGACGATTGGGCGATCCGGGAAGACCATCCGAATGCGCTCCTCAAACATCTGCCACTCGTAAGCACCGTGAAAATCATCGGCCATGAGGAAGCCGCCGCGCAACAGATAGTCACGCAGGACATCCGCTTGATGTTGAGTGATTCCCCACTCGCCGACCTGCACCGCGTAAAGCCAGGGCCAATTGTAGACCTCGTCCCCATCGTCGAGATTCACGTCCTGTTCGACAGAACGCGCGTCGATGCGCGTGAGGCGGCGGACGGCAGCGGCGAAATTGCGATCGGCGGGCGGTCCATCCTGGGTCCACAGCGACAAGCCTTGGCGCCAGTCTCCATCGAAGCGTCCACGGTACCCATCATTGGGCCCGGGCGGGTACATCAAGCGAGCGAAAGCCCATTCGCCCGGATGCTGCCAGTCGGGCGGAAGCGGTGTGGATTCGCCGTATTCGACAGAGGGGTATTCCCGAAACGGGCGCTGGGCGTACATCGCGCCGACCAAGCCAATCGCGCAACAAAACAGCAAGAGGATTTTCCTGGGACCTCGAGAAGGCTTTTTGATGCGGCCCCCCCCTCGCTCCTGCCACTCCCGGGTTGTCGACCGTTTCTTCATTCTAACCAGGTGCTCTCTCTAGACGGTACAGAAGAGGATGAGCCTAAATGAATCGACGTTACGCATAGCGAAACAGCGCTTTGAAACCGTAGTCCATATGCTGTTGGATGTGGCAGTGAAACAGGGTAAGGCCCGGCTGATCGGCGGTGAAATCGACGATCGCTCGACCGTAGTAAGGTACGACGACGGTGTCCTTCACAATGCCAGCCGTCTTCTTGCCGTTGATCTCGGCGAGCTCCCAGAGGTGGCGGTGAAGGTGCATGGGATGAGCGTCGTCGGTGTGGTTGCGCATCACCAGGCGGTAGCGAGTGCCCGGTTCGAGTATGAATTCGCGTTCGTGGGGGTAAGGCTTGCCATTGATGAGCCACAAGTTGAACTTACCCGCTCCGCTCGGAATCTTTTCGAAGATCAGTTCGATTGTCTGCTGCGGAGGGGGTGAGCTCGAGCTGGAAGTTCCGAAAATCGTGTAGTCCCAGGGCACCCGAGGCGGGTCAATCCACTGCGGCTGACGATGCTGGCCGGAGTATTCGAGCACCACTCCGAGGCCCGACTCGCGAACGAGCTTCTCCGTTGAACCGAGGATCCAGACTCCCGGATTGTTCATCTCGACGAGCACGTCGACGCGCTCACCTGCACCCACAAAGATGGAATCGAGCGTCTGCGGAGTCGGCACCGGGTTTCCATCGAGCGCGATCACCTTCATCTTGTGCCCTGGCAGCGCGATGCGCCGGTTTTCGATGGCACTCGCGTTCAGGAAGTGCATCAAAAGCCGCTGACCTTCGCGAACGCGGATCGGCTCGCCCGCTCCGAGCGCCTTGTCGTTGATCGAGTAGGTGACCGAGCTGACCTCGAGGCCGTCCGGGTCGGTATCGAGCGTGGCCGGCTTTTCAAGGAATGGGCCATGATGGGTGTCGTCGTCTTCGTCGTCCATGGTTAGAGTAAAAAACGGCTCCCAATCGCGCAGCGCGAGGAAGAGTTGCTGGTCGTATCGGCCTGGATCGTTGCCGTCGTCGACGTGGACGAAGCCGAACTGGCCCGTGTAGGGACCTTTGTGCAGGTCATCCATGGCCATGGCGTGCGAGTGATACCAGCGGCTTCCTGCCGGGCCAGGCGTGAGTTCGAAGCGTCGCCGCCCATGCGCCGGTACGAAAGGAGAGCCCTCCTCCCCGGTGCCATCAACTTCCGAGGGAATGAGCATGCCGTGCCAATGGACAAACTCCGGCGCGTCCGTGTCATTGATGACCTCGACCGTAACCCGCTTGCCCGCCCGCATCCGTAGCACCGGTCCGGGTGCACTGCCGTTGTAGCCGATCGTCGACAGAATGTGCGAGCGATCGAGTTCGACAGTGACCGGCGCAATGCGAAGCGAGTAATCGGCAGCGATCTCCTGAGCCTGGCCGGTCAGCGACCCGAGCGAGGCGGCGTTTCGACCGATCGGCAACCGCGCCACGCCAGCCTGCGCCAGAGCGATGCCGCCGAGTTTAAGGAGACCGCGCCTATTCACCGTAATGCCGCTCCTCGGGAAGCTGGACCTGTCTCGATCGTCTCACGCCGAAAGCGGCCCGGACAAGCAAGGCGGAAGTTGACCTAACTGCAACCAACCGAATGGTTTCATCGTCTAACTGATTCTCGCGTGAACGGGCTTGCGCGGGGCTTTGCGATGAGGTTTCGGCACATCACCGTGACGGCTTTGGCAGCCCTGGCTTGCTGCGCGGCGCTATGGGCGCAGCGCACCGGGGACTTCGGCTTCGGCAACGACGACTCCCCAACCAACGTCAAGGCGGAGTTCTACTGGTCCCGTCTGGCCTACTCGACAAGTATAGCCAGTAACTTCGGCGGCTACGGGCGACAGGCCTGGCGGAGTTCTTGGTCGCGCGACTATCCGAAGGCCGACCGCCAGTTTCTCATCGCCATGCACCGGTTGACGCGCATCGACGGGCGGCCGACCGAGCAGGTGGTCACCCTTGATTCGGATGAGATATTCAACTATCCCTGGATTTATGCGGTTCAGGTAGAGACTTGGACATTCACCGACAGGGAAGCCAGCCGATTGCGCGAATACCTGCTGAAGGGCGGCTTTCTGATGGTGGATGACTTCCATGGAACCGAGGATTGGGAGAATTTCATGAACGGCATGCGGCAGGTGCTGCCCGATTATACGGTCGAGGACCTGCAAAGTGGCGACGAGATCTTCCACACCCTTTATGACATCGATGACAAGATGCAGATACCCGGCGAACAGTATGTTTGGTCCGGCCGGACCTACGAGAAGGACGGTTATCAGCCCAAATGGCGCGCCATTCGGGACCGCAAAGGCCGCATTATCGTTGCCATCTGCCACAACATGCATCTCGGGGACGCCTGGGAGTGGGCCGACGACCCAAACTATCCGGAGACTTTCGCGTCCATGGCGTTTCGCGTGGGACTGGACTACATCTTGTATGGTATGACCCATTAGGGATGGCATTCGCCTGATGGCGAACGGGATGAAAGGCTGAAAAGAGCGACCGCCACGCGTTGATTGAGGACCGGAAGAGTTCATGTTCGAGCTTCTCTTCAAATACCCGAGCGCGGTCTTCAGAAAAGGGCAATTCGTGCTGCTCGCGAAGTGGCCTGCGTGGCTTCTGGTCGTGGTGACTGGCGCAGCCGTCGTCGGACTTGCACTGCTGATTCGTTGGAGACTCCAGAACGCCGCCCCCGAAGTACGAAATTGGCGAGCCTGGGCGGTTTGGGGAATGCAGTCAGCGTTCCTGGCTCTGGTCCTCTTTCTGCTCTGGCAACCGGCAATCATCGTGGCCGAGCTCAGTTCGCAGCAGAACATCATTGCCGTGGTAGTGGACGACTCGCGCAGTATGAGTATTGCGGACAGCGATGGCAGGACGCGAGAGGCTGTAGCGGTTGCGGCACTCGAGGGAGGTGTTCTCGCCGGGCTGCGGCAGCGTTTCCAAACGCGCCTCTACCGGCTCGGCAGTGAACTCACTCGAGTCGAAGGGCCTCGAGAAATAGCGGCGGTCGAACCGGCCACGCGCATTGGCGATAACCTGAAGCGGCTCGCGACGGAGACTTCGGAATTGCCCGTGGGAGCGATCGTGCTACTGAGCGACGGCGGCCAGAACACGGCGGGGACCGGCGGCTCGGGCATCAGCCGCGAAGCGCTCGAGGCGTTGCGGAACCGCCGCCTCCCGGTGCACACCGTAGGATTCGGCAGGGAGGAGAGCAGCCATGATGTCGAGATCGAAGACGTCGGCATGGCTGCGAACGCAATCGCCAATAGCCGCATCGCGGCGACGGTCAGCCTGACCCAGCGGGGTTACGCCGGCCAACCGGCGAAACTGACGGTGCGCGATGGGGCTAAGGCGCTCGCCGAGCGCGAGATCACCTTGGCGGCCGATGGGCGCATTCAAACCGAGCCGCTTTTCTTTTCCGCGGGCGCAGCGGGTGCCAAGAGCCTCACCTTCGGCATCGATCCGCTGCCCGGCGAAGAAAACCCAGCCAACAATGCGGTGGCCCGCCCCATCCTTGTGAGCGATGCCAAACGAAGGATTCTGTATGTCGAAGGCGAGCCGCGCTGGGAATACAAATTCATCCGGCGGGCGGAAGCAGAGGATCCGACGGTGCAACTCGTCTCCATGCTGCGCACGAGTGAAAACAAGATCTATCGGCAGGGTATCAGCGATCCGGGTGAGCTAGCGGGTGGCTTTCCGGTGCGGCCGGAGGATCTCTTCGGTTATGCGGGCATCATCATTGGCTCGGTCGACGCGGGTTACTTCACGCCCCTGCAGCAGGAACTGCTGCGCGAGTATGTCGATCGCCGAGGAGGCGGCATCCTGTTCCTCGGCGGCCGCTTTTCGCTGAGCGATGGAGGCTGGGGCTCTTCGACCTTGAACGACGTGCTGCCGACCTTTCTTCCGTCGGGAAATCACAACTTCCACCGTAACGCTGCAACCGTTGAGTTGACAGCGCAGGGTCTGGACTCGCCCATTACCCAACTGCTCGATGATCCGGGGAAGAACGCCCAGCGCTGGAAAAAACTGACCTTTCTCGCCGATTATGAGGATGCCGGTGCACCTAAGCCCGGCGCCACCGTGCTTGCGAATCTCCATGCGGGCCGCCGCAAACTGCCCCTGCTGATCACACAAAGCTACGGCCACGGCCGCACGGCCATTCTGGCGACGGGTGGCACCTGGCGCTGGCAGATGAGCGAAGCCCTTGGCGATCCGTCGCACGACCTTTTCTGGCAACAGCTTTTGCGCTGGTTGGTCGCGGAGTCGCCCGGGCCGGTGGTCGCTTCCGCCTCCGAGCGCCTGCTGATGGACGAAGGGCGGATCGAGCTGAGGGCGCAAGTGCGAGACCAGCAGTTCGAGCGAGCGGCAAACGCACAGGTAACGGCCCACATCATCGGGCCCGACGGAAGCAACGCGCTGACGGATCTGATGCCCTCGGAGAACACTCCGGGACTGTACCAAACCGAATGGACCGCGGAGAAGCCTGGGACTTATGTCGTCGAAGTCACTGCAGAATCCCCTCGAGGGAGTCAACCACGAGAACTCGGTCGTGACGTGCTCACGGTCCAGCGCGAAAACGGGGTGGCTGAAAACTTCCACACCGAGCAGAATCGGCGCTTGCTCGAACAACTCGCATCCGACACCGGCGGGCGTTATTGGAAACCGTCGGAGTTGAAGAGTCTCCCGCGAGATATCTCGTACTCGGAAGCCGGCATCTCCGTTCGCAGCACCAAGGAGTTGTGGGATATGCCGATCGTCTTCCTGCTCCTGCTCGGCGTGCCGATCGCCGGATGGTTGTTGCGTCGGAAGTGGGGCGTGATATGAAACTCCCTTTGCTGCTGGCGACGGCCTGCATATTCGCTTTCCCCACCCGTGCTGCGACCTACTACGTCGTCGTCGCCGGGCTCGGTGGCGAGGCCGATTACGAACAGCGCTTCACGGCTGCGGCGAAAGATCTGGATCGCATTTTCCTAGCGGCAGGCTCCACCGCACACGTCTACACGCTGGCGGGGGCGCAAGCGACCGCAAAGCAATTGGCAGAAACACTGAGCGCAGTGGCTCGCGCGGCCAAAGTGGACGACGACTTTGCGCTGATCCTCATTGGCCACGGCTCTTTCGACGGTGCCGAATACAAGTTCAATCTTGTTGGCCCGGACGTAACGGCGCGGGAGATCGCCGCGATGTGCGACCGCATCGTCGCACGGCGGCAGCTGATCGTGGACACCACGAGCGCCAGTGGGGGCGCGGTCAAGGTTCTCGAGCGCCCGGGCCGCGCCGTGATTGCGGCGACGAAATCGGGAACGGAGAAAAACGCGACCGTCTTCGCGCGCTACTGGGTCGAGGCACTCGAAGATCCGACGGCCGATACGGACAAGAGCGACTCCATCAGCGCGATGGAGGCGTTTCGCTACGCTGCCAAGAAGACCGCGGCTTTTTACGATTCCCAGAAGCGCCTTGCGACCGAGCACGCGGTTTTCAACGATACCGGCAGAGGTGAACCGGTGCGCGAATCCGGAAACGGTCAAGGCATGCTGATGTCGAGCTTCACTCTGTTACGCATCGGCACCAACCAGCAAACGGCCAACGATCCCGCCAAACGTGCGTTGCTCGATAGAAAGGACGAACTGGAACAAAGGATCGACACGCTGAAATACCAGAAGGCCGCGATGGACCCGCAGGATTACAAGAAGCAATTGACCGACGCGCTGGTCGAGCTCGCCAAGGTACAGGAGGAGCTGGACAAATGAAGCTTCTCGCTGTCATCCCGGCTTTCGGACTGGCATGCGCTCTGTCCGTCCGCGCCGCTGACCCCGCAGACTGCTTGGCGCTGCGCAAGCACGGACAGAGCGCCGAAGCGAAAGCCTGTTTCGAGACGCTAACCCGGAGTGGCGACGCGTACTTCCGCGCCGAGGGGTTCTGGGGGCTCGAGGAGTGGGAGCAGTCGAACGAACAGTTCCGCCTCGCCACCGAGCCCGCAAACAGCAAAGACCTTTACAAAGTGCGATGGGGAATGTTGCTGCACGAGCGCTTCAATGACGGCGATGCCGCTGGTCTGTTTCGCGAGGCGCTAGCGAAGAACCCATCGAATGCCGAAGCTTATCTCGGACTGGCCATGGTGTCGGCGGACGGTTTCGATGGCAAAGCCGCTGCGTATCTGACCAAGGCCATGGAACTCGATCCCCAGCTGGCCGGGGCGCACGAGCTGATGGCCGACGTTGCGCTCACGAACGACGATAGCGACCTGGCCGTGGCCGAGGCCGACAAGGCCCTGGCGCTCGAAAAGGACGCGCTCGACGCGATGGCTGTTCACGCGGCCGTCGAACTGCTCGCCGACCGCTCTCCCGATGCATGGTTCGCAAAGATCCGCACGATCAATCCCCGCTACGGCGAGGCATATCGTCGAGTAGCGCGCCAGCTCGAATTGCACTATCGCTACGAGGACGCCGTAACGTACTACCGCAAAGCAATCGAGGCCGATCCACACTTGTGGAGCGCACATTCAGCGCTCGGAATCGGCCTCATGCGATTAGGCAAAGAGGAAGAGCCGTTCAAAGAGCTTGAATTGAGCTACAACAACGGCTATCGCGATAAAGCGACGGTGAACAGCCTGCGGCTGCTCGATAGCTATAAGAACTTCGCTACCTTTCGCGACGATGCCACGATTTTGAGGTTGCACAAGACGGAGGCCGCGGTGCTGCTCCCGTATATGCGGGCGGAACTGCATACCATTCTTGCGACCTACGAAAGAAAATACCGCATGAAGCTTCCGGGTCCGGTGCAGGTAGAAGTCTATCCGGACCACGAAGACTTTGCCGTGCGCACCACGGGGATGCCGGGGCTCGGGGCGCTTGGCGTTACCTTCGGCGAGGTGGTGGCGATGGACAGCCCCTCGGCGGGCAAACCCGGAGACTTCAATTGGGGATCCACGCTTTGGCACGAGATGAGTCACGTGTTCATCCTCACCACGACCAATCACCGCGTGCCCCGCTGGTTCACGGAAGGACTTGCGGTGCACGAAGAAGGGGAGCGTTCGCCGGAGTGGAGGGACCGCTTGACTCCCGAGGTGCTCGTCGCCATTCGTGACCGAAAATTCCTGCCGGTAGCCAAGCTCGATCGCGGCTTTGTCTATCCGGAGTACCCGTCTCAGGTGATCGTCTCCTACTTCGAGGCCGGTAGCATCTGTGACTTTGTGAAAGCGAAGTGGGGCGAAGAAAAACTGCTCGACCTGGTCCATTCTTTCTCGAAGTCGCAGACGACGGCGCAGGTGATCCAGCAGGATCTGGGGCTCGCGCCCGAGGAATTCGACAAGCAGTACCTCGCCTGGATCGGTCAGAAATATGGAGCGGAAGCGGCGCACTTCGACGAATGGCGGGAAAAACTGAAGGCCCTTGCCGCGGCGGCGCAACGGAAACAGTACGACACCGTGTTCGAACAGGGGCCAGCGGTATTGGCGATGTATCCGCAATACGTCGACGATCAGAATGTCTACCTATTTATGGCCGCGGCCGACAGGGCGCGAGGTGATGCCGGGTCTGAGGCTTCGATCCTCACGGAGTACCAACACCGAGGGGGGCAGATGCCGGAAGCGCTGAAACGGCTGGCTACGCTCGAGGAAGAGGCTGGCAAGCCGGGCGAGGCGGCGGCGACGCTCGAGCGACTGAACTACATTTACCCCGTCAAAGATGAGGAGCTGCATCGCCGACTCGGCGATCTGCTGTATGCACAGAAGCACTATGAGGGTGCGATTCGCGAATACAACGCCCGGATTGCCTCAAATCCAGTCGACCGGGCCGGCGCGGAGTTCAATCTGGCCCAGGCGTATTTTGCCGCCGGACAGAAGGACAAGGCCGAGGAAGCGGTGCTGGCCGCGCTCGAGAACGCCCCCGGCTACCGCCCGGCCCAAAAGTTGTTGCTGGAGTTGCAACGGTCGCCCGCAAAACCGGACTGAAAGGGAAAGGAAAATCAATGGCCTCGACTGCCGGATTGAACCAGGATGCAGCAGTTCTCCAGAAGCGCATCGAGCGCTTCCAGACCGTGCGCGAGCAAATCCTCGGCCAAGTGCGCCAGGTCATCGTGGGCCAGCAAGAGGTCCTGGAGCAGATCCTGATCGCCATCTTTGTGGGTGGACACTGCCTGATGACCGGCCTGCCGGGCACCGCGAAGACCCTGATGGTGCGGACGATCGCCGATGCCCTCGGCCTCGAGTTCCGGCGCATCCAGTTCACGCCTGACTTGATGCCGTCCGACATCACCGGCACGGACATTATCGAAGAGGACCTCACGACCGGCCGCCGCAAGTGGACCTTCGTCGAAGGGCCGATATTCGGCAACGTCCTGCTGGCCGACGAAATCAACCGCACGCCTCCGAAGACCCAGTCCGCGCTGCTTGAAGCCATGCAAGAACACTCTTGCACCGTGCGGGGGCATCTCCACCGGCTGCCCGCACCGTTCTTTGTGCTGGCGACTCAGAACCCGATCGAACTGGAGGGAACGTATCCGCTACCCGAGGCGCAATTGGACCGCTTCCTGTTCAACGCCGTCTTGGACGACTTGAGCGCTGAAGACGAACTCAAGGTCATCGACTGGACCACGGCAACACGCGTGGCCGAAGTCGCGGCGGTAACCTCGGCCGACGATCTGCTCGATTTTCAGCAGCTCGTGCGGATGGTGCCGATTGCCGAAACGCTTTCGCGTTACGTTGTGGGACTGGTGCGCGCCACCAGGCCAAAGAGTGAAAACGCGGCGGAGTTGGTGAAGAAATACGTGAACTACGGAGCCAGCGTCCGCGCGGCACAATTCATTGTGCTGGCCGCGAAGGCGCGGGCGCTCTCGAATAAGCGCTATCACGTAAGCTACGACGACATCACTTCCGTGGTTGTGCCGGTGCTGCGGCACCGCGTTCTGCTGAACTTCCACGCCGAGTCGGATCGAATCGACACCGACGAGATCCTCAAGCAGCTCGTCTCCCACCTCGAACGGCCAAAGGAGAGCTGATGCAACGGTTCCTTGATCCCAACGTGTTGGCCGGCATCTCCTCGCTGGACCTGTTGGCGAAGACGGTCGTGGACGGATTCGTTGCCGGTCTGCATCGTTCGCCGGACTTCGGCTTCAGTCAGGAGTTCGCGGAGTACCGACCCTATGTGCCAGGGGATGACCTGCGCCATGTGGACTGGAACCTGTTCGCGCGCACGGAACGATGCTACCTGAAGCGCTATCGAGGCGAGACGAACAGCCAGCTCACGGTGTTGTTGGACGCGAGTAACTCGATGCAGTACACCTCCGGTCCGCCGACAAAGATGGACTACGCGCGTTACATCGCGGCGTCGCTTTTCTACCTCGCGATCCACAATCAGCGCGATGCGGCGGGGCTGATCGTTTTCGACAATGAGGTGAGGGAGTACATCAGGCCATCAACGCGCCCGGGCCAGCTTGCGCGGCTTTTCGCCGGACTCGAACGGGCAGAGCCGCAAGCGCTAACCGATTTCGCCAAACCGCTCAAGCACTTTCAGAATTTTCTGCACCGGCGCGGAATCGTCATCCTGATCTCGGATTTTTATGAAGAGCCCGAAACGATCGTGCGGGCGAGCGCACCGTTGCGCTTCCACGGCAACGAAGTCGTGCTGTTTCATATCCTCGATCCGCAGGAGGTTCGTCCGGTGCTACGGGGGTCGGCGCTGTTGGTGGATCTCGAAACTGATCGCAGGATCGAGGTGATCCCCGAATATGCGAAAACCACATACCGCACGAGGATCGACGCGCATATCGAACAGCTTCGCTCGCGCGCTCAGACGGCGGGAATGGACTATCAATTGCTTCTCACGAGCCAACCGCTCGACACGGCGCTGCGTGAGTATCTTTCGCTGCGACAGGCGGGTAACTGATGGGCTTTCTCGCACCATGGTTTCTGGCCGGGCTCGTGGCGCTGGGGGTGCCGGTGTTTGTGCATCTCTTGCGGCGTCACAGAGCCACGCCAAGGCCGGTGAGCTCGCTGATGTTTTTCGAGCGAGGCGCGCAGAGTTCGACCCGCCATCGAAGGCTCAGGTATCTGCTGCTGTTCGCGCTGCGATGTGCATTGGTGCTGCTGGTGGTGCTCGCGTTTGCAAACCCGTTTGTGAAGCGGACGGCGGCGGAGCTGAACAGCCGCCTGCTTCTGATGGTGCTGGATACCTCCTTCAGCATGCGTGCGGGGACACGCTTCGCCGATGCCAAGCAGCAGGCGCTTCGGCTGCTGGCTCGGAAACCAGCCGCGCAGAAGGTCGAGATCATGGGCCTCGGCGGGCAACTCGACGTCCGGACCCAGGCGATCAACGACGACACGCAACTCCGCGCAGCGCTAGAAAGCCTTGAACCGGGCGACGGCCACGCAAACTTCGGCGAGCTGGGCCATGCCATCCGCAGCCTCGCCGAGACGGTACGCGGCCCAATGGAGCTTCACCTGTTCAGCGATATGCAACGCACCGCGATGCCGGCGAACTTAGCCGATGCCGTTCTGCCGAACAACGTGGAGTTGGTGTTGCACCCGGTCGCGAATGGCGCGGCACCTGGCAACTGGACGGTCGAGAGCGTCGAAGCCCCGACCGTGCTATCCGAACCGAAAGATCCGAGGCAATCGCGTGTCCGGGCGGTGGTCGCAGGTTTCGGCACTCCCTCGGCAACGAAAACGGTGTCGCTGCTGGTGAACGGCAAAACGATTGCAACGCGCCAAGTGAACGTGCCCGCCAGCGGTCGGGTGACCGTGGAGTTTGCGCCGCTTGATGTGGGATACGGTTTCAACCGCTGCGAGGTACAGATCGAGGGCCGGGACGCGTTCCCAGCCGATGATGCAAGCTTTTTTGCCGTGCGGCGGTCCGACCCCGAACGAGTCCTGTTCGTCCACCCTGCGGACGATACGCGTTCCGCCCTGTATTTTGGATCTGCGTTGTCGGCGGGAACCAAAGGTTCGTTTGTGCTGCAATCCGTGACGGCCGAGCAAGCAAGGGATCTCGACCCGTCGAAATACGCCTTCGTGGTGCTTTCGGACGCAGTGATGCTGCCCCCGATTTTTGAGCGAACGCTGCGGCAGGATGTTGCCAGGGGTGGTCGCGTGCTTATTGCACTGGGTACGGCTGCAGCGCATCATGCGCGGATTCCGTTGTGGGACAGTGAGGTGAAGGATGCGCGGGATTATGCGCGCGCGGGAGGCACGGCAACGGTCGGGCAGGTAGACTTCAGCTATCCCGCGCTCGAGCAGGCACAGCCCGGGCGCGATAACGGTGGCTGGGCCGAGGTGAAGATTTTTTATGCCGCGGTGTTGGAGGAAGCGGGAGCCCGCGTGGCAGCGCGGCTTGCGGACGGCACACCCCTGCTGCTCGACAAACAAGTGGGCGAGGGAGACGTGGTGCTGTTGGCTTCGGGACTTGAAAACCTGACCAACGACCTACCGCTACATCCCATCTTCGTGGTTTTTGTGGACCGGACGGCGCGGTATCTCTCGGGCAGTGAGCGACTGAGTGGTTCGCAGGTCGTGGATTCGTTTGTGCAACTGCGCGGCGTGGCTGAACCGGCAGGTGCGGTCGGGAGCGTCGAGGTAACTGACCCGCAGGGGCATCGGCCGCTGTCACTAAGCGAAGCGCGAACGAGGGAATCGTTTCGCTTGGAACGCGCGGGATTCTATCAGATTCGATTTGCGAACGGACGAGATGCGGTCATCGGCGTAAACCCTGACCGGCGCGAATCGGATCTCGCGGCGATGGCCCAGGAAATGCAGAACCTGTGGAGCGGAAGCTCCGGCAGCGGAGCGCCGCATTCGGCGGGCGCCGAGGCCGCTCGAGTGAAAAGCCGCTCCTCAAGCCTGTGGTGGTACGTTATGCTGCTTCTATTGGTGGTCGCTTTGGCGGAAGCGGCCCTAGCCAGCGGCTACTTGGGCACGCAACGGGAGGAAGCATGAACAACCGCAGCGAGCTCAACCTTTATATTGCGAGGCTGCAGCGGAGACTGCGGCTCGGTGTTTGGCTGCGTGGCGCCGCTATCTTCACGGCCACGGCGCTCACGGTTACCGTCGCGTTAGTCCTCGTGCTCAACCGCTTTGCCTTTCCAACGCATGGCGTCACCGTCGCCCGATTAGCGATCTTCGCTGCGCTTACCCTGGCGGCCGTATTGGGCATTGCGTTGCCGGTGTTTGGTCTGACGCGCGAGCGGGCTGTCGGCAAAGCGGAAGCTGCAAATCCCAGCCTGGAACAACGGCTCACGACCTTCCAGGAACGCGCCAGCAAGAGCAACGATCCGTTTCTCGAACTGCTGGCGGCCGATACGTTGAAGCATACACGGAAAACAGAGCCGCAGTCGTTGCTTCCAGACAACCGCCTGTTCGCGCTCGGCGGCGCTGGCGTGGCTTGCCTTGCCACGCTGGTGTGGATGATTGCTGACGGTCCGGGTTACCTCGGATACGGGGCCTCGGTGCTCTGGACGAACCGGAACGCGGTTCCGCTCTACACCATCGAGGTAACTCCGGGCGACGTCACCGTCCGGCGACACAGCGACCAGCTCATTACCGCGCATGTCACCGGGATGCATCCCGACAGAGCACGTCTCTTTGCGCACTACGAGAGCACGTCTGGATGGGAACCGGTGGCCATGCAGGACGAGCGCGACACCGGCGGCGGGGCGAGCTACCAATTCGTGTTCGCCGGGCTGCCGGAAAATGTCGAGTACTATGTGGCCGCGGGTCCGCTGGTCTCTTCGCACTACAGAGTGCGTGTGCTGGACCTGCCTTCTGTGAAGCAAATCCGCGTTACTTACCACTACCCGGCCTGGACGGGAATGAAGCCGGCGATCGAGGAACATTCGGGCGATCTGCGGGCCATCGAAGGAACCGAAGCTGCGATTGAAGTGGCGATGGATCGTCCCTTGAAGGATGGCCGGTTCATGCTCGACAACGGCCAGATCATTCATCTTGCGGGTGGAGCGGGAAACCGGTACCAGGGCTCGATTCATTTGGAGAGGGACGGAGCGTATCACGTAGCCGACACGGACGGTGGCCAAGAGGTGCGGCTATCGGAGGACTACTTCATCGCAACCGAGAAGGCGATGCCGCCGGAGGTCGCGATTGATCGGCCGGGCGGCGATTACCGGGCCAGCCCGATCGAGGAGGTCACGGTCGGGGTGACCGCGCGGGACCCGTTCGGGCTCGGAGGCGTTCAGCTACATTATTCCGTGAACGGCGGGCCGGATCACGACGTAAACCTGCTCAAATCGCCCGGCACCAGGAACGCCGACGGCTCCTACATGCTGCCGCTCGAGGAATACCAGCTGATACCCGGCGATTTGGTGAGCCTCTACGCGACCGCCCGCGACGGTCACAGCGAGGCTCGCACCGACATTCGCTTCATCCAGGTGGAGCCCTTTGAGCGCCAGTTTTCACAGTCGCAACAAAGCGGAGGCGGGGGCGGCGGCGCTCCGAACGGCAACCAGACGGAGATTTCCAGGCGGGAAAAGGAACTGATCGCCGCTACCTGGAAGCAGCAGAACGACAAAACTTCGAGCCCGAAGGAGGCGTCGGCGGCCGGGCTGTTCCTTTCCGATGCCCAGCGGAAGCTTCGCGACCAGGTGATGGCGCTCTCGGTTCGTATGCAAACCCGTGACCTTTCGGAGGCCAATGATGAGTTCTCCGATTTCCACAAAGACATAGAGGATGCGGCTGCGGCCATGGTGCCCTCGGCCGAAAAGCTAGGAAACATGCAGTGGAAGGATGCGATCCAGTGGGAGCAGAAAGCGCTGCAGGCGCTGCTGCGAGCGGAAGCCACGTTCCGAAAAATCGAGATTGCCTTCGGCCAGCGCGGCGCTGGTGGCGCAGGGGGTGGCAGTGCCGGCCGCGACCTCGCCAGCCTGTTCGATCTGGAATTGGACACCGAAAAAAACCAGTATGAGACCGCACAAAAAGCGTCTCCTGCCGAGCAGCACGAAAAGGATGTGGAGGACGCGCTCCAGAAGCTGGACGCTTTGGCGAAGCGCCAGGAGGACTTGGCCAACCAGCAACGCAACCCGCAGCAGAGTTTCCAGGAACGTTGGCAACAGGAGATGTTGCGTCGCGAGGCCGAACAACTACAGCGGCAGATCGGGCAGATGGCGCGGAGCGGGCAGCAAGGTGCGAATGGGTCGCAGGCGAATGCGTCGTCCGAGAGCGGTTCCGGCTCGGCGCCAAACCGCTCCGGAGATCCACGGACCGAGCAGGCGCTCGAACGTTTGCGACAAGCGACGGATGCGATGAAACGCGCTGACGGGTCCGAGCAGGGCGCGAACGCGGCCGGCCAGCGGGCCGCCGAGCAGCTTCGTCAAGCGGCGAATCTGCTGGCTGGCACACAGCAGCGGCTCGCCTCGGGCAGGATGGACTCTCTAGCGCGCGAGGCCAGCCGGTTGACGCAGGAGGAACGCGCCGAAGCCGATCAGATCAGCAAGTTTGTCAACCAGCAAGGCGAGTCCAACGCGACAAATCTGGACGGCATGACGGCGCGAGTTCACGAGCGCAACCGCCTGGCAGAGGGGCGGCAGCGGCTCTCCGATGACCTCTCGAGATTGCAGGGAAACATTCGCGACACGGCACGCGAAATGGCTTCCGTTCAACCGGAAGTTGCTCAGAAATTGCGCGAGGCGCTGACCGAGATGGATGAGTCCGATCTCGATAATCACGTGCAAAGAACTGCGGACTGGTTGCGGCGCGGAATCGATCCCAATTCAAACGGTACGGAAAAAGAGATCGCAGGGGGTCTTGAGAAACTCGAACGGCAGCTCCAGGAAGCGCAGAAGGGAATCGGAAACGGCAAGGCGGGGCAGCCCGACTCCGACAAGCCTGCCGCGACTGCGGCGCTTGACCAGGTGGAGCGCCTGCGCAGCCAGCTCGAGGCTATGACGGCTTCGCGCGGCAGCCGTGGGGACGCCGGACAGAGCTCGCGACAGCAACGAGTGCCGGCAGGGCAGGCTGGCGCCGACGGCCTTCACCGCGATAACAACCACGGTGACCCGAGCGGCGATATGCGCTCAAGCGATGGGGGCGCCACGGATGGCACCGCATGGGGCAACATCAACACCGGCAACAATCGTTACGGAGCGCCGGGAGAGCGGCCTACGCCCGCCGGACCCTCGGGCGAGGATACCGAGCGTATTTTCGAGCAGGGGATGCGAGACCTCGACCAGCTCCGGCGCACGGTCCAAAACGATCCGCAAGCCGCGAAAGAGGTGGCGGAGCTGACGCGGCAAATGCAGCGGCTCGATCCCAGCCGCTTCCCCGGCAACCCCGCGATGGTAGAGCGAATGCAACGTGAACTACTCAGCTCGTTTGACAGGTTGGAACTCCTGTTACGGCGCGACGGTGCGGCGAGCGAAGCGCGTACCGGAAAGTCCTACGCTGTTCCGGCGGAGTATCAGGAATCTGTCGCCGAGTACTACAGACGCCTCAGCAAGAATCCGTAGGAATCGAGCGCTCCGGATTCCGACGCCAAACCGTCAGCGGTTCGACGACGCCGGATGGACGAAGGTTTTGAGGGGTTTACGCCGGGCAGAGATTGTTGCAGAAGGAAGGGATGGACATCGAGAAGTCGCGACGCTCTGTAGTCTGTCGAGCATGACCGCCCGCGAACGCGAGTACGACTCGGGATCGTCGAGCAGCTGACTGGCCCAGTGGCCGCCGATGGCGATGGACTGGATCTCGAACGCCAAGTGGGTCACGTCAATATTCGTGGCAATGTGCCCTTCCTTCTGGGCCTGCTCCAAGGCACGCACCAATACGCCGATCCACTCGCGCATAATCGCAACAATGCGGTCGCGTACGGGCCCGCGCCGGCTGTCGAATTCAAACGACGCGGCGGTGAAAAAGCAGCCGCCCTTGAAAATCCCCTCTTCAATATAAGCGAGCCACCGGTCGATGATCGACCATAAACGCGGCATACCCCTTGGCGCTGACAGCGCGGGTCGCGTGATCTGATCGATGAAGATTTGGCGCGCCGTTTCCACGGTCGCGAGCTGGAGCTCTTCCTTCGAACCAAAATGCGCAAACAAGCCGCTCTTGCTCATCCCTAAATCATCGGCCAGTCGGCCGACCGTGAGGCCTTCTAGTCCTTCCGCCGAAGCAAGGTCCACCGCTCGCCGGAGGATCGCCGTTCGCGTCCTGAGCCCGCGAGCCCGCCGAGACACAACCGTCTTTCTCCGGGAGCGCAGCGTCTGAGGCATACGAAGAGCTTAGCACAAAACATTTAAATAGCACGAACGTTCGTGTTTTATGATAGACTCCCCGAACCGGGAGGGTCGATGCTTCACCGTGCCTTTGCCTGCCGGCTAGCGAGGTTCGCCGTGCTCCTCGCTCTTGGCACGTCCGGCCGCGCCCGTGCGCAAGAGATCCCTTTGGAGCCCTGTGATTCTCTGCCCCTCGTCGAGGTCGCGGTCGACGGCCGGGCGATGCACTTCCTGGTGGATACGGCCGCGACCTCGCTACTGAATCTCAAATCGTTCGCCGAAGGCCGCACCCGCGACGTACGCATCACCTCCTGGACCGGAACGCTCGCGACCAGCGCGCGCGAAGTTAGCGTCAATGAGATCGTGGTTGGTCAAACCAAGCTCATCATATTGAAACTGCCCGCCATCGACCTGTCGGCCATAGGCAAGGCTTGCGGCCGCAAGATTGACGGCGTCCTCGGCGTCGATCTCCTCGCGAGGTTGGGCGCCACGATTGACCTTCGGCGCCAAACGATGCACCTGACGACCGCAGATGATGAGCGCGGCATGCGACTAGCGGGGGAGATGCATCAGGAGATGGTGCGCTGCGTCACGGCTTTTAATGATTCCGATGAGCGCGCCTTCACTGACTGCCTGGAGCCGGAAATCGTGCTCTTCGACGAGCCGA
>Ga0209465_10000418_pt1 | contig 20204 bp, 17 predicted proteins | sample PanSoiPlot1MoBio_FD_188321 | JGI IMG/M metagenome (GOLD analysis project Ga0209465, IMG submission 188321) | Tropical forest soil microbial communities from Panama analyzed to predict greenhouse gas emissions - Panama Soil Plot 1 MoBio (SPAdes)... | ecosystem: Environmental > Terrestrial > Soil...
TAACTCCGGATAACCAGCGCACCATTCTGCTGAACTGGCTCGAAAACATCCGGGACTGGTGCATTTCGCGGCAACTGTGGTGGGGCCACCGCATCCCGATCTGGCATTGCGCCGATTGCAAGGAAATGGTTCCGGCGCTGGACTCAAAGGTGGAGATAGTAAAAGGGCACGCACGAGCCGCGAGCGTGCCGAAGACGTGCCCGAAGTGCGGCGGATCGAAACTGGCGCAGGATTCGGACGTGCTCGACACGTGGTTCAGTTCGGGCCTTTGGCCATTCTCGACGTTGGGTTGGCCGGACGACACCGAAGACCTGCGGGACTTCTACCCTACGAGCCTGCTGATCAGCGGTTACGACATTCTGTTCTTCTGGGATGCGCGGATGATCATGATGGGCTTGCACCTGCTGGATGCGCCGGCGGCGGGCGATTTGGCGAACGCTATCCCGTTCCGTCGGTTGTATCTTCACTCACTGGTGCGTACGGCCGAGGGCCAGAAAATGTCCAAGACGAAAGGGACTGGTGTCGATCCGTTGCAATTGACCCAGGAATACGGCACCGACGCACTGCGCTACATGCTCGTGAGCATGGCTGCGCCCGGAACCGACATTGCGCTTTCCGTGGAGCGGTTGGGTGGGGCCAAAGCGTTCGCGAACAAGATCTGGAACGCGGCGCGATTCATTTTCGTCAATTTTGACAAGGTGGAAGAAAGCGGCACAAACCTGGAAGACGTTGCCTCCCCCGGGGTGCGCGAGAAGGCTCCCTATGCCTATGAGGGAGAAATACCGCTGGCGGATGAATGGCTGCTTGGCAGGCTGGCCGCGACCGTCGAGGTAGTGAATGAAGCGCTCGGCGATTACCGCTTCCACGAGGCGGCACAAACCGTCTACCACTTCTTCTGGGGCGACTTTTGCGATTGGTATATCGAATGGACGAAACCGGATTTGCAGGACTCGAACAAAGAGCGTGCGCTCGTTGCGTGGAAGAACCTTTTTGCCGCGTTTGATCGGGCCCTCCGATTGCTGCATCCGTTCATGCCGTTCATCAGCGAAGAGCTGTGGCACCAACTTCCGCAGAATCCGGGTGACCGATCGATTGCGCTTAAGGACTATCCGAGCGCGCAGACGCATCCTGGGACGTCACAGCGGGTGAATGAATTCGCGAACGCTCAGGAGATCATCGGCCTTATTCGCAATATTCGGGCGGAAATGAAGCTGGATCCGAAGAAGAGAGTGGTGGCTGAACTGTTTAGCGCCCATCCCGAAATCCGAAGCCAGGTTGAACGGAATCGGTCCGGGATTGTTCGACTTGGACTCCTATCCCAATTGCACCTCAAAGCGGAAAGGCTCTCCGAAACGGGAGGGCTGATCCGTTCGACGGGCCAGTTTGAGGTGCGGGTTCCCTACGCGGCTGATACCGTGGACGCGGCGACCGAGCTGACGCGCCTGAAGAAAGAGATTGCAGGGCTCGAGAAGGCTATACACTCGAAGGAAAACCAGCTCGGCAACGAAACATTCCGCAACCGAGCCCCGCAAAGTGTGATTGAGCAAATGGAAGGCGCGCTAGCCGAACAAAAGGTCGAACTGCAGAAGTTGTTGGAGAGGCAGCGGCAGCTGAAGGATGCCGCTTAGGCTCGGGCCGGCGACTTTCTGAGCCGGGCCCCGTTTGGATCAGTCGACGCGCGGCGAAAAAGCTGGGCGCGAGGCTCAGGCAGCAAGGCTCGTGCACTCCAAAGGGACATGGACTGGGATTCGAGCTACGTCAGAGACTTGGTTGACCGCGCCCTGGCAGAAGACATTGGGCCGCGTGACGCCACCGTTTCGGCGACCATTCCCGACCTTGCTACCGGACGCGCTCACATTGTGGCGAAGCAGGAACTGGTTTGCGCGGGGCTGCCCCTGGCTGAGCGCATCTTCCGCAGGTTAGACCCGCACATAAAACTCGAACGGCACGTGGAAGACGGCCAACTGGCTCGCAGAGGGGAGCACCTGCTCGGTCTTGACGGCAGGGCTTCGGCGATCCTGACCGGCGAACGTACGGCTTTGAACTTTTTGGGCCGGCTCAGCGGTATCGCGACGCTCACACATCAATTTGTCGGGCAACTCGCGGGCACTCGGGCAAAAATCCGCGACACGCGAAAGACCACGCCGGGCTTGCGGCTGTTGGAACGGTACGCCGTAAGGATGGGGGGAGGCACGAATCACCGTAGCGGTCTTTACGACGCTATCCTGCTTAAGGAGAATCACATCGCGGTCGCCGGAGGAGTGAAGGCCGCTTTGGATCAGGCCAACAGTTATGCGTCGTCAGAGATGAGCCCACGCGCGACGACGGCCTACGAAGCGGGGGGGCAGCCGCATTCCGAAAGCGAGGCCGGTTCCCTTTCCATTCAGATTGAAGTGCGCAACGAAGACGAACTCCGCGAAGCGCTGGGCGCGGGAGCCGCGGTTGTCCTGCTGGACAACATGACGCCGGAACAGGCGCGGGCCTCCGTGCAACTCGCGAGAAGCATCCGGCCGGATTGTGTCGTCGAGATTTCTGGCGGGATTACGCTGGCCAATGCCCGGGCCTACGCGGAGACCGGCGCCGACTATCTTTCCTCCGGGGCCCTCACGCACTCGGCTCCGAATGCGGACTTGAGCCTGCTTGTCGACAGCCTCGAGTGAAAGTAAGCTTAGACCCCAGAAACACGAGAATAGGGCCTAATGCCCCAGAGATCCCCTTTACCAGGAACAACCGATAAGCGCCTGGCAGCACTGGTTACGCTGCTATCCGAAAACGCCACGATTGTGATCAGCGGGGCGCGAATTGCGCGAGAGATTGGCGTCTCGCGCTCTATGGTCTGGCAGTGGATCGAGCAACTGCGAAAGCTCGGCGTGCGGGTGAAAGGCCAGCGACGCACCGGCTATTTTCTCGAGCACGTTCCCGACATCATTACGCCCAATCTGATTCGCAAACGTCTTAAAGGGAACGTATTCGGCAAGCAGATTTATCATTTTTTTAGGACCGATTCGACGAATCGCGTGGCCATGGATTTGGGCTACACGGGAGCGGCGGAAGGGACCGTCGTGCTGGCCGAGGAACAGACCGCCGGCCGCGGCCGTTCCGGTCGGACGTGGCATTCCGAACGTGGCGCCGGACTCTATGTGACGTTGCTGCTGAGACCGAAACTTTCTCCCGCGCAGGCGCCCCTTCTAACCATGCTGGCGGGGCTTTCCGCGCACGCGGCGATCAAAACGCAGGCGGGGCTGATTCCGGAATTGAAATGGCCCAACGACCTGATCCTCAATGGCAAGAAAATCGGTGGAATTCTGACGGAAATGCATGCCGAACCGAGCCAGGTGCGATTTGTGGTCGTTGGTATCGGGATCAATGTGAATCAGGAGAAGTTTCCTGCGGAGATCTCCTCGGCAGCAAGCTCCCTGCGAAAGGAATCGGGGCGCTCGCATTCGCGGGTGGAGTTGCTCGTTCGGTTGCTCAGCCAATTCGAGAGCGATTACAATCGTTTTCTGCGCGAGGGGGCACCTTTCGCGGTACAGCGGTTTCTCAGTGTATCGAGTTTTGCGGAGGGACGCCGCGTGCGCGTGGATTCCGGGCACGACTCTTACGTGGGAACAACCGCGGGACTGAGCCCGGAAGGTCTGCTGCTGGTGGCGAAGGACGACGGGACGCTCGTGACCGTGATTGCCGGAGATGTAACCGAGGTTCGATAGACGATGCTGCTGACGATCGATGTGGGCAATACGAACACGGTCCTTGGAGTGTTCCGCGCGGAGGAACTGATCGCCAACTGGCGGCTGACGACGGCGCGGGCGCAGACCGTGGACGAGTATGGCGTGCTCACGCGAAACCTGTTTTCGATTGCCGGGCTCAACCAGGAGATGATCACCGGGGTGATTGTCAGTTCGGTGGTGCCTCCGATGAACTGGACGCTAGCTGAAATGTCGCGGCTCTACCTGGGCAAGAAGGCGCTGTTTGTCGAGCCGGGCATCAAGACGGGTATGTCGGTTCAGGTAGACAATCCGATGGACGTGGGTGCAGACCGCATCGTCAATGGGGTTGCGGCGTTTCACCAATACGGGGGCCCGTGCGTGGTGGTGGATTTTGGAACGGCGATTACGTTCGACGTGATTTCCGCAAAGTGTGAATTTCTGGGTGGAGTGATTGCTCCCGGGATTGGCATCAGCTCGGAGGCGCTGTTCGCGAAAACGGCGCGGCTGCCCCGTGTGGAAATCAAGGATCCCGGCAAGGTGGTCGGCACGAACACGGTCACGAATATTCAGGCGGGACTTTACTACGGTTCAGTCGACCTGGTCGACGGCATGCTCGCACGAATCAAGGCGGAGCTGAACTCCCCGACGACAGTTATAGCAACGGGTGGCCAGGCACGCCTGGTGGCGCGGGGTTCGAAACACATACAACACGTGGACGAGTTCCTGACCTTGACCGGCTTGCGGCTCGTGTGGGAAAAGAACCAGTCCGCGGAAACGCATCGCGAGGCAGCAGCGGCAAACCCGGGACGGGTGGAGCCAAGCACAACGAGGAAAATCAGGCGCTGACTAAGAATTTTCTCAACCGAGTTTCGGAAGGAGCGTAGAGCTTCCTTCGGGGCGCTTCGCCCACACTATGGACAACTGGAATTACTTCAACTATTTCACCGAGATCGAGGAGCATTTCTGGAAGAAGCGAGGCGCACACCTGCTGGTTTCGCCGCTCGATTGGGCGATCATGGAGACGTGGCAGAAAGCAGGAGTGCCGCTAGAAGCGGCGCTGAAAGGGATCGACCGAGCGTTTGAGAGCTACCAGCGGTCCCGACGCGGCGCAGGCAAGCCGCTGAAGAGTCTCGCGTATTGCACCGATGCGGTGCTTGAGGCCACCGAGGAAATCAGCGAAGCCGCCGCCGGAGTGTCCTCTCGAGGAAAAGCAGCGCAGACCGAGGCGTTCCCTCGCGAGGAGTTGCGGTTGCATTTCAGGCGAAATGCCGCTTTGTTTCAGAACGCAGCAGACCGCTGTGTCGGTTCGCAGCCCAGTCTTTCGTCTTTTCTGCGTGAGCTCGCGGGTTCGCTGGGCAATGTCGAGACGCTTCTAGAAGCGCCGGGGCGACTTGATCTGGAGGATATCGAGCGCCGGCTGACCGTTCTCGACGAAAAGGCGCAAGCGGCGCTTTTGGCGCTGGCCGATGAGGGGTTGTTGCTGAAGATCCGGCGCGAAGTGGATTCGCAACTGGCAGCGCACCGCCGCAAGATGAAAGCCGAGCAGATTGCACTGGTGGAGAAGCAGTATCAGCAGAAGCGGCTACTCGACGAATACCGATTGCCACGATTGAGCCTGTACTACTTTTCCTGAAGACGCGGGTAGAGGCTTGTTTTGGCAGGCCACCGGCGGGACGGATTGAAACCTTATGGCTGATGAGTTTCCGTTGGCAATTGAAAAGCTAGTTTACGGCGGGGAGGCCCTGGCCCACACCGGCGGAAACACGGTTTTCGTCCCATTCGTGCTCCCCGACGAAGAGGTCATGGTCTCGGTGCGCAGGCGAAAGAAAAACCTCATCCACGCAAACCTCCTGAAAGTGGAAAAGGCGTCGCCGGCGCGCATCACGCCGGCCTGCCCCCATTTCGGAGTGTGCGGAGGATGCCACTATCAGCACATCGAGTTCGCGAAACAGGTTGGCTACAAGAACCAGATTCTGCTTGAGACCCTATCCCGCCTTGGCGGCGTGAAGTGGACGGGCGGGGTCGAAGAACACTCGGCCGAACCGTATGGCTACCGCAACCGCGCCCAGTGGACGTTTCGCGACGCGATGCCTCGCGCTTTGGGGTATTTCCTTCCGGAAAGCGCGAGCGTTCTGGCCATTGACGAATGCCCTGTGCTGTCGCCGGCGCTCTCGACGGCTTTCGGACAGCTGCAGGCGTTGGCGCGCGGCAACGCGCTGCCACCGGGCTTGCTTGCGATTGAGGCATTCGCCGATTCTGCGGATTCGAAAATCGCGCTTAATGTTGCGTTCGAACGATTTACCAAGCCAGCCAAAGCTCTCGTGGCGGATTTCAAGGCGGCGCTCCCCGCGCTCGAAAGCCTTTTGCTGCTTGATCAGAGCAAGAACCGCTTCGAGCTTGATGGACCCGGATATTTAATTCACAAGGCTGGTGGCTTCGATTTTCGCGTCAGCCATTTGTCGTTTTTCCAGGTGAATCGCTTCCTGATTGAGGAACTCCTCGAGACCGTTGTGCACGGGGCGCGCGGCGGCCTGGCCCTCGATCTTTACGCGGGCGTCGGTTTCTTCACATTGCCGCTCACGAAGGCTTTTTCTCGCGTGGTCAGCGTGGACGCCAATCTCGCTGCCACGCGAGACCTTCAGGTGAACGCGGAATCGGCAGGCGCGACCGTGGTAACTGAAAACGAACACACCGAAGAATTTCTGAAGAAATTCAGAGAGCTGCCCGATCTCGTCATTCTCGATCCGCCCCGCGCCGGACTTGGTGCCGATACGGCCGCGCGCCTCGCCAAGCTCGGCGCACCTGAGATTGTGTATCTTTCGTGCGATCCCTCGACGCTGGCGCGCGACCTCGCGGTCCTTACGCAATCGGAGCGTAGGCCCAGCACCGCGATCGCGCCGACAGAGCGTTACGAAATTGCCGAAGTACACTTGTTCGATCTGTTTCCGCAGACTTTTCATATAGAAGCGCTTGTGAGGTTGCGAAGGGTCTCATGAAACTTCAAGGCCGGGATTCCTGAGCCGAGTGTGGCCTCAAATCGTCATGATTTCTATCCCGACCAGCATCCGGGCCCGAGCGACTCGACCGACGGAAGGCAGCGGCAGGCGCTTTTTGCGCACGGATTCCCCAACCCAGTCAGACCACGCGCAGGCGCCAGATAATCGCGAGCAGGAGCAGGAACAGAAAGAAACCGACGGAGGCCCGGTATTCGCGATTCTTTTCGTACTGCTCAAGTGAAAATGAGGCTTCACTCCCGCCAAACTCACGTGAGCGAGTGAGCTGCGGAAAAAACAGCGGGACCGACTCTGCATAGGCATCAAACGAGGCCCCGTGCTTCGCGCGAAGCTCAGCCTCCTCCCGCCGCATTACCACGAGGTAGACCAAAGCGAAATAGGCAAGCAGAAGCACAGCGGCCCATAAGGAGTGCAAGGCCACGGCGGTGCCGAGAGCCAGAATGCTGCTCCCAAAATAGAGGGGATTGCGCGTGTAGGCATACGGGCCGGTAACGGTTAATACCTCCTGCTTGTGCAGAAAGCCAGCGGCGTAGGCGCGAAGGAACAGCCCAACGGATCCAACCACCGCTCCAAGCAGAATCGAAGACAAGGTCGGGCGCGCCAGCAGCAACACCACGACGGCGAGCACGTATCCGCCACGGACGCGCCACCGCTGAACAATCTCTGAGGCACTCACCGATCGGCTCCCAGGCGCTCGATCACCGCTCGAAACACTTGCTCCACGGTAAGGTCCAGCAACGACGGATCGGTTGTTTCGCCGCGCTCGTAGGTGGTCTTCGCTTTCGCGCTGCGCAAAACAATCTCTCGAGTCGGATAGGGTCCATTTCGCGCCGGGTCGGTGGGCCCGAACAAGGCGACGACCGGCGTCCCCAAGGCGATGGCCAGGTGCAAGGGGCCCGTGTCACCTCCGACAACGCACGATGCACCGCGGAGCAGGGCCATCAGAGGGCCAAGTTCGCCGTCGTAGGCGGATGATTCCGCGTCTCCACTCGCGGCCTTCACCGCAGCAACCAATTCCTCTTCGCCCGGAGCGTAGTTAACAACACACGGAGTTCCCAGTTCCCGTTGGATCCGGTGACTGAGAGCGCCGAACCGCGCCGTCGGCCAGCATTTTGACCGCCAACCTCCTCCGGGGCTGAGGACCACGTAGCGGCTGATGCCGTCGCGGGCGAGTTCTTCTCTGACGCGCGCCTCGTCCGCTTGCGAAACGCACAGAGTCACATTGCCGGTAAGAAAGGCCGCGCCGGCCTGAAGCGATAGTTCGCCATTTTGTTCCGCGATGTGCGTCGATTTGCAGCGAACCCGGTGGCTATAAAGTAGCGGCACGCCGAACTCGCGAATCGTGGCTGATGAAAATCCGATGCGTTTCTTCACACCACCGAGAAAAGGAAGACAGGCAGCCTTCCACAGTCCCTGGTAATCAACCGAAGCGGTCCAGGAACGACCGCGGATTTTGCCGAGGACCTGCCGCACGGAGGACAGATCGCGGGAATCCACCGGCCAGATTTCGGTTGTCAACCCGCTACTCGCTACCAGCTCGACCCAGCGGGGGTGAGTCAGCCAAATGATCTCTGCGGCGGGAAAGGTTTCCTTCAGACTCGCGACAGCCGGGAAGGTGTGCACAATGTCGCCGAGTGAGCCCAGGCGCACGACCAGAAATCGTTGCTCAGTCATTCGAGCCCTTGCGAATCTGCTCTAGAAACGCGCGCGTGGAATGGTCCTTTGGATCGCCTACGATGGCCACGTCGATCCCCAGGCGCTTTGCTACCGCGCGCTCCGGGACCGTTTCCGGCGTGTAGTCCGTCCCTTTCGTGTGCACATCAGGCCGGAGCTCCTCGAGCAGGGACTCGACGTTCGGTTCTGGAAACAGAACCACGTAATCCACGTCCTCGATCGCCGCGACCAGCTTGGCGCGGGCTTGTTGATTGAGAATCGGTCGCCCGGGTCCTTTGAGGCGGCTGACGCTGGCGTCGGAATTTACACCCACCACCAGAAGATTTCCTTCTTTCTTTGCACCTGCGAGGTACCGAACATGACCGACGTGCAGAGTATCAAAACATCCGTTCGCAAGAACGACGCGACTTCCGTGGCGCTTGGCTTCCTCGAGCAACGCTTTGAGCTCGCCTCGTTGCACGATTTTGGAGTCGGCCTTCCTCATACTCTATCCGACGGCCCCCAGAGCCGCCTCCCGGATCGCGTTCTGCAATTCCTGACGCGAGACGGTTGCTGTTCCTCGCTTCATCACCACGAGGCCGCCGGCAATGTTGGCGATGTGAGCGGCCTCGAGGGGCGACGCACCGCTGGCCAGCCCAAGCGTGTACGCCGCCAGGACCGTGTCGCCCGCTCCCGTCACATCAACGGCTTGATCGCTGCCGTGCACCGGAAGAAGCGCCGTCGCTTGCCCGCGCTCAAACACCGCCATGCCGTCTCGTCCTCGCGTGATCAGCAAAGCTTCGAGTTTCATTTCCGCGAGGGTTGCGCGCCCGCAGCGTTCCAGTTCTCTGAGATTCTGTCCGATCGCGGTGTGGTGCAAGGCTTCCATTTCGGCCTCGTTCGGTGTCGCCGCAGTGATGCGCGCCTGCTTGTACGCCGTCAACCGAAATCGACAATCAAGGGTCACCGGGAACTTTTGACGCACTTTCGAAAGGGCGCTCCGCAGTTCATGCGGACTGGTCACCCCAAATCCATAATCTGAGACCGCGAGCGCATCTGCGTTCCTGAGCTTTGCCGCCAGAAGGCTCCGGATTTTTTTCCGCACCGCCTCCGGCAGCGCATGATTGGGTTCGTAGTCCACACGCAGAACCTGCTGGCTGACCGTGTGAGCCCAGCCGGCGAGGAATCTGGTTTTCACGGGCGTAGTCCACTCCTTGGCGCGCAAAATTCCCGAGACGTTCACACCTTTTTCGCGAAAGGTGTCGACAAGCCAGTCGCCGGCTTCGTCGTCTCCCACCGCCGTTATCGGTAACACCTTGGCGCCGAGGGCCACAAAATTGTTGGCCGCGTTGGCTCCACCCCCTGGCACCATATGTGTTTCGCGGTGCCGCAGGATCAACACCGGAGCTTCGCGGGAAACTCGACTGATATCTCCAGACTGAAATGCGTCGGCGACAAAATCGCCCAGCAGCACGACGGTCTTGCTGGAGAAGCGCTCCACGCATTCCGCGAGTGCCATCAGATCCACGGTTGCGGGCGCCCTTGGCTCATTTTTGTTGCGATCTATCATTCTTATCCTAGACTCACTCCCAAACTCTCTAACCACGGGACTGCAGCGGCTTCGACCATTTCCGGCGTCACGCTCGTCATGCAGCGATGGTCCGTGGGACAACGGCGCAAGAAGCACGGACTGCAATACGGCTTTTCCTGCACGATGCTGCAGCGCGGCGTGACCGGGGAGGTGCCGTGAGGGTCGGTCGGGCCAAAGACGGCGACTACCGGCAACCCGACAGCCGCAGCGACGTGCATGACACCCGAATCATTGCCCAAAAACATATGGCACTGCGACAACAGCGCCGGTAACTCTCGAATGGCAGTCTTGCCCGTAAAATCGATTGGTTTCCGCCTCATGGTCGCAACAATCTTCTCAGACACAGCAGCCTCCGCGGCGGCCCCAAACAGTATGACTTCGGCATCGCTGCGAGCCTGAAGCCAGTTGGCCCACTCTGCAAATCGTTCCGGCGGCCAACATTTCGCCGAGCCGTAGGACGCCCCTGCCCCGATAGCCACCCGAATTGCATGTGGACTTGCCCCGGCTTCAAGTAATCTCTCCGCCGCCCGCTGCCTTACGGCCGCCGGCACCTCGAGACTGATCAGCCCGTCGTTCGGCAAACTGCCAATCCATCCGGTGCGGCGCAGTAGTTCCAAATAATAGAATTTCTCGTGAGCGGGGATTTCTCCTTCCCGTGGCACCGCAACCGCTTTCGTCAACAGGAAGCCCCGGCCATCCCTCGCATAGCCAATCCTTTCGGGGACCCCCGCACGCCAAACCAACCATGCGGCATCAAAAGCATTTTGCAGCAGCAGCGCAACATCGAACCTTTTCGTGCATATTTCCTTGGCAAGCCGCTCGCGCCCCCGCCATCCCCGGTGCTCGCCCTGGGCGTCGTACAGTATCAATTCGTCGCAGAATCCCTGGTCCCGGTAGAGATCTGCCACATACGGCTTGGCCACGATGGCGATCATCGCATCCGGGAATTTGGCGCGGACCTGGCGCAGAGCGGGCAGCGCCAGGATTGCATCGCCAACCCAGTTGGTGGCTCGAATCAGAATTCTCATGCCACAGAATTCCTTGCATCCAGTTTCTCCCGGATGGCCTGCAAAAAAACTTCCTCCTTGTCAATTGCCAAGTCAATTACCGCCACGTAGACGGGCAGACCTTCGAACTTTTCGCCCGAAAGATTTTGCTCATCTTTTTCGGTAGTGACCAAGGCGCGTGCGCCCATCCGTCGAGCTGCTGTTACCAACTCGCGTACGTCACGTTCATCGTATCGATGATGATCCCCAAACTCGCACTTTCCCGCAACCGCAATTCCCCAATTCTGTAAATTCAGGAAAAACGCGCGGGGATTGCCGATTCCGCAAAATGCGTAGAAAGGCCCCGCGCCGATTTCGTCGGCGGGAACGAATGGAATTCTCTCCCCCAGGCGTCTGAAACCGACAAGCTGCGTGGCCGCAGAAAACACGGGATACTGCTGCAGTTTTTTGATTGCCTCTATCGTCCCGGGCACAGTTTCCGTCCGCGTGAAAAGCAGAAAATCAGCGCGCGACATTGCCGAGACAGGTTCGCGGAGGCGTCCCGTCGGGAGCATCACCTCCTTGCCGAGAGAACGCGCGGCGTCGATCAGCAAAATATCCACGTCACGACCGAGCTGCCGGTGCTGGAAGCCATCGTCGAGTAAAAACACATCGGCACTTGCTTCAATTCTGCGGCCCTGTTCGAACCGGTCGGGCCCGACACCGAACGCCACACGATTGTTGAGCCGGAGCTTCATGAGCTCGATCTCGTCGCTGGTTCCGCCGCTGCCCTTGTAACCGCGGCTCAAAATGCCGACGCGAAGGCCCTGGGCCAGCAGGCGCTCGGCCAGCCAGATCACCATCGGTGTCTTGCCGGTGCCTCCGACCGTCAGGTTTCCAACGCTGATCACCGGCCGGTTTAGTCGTTTTTGCTTGAGTAAGCCTCGCTCGTAAAGCGCTACGCGCAGCCGCATCAGTTGGCCGTAAACCAGAGACAGTGGCCACAGCACCATTCTGACGAGGGGCGGCAGATTCATCGTGCCAGACCGCCGGTTAGCTGCCTACGAACTACCTCCAGAGCGCGATCGAGCGCCCCCCGGCTGCTCTCGACCAACCCTTGCCCGGCCGTTCCCATGCGCTTCATTTTTTCGGGGTCCTTGAGCAGATGGATCCACTCGACTCCGGCGTCCTCGGGGCTCCGCACTTGAATCGCTGCGTCCGCCTCCACGAAACGGGCGGCAATCGCCGAGAAATTCTCCATGGAAGGCCCAAAGACCGGCACTTTGCCAAACGCGGCGGGTTCGAGAATGTTGTGGCCGCCTGCTTCGACGAGCGAGCCTCCGACAAGAACGCTGTCGGCGAGACGGTAAAGAGAAGCAAGCTCGCCGATGCTGTCGAGCAATAGAACCGTGACGTCGTCTGGAATTCCAGCAGGGCCAGCGGTGCCTTGCCCGGAGCTGCCGAGGCCCGGAACCGCAAACGCAGTGCGCCTAATGAATTTTCTGTGCGACTCTTCGATGAACTCGGCGGCTGCGGCGAAACGTTCGGGTTTTCGCGGGGCCAGCACGAGCAAGGCCTTCGGGAAATCACCCTGCACCACACCAAAGGCAATCAGCGCCAGCGGTTCCTCAGTCGCTACCACGCTTCCCGCGACGACTACCGGCCAGCGGCGTCGTTGCTCGCATTCCCTTTTCAACCACTCGGAAAAAGGAGTGGGCGCCGGCAGCTCCATGTCGTATTTCAGATTTCCGCTGGTTTTGACACGTTCTTCAGGCGCTCCGAGCGCGCGGATCCTGGCGGCATCGGCCTCGGTTTGCATTAGGAAGGCCGTAGCGTTTTTCAGTACGGAGACCAGGAATGGACGAAGGAAAAATCCAAACATCCTGAGGTATTTTTGATAACGCGCGAACGACCGATCCGAGATGCGTCCGCTCACGAACACGACTGGCACGTTTCCGCGCCGCGCCTCGCGCAGGAAATTCGGCCAGATCTCTGTTTCGAGCACGATTACGATTGCCGGCTTCACCGCAGCCAGCACTCGGCGGACACTGAACGCCCAGTCAAACGGGAAGAAGATGACGGTGTCAGCAAAAGGCATTCGTTCCTTCGCCAGCTGCTGCCCCGTCTCGGTCGTCGTCGAAATGACCAGGGGCCTTTGCGGGTAGGTTTCTTTCAGTCGCTTGGCCAGTGCTACTCCCGAAAGGGCCTCGCCCACCGAGACCGCGTGAATCCAGATGGCCCCTGGCCGCTCTACCGGGGGCGTCGCCACCGTGGGAAGCGCCAATCCGAGACGCTCCCTAAGATTTGAAAGGTATTTGCGGTAACGCAGCCCTTGGATCAGCCAGTATGGCCCTGTTACGATGACGGCAAGGGCCATCAATGCGCTGTAAATGAAGTACACTCAGTCATGACTCCGGTCTGATTCCGCACGGGTCTCGCGGACATGCCCTGCAGGGCAACCCTAGTTCTTACCCAGGAATCGAAGGCCTCAGGATGCAAACAGTCTATTATAGCTTCGTGCCAATGCTCCTTGCCTCCCTCCTTTCCATTCAGCTCGTGCTTTCAGGCGCCGCCGAGACTTCTCGGCAGGGCACGGCAACGCGGGCGGGAATGACGGACGCTCATGAAGGGATGACCATCGGGGTCGATCCCTGGACGCAGCCAAGCCAGTACAAAGAGAAATTTCCCAAGAAGTCTCCTCTGTCGGGCGGCGTGGTGGCCTTGCACGTCAGTTTTCGCAATACCTCGGACCAGGGCATCAAGGTTGACCTCCAGCGGATTCGGCTGCTTCTTGTGCTTGACGAAGAAAACCGCCAGGAACTCGCGCCGCTAACGGCGGAAGACGTCGCCGATACCGTACTTCTCAGCAAAGAAAACGGCAAAGATCCGACCACCAGGCGCAATCCCCTGCCTATTCCGGTAGGCAAGCCCCGGCCCTCGCGCGATGCGAACTGGACGAACTTGAAGGAAGCTTGCCAGAACGCCGGGGTTCCTTCGAGCGTAGTCGCCGCACGAGGGTCGGTCGAAGGCCTGATCTACTTTGATCTGCGGGGCGAAGTCCAACTATTGAAAAACGCGCATCTCTACATTCCCAACCTTGTTACGATGAACGACAACCACCCACTGCTCTATTTCGACATCGATCTCGGACATTCGTCGTCCGACTAGCGTTGCCACGCTGGTGTTTGGGAAATCCACAATTTCTTCCTTCTTTAATTTGCCGCCGGCGTCGCCGTCCGTTACCATGGGAAGGTCGAACAAATTTTTGTTTCCTCGAACGTATGCAAAATCTCCTAGCGCAGCTCAATCCGGAACAGCGTCTCGCCGCCGAAACAACCGAAGGACCTCTGCTGATTCTTGCCGGCGCAGGGACGGGCAAGACGCGAGCAATCACGTTTCGCATGGCGAATCTGATCTCCAAGGGCACGCCCGCCGAATCGATTCTGGCCGTGACTTTCACGAATAAGGCGGCAGAAGAGATGCAGAATCGCGTGAGGGACCTGCTGCTGCACGCCGGCGTTCCTCCCGCACGACCGTGGATTTCGACGTTTCACTCACTTTGCGCGCGCCTCCTCCGGCGTGAGGCGGCTCACGCCGCCCTCGCGAAGGATTTCGCAATCTACGACGATGACGATCAACTGTCGGCGGTAAAGCTCGCGATGAGCAAGCTGGGCATCGATGAGGAGGCGCTGACTGCCCGCAACGTGCTCAGCCGCATCAGCTATGCCAAGAATCACGGGCAATCTCCCGAGCAAATGCGCGCCGAGGCGTTTGGACCGGACACCCGGAAGGTCGCCGATGTTTTCGAGGCCTATGAAGCGTTGTTGAAGCAAAGCAACGCGGTTGATTTCGACGACCTTCTGCTGCGATCCACGCGCTTGCTGCGCGATTCCACCGCCATCCGCGAGAAGTGGCGGGCGCGCTTCGCCTATATCCACGTGGATGAATACCAGGACACCAACCGTGTGCAGTACGACCTGCTGCGGCTACTGACCAGCGAGCGCGAGAATTTGTGCGTCGTTGGCGACGAGGACCAGTCGATTTACCGCTGGCGGGGAGCGGACGTTTCGATTCTTCTCCGTTTTTCGCAGGATTATCCGGCTGCCAAGGTCATCCGTCTCGAGTCCAATTATCGCTCGACGCAGAACATTCTGGATGCCGCGGGCGCGGTCGTGGCCAAGAACTCCGGCCGGCTGGGAAAGACGCTTCGCGCTGTCAAAGAGCGCGGCAACAACCTGCGTTATTTCGAAGCGCGGGACGCGCAGGCGGAAGCCGAATTTGTGGCCGGCGAACTTGTGCGCATCCTGAGCGACGACCCCGACCAGAGTTGCGCCGTCGAATACCGCACCAACTTTCAATCCCGGTCGTTCGAAGAAGCGTTGCGCCGCCGCGGACTCCGCTACAAGCTCGTCGGGGGATTCAGTTTCTACAATCGCGCAGAGGTAAAAGACGCGCTTGCCTACGTGCGACTGGCACTGCTTCCGGAGGACGACATTGCGCTGCTCCGCGTGTTGAATGTGCCGGCGCGCGGGATTGGCAAGACCACCGTCGAAACGCTGCGCGACATCGCCCAGCGGGAGTCTCTTTCGTTTTGGGAGGCGATGGAATCGCTAATGACCAGCCCGGGTTCCAACCGGGCGGTCGCGCCATTGCGGGCGTTTCGGGAACTCGTGCTGTGCCTCGGTGAGGCGTATCGAACGAAAGAACCCGCCGATTTCCTGCGCTTCGTGCTTGAGGAATCCGGCTACATGACCATGCTGAAAGACCGCAACACTCCGGATGATGTCGCGCGCATTGAAAACCTAGAAGAACTGGTGCGGGCGGTTGCGGAGAGCCTGGAGGCCGGGCAATCGTTCAGCGATTTTCTTGATGTGGCGGCGCTCGTGAGCGACGCCGACTCCTTCGAAGAAAAGCCCGGCGTCACGCTGATCACGTTGCACAGTACCAAGGGCCTGGAGTTTGACTGCGTCTTCTTGACCGGGCTCGAAGACGGCATCTGTCCGCATAGCCGTTCGATCGGCGAGGAGAAAGGAATCGAGGAAGAACGCCGCCTGCTTTATGTGGGCATGACTCGCGCGCGCAGATCGTTGACGCTGACCCGCGCCGTTTATCGCCGCGTTTTCGGCAACGAGCAGCAGATGCGGGCGTCGCTGCCTTCGCGCTTTCTGGGCGAAATTCCGAGCGAGCTGGTCACTACGGTTCCTGGCTCCATGGCCGAAATCGGCGAATCGCGGCGTTACGAACCTGACCCCGAATATTCCTATTCCGCCGAGGACTTTTTGCGACGGGCCCGCGGCGCGCCTCCGCCAGCCACACCCACGCCCCGGCGGCCCGTTACTTCGCCAAGCCTATCGTTTGGGCGCGCCGCTGTGAGGCGTGGCGCCAATGCCGACCCGCTGCTCGGGCAAAAAGTGCGGCATCCGGAGTATGGAGTCGGGACGGTAGTAGGGGTCGAGGGTGAAGACAATGATCGGCGGCTCTCCGTAAGCTTTCCGGGACGCGGCACAAAGAAGTTCATCGAGCGCTATGCGCAGTTACAGCAACTCTAGGGCTCTCGCCCAAGGTGACGGTGTGGACCGTTTCGTGCGTCGAGGTCCTCCGAGCCACAAGAATCGACGGTCCTCAGGATGACAACGCGCTGACGATCCGCGGGAGCACGCGGTTGCGCCCCGGTGCAAGTCGCGATAGAGTGATTCGCTATCAGTCCCACACTGCGTGTCCAGCCCACAACCGCGATCGACACGTGCCAGGACACGATCGGAGAGCATGGGTGGATCCACAACTCTTTCGGTGCAAGAACATCGATCAGCTCATCTCAGACTCAGAAGATCCTGAAAAACGGTTAAAAAAGACATTGGGCTGGATCAGTCTGACCGCGCTTGGCATCGGGGCCATCATCGGCACGGGCATCTTCGTTCTGACGGGCACGGCCGCTGCTGGCGAGGAAGTTCTGGTTCCTTCCCTGCTGAAAGCGCCGGTGCTTGACGTAATTCTGCATGGGACGCACGCGTTGGGCGCCGCGGGACGACCGGGAGCCGGCCCGGCGATTGCCGTCTCGTTCTTTCTGGTCGCGATCGTCTGCGGGTTCGCGGGACTTTGCTACGCGGAACTGGCTTCGATGATTCCGATCGCAGGAAGCGCCTACACCTACACCTATGCGACGATGGGCGAACTCGTAGCATGGATCATCGGGTGGGACCTGATTCTCGAATACGCTGTTTCGAACATGGCCGTGGCCGTCGGTTTTTCCGCGTATGTCAACAGCCTGTTGTATTCTTTCGGCATCCGGCTTCCCGACACATTGAGCACGCCCGCTTACCAACCAATGATCGGCTGGTTGCCGCACTTCAATCTCATCGGCTTCCTCATCGTGATGCTCCTGACGGTGCTCCTGATTACCGGGATCAAGGAGTCGGCCACATCGAACAGCATCATGGTGGGCATCAAGCTTCTGGCGATTTGCATTTTCATCGTCTTCGCTTCTAGGTACATCAACCCAATCAATTGGGCTCCGTTCGCTCCAAATGGCTTCCAAGGAATTCTCACGGGCGGCGCAATCGTGTTTTTCAGCTACATCGGGTTCGATTCCGTTTCCACCGCCGCAGAGGAGTGCAGGAATCCGAAACGAGACTTGCCGCTCGGCATCATGGCGTCGCTGCTCGTCTGCGCCGCCCTGTACGTGGGCGTTGCCGTGGTACTCACCGGAATTCAGCCTTTCCACATCTTCAAAGGCGATGCCGCGCCGGTGGCCACGGCGCTGCACAATATCGGCCTTGACAAACTGCAGCGCTGGGTCACGATCGGCGCGCTGATGGGCATGATCTCATCGCTCCTGGTCTATCAGTACGGCCAAGCTCGAGTGTGGTTCGCCATGTCGCGCGACGGATTGCTGCCTGGGGCGTTCTCGAAGGTCCACCATCGCTTCCGCACCCCGCATTTCGCGACGTGGATTGCGGGTATCGTTGTCGGTATTCCTGCCGGAATTTTTGATATTGGCACTCTGGCCGACCTTTCCAACATCGGGACGCTGTTCGCCTTTGTGCTCGTTGCGGCGGCGGTCCTGGTGCTGCGCAAATCGCAACCGGACCGAGCGCGCGGCTTTAAGGTGCCCCTGGTACCGCTGCTGCCAATTCTGTCGATCATCACTTGCGTTTTGTTGATGGCGAGTCTTACTCTCGAAAACTGGATTCGCTTTTTCGTGTGGATGATCATCGGCCTTGTGATTTACTTTGCCTATAGCCGCCATCGCAGCACGCTGAATCCGGCACCGAGGGCCTAAACCATCGCGATGACCGCACGCCAAAGGCAGTGGAATCTGAGCAGAAGGACGATTGCCGGCGTACTGGCCGTATGCGGCGGGTTCCTGCCTGCCGAGCTGTTTGCCTGGGGAAGCAACGCCCAGCGACTGATCATTAGTCATGCCGTGGATACGCTTCCTTACGAGATGCGGCCTTTCTTCGAGGCCAATCGAACCTTCCTCATCCAGCACGTCAACGACTCGCTGAATCTCATCGACAAAAATCCGAACGAGCGACTGAATCATTTCATCGAACTCGACAAGTACGGCAAGTTCCCCTTCGAAGCCCTGCCGCGAAATTACAAGGCGGCGCTCGCCAAATACAGCAAGTCCAAAATCGATTCGACCGGCCTTCTGCCATGGCAGATCGGCGTGTACAGCGCGAAGCTGACGGAGGATTTGAGGGCGGGACGCTGGGAAGAGGCCAAGCTCGACGCCGCATTTTTGGCCAATTACGTGGCCGAGTCACACGATCCGTTCAACACAAGCGAGAATTTTGACGGAAGGCTTACGGGCCAGAGCGGGGTAAATGAACGCTTCAACACGGTTTTGATCGACCGCTATGGCTCGTTTTTTCCCCTGAATCCACGCGACGCATTCTTTATTTCTGATCCCACGGACTTTGCCTTTGACGCCAGCCTGAATGCGCACAGCCTGGTCGAATCCATCCTGCTTGCCGACCGCCACGCGAAGAAGGGCCTGGGTTCCTACACGGATGAATACTATGATCGCTTCTATAATCTTACGGCGGCGGCGCTGATCCGGCAGCTCTCCGACGCATCGACCGATGTAGGCTCCTACTGGCTGACAGCGTGGATCAATGCTGGCAAGCCACCACTGCCACATTGAACCACGCGTGACCAGCAATTCCAATTTGAAGAATTTCTTCTCCAAGCTGCCGAAGGCGGAGCTTCACCTTCACCTGGAAGGCATGCTCGCGCCAAACCGGGTCGCCGATCTCGCGAGGAAATACAATGTCCCGCTGGACCCTGGCGAAATTCACAGGCGATTCGACTCGCGCGGCTTTGCGCAATTCCTGGAACTTTACAAATGGGCTACCTCGTTCCTGCGTGAGCCCGAGGACTATGCACGCCTGGCGGAAGACGCCGCCGGCGGTCTGCGGAGCGAGGGCGTGGCCTATGCCGAAGTTACGCTGTCGGTTGGCGTAATGCTCCTGCGCAAGCAAGACGTGCGTGCGAATTTTCACGCGATCCGTGAAGTGTTCACCCGCAGCCATGCCGCGGGGCAAGGACCGCGCGTTCAGTACGTGTTTGACGCCGTGCGACAGTTCGGTCCAGAACCGGCCTTGGAGGTAATCGAACGCGCCGCCGAGCTTCGCTCCGAAGGCGTGGCGGCCTTCGGCCTCGGTGGCGACGAGTTGTCAGTGCCGCTCGCGGATTTCCAGCCGGTTTACCTACAAGCGAGAAAAGAAAAGCTGCGGCTCCTCGTTCACGCGGGCGAGACGGGCGGCTCTCAGCAGATACGAGACGCCATCGATCTTCTCGGGGCGGAGCGCATCGGGCACGGTATCGCGGCCATACGTGATCCGAACCTGATGATGCTCCTCCGAGAGCGCAAGATACCGCTGGAGATCTGTCCGACGAGCAACCTGCGAACGAAAGCCCTCAACATTCAGTTGAACGCTGCCGACCCGAACATCCAGGACCATCCGTTGCCCAAGCTCTATCGGGCCGGTGTGCCGGTGTCCCTGTCAACCGACGACCCGGCGATGTTTCACACCAATCTGACGGGCGAGTATTTCCAGGCCCACCAGATGGGTCTTGCGGTCGAGGAACTGCTGCGGATCAACCGCGCGGCGTTCGAACAGTCCTTTCTCGCGGACAACGAGCGCCGAACCTTTCTTGCTGCGGTGGACAAATACCTTTTCCAGTCCGAACGATAGCCTGTGACGCGATTGTTGATCCACAGGGCCGATGTGAACGCTTGCGGAGGAAT
>Ga0209465_10000419_pt1 | contig 20134 bp, 20 predicted proteins | sample PanSoiPlot1MoBio_FD_188321 | JGI IMG/M metagenome (GOLD analysis project Ga0209465, IMG submission 188321) | Tropical forest soil microbial communities from Panama analyzed to predict greenhouse gas emissions - Panama Soil Plot 1 MoBio (SPAdes)... | ecosystem: Environmental > Terrestrial > Soil...
GTGAACCGCACGGTGGGGACCATCCTCGGCTCCGAGGTGACCCGCGCGCACGGACGCGACGGCCTCCCCGACGACACCATCCGCATCCACTTCTTCGGCTCGGCGGGCCAGAGCTTCGCCGCCTTCGTGCCGCGGGGCATCACCCTCACCCTGGAAGGCGACGCCAATGACTACGTGGGCAAGGGCCTCTCCGGGGGCAAGCTCGTGGTCTTCCCGCCGCGCGAGTCCACCTTCACCGCAGAGGACAACATCCTCGTGGGCAACGTGGTGCTCTACGGGGCCACCAGCGGCGAGGCCTACTTCCGCGGAGTGGCCGGCGAGCGCTTCGCCGTGCGGAACAGCGGCGCCCTCGCCGTGGTGGAAGGCATCGGCGACCACGGCTGCGAGTACATGACGGGCGGGCGGGTCGTGGTCATCGGCGGCACCGGCCGCAACTTCGCCGCCGGTATGTCGGGAGGCATCGCCTACGTCCTCGACGAGGCGGGCGACTTCCGGACCCGGTGCAACACGGGCATGGTCGATCTCGAGCCGCTGGTGGACGTGGAGGATGTGGAGCTCGTCAAGGACCTTCTGTCCCGTCACATCCGCTACACGCAGAGCCCGGTGGCCGCGCGCCTTCTCGTGCACTGGGAGGCGACGCGCGAGCGCTTCGTGAAGATCATGCCGCGCGACTACAAGCGCGTGCTCCAGGCCATCAAGAAGGCGGAGGAGACCGGCATGTCGGTGGACGACGTCGTGATGGCCTCGGCCCACGGCTAGGCCGAGCATGGGCAAGATCACCGGTTTCCTCGAGATCAAGCGTGAGACCCCCGCGCGGCGGCCCGTGGCCGAGCGCATCCACGATTGGCAGGAGGTCTACCTGCCTTTCGAGAGCGAGAAGCTCCAGAAGCAGGGGGCGCGCTGCATGGACTGCGGCATCCCCTTCTGTCATCAGGGCTGTCCCCTCGGCAACCTGATTCCTGACTGGAACGACCTCGTCTACCGCGACCGGTGGCGCGAGGCGATCGACCGGCTTCACGCCACCAACAACTTCCCCGAGTTCACCGGACGCCTCTGCCCCGCGCCCTGCGAGGGCTCCTGCGTCCTCGGCATCAACGACGATCCCGTCACCATCAAGCAGGTCGAGGTGGGGATCATCGAGCACGCCTTCGACGAGGGCTGGGTCGCCGCGACGCCGGCCGCCGTGCGCACGGGCAAGACGGTGGCCGTAGTCGGCTCGGGGCCGGCCGGCCTCGCCGCCGCCGAGCAGCTCAACCGTGCGGGCCACGCCGTCACCGTGTTCGAGAAGGCCGACCGCGTGGGTGGCCTCCTGCGCTACGGCATTCCCGAGTTCAAGATGGAGAAGCGCTTCCTGGACCGTCGGCTTCGGCTCATGGAGGCCTCAGGCATCGTGCTCAAGACGGGCGTCCACGTGGGGACGACCCTGCCCGTGGCCACGCTGCGCTCGGAGTTCGACGCGGTAGTTCTCGCGGGCGGCGCGGAGTGGCCGCGCGACCTGCCCATTCCCGGGCGGGAGCTCGACGGCATCCACTTCGCCATGGACTACCTCACCATGCAGAACCACCGCTCGCAGGGCGACGCGGTGCCGGACGAGGGCTTCATCACGGCCAAGGACAAGCACGTGGTCATCATCGGCGGGGGGGACACCGGAGCGGACTGCCTCGGGACGGCCCATCGCCAAGGGGCGCGCTCGGTGACCCAGTTCGAGATCCTGCCCCGGCCGCCCCAGGAGCGCGATGCCCTCGCCAATCCGTGGCCGCTTTGGCCCAACATCTTTCGCGTGTCCTCCGCGCACGAGGAAGGCGGCGCGCGCGAATACTCCATCAACACCACACACTTCACGGGGAAGGACGGGCGGGTGACCACGCTCCACGTCGTGCGGGTGGAGATGGTGACGGAGGAGGCTCGGTCGAGCTTCCGGCCGCTGGCCGGGACGGAGCATCAGCTCGACGCCGACCTCGTACTGCTCGCCATGGGATTTCTCGGTCCGCGGCGGGACGGCATGCTCACGGAGCTCGGGGTGAAGCTCACAGACCGTGGCACCGTGTGGCGGGACGCGAACTGGATGACCAGCGTGCCCGGGGTCTTCACGGCGGGTGACATGCAGCGTGGCCAATCCCTCATCGTGTGGGCCATCGCTGAAGGCCGGAGCGCCGCCCGCGGCGTCGATCGCTACCTGATGGGGACGAGCGAGCTCCCCGCGCCCCTCCGCTGATGGCTCTCACTCCGGCGGAGCGCGAGACGCTCATCCAGCGGTATGCGGACGGCCCGGCCCGCCTCAAGGCCGCCCTCGCCCGCGTGCCTCCCGAAGCGATCCAGTGGCGCCCCAAGCCGAGCGAATGGTCGGCGCACGAGGTGGTCGTGCACTGTGCGGATTCCGAGACCAACGCGGCCGCGCGCATCCGCTACGTGGTGGCAGAGAAAGATCCCCTGGTCCTGGGCTACGACGAGGCGGAGTGGGCGCGCCGTTTCGACTACCACGCGCACCCCATCGCCCCCGCCCTCACCCTGGTGGAGACGGTGCGCGCGAACACGGTCGCTCTCCTCCGCCGCCTGCCCGAGGCGGCGTGGCAGCGCGTGGGCCGACACACGGAGTCAGGTCGCTACGGTGCAGAGGACTGGCTCGCCATCTACGCGGAGCACCTCGAGGTGCACGCGCGCCAGATCGAGGCCAACATGGCGGCCTGGCGCGCTCGCGCTACCTCGCGGGAGTAACCCAGACGAACCAGCCGCCAAAGTCCGGCGTCATCTGGATGGCCTTCCCCTTCGGTCCGTCGTAGAAGAGCAGCGTGCCGCTCGTGATGTGATCGAGCTCGAAGCGGGCTCCCTCGCTCCCGTTGACGGTGACGGTGCCCCACTGCCAGTTCTGTCCCCAGGTTGCCACGATGGAGCCGTCGGGATTGATGGTGAGGAAATAGAACTGGGGCGACCCGCCCCCCACCGTGATCGTCCCCTGCCACTTGCCCACGATCGGCCCGACGGTGTTGAGCCGCTGCGGCGGGGCCGAGGCGCAGCCTACGAGCAGCGCGGCGAGCACGAGCCCAGCGGTCGCGCGAGCGCCACGGGCGATCATCGGAGCGGGCTCTGCCAGAGCGCGTGGCCCACGAAGAAGGGGCCGAGGCTCGCCATGTATTCCGAGGTCTGGGCCGTCTTGCGCATGGCCTGCACGAGGTGCGAGAGCGGCTGGAGCTCATGCCCCACCAGGCCGATCAGGAAGTCGTTGTCGTGGGTGTCGAGCCCGTGGCAGGCGAGGCGGATGTCGTGGGCGAGGCCGGCCTCGCCGTAGGCGCGACCGATGGTGCCGTGCTCGCGCAGGATCGTCCCCTGCTCTTGGGCGGAGAGCTTGGCGAAGGCGCCGGTGCGGCGCAACGGATACCAGATCGCCCAGGGCCAGTCGGGATTGAGCACGGTGCGCCGAGGGCGATGGAGAAGCCAGTCGGCCAGGTCCTGCTCGTAGCCGCTCGCGTAGCTCCGGCCGATCATGGCGAGGGCGGGCTTCGCCACGAGCGCACCGAACGGTTCGGCCCCCAGCACCTCGCGCAGCCGGGTCACGAAGAAGGCCGGATCCTCCGCGAAGCTGAGGACGGCGACTCCGCGCGCGTCGTGCAGATCGGCGTAGAGCACCGCGTCGACCTGACTCCGCTCAAGGGCACCCACGAGAGCCTTGGGATCCGAGCATCCCCCGAAGGCCTGGAGCTGCATGAAGAGCCGTCGGCTCGAGCACTGGCCGTTGGCGCCGCGCTCGTCGACGTCCACCTTGACCGCCGGAGTCCCGTCGTGGGGGGAAGCGCTCATGCCGGTCATCCTCCGCGCGTGTGCATCTCGAGATGCGGCTTCGCCTTGAGCTCGGTGATCTGGACGAGAGGCTGCCGGTCCTTGAGGAGTAGTCGCTCCTCGGCCCCGCGGTCTCGTCGGCCCTGCCAGGCGGAGCGGATCAGCGAGGCCAGCTCGTCCCTTGTCGCGCCATCCCTCAAGGGCTTTCTCAGGTCGAGACCGGTGGTGGCGTAGAGGCAGAGCAGCCATTGGCCGTCGGCGGTGAGGCGGCTCCGGTCGCAGGCGCTGCAAAAGGGAGCGGTGGTCGACGAGATGATCCCGAACACGGGGCCGTCGGGAAGGCGGTAGCGGTCGGCGGGGGCGGACGACTCCTCCACGATGGGCTCGATCCGGCCGTAGTGCGCGCTCAGGCGCTCGAGCATCTCCGCGCGCGAGAGGACCTTGTCCATGGACCAGCGGGTGGCCCCGCCCACGTCCATGTACTCGATGAAGCGAAGCTCCGCGGAAGCCTTGCGAGCGAACTCCAGGAGGTCGACCAGCTCGTCGTCGTTCACCCCGCGCATCACCACCGTGTCGAGCTTGAGTCCCGCCCAGTCCATGGCCCGCACGGTCTCAATCCCTTCCAGGACCTGGTGGAACGAGTCGCGCCGGGTCAAGGCGAGGAAGCGCTCCGGGCGGAGGGTGTCGAGGCTCACGGTGACGCGGTGCAACCCCGCATCCCGGAGCGCCCGAGCCTCCTGGGCGAGGAGGATGCCATTGGTAGTGATGGCGAGGTCGCGGATGCGCGGCTCGGAGGCGATCATCCTCACGAGCCGCGAGAGATCCCGCCGGAGCAGCGGCTCGCCGCCCGTGAGCCGCACCTTGTCCACGCCCAGGTCCGCGAAGACGTCGATGAGCCGCTTCACCTCCTCGAAGGTGAGGATGTCCCCGCGGGGCAGCCACGCGTATTCTTCCTCGGGCATGCAGTAGCTGCAGCGCAGATTACAGCGATCCGTGACGGAGAGCCGCAGGTTCCGAAGCGGCCGGCCGAAGCGATCGACGATCACGGCAGCTCCACGTACACGCCGCCGTCTTCCACCGAGGCGGGAAAGCAGGCCATCTTGACGACGGGATTGTTGGCGTTTGCCCCCGTCTTCACGTCCCAGCGCCAGCCGTGCCACGGGCAGACGGCAACGCTCCCTTCGAGGTCTCCCTCGCCCATCGGACCGCCGCGGTGAGGGCAGGAGTTGTCGAGGGCATAGAATGTCCCGTCCACGTTGAATAGGGCCAGCGCCTTCCCTTGCGCGTCTACCACGCGCCCCTCCCCAGCGGGAATATCCGCCACCGACGCCACGAGGACGCGCGCGCTCATGTCGTCACCGCATCCGCGAGGCCCGCGCGCTGCCATTCCTTGAGCAGGCCCGCCTTCTTCACGCCCACGTCGAAGTGGTCCCACGGCATGATCTCGCCCACTGCCCGCTCGCGGCGCGTGTAGAAGCCGGCGTCGCCCGGCCACTCCCGCAGGGCCCGCCGCCAGTCGCCCTCGACAGCGGCGGCGAGCTCCAGGAAGTCTCCCACCCGTCGGTCGCCCCGCGCGAGAAGCGCCTGCAGCCCTGCCTCGCGCGGATTCTCGTGGACCACCCGCACCTGGAGTCGGCGCGCCCCGCTCTTGATCACCTCGAGCTTGGTTTCGAGATCGCGCGGCTCGTCGAAGGCGGCCCACTGGAAGGGTGTCCAAGGCTTGGGCACGAAGGAGGAGACGGAGAGGGTGAGCTTGCCGAACGGGTGGCCCTCTGGCCCCGGCACGCGGAGCCGCTCCAGCATGCGACGGGCAAGATCGGGGATGGCCTCCACGTCTTCCATGGTCTCCGTGGGCTGGCCGATCATGAAATAGCACTTGAGGTTGGGAATGCCGTACTTCCTCAGGAGATCGCAGGCGGCGTAGATCTGCTCGTCGGTGATGACCTTGCGCACCACGCGGCGCAGCCGCTCCGTCCCCGCTTCGGGAGCCATGGTCAAGGTGCGGTGGCCCCCGCGCTGCAGAGAGGCGACCAAGTCCTCGGTGAGGCTGTCCGCGCGGAGCGAGGAGATCGAGACCTCCACTCCGTACTCCTCGAGGATCTGCATGAGCTCGCCGATCCACGGATAGTCGGAGACACAGGCCCCCACCAGCCCCACGCGCTTCGACTCCTTGGCGATGGTGGCCACGGACTCGCGCAAGGCCTCCAGGCTCCGATGTCGCACGGGGCGGTAGACCTGGCCCTCGAGGCAGAAGCGGCAGCCTCGGCCGCAGCCCTTACCCACCTCGAGGAGGGCCATGTGGCCGTACTCCGCCTTCGGCGTTTTGAGGAGCGACCGCGTCTCGAAGCGATTGACATCGCGAAGCCGACGCTTGATCACCACCGAGGGGACACCGGCCGCGATGGGGGTCACCGACTCGATGCTGCCGTCACTCGCGTAGCCGACGTCGTAGGCGGCGGGCACGTAGATGCCGGAGAGGAGGGCGAGCCTCCCGATCACACGCGACCGCAGGTCGTCCGTGCCGGCCGCGCGGCTCTCCGCGTAGGCGGCCACGATCTCGCCGACCAGCTCCTCCCCTTCCCCCACCGCCACCGCGTCCATGAACGGCGCGAGAGGCTCGGGATTGGAGAAGGCGCAGACGCCACCCATCAGCACGAGCGGGTCGCCGGGCGCGCGGTCTGCCGTCCGAACCGGGATCCCCGCCATCCGGAGCAGGCGCAACACGTTGATGTAGTCACCCTCGTAGGTGACGGAGAAACCCACGATATCGAACTCGCGCAGGGGCCGCAGCGACTCCAGGGAGAAGGGCTCGGCTCCCGTGCGCAAGAGCTCGTCGAGATCCTCCGGATCCGGGAAGAAGACACGCTCGCACACCGCGTCGGGAAGCGCGTTCAATCGCTCGTACACGGTCTGGAACCCGAGGTTGGACATACCCACCGCGTAGGTATTGGGATACACGAGGGCGACGGAGACGCGGCCCCCCCAGTCCTTGCGGACGACACCCTCCTCAGAGGCGAGGAGAGACAGGGCCTTTTTCTTGAGTTTCCACGACATGGGACGAGTCTACCATGCCCGATTGAGTGCGCCGGGAACCGGACAGCCTTGCAGGATGCGGAGATACATCGCTATTGCTGTGGGGCTTTCCTGCGACGCGTGGGTGAGTGTTCCGCTTCGAGCGCGGGCTTCGCCCGCGCAACCGATTTTTTGGGGGTAGGTTCGGAAGGGAGTGAAAACCCCCTCTGAGCTAGACTCCCATGATCTGGACGTCGATGCTCCGCGGGCGCGGACCGTCCAGCTCGGCGAACAGGATGGACTGGAAGCGGCCGAGAGAGAGCTCGCCCCCGCTGATGCCCACGGCCACGCTCCGCCCCAGGAGGGCGGCGCGGAGATGCGAGTGCGCGTTGCCGCGCTCGCAATCGGAGTAGCGCGGGTCGTCGTGGCGGTACCCCTCGTTCTCGGCCACCAGCGACTCGATCATGGACTTCAGGTCCTCGACGAGGGCGCCCTGGAACTCGTTGACGAAGAGCGCGCAGGTCGTGTGCAGCGAGTTCACGAGGAGGATGCCCTCCTTGATGTCGGCACTCAGCATGACGTCACGAATCGTCTTCGTGATGTCCAGGATCTGCGTCCGGTGCTCGCTCAACATCGTGAACGTCTTGCGCGCGACCTTGAGGGTCTGCACGGTCGTCTCCCCCATCATCCCGGGCGCCTCGCCCTACCGCGCCCGTGTTGAGGTTCACCGCATTACTGGTGCCGAGGGGGGGAATCGAACCCCCACGGCCCATCAGGGCCAGCGGATTTTAAGTCCGCTGCGTCTCCCAGTTCCGCCACCCCGGCGCCTGCGGCGCCCGCCCACCTGCAATGGAGGCGGCGAGCGGATTCGAACCGCTGAATAGAGGTTTTGCAGACCTCCGCCTTAGCCACTTGGCTACGCCGCCACATAAGCCAACAGGGGCCCAACCGAACCCGAGCCCCCGCCTCGAAACAATGGAGCGGGAAACGGGATTCGAACCCGCGACCCCAACCTTGGCAAGGTTGTGCTCTACCACTGAGCTATTCCCGCAATCGAGTTTATCGGCCGCAAATAGTGCACCGATTCCCAAGTACCCGACGGAGTGTAACAAATGGGCAACCGGAGTGTCAACTTACGTGGGCCTGGGAAGCCCCTGCCGGAGGTACTTGGCCGCTTCCTCGGGCGGCACGGGGTTGATGAAGAACCCTGTTCCCCATTCGAACCCCGCCACCCTCGTGAGCCGCGGGCTGATCTCGAGGTGCCAGTGGAAGTGATCGAGGGTCGGCGTCTTGAGGGGTGCGGAGTGCAGGCTCAGATTCCAGGCTGGTCGACCCAGGACGCTGTCCATCCGCCGAAGCACCTCCCGCAGCACGCGGGCGAGCGCGGCGGGATCGACGCCGTCGATGTCCTCATAGCTCGATCGATGGGCCGCGGGCAGCAACCACGTTTCGAAGGGGAAACGCGGGGCATAGGGACAGAGGGCAACCAGCCCCTCGTCGGCCAGGACGAGCCGCCCCCCTCGGCGGCTCTTTCCTTGCATCTCCTGGCGGATCATGTCGCACCAAATGCAGCGCTTCTTGATGCGGAAGTGACGGAGCGCCCCTTCCAGCTCCTGCTCGACGGCCAGAGGCACGATGGGCGTGGCGATGAGCTGGGAGTGCGGGTGCTCCAGCGATGCGCCCGCCGCCTCTCCGTGGTTCTTGAACACGCTCACGTACTCGAAGCGCGTGTCTTTCTGCAGATCGATCATCCGCTGACGCCACGCCTCGAGCACGGCGGCAACCTCGCTCTCGGAGAGCTCGGGCATGGAGGCGCAATGGTCCGGCGTCTCGATGATGACTTCGTGGGCCCCGATGCCGTTCATCCGATCGTAGACCCCGTCGCCCGATGGCTCGAGATCGCCCTCGATGCGGAGGGCGGGAAACTTGTTCGGGACGACACGGATCTGCCATCCCGGTCCGTTGGGCAACGTCCCCGCATCGCGCACGGCAAGGATCTCGTCGGGAGTGCGCCCCTCCTGGCCCGAACAGAAGGCGCACGGTCCCGCGCTCTGGGGACGCACGGGCGCCGAGGAGAAGTCGGAGGGACGACGTGACCGCTCGGTGGAGATGATCACCCAGCGGCCGACCACCGGATCCCGTCTGAGCTCAGGCACGGACGGCCTGCTCCTCCTCGGGGCGCGGCTCGCGTGCGAGCAGCGAGGCGAGGGCCTCCCGCACGGGCTTACCTTCGAAGAGCACCGCCGACACCTCGTCGCAGATCGGCATGCTCACCTCCGCCCGCCGGGCGAGAATCCGCGCCGAGCTCACCGTGCGCACGCCCTCCGCGACCATGCGCGTGGCCCCTTCCGCCTCGGCCAGCGTCCGCCCGTTCGCCACGGCAAGCCCAAGACGGTGGTTGCGGCTCTCCGCACCCGTGCAGGTGAGCACGAGATCGCCGAGCCCGGCCAGCCCGGCCAGGGTCGCCGCCTGGCCGCCCGAGGCGAGGGCGAGCCGGCCGATCTCCGCGAGCCCGCGCGTGACGAGTGCGGCCCGCGCGTTCTCGCCGAGGCCGAGACCGTCGGAGAGCCCGGTGGCAATGGCCATCACGTTCTTGAGCGCGCCGCCGATCTCCACCCCCACCAGATCGCGATTCGTGTACAGGCGGAAGGCGGGAGCGGTCAGCCGCTCCTGAAGCTGCCGCGCCACTGCCGGGTCCGGCGAGGCGACCACGAGGGCAGCGGGCTTCCCGGCCGCCACCTCGCGGGCGAAGGAAGGCCCGGACAGAGCGGCCACGGGATGCTCGGGCAAGAGCTCGGCGAGGAGTTCGGACATGCGCAGCGCGGTGCCCGGCTCGAATCCCTTGGTCGCGGAGAGCACGGCCGCACCGGGAGGCACCGCGCGGACCATGGGGCCGAGCGTCGCGCGCACGAAGTGCGACGGCACGGCCACGAGGACGAGGTCGGCGCCGCGTAGCGCCTCCGCGTGGTCGGTGGTGGCGCGAACGCCGGCGGAGAGTGCGATCCCCGGAAGATAGCGCGGATTCTCCCGTGTCGCCTGCATCGTGGAGACGAGCGAAGCGTCGCGTCCCCAGAGCCGCACGGCGCCGGCGCCGCGGGCGATCTGGATCGCAAGCGTCGTCCCCCAGCTCCCCGCTCCGATCACCGCCACTCCGGAGCCCGTGGCCGTCATGCCGCGGGCGCTCGCTCTCCCAGCCGTGGCTCCGTGCCCGACAAGAGGCGGCGGAGGTTGGCGTGATGGCGCCAGGTGATCAGCGCGAACACGCAGCCGGCCGCGGCCGCGTAGACGCGCGGGTAGCCGAAGAGCCATACGCTGATCGCCATGGTGACGCAGCCCGCGATAGAGGCGAGCGAGACGTAGCGGAAGGCAGCCACGAGCACGAGCCAGATCACGAGGGCGGGCAGGATCGCCTTGGGAGTGAGGGCGAGGAAGGCCCCGAGACCCGTGGCCACCCCCTTGCCGCCTTTGAAGCGTAGGAAGACCGGCCAGCAGTTGCCGACGATGGCGAGGAGGGCGCCCGCCGCGCCCCACGACGGCTCCGGTCCCAGCACCTCGGCCGCGCGGACCGCGACGTAGCCTTTGAGCACGTCGCCGAGGAGGGTGGCGATGGCAGGCACCGGGCCGAGGGTGCGCAGCACGTTGGTGGCGCCGATAGTCCCGCTCCCCCGACCGCGGATGTCGAAGCCACCGGCCAGGCGCGTGACGAGGAAGCCCACCGGGATGGAGCCGATCAGGTACACGACGATCAGACCGAGCGCTCTCATGGCCAGCGTTCCTGGTCCTTGATGATGGCGCGCGGGCCTGCCTTGAGGAAGAACCGATAGAAGTAGTCGGCGCCCGACAGCACGGTGAGACCCAGCATGACCCAGAGGGCAGCCACGGAGAGGAGATGGAAGGGCACGTACTCCGGGGGAACGCCCCGCTCGAGGATCAGGATGGTGATGCCCACGTACTGCGAGACGGTCTTGAGCTTGCCGAAGGACGAGGCAGGCACCACCACGCCCATGGAGAGGGCGACGCCGCGCAGTCCCGTCACCGCGAGCTCCCGGCCGATGATGACCATGGCCATCCACGCGCGCACCATGTCGACCTGCACGAGAGCCACGAGGGCCGCGGCCACCAGCAGCTTGTCCGCCACGGGATCGAGGAGCGTGCCGAAGCGCGTCACCTGGTTCCGTCGACGGGCCATGGTGCCGTCCAGCCAGTCGGTGAGCGAGGCGGCCACGAAGATCACCGCGGCGATGAGCACCCGCACGCGATCGGAGGAGATGGCGAAGACGATGATGAGCGGGACGAGAACGATGCGGAAGAGCGTCAGGGCGATGGGGAGATTGATAGGAAGGCTCATCATGTGGCACCCGGCCCGGAACTTCGGCCCGTCCGAGTATCGGCCGCGCCACCGGCCCAAGTCAAGGAATGGGCCCCGCGGACCACGGCCCCCGCCACGAGTTCCGGCACGAGCGCCGCGACGTCGATGCGGACGCACGCCTCGAGATCGGCGGCGCGCCCTCGCCGGTAAAGCTGGCGCGCCCACGCCGCGTCCTGCTTGAGGCGATCAGGCTCGGCGCCGTAAGAGATCCCCAGGCGGTGCGCGGCGCGCGCGGCGTCCGTGAGCTTGGCCTCCGGATTCGCCCGCAGCACTCCCGCCACGAGGAGGCCCGCGCACACCGCGTCCTCGAGGGAGAAGCGCCCCTGCTCCCCCGCACACAGCACGGTGACGTCACGGCGGTGACCGGCCGCCCACTGCGCCGCCGCGCCCACGTTGGTCAGGGCGGCGAGGGCGGCCGCCGCCGCCTCACCCGCCTTGAGCATGGCGCGGGTGCCGTTGGTGGTAGTGAGGACGAGCGTGCGGCCTCCCACCCGCTCCGGGGTGCAGTCGAGCGGCGAGTTGCCCAGATCGAAGCCGTCGATGGGATCGCCGCCGCGCTCGCCCGCCAAGAGCACGGGCTCCGGGGCCAGAGCCGCCGCCCGCGAACGGGCAGCCGCCTCGCTCGCCACGGGAATGACGCGCGCGCAGCCCGCGCCGAAGGCGGCCACCACCATGGTGGTGGCCCGGAAGACGTCCACCACCAGGGCCACCCGACCGGCGAGATCGAGCTCCGGGAACTCACCCGGCATGAGGGCGACGTGCACCTGCATGACCGGTCGGGCCCTACCGGCTGCGGTCGCGGAGAGCGCGGATCTTCAGACGGAGCGCGTTCAGGTTGATGAAACCCTCGGCGTCCTTCTGGCGGTAGACGCGGTCAGCTTCGAAGGTCACGAAGTCCGTGCGGTAGAGGGAGCGCGGCGAGCGGCGCCCCGCCACGGTGACCGTGCCCTTGTAGAGCTTGAGCCTGACCGTGCCCGTGACGTCGCGCTGCACCTGGTCGATGAGCCCTTGGAGCGCCTCGCGCTCGGGGGAGAACCAGAAGCCGTAATAGATCATCTCCGCGTAGCGCGACACGAGGGAATCGCGCAGGTGCAGGAGCTCGCGATCGAGAGTGATGGACTCCAGGGCGCGGTGGGCCGCATGGAGGATGGTGCCGCCCGGCGTCTCGTAGACGCCGCGGGACTTCATGCCCACGTAGCGGTTCTCGACGAGGTCGACCCGCCCAATGCCGTGCTCGCCTCCGAGCCGGTTCAAGGACTCCAGCAAGGCCACGGGCCCGAGCCGCCGTCCGTCCACCGCCACGGGATTGCCCGACTCGTACTCGATCTCCACGTACACCGGCACGTCCGGCGCCGACTCGGGTGAGTTGGTGAGGAGGAACATCTTGGGCGGCGGCTCCGTCCATGGGTCCTCGAGGATGCCGCCTTCGAAGGAGATGTGGAAGAGATTGCGGTCGGTGGAATAGGGCCGTTCCGTGGTCACGGGCACGGGGATGTCGTGCTTGCGCGCGAAGTCCATGAGCGAGGTGCGCGAGTCGAGATCCCACTCGCGCCACGGCGCGATCACCGTGAGCTCGGGGGCGAGGGCGGCATAGGTCAGCTCGAAGCGGACCTGGTCGTTGCCCTTGCCGGTGGCGCCGTGACTCACCGCGTCCGCCCCCTCCGCCAGGGCGATCTCGACCTGAGCCTTGGCGATGAGCGGGCGCGCGATGGAGGTGCCCATGAGGTACGAGCCCTCGTAGATCGCGTTGGCCCTGAGCATAGGGAACACGAAGTCGCGCACGAACTCCTCGCGGAGGTCGCGGATGTGCACGGCGGAGGCTCCCGTGCGCAGAGCCTTGTCCCGTACGGGGATCAGCTCCTCGCCCTGCCCCAGGTCGGCGCAGTAGGCGATGACGTCGCAGTGGTAGGTTTCGATGAGCCAGCGGAGGATGACGGAGGTGTCGAGGCCGCCCGAGTAGGCCAGGACCACCTTCTTGGCGGAGCCGCTCACAGGCTCACCCCGAAGAGATCCATCACGATGGCCTTCTGGACGTGGAGGCGATTCTCCGCCTGGTCGAACACGATGCTCTGCGGCCCGTCGAGGACGGCGTCGGTGATCTCCTCGCCGCGATGGGCGGGGAGGCAGTGCATGACCAGGGCTTGCGTCGGCGCGAAGCGGAGCAGCGTCTCGTTGAGCTGATAGCGCTGGAAGGTCTCGAGCCGGCTCTCGCGCTCCGCCTCCTGTCCCATGCTGATCCACACGTCGGTGTAGATGACGTGGGCGCCCTGCACCGCCTCGTTGGCCTCGGTGGTGATGGAGAACTGCCCGCCCAGGTCGCGGCAGGCCTGGAGCACGGCGGGGTCGGGGCTGAAGTCGGGCGGACAGGCCACGCGCATGCGCACGCCGGTGAGGGCGGAGAGGAGGAGGAGCGAGTGGCACATGTTGTTCCCGTCGCCCACCCACGCCATCTCGAGCCCGGAGAGCTCGATGCCGCGCTCCCAGAGCGTGAAGAAGTCCGCCATGGCCTGGCAGGGGTGTTCGTAGTCACTCAACGCGTTGATCACGGGCACGGTAGCGTGCCGCGCCAGCTCCATCAGGGTCTGGTGGGCGAATACGCGGGCGGTGATGCCGTCAACCCAGCGCGAGAGGTTGCGCGCCACGTCGGACACGGACTCGCGCTTGCCCATGCCGATCTCCTGGGCGGAGAGATACACGGCAGCGCCCCCAAGCTGGACCATGCCCACCTCGAAAGTGACCCGCGTGCGCAGCGAGGGCTTCTCGAAGATGAGGGCCATGGTGCGGCCCCCGAGCGGGCTGATCCGCTCCCGCGACTTCACCTTGGCCTTGAGCTCGGCGGTGAGGCGGAACAGCCGTCCGACGTCGTCCCGATCGAGATCGCGAATCGACAGGAAGTGGTTCATTGCTTGATCGACTCCAGGGCCTTGTCGATGATGGCGCAGCCCTCGGCGATCTCCTTCTCGTCGACGATCAGGGCGGGAGCGAGGCGGAGGGTGTTGTCCCCCGCGGTGAGAACGAGGAGGCCGCGCTCGCGGCAGGCATTGACCACGTCCCCCACCGGCGTGGCCAGGTCGAGGCCCATGAGGAGCCCGCGGCCGCGGACCTCCTTCACCGCCTTTGGATACTTGGCGCGCAGAGCCTCAAGGGCCTGGCCCAGCACCTTGCCCATGCGCGCGGCGCGATCGGCCAGCTTGTCCTCGATGAGCGTGGCGAACACCGTCACGCCCACCGCGGTGGCGAGGGGATTGCCGCCGAAGGTGGACCCGTGGCTCCCCGGCGTGAACGCGCTCGCCACGCTCTCCGTGGCCAGGGTCGCGCCGATGGGCACGCCGTTGGCGAGGGCCTTGGCCAGGGTCATGATGTCGGGGGCGACCCCGGAGTGCTCATAGGCCCAGAGCTTCCCCGTGCGGCCCATGCCCGTCTGGATCTCGTCGAGGACGAGGAGGATCCCCGCCTCGTCGCAGAGCTTGCGCAAACCGGGGAGGTAGCCCTCGTCGGGCACGATGATCCCGCCCTCGCCCTGGATCGGCTCCACGAGCACCGCCGCCGTATGGCTGTCGATGGCGCGCTCCAGCGCCTTGAGGTCGTTGTAGGCGACGTACTTGAAGCCGCCGGGGAGCGGCTCGAAGCCGTGGTGGTACTTCTCCTGGGCGGTGGCGGTGACGGTGGCCAGGGTGCGCCCGTGAAAGCCGCCGCGCATGCTGATGATGTCGCCGCGGTCGCTCGCCCCGTGCTCCTTGGCCCACTTGCGCGCGAGCTTGATGGCCGTCTCGTTGGCCTCGGCCCCGGAGTTGCCAAAGAATACGCGGTCGGCGAAGGAGTGCTCGCAGAGGAGCTGAGCGAGCTGAGCCTGTTGGGGAATGTGGAAAATGTTCGACACGTGGAGGAGGGTGGCCGCCTGCTCGCGCAGCGTGCCCACCACTTTCGGATGGCTGTGGCCGAGGGCGGTGACGGAGATACCGCCCGTGAAGTCGAGGTACATCTTGCCGTCGGAGTCCCACACGCGAGAGCCCTCCCCGCGCACGAGGGCCACGGGCTGCCGCTTGGTGAAAGCCATCAGGTGCTTGTCCGCCAGCTCGAACATCCGCCTCGTGTCCACGAGTCTCCTCCTCGTCCGCTCCGCCGCTAGAGAACGATCTCCGTGCCGATACCTTCCTTGGTGAGCACCTCGAGCAGGATGGCGTGCGGCCGCCGCCCGTCGATGATGTGCGCCTTCTGGGCGCCGCCCGAGAGCGCGCGCAGCGACGACTCGACCTTGGGCAACATCCCGCCGTCGATCACGTTGCTCTTGATGAGCCGCTCTGCTTCACGCTTGGTCAGGGTGGAAACGTGCGTGCCGTCCTCTCCCTTGATGCCCTGCACGTCGGTGAGATGGATCAGCTTCTCCGCGAAGAGGGCGGCCGCCACATCCCCTGCCACCAGATCGGCGTTGATGTTGTAGGTCTCGCCACCTGCCCCCACCCCCACTGGCGCGATCACGGGAATGAACCCGCTCTCCTCGAGAACGCGAATGGGCTCAGGATTCACCGCCTCCACCTCGCCTACGAGGCCGATGTCCGCCATGGTGCCATCGGCCTGGCGGTGCATGCGCTTGCGAGCCCGCAGCAGGCTGCCGTCCTTGCCGGAGAGTCCCACCGCTCGACCACCGTGGAGATTGATGAGTCCCACGATCTCCTTGTTGATCTTGCCCACGAGCACCATCTCCACGATCTCCACGGTCTCCGCGTCGGTCACCCGCATGCCGCCCACGAACTCTGCCGTCTTGCCCAGCCGCTTCATGAGGGCGCCGATCTGGGGCCCGCCCCCGTGCACGATGACGGGACGCATGCCGACCAGCTTGAGGAGGAGCACGTCTTTGGCGAACTGGTCCTTGAGATCGGCCTGTTCCATGGCCGCCCCCCCGTATTTGATGACGAGGGTCTTGCCCTGGAAGGCTCGGATATAGGGCAACGCCTCCAGAAGGACTTCCGCCCGCTGCACCATTGCCGTGGTCTCTGCGTCCACCCGCGCTCCCGAGCTAGAGGATGTACCGCGACAGGTCCTCGTCCTTCAGGACAGGAGCGAGGTGGTCACGGACATAGTGGGCGTCGATGGTGATGGTCTGCCCGCGCAGGTCGGGCGCCCCGAAGGACACCTCCTCGAGCAGCTTCTCCATCACCGTGTAGAGCCTCCGCGCCCCGATGTTCTCCGCTCGCTGATTGACGGTGGAGGCGATGTCCGCCACCGCCTCCATGGCGTCCTGCCCGAAGGCCAGGGTGACGCCCTCGGTCTTCAGGAGCTCCACGTACTGGCGGATGAGGGCGTTCCGAGGCTCGCTCAGGATGCGGATAAAATCCTCCCGCGTCAAGGGCTCGAGCTCCACCCGGATGGGGAAGCGACCCTGCAGCTCCGGGATGAGATCCGAGGGTTTGGAGACGTGGAAGGCTCCCGCCGCGATGAACAAAATGTGATCGGTGCGGACCATGCCGTATTTGGTGGTGACCGTCGAGCCTTCCACGATGGGCAGGAGGTCACGCTGCACGCCCTCGCGCGAGACGTCGGGGCCGTGCACGCCCTCGCGTCCCGCCACCTTGTCGAGCTCGTCCAGGAAGATGATCCCGGAGTCCTCCGCGCGGCGGATGGCCTGGCTCACCGCCTCGTCCACGTCCACGAGCTTCTGCGCCTCTTCCTGAGCGAGGAGCCGCCGGGCCTCGGCCACCTTCAGCCGGCGCCGGCGCGTCTTGTTCGGCATGAGGTTGGCGAGCATGTCCTTGATGTTGATGCCCACCTCTTCCATCCCCTGCCCCGAGAAGACCTCGAACAGAGGTCCGGTCTGGGCCTGCACGTCGATCTCGATCTGCCGTTCGTCGAGCTTGCCCGCGCGGAGCTGGGCGCGCAGCTTGTCCCGCGTGGCATCCCGTGAGGCCTCGGGCGACACCTCTTCCAGGGTATCGCTCGAGAAGGACTCCCCGGGACGGCGCGGCAGCAGAAGGTCGAGGATGCGCTCCTCGGCGAGGTGCTCGGCGCGCTCGCGAACGGCCAAGGCCATCTCCGCCTTGACCATGTTCACGGACAGCTCGGTCAGATCGCGAATCATGGACTCCACGTCGCGGCCCACGTAGCCGACCTCGGTGTACTTGGAAGCTTCCACCTTGAGAAAGGGCGCTTGAGCGAGTTTGGCGAGGCGGCGCGCGATCTCCGTCTTCCCCACCCCGGTGGGCCCGATCATGATGATGTTCTTGGGCGCGACCTCGTCGCGAAGCTCAGGGGGCAGATTCTGACGGCGCCAGCGATTGCGCAGCGCGATGGCCACCGCCTTCTTGGCGAGGTGTTGGCCCACGATGTAGCGATCGAGCTCGGCCACGATCTCCGCGGGCGTGAGGGGCGGGGTCAAGCTCACGGCTGGAGCGTCTCCACGGTGATGTGCTCGTTGGTGTAGACGCAGATGCCGGCCGCGATGCGGAGGGCCTGCTCGGCGATCTGCTCGGCGGTCAGGCTCGAGTGGAGGCAGAGGGCGCGGGCGGCGGCGAGGGCGTAAGGCCCGCCGGAGCCGATGCCGATGAGTCCGTCGTCGGGCTCGATGACGTCGCCGGTACCGGACACGATGAACGACGCCTCGCGGTCCGCCACCGCGAGGAGCGCCTCCAGCCGGCGCAGCACGCGATCCATCCGCCAGTCCTTGGCCAGCTCCACCGCCGCCCGGGGCAGGTTGCCGCGGTGTTCCTCCAGCTTGGCCTCGAACTTGGCGAAGAGGGTGAAGGCGTCGGCGGCCGCTCCCGCGAAGCCGGCGAGGACGCGGCCCTGGTAGACCTTGCGGACCTTGCGCGCTCCTGCCTTCACGATGGTCTGGCCAATGGAGACCTGGCCGTCTCCGGCCAGGGCCACGCGTCCCTGGTGCCGGACGCAGGCCACGGTGGTGGCGTGAAAGGTGTCGCCCGTCTCGGATGTCATGGGGTCCTTCGAGATCGTATCAGTTGGCGCGAGGATGAGCCCGATCGTACACCTTCATCAGGTGCTCTGCGCTCACATGCGTGTAGCGCTGGGTCGTGCTGAGGCGGCTGTGACCGAGGAGCTCCTGGATGAGGCGCAGGTCCGCGCCTTCGCCGAGCATGTGGGTGGCGAAGCTGTGGCGAAAGGTGTGGGGAGTGACGCGGCGCTCGATCCCGGCCGCGCGCGCCCGGATCCTGACGATGCGGTGGACGCCACGCGTGGAGAGGCGGCCGCCGCGCGGATTGGTGAAGAGCGGGCCCCGTTGCGATCCCCGCACGCTCAGCCACGCCTCGAGAGCCCGGAGGGCGACGTCGCCCGCGGGCACCACCCGCTCCTTGCCGCCCTTGCCCATGACGCGCACGGAGCCCTGCTGGCGGTCGACGTCGTCCAGATCGAGGCCACAGCACTCGGCGACGCGGAGCCCGGTGGCGTAGAGCAGCTCGAGGATCGCGCGGTCGCGCAGCCCCGTCTCCGTTCGTTCCATGGGCGCATCGAGCAGGTTCTTCGACTCGTCCTTGGGGAGGAAGGACGGCAGCCGCTGCGGAAGCTTGGGGCTCCGGACCTGTCGCGCGACGTTGAGCTCGACCGCCCCCCGGCGAGCGAGGTACTTGAGGCAGCTTCGCACGCTGGCCAGCTTGCGAGCCACGGAGGAACGCGCGAGCTTACGCTCATGGAGCGAGGCGAGCCAGGCGCGGATGGCGCGGGCGTCAGCCTGGGCGAGGCCGCCCAGCTTCTCGCCCGTGAGGAAGGCCCCGAACTCGGCGAGATCGGCGGCGTAGCTGCGCAGGGTGTGGCGCGAGACCCCGCGCTCGTGATCGAGATAACGGAGGAACTCGCCGACGGGGTCCTTCATGAAGCCCGGCTCACGCGACGGAAGGAGCGACCTCTTCCCGGTAGTCGCACTCGCCGCGCACGCACTGGCGTGTCCGCTTGCCGCCCTTGGCCACCCGCTCGGTAAGGAAGGGCGCCCCGCACTTCGGGCATGGCTCGGCCACCGGCCTGGCCCACGCCGCGAACTTGCAGTCCGGATACTTGTTGCAGGCGTAGAAAGTCTTGCCGCGCCGGCTCCGCCGTTCCACGAGCTGGCCTCCGCAGCCGGGCTCGGGACAGGCGATGCCGAGAGTGACAGGCTTGGTCGTCTTGCACTCGGGATAACCCGAGCAGGCGATGAACTTCCCGAAGCGTCCGTGCTTGATCACCATGGCCTTGCCGCAGGTCGGGCAGGTTTCATCGGTCATCTCGTCGGCAGGCTTCTCGCGTCCCCCCAGGTCCTTGGTGTACTTGCAGTCCGGATAGCCGGAGCACGCGAGGAACTTCCCGAAGCGCCCCCACTTCTCGAGCACGGGCTTGCCGCACTCGGGGCACGCCTCGCCCGTCTTCTCCCCGACCTTGTTGTCGGGCATGCCGCTCTTCGCCTTCCGGATGTCCCGGTCGAACTGCTTGTTGAACTTGCCCACCAGGTCGACCCAGTCGGTATCGCCTTCCTCGACCTGGTCGAGCGACTCCTCGAGCTGGGCGGTGAAGTCGAGATCCATGATCTCCGGGAAGAACGGCACGAGGCGGTCGGTCACGAGCATGCCGAGCTCGGTGGGGAACAGCGTGCCCTTCTCCCGCCGCACGTACTCGCGGTCCTGGATGGTCGAGATGATCTGGGCGTAGGTCGACGGCCGGCCGATGCCCCGCTCCTCCAGCGTCTTCACCAGCGAGGCCTCGGTGTAGCGCGGCGGCGGCTGGGTGAAGTGCTGCTTGGGATCGAGGGCCATGAGCTTGAGGATTTCGCCCTCGGTTAGCGGCGGCACCACCGCTTCCTGCTCCTCCTCGGGCACCGCGTCGGACTCCTCGCGCGACTCGATGTAGACGGCGGTGAAGCCGGCGAACTTGAGCTTGGAGCCCTGGGCGCGGAAGAGGCACGTCCCCGCCTCGATGTCGGCGGCGACGGTGTCGTACACCGCGGGTACCATTTGGCTGGCCAGGAAGCGCTCCCAGATGAGCCGGTAGAGGGCGAGCTGG
>Ga0209465_10000420_pt1 | contig 20122 bp, 17 predicted proteins | sample PanSoiPlot1MoBio_FD_188321 | JGI IMG/M metagenome (GOLD analysis project Ga0209465, IMG submission 188321) | Tropical forest soil microbial communities from Panama analyzed to predict greenhouse gas emissions - Panama Soil Plot 1 MoBio (SPAdes)... | ecosystem: Environmental > Terrestrial > Soil...
TTGAGCGGGATCCTCTGTGGGGCCAAGACCATCGCGCAGAATAATGTCACGATCCGTACCGATCGTGCCGTGCAACGCGCCTTTGGACGGAGCGGCTGTGCCGAGCAGTCCACGATCGCGCGGACCTTGCGGGCCTGTACCGCGGAGAACGTGGTGCAGTTGCAGAAGGTGTCCTGGTACTATCTCAAACGCTATGGCGCGACACCCCGCCACCACTTCCACGACACGCGCTTGTGGGTGGATATCGATCTCACCCCGCTGCCGATTGGCGCCAAGGCTAACATTTCGCCGGGAGGGGCAGAAGGCGGTTCATTAGGCGCGCACGGCGCAGGCAGCGTTTGCGGGTAGGGCAGCGGCGAGAAAATCGAAGCAACTGCAGCCCGGATTGAGCGTAGGCGAAATCCGGGACTGCCTTTTATCAAGATAGCAAGGCCGCTCCCGGGTCTCGCTGCGCTCAACCCGGGCTACAGTTTTTCATTCGGTGGAAATGCCGGGTCCCCCGAGCCCTCTCACTCCGCGGCGATCTGCACCTCGGGAGCCGCGGCGCGGATGTCGGCATCGACGTGGTTTTCGAACGCCACGAAGTTGTTCTGGAACATGGTGACGAGGCTGCGCGCAGTGTCGTCGAACTCCGCCTTGTTCTGCCAGGTCTTGTGCGGATAGAGCAGATGCGGCTCGACACCAGCGAGCTGGGTCGGCACCGAAAAGCCGAAATAGGGATCGGTGCGGAACTTGGCATTGCGCAGTGACCCGTTGAGCGCAGCGGCAAGCAGCGTACGCGTCACCTTGATCGGCATGCGCCTTCCGACGCCGTATTTGCCGGCGGTCCAGCCGGTGTTGAGGAGCCAGCAATCGACCTCGTGGGCGCCAATCAGCTCGCGCAGCAGATTGCCGTAGACCGACGGATGGCGCGGCAGGAATGGCGCGCCGAAGCAAGTGGAAAATTCTGGCTGCACTCCCACCAGTCCCTTCTCGGTGCCGGCGACCTTTGCGGTGTAGCCGGACAGGAAGTGATACATGGCCTGGGCAGGCGTGAGCTTCGCAATTGGCGGCATCACCCCATAGGCATCCGCCGTAAGAAACACGACGTTGTTCGGCATTCCAGCGCGGCCGGTGCGTGAGGCATTCGGAATGTAATCCAGCGGATAGGCGGACCGGGTGTTCTCGGTCTTGCCGTCGTCGTCGAAATCGCAGATGCGGGTCTCGGAATCGAAGATGACGTTTTCCAGAATGGTACCGAAGCGCAGCGTGGCCGCGTGAATTTCAGGTTCGGCCTCCTTGGAGAGCTTGATGCACTTGGCGTAGCAGCCCCCTTCGAAATTGAACACGCCATTCGGGCCCCAGCCATGCTCATCGTCGCCGATCAGCGTCCGATTAGGGTCGGCCGACAGGGTGGTCTTGCCAGTGCCGGATAGACCGAAGAACAACGCGACATCACCGTCCCTGCCGACATTCGCCGCGCAGTGCATCGGCATCACGCTTTCGGCCGGCAGGTAATAATTGAGCGTGGTGAAAACCGACTTCTTCATTTCGCCGGCGTAATAGCTGCCGCCGATCAGGATCATGCGCCGCGTGAAATCGATCGCGATGACGGTTTGGCTGCGCACGCCGTGTCGTTTGGGATCGGCCTTGAAGGACGGCAGGCACAGGATGGTGAAATCCGGCACATAGTGCGAAATTTCGGAGCGGTCAGGCCGGATCAGCAGCGTGCGAATAAACAACGAATGCCATGCCAGCTCGGTGAACACCCGGGCTTTGATGCGATATTTCGGATCGGCCCCGCCATAAAGGTCCTGCACGTAGAGCTGTTTGCCTTTCGCGTGCTCGAGAAAATCTTTGTGCAACAACTCGAATTGAGCCGGAGTTAACTTGCCGTTCCGCTCCCACCAGATGGTCTTTTCCGTGTGCTCGTCGCAGACCACGAACTTATCTTTGGGGCTGCGGCCGGTATGGATGCCGGTTTCCGCGCACAGGGCGCCGCCCTGGACCACATGGGCTTCACGGTTCGCGAGCGCGTGTTCGTAAAGCGGGGCCTCGGTCAAGTTCCAATGGATGGCGGCAAGATCCGAAAATCCGAATTGATCAGCGCCATGTGCGCTGTTCCGCAAACCTGTCTCCTTCACGGCAGCCCTCCGTGTACAGCCCGGCCCCTCACCGCCGTTCCTCCGGGAATCGGAGGTCGGAAGCGGTCCCGGAAGCTGAATTGCACACCCGGAACCGGGGGCGGTGCATCTATACCGACCCCAGATAGCTCTGCCAAGATTAATCGCTTCGAAGGGTTTATGATCACCGCAAAGGCCAAATGTCTGGGAGTTGCTTCAAATGTCAGGCAGGAACTACAGGCTTCGCGATAACGCCAGGAGCGCCGCAAACGACGAAACGCGATTATGGGGCATTTGGACGCAGCGACTTTGTTAAAGGCTGTGCTTTTTCAGTGACACCCAGCCAACCCGACAGTGCGCGATCAGGTCCGACGAACCGATACCGTAGCTCTATGCAGAACCGAAAACGGCCGGCTTCTTGGCGGGTGGTTGTTGGGTCTGCGCCGAGCCTTCATCCGCCTTGCGGTTGGACTGGCGCGAGAAGCCGAGTTTCACCAACTCCGTGCGCACCGTATCGGCACTGATCGGATGCCCGATCTCGGTCAGGGTTGCGGCCAACTTCTCCATGCTTTTCGATACCCAGATCAACGGCCGCATGGGATCGCCCAACGTCGCGGGCTCGACCAGGCGCTTGAGCGCGGGGACCAGACCCGGATCGTTCTCGCAAAGCGCACGACGCCCGCCACCGGCCCGGCGAACCCGCCCCTTCGGCAGCGGTTGCGCATCGAGATCGGCCTTGCCGCGATTGATCGTCGGACGGGCAAGCCCTGTGACCTTTGAAACAGTCGCGAGACCGCCGCAACCCGCGGTCCGCACCTCGGCCGCCGCAAACAAGCGCCGCCCCCCGCTCGATCCTCACACAGGGGATCAGCAGCCAGCAGCGAGGTCGAGGTATTGTGGCCGTAACTGCAAGGCCACCGCACGCCGCCGGTTCCGTCATTGCATTCGCGCGCGTGCTCCGCACTCAGCGAGCGTCCTACGTAAGGCAGGACCGTCTGTCACACGCTCGCCAAACGGCATCCGCGCCGTGCGGTCGCCGAGGGCGAGGTCGAGCCCGTCAGGATCGACGCCGGTGACCTGCCATGGGCCGTCCACTTCATCGAGCAACCTGGTCGCATATAGCCGCACTGCATCGGGATGGTCAGCATTCATGTGCTGGACCGCACCCTCTTCGATCTCAACGATTTCCGCTGCGCCATCAAGATTGGTGACGATGTCGCTCGCCTTGAGATCGGCGGCTCGTGCGAAGCCGCCGTTGAGATGCGCCGAAACAACATGCAATCGCCAGAACGAGAAATCGGCGAAGCCCGCATAGAGGCCAGATTTTGGGTGCCGGGAGAGAAAGCGGCGCTGTATTCGCATCCCATCAGGGGTTTTGCGGTCGATATTGGCGAAAGTACCCAGCACCGTGAGCCGTGGATGAGCGAGAGGATCGCCCTTCCCGGTGGATGCGAGCAACACGGAGGCACGGGAATCGACTTCGAGATTGGCCGTGTGCGTGGACAGCTGTGATACCAGGATCAGGGGTGAGCCATCGACATCGGTAGCAAGATTGACGAGCGAGCAAAACGGATGCCCGGTGTTGCGGTCGATGGTTGCGAGTGCACCGGACCGGGTAACGCGCAGCAGCTCTTTCGCAAGGGCTATAGGATCAAAATCCTCGGGCGGGCGGGCGGCTTCGGGCAGGCGATCCGGCATTGTGCCCGGCAAAGCGGCTGATTTTTGTGCTTCCGCCATGACCTACGTACCTCCCAAATAGTTCGACATACCTCACTTTTATCATTTATTGTCACATTTCCGCCCCCCTAAGGGGCTTGGTAGCGCAAATTCCGGCTGGTGACTCAGCGTTTCATGCTAGAAAGCACCCATGGCAACTATCGCTCTCGTCGATGATGACCGCAACATCTTGACCTCTGTTTCCATCGCATTGGAAGCCGAGGGGTATCGGATCATGACTTACACCGACGGGGCCTCCGCGCTCGACGGTTTCAAGTCAAGCCCTCCGGATCTCGCCATCCTGGATATAAAGATGCCGCGCATGGACGGAATGGAGACACTCCGCCGGCTGCGGCAGAAATCCGATATGCCGGTGATTTTCCTCACTTCCAAGGATGAGGAAATCGACGAATTGTTCGGCCTCAAAATGGGGGCGGATGACTTCATCCGCAAACCGTTCTCACAGCGGCTATTGGTGGAACGCGTCAAGGCCGTGCTACGCCGTTCCGGCGGCAAGGACGGCGCGGTACCCAAAGAGACCGATACGGCCAAGGTGCTGGAGCGCGGTGCCCTCCGCATGGACCCCGAACGACACACCTGCACCTGGAAGAACGAGCCGGTCACCCTGACGGTCACGGAGTTCTTGATCCTGCAGGCGCTTGCCACGCGACCCGGTGTGGTCAAAAGTCGCAACGCCCTGATGGATGCCGCCTACGACGATCAGGTGTACGTCGACGACCGTACCATCGACAGCCACATCAAGCGCTTGCGAAAAAAATTCAAGCAGGCTGAAGATTCTTTCGATATGATCGAAACTCTGTATGGGGTTGGTTACCGGTTCAAGGAGTAGCTGCTTTTCATATCCACCGCAGCGCCGCCCATCCTGAACCGGTGGGCGCGCGTATGCGGCTGCGATAGAGTGCCGCCTTAGCGTGGGGTGGAGCCTATGAGAAGCTTTCAACGTGCTTGACAAAACCCTGGAAATCGATGGGGCGCACGCCGGATCGATTGGTGCGGGTGGGCAATATTTCTGGCACCGTGGGTTCGGGGCAGCCGCCGCGAAACGTTTGCGCATCGTCGGCAGTACGCTGGCGCGTGCCCGCGGGGGAATTGGCGGTTTCTTCGTTCGTACCTGGAGGGTGCTGCGGACGGAGGGGGCACTAGGCGCGTTGCGCCGTACATGGCAGTTCTTTGTCAGCCAAAGTTTTTCGAGCCTTACGCGGCGGATCGTCTTTCTCAACATTGCCGGGCTGCTCGCCTTCGTGCTCGGCATCCTTTATCTCACCCAGTTCCGCGCCGGCCTGATCGATGCGCGCGTGCAGAGCTTGATCGTCCAGGGCGAACTCATTGCGATTGCGATCGCTGGCCAGGCGACCGAGTCTGATGCCATCAACATTGATCCTGAGCGACTTTTAGAACTGCAGGCGGGTGAGAGTTATGGCCCCTCCGATAACACGCTTTTCGGATTCGAATTTCCCGTCAACCCGGAGCGGGTGGCGCCACTGCTGCGGCGTCTGATAACGCCGACCAATACGCGTGCACGCATCTATGACCGCGACGGCACCTTGATCCTCGACAGCCGCAATCTGTACGGCCGCGGCGACGTCCTGCGTTTTGACCTTCCGCCGCCGACCGCTGAGCGGCCCGGAATCGTCGAACGCACTTTCATCGCGATCCGCACATGGCTGGGTCGCGGAGATTTACCTCGTTATCGCGAAATTGGACCGGAGAATGGCAAGGGCTATCCGGAAGTCGCGCAGGCACTGGACGGCCAGAAAGCGAGTGTGGTCCGCATTAACGACCGCGGCGAGGTGATTGTGTTGGTCGCGGTACCGATTCAGCGCTTCCGCACTGTGCGGGGAGCGCTGCTGCTCTCGACCCAAGGCGGTGATATTGATCAGACCGTCGAGGCAGAGCGACTGGCCATTCTCAAGGTGTTCTTGGTCGCAGCCGGCATCATGTCGGTGCTTTCAATGCTGCTAGCCGGCACAATCGCGGGTCCGGTGCGGCGGCTTGCAGACAGCGCCGATCGGGTGCGTCGGCGCGTGAGGGGCCGTGTAGAAATCCCGGATTTCACCCAGAGGCGCGATGAAATCGGGCACCTGTCCGGCAATCTGCGCGAAATGACCGGCGCGCTTTATAGTCGCATCGAAGCGATCGAAAGCTTTGCCGCCGACGTAGCGCACGAACTGAAAAATCCCCTGACTTCGCTGCGGTCCGCCGTGGAAACCTTGCCGCTGGCAAAAACCGACTCAAGCCGAAACAGACTGCTGGCCGTCGTCAAGCATGATGTGCGCCGACTCGATCGGCTAATTTCCGACATTTCGGACGCAAGCCGCCTCGACGCCGAATTGCAGCGGCAGGAAGCGGCGTCTGTCGACCTCCAGAAGCTGTTGTCCGCAGTCGTAGCGGTGGCCACCGAAGTCAAACATGAGAACGGTGTTACGGTGACGCTCACATTCGAGGGCTCCCCACGCATTTTCATGGTGCAGGGCCACGATTCCCGATTGAGCCAGGTAATGAACAACCTGATCGATAATGCGCGCTCGTTCTCTCCGCCTGATGGCCAGGTACGGGTTACGTGCCGGCGCTCCGGCCGCGAAATACTGATTGTCGTCGATGACGACGGTCCCGGGATTCGGCCGGAAGCCATCGAGAAGATCTTCGAGCGGTTCTACACCGACCGGCCGCAGCAGAATTTTGGCCAGAACTCAGGTCTCGGACTCTCGATCTCAAAGCAGATCGTGGAAGCCCATGACGGCCGGCTGTCGGCGCAGAACCGCCTTGCGCCCGTGGATCCCCGCTGCACGTCCAAGAGCGACAGCCAGGTGGTTGAGGAGCGGGTCCTCGGCGCGCGCTTTATCGTCCGGCTGCCGGCAATGTAAGCATTGGTGAACGACCCAGCCACCATTCATGCCTCAGCGGTACTGACGGGGGCGCGGGCGGTATTGATTCGCGGTCCCGCCGGCGCGGGAAAATCGCGACTGGTGCTCAGCCTCATCCAAGCTGCCTCGAGTGGCGTACTAACCTTTGCGCGGCTGGTAGCCGACGATCGCGTTCATGTCTGGGCCGCCCACGGCAGGCTCATGGCGCGACCGCCGGCTGGCCTTGCGGGTCTTCTGGAAGTGCGCGGCGTTGGAATTCACCGTTTGCAATATGAGCCGATGGCTGTTGTCGCATGGGTGGTGGATCTTGGTGTCACGACACCGATGCGGATGCCTGACAGTGCGGCCGCCCAAACCATCATTGCAGACGTAAAGGTTCAGCGCCTCGAGATCGCACGAGGCTGTGATCCGCTTCCGACGGTGCTTGCAGCTATCACATCGCCCCAGTCGCTGTCGCGCGCTGCTTCTAGCCCTGAAGCTGCCAGGTCAGGCCGAATAGCGCAACAATCCACAGCGCCCGTTCATCTGCCGGGAAGGTGAGCGTAACCATCCACAGTTTTCGTAGCTTCCCTGGGGATCAGCAGATGGGCTCCATGACAACTGCCGAAAAGCCCTTGCGCTCGCGCTTGGGATGGTCATGATTGGAGTGATTTTCGGGCCGCGCACCTACAGCGCGCGCCGGGTGATTCTATGATAGGTCTTGTTCTCGTTACGCATGGGCAGCTTGCCACCGAGTTCCGTTCTGCCCTGGAACATGTTGTTGGCCCCCAGAATCAAATCGAACCGATCACGATCGGACCTGATGACAACGTCGAGCAGCGCCGCCGCGACATCATCGAGGCGGTAAAGAAGGTCGATACGGGTGACGGCGTGGTTATATTGACCGACATGTTTGGCGGCACTCCTTCCAACCTTGCTATCTCGGTGATGAGCCGACCGAATGTCGAGGTGTTGGCCGGGATCAACTTGCCAATGTTGGTCAAGCTGATAAAGGTGCGGGACGAATGCCCGCTGGCTGAAGCGGTTGCCGCCGCGCAGGAATCAGGGCGGAAATATATCACCATCGCGAGCCGCGTATTGGCAGGCAAATGAAGGACACGCCCCTAGCGGGTGAGGACGATTGTTCTCCGGATCTGGCGGTGATCCCACCCGACGCCATTGTGCAGGTCTTGAAGATCATCAATCAGAAGGGACTGCACGCCCGAGCTTCCGCAAAGTTCGTCCAGACCGTGGAAAAATTCGATGCTGACGTGCGTGTCAGCCGCGGCAATGAATTCGTTGGCGGCACGTCGATAATGGGGCTTATGATGCTGGCCGCAGGTCCCGGCACTGAAATCACGGTGGTGGCTTCCGGTAAAGAGCAGGTAGAGGTACTGGCAGCACTCGAACTTTTGGTGAACGGACGCTTTGGCGAGGACGACTGAGCCCGACAGGTTCACCCGCCAAAATGCTCGCCGGAACGCCAACGTGCCACCAACCTCCGGTTGCCCGCCCGCCATGGGTCTGTCGTTAAATACGTAATGCCGTCGCTGCTTAAAACCTAGGAAAGCGATTTCTCGCGACAGCTTCAACTCGATATAAAGAAATCCTTATATGTTTGTTGCGGCGCTCTGGGCGCCTTGCTATAGGCACCGGATAGGAATGCCCACATCGGCAACCAGCATGGCCAGCCCAAACGCCCCCCAAAGGACCCCCATGACCACCTCGCCAAAAGCCACCAAAGCGAAATCGACCCCGCACGACCATGTTGTCAAGGACATCGGTCTCGCTGAATGGGGCCGCAAAGAGATTGCCATAGCGGAAACCGAGATGCCTGGACTTATGGCCACACGGGATGAGTTCGGCCCGGAGCAATCGCTGCGTGGTGCTCGTATTGCAGGATCGCTACATATGACGATCCAAACCGCGGTGCTGATCGAAACGCTTGCGGCATTGGGCGCCGACGTGCGGTGGGCCTCCTGCAATATCTATTCGACGCAGGATCACGCGGCTGCAGCCGTTGCGGCACGCGGCGTTCCGGTGTTCGCCGTCAAGGGAGAAAGCCTCAGGGACTACTGGGAGTACACCCACCGCATCTTTGAGTGGTCGGACGGCGGCAGCCCGAATATGGTTCTGGACGATGGCGGCGACGCAACGCTGTTGATCCACCTCGGTCTGCGTGCCGAACAGGGGGATACCGGGGCAATCAGCAAGCCTGCCAACGAAGAAGAGGAAATCCTGTTTGCCGCAATCAAGAAGCGGCTCAATGAACAGCACGGCTGGTATCGCCGGAACGCCGAGTCTATTCGTGGCGTCTCCGAGGAGACAACGACGGGCGTGCACAGGCTGTACGAGATGCAGAAGAAGGGCACCCTGCTGTGGCCCGCCATCAACGTCAATGACAGCGTTACCAAGTCGAAGTTCGACAACCTTTATGGCTGTCGTGAGTCACTGGTTGATGGTATCCGCCGGGGCACCGATATCATGATGGCCGGCAAGGTCGCCATGGTGGCAGGCTTCGGGGACGTCGGCAAAGGCTCAGCCGCCTCGCTGCGCCAAGCGGGCTGCCGCGTGATGGTCTCCGAAATTGATCCGATCTGCGCCCTGCAGGCGGCCATGGAGGGTTACGAAGTTACCACCATGGAAGACGCCGCGGATCGCGCGGACATCTTCGTCACCGCCACCGGCAACTTGGATGTCATCACGGTCGACCACATGCGCAAGATGAAGGACCGCGCGGTGGTGTGCAACATCGGTCATTTCGACAGCGAAATACAGGTAGCCGCCCTGAGGAATTTCCGCTGGCACAATGTCAAGCCGCAAGTCGATGAAATCGAGTTTCCGGACAGCAAGCGGATCATCCTGTTGTCGGAAGGGCGGCTCGTGAATCTTGGCAATGCCATGGGGCATCCGAGCTTCGTCATGTCGGCCTCATTCACCAACCAGACGCTCGCCCAGATCGAGCTGTGGACCAATCCCGGCAAATACGAGAAGAAAGTCTATACGCTGCCCAAGCAGCTCGATGAGAAGGTCGCGCGGCTGCATCTCGACAAGATCGGCGCCAAGCTGACCCGCTTGAATCAAAGACAGTCGACCTATATCGGGGTGCCGGTGGAGGGACCCTACAAGCCGGATCATTACCGGTACTGATCGACCAGGCTGCGCTTACTGCGGCGGTATGGCCACGATGGCGTAGCGGGTGATCGACCCGGGGATCCCCAGAAAAGTGCGGGAGATGTCAACCTCAACACGCCGGGCCTGAGGTGCGGCGGCGGCACGCCTGTTCAATGCATCCAAACACGGATTTTCGATCACCGGGCAATAAAGCAAAATGCCCTGTCGGGCGATCCGCGCCTCGTCGGTCCATGGCGTCAAGCCAGGATTTACGATCTCGTACGTGGACGGCCGTTCCGAAAAATAGAAGGCCGTGCCGTTGAGGACGTTGTCATAACTGCCGATGAGCCGTAGCGGTCGATCGGTGGTCTCGCGCCAGACCTTTCGGGCCGCCTCGGCAACCAGACTGTATTGAACCCCGTAGTTGGGTATCCCGTTCAAATGCGTGACCAACGCGACCATCGGCGCGGCCAGGACAGCGAGTACCGGGAGCGACACTGCGACTGCGAGAATGCGGATAGCTGCGACACGTGGAATCACAATGCCCGGCGATGACAACAACACGACGGGCAGCAACGTCATGCCGGCGATCGACCAGAGCGATACCACTTTCTCGGAGGCGACAACGGCCAAGAGGGCCGGCAGCACCAGCGGGACAATGAAGACAATTGCGACGAGGCGGCGCCGCGGATCATCGGGCCACAGCATGTCGGCAATATCAGCGCGCGTCGGTTGGGCCACGATAGCGATCAACAGGATCGGGGCAACCGCATAGGCGAGCGCGCCGGCCATATATCCGAGTCCTGAAGCGAATGCCTCCGCAAGGGTCGCGGGATGCGACTCCAGCGCATACGCGAACGACCCGAAGCCGTGCAGGTAGAGCCACGCGAGATGCGGCGACAGCGCGGCGATGCCCGCCGCCACGGTCACGAAGGGGGCGGCCGAGCAAAAATAAAGCTTGCGGCGAGAATCGCTCAGCGCCCCGATGGCCAGGGCGGCAAGCAGGACCACCGACCAATATTTCGTCAGCATGGCGCCAGCCGCCGCCACGCCGGCAAGCGCCGCGAAGCCAAGCCCGCGGCCCTCAAAGGAACGCAGAAAAAACCACGTGGTCAGCGCCCACCACGGCATCATCGCAGAGTTTGCGTTGAACTTCAGGGCGTGGAAATTAAAGAATGGAACGAGAGTCAGAAGGGCGAGCCCCATCGCGCTTTTTTGGCCGTCGAGATAGCGGGTCGAGATCGCGAAGGCGACCCATAAGGAGACCACAGCCGTGCCGACAGCGAGCAAGTCGTATGCCCACATCGTGAGTGTAAAAATCCAAAACCATGCCGCGACGATCCACGCCGGTAATGGAGGATGCTTGGGGGTTCCGAAGGTGACCTCGCGTGACCATGCGACCATCTCGCCCATGTCGAAATGGAGATCCTGGCTCGCCTTGGCGACAACGGCATAAACAGTCCAGATCAACCAATAGGCAGCAAGTACGACCGCCACGGTTTGGCCGCGGCGTTTGGGATCGGACAGAGCATCGAGCAGCCGGCCAAGCATCACATCTACACGTTTGAGCAATTGGGGAACTTGCATCACACGGAACAAGACATGCGCACCCGCAACCACAGCTTCGACCCCTTGGGTCGTACGATCACCGCCCGTCGTGACGGGGCTTGTCCCGGCGACGCCGAACTCCAAGGCACTGAGCAAGCACAATCGGGGTGGCCGGGACAAGCCCGGCCACGACGAGTACGAAGCTCCGGGTGCCGCAGCCCGATGTGAATTCGCGCCAATTTGGGTTGGCGATCGCATAGCGGTTAGCGCGCAACCGGCATATTGTGAGGCGGTTCTGCGAACCCGGCAGGTCACCCATGATCAACTGGCGCCAAATTGGCATTCGAGTCACTGCAAGCTTGTTTGCATTGGGCTGCACGGCTGATCAGGCGTCTGCGCAAAGCTGGCCGACACGGCCCGTCACCATGGTGGTGCCGTTCGCAGCCGGCAGCGCCTCCGATACCGTTGGGCGAATTCTCGGCGCTCGCTTGTCGGAGACCTTGGGTCAGCAGGTGATTGTCGAAAACGTCAGCGGCGCCGGCGGCATGACGGGTGTTGCCCGGGTCGCCAAGGCAGCTCCCGACGGCTATCAATTCGTGCTCGGCGGAATCGATACGTTTGCGCAGAGCCAGACGCTTTACAAAAAGCCGCTCTACAACGCTTTGACCGATTTCGCGCCGATCGCCCTGACGGTCGAGCAACCGCTCGTGTTGGTGACGCGAAACGAATTACCGGTCACAAACCTGCAGGGGTTCATGGCCTATACGAGGGCCAACCAGGGCAAGATGCAGTACGGCTCGGCTGGGGCCGGATCCGGCTCCCACCTCGCTTGCGCGCAACTGAATGCCGCAATGGGCGTCGATACGATACACATTCCATATCGCGGCTCTCCGCCGGCGATGCAGGACCTGATTGCCGGCCGGATCGATTATTTCTGTGCCCTCGCGGCTGCCGCCATGCCCCTGCTCGCCGGCAACAGCATAAAGGCTATCGCGATCCTGACGCGCGAGCGCTCGCCCCTGCTGCCCAATCTTGCGAGTGCTTATGAGCAGGGGCTAGCCGACCTGGATTCCAACTTCTGGAGCGGCTTTTTCGTGCCCAGAGACACACCGGAATCGGTGGTTCGGCGATTCCACGTTGCCGCCGTTGAGACCCTGAAAACGCCGGCCGTTGAGGAGCGGCTAAATGGGGTGGGCGTCACGGTGGTGTCGCCCGAGCGACGCGATCCGGACTATCTCGGGCGCTTCGTGGCGAGCGAGATCGAGAAGTGGGCGGCAATCATCCGGGCCGCCGGCGTAAGCCTGGATTAGTGTGGTGACATTGACGCTCCATATCCATTGGCGTCATTCCGGGCGCCGCGAAGCGGCGAGCCCGGAATCCATGGTGCGCCACGAAGGCGCGTAACACCAGTAGAGGAGGAACCTACCCGGAGAGAAGTCGGTAGCTCTGGTAGCTGACAAGCGGCTTGGCTGGGTAACTGGCTGGGCCGGAGCCAACGGGACGAACCCGATAATCAATGGAGGGCGGCAGCCCTCGTGCGATGGCACGAGCCGTATGAATCGAGAGGTTCACGTACGGATCTGTGAGGGGCTCGGGGTGAAATTCCCCGGGCCTACTCGGCAGGAGCTGGCATTCTTGAATTTGCGAAAGCACTCGCACAAGCCCCCCTGGTCGAATGCGTGGGATTGGCCGGGACCTGATCCGCGGAGGGCATTGTGGCCAGCGGTCACGTGAAGCGCGCCAAACAGGCCGAACGCATCGCTGTTCCGACTACAGCTGCAACCGTGAGGAAAGCTTTTGCCAACCCGGAGCCGTCCACAGATGGCTCGAAGCAGAAGCTTGCGAGTCGAACGGGCTTTCTGCGAAACGGCACACTATACACACGTGCGGGCGCCTGCTGTCGTCGGGATTGTGAACTGGAACTCGGTCCCAAGAGGCGTGGCGGGGGTGACCCAAAGCTTTCCGCCATGAACCTCGACGATGCTTCGGCAAATTGACAGTCCCATACCCATCCCGGTGGACTTGGTCGTGAACAAAGGCTCGAAAATGCGATCCCTGATGGGCTCATCGATCCCGGTACCCGAATCCTTGACGGTCACCAACACACTGTGGGCCCCATCAATCTGTGACCCGACACGCAGGATACGTGGCCGGTCATCTACAGCGCTCATCGCATCTGCGCCGTTCATGATGAGATTCATGATGACCTGCTGCAATTGGACTCGGTCGCCCAGCACCGGTGGCGCCGCAGCAAGCAACTGCGTTTGGACAACGACGTCTTTGGTTCGCAGCGTGTTCATCGTTAACTCAAGGACTTCCCGGATAGCTTCATTGATGTCGAGTTCGACATACTCGGGCGTATTCTTGTTGAAGAGCGACCGAATGCGTCCGATCACTTCGCTGGCACGATTCCCCTGCTTGACGACGGCTGAGAGCATGTTTCTGGCCTCTTCCACATTGGGCGGGGCATGTGCCAGCCATCGAAGCGCTGCGTTTCCGCTGGCGACAACCGCAGCGAGTGGCTGGCTGATCTCATGGGCAATGGAAGCTGCAAGCTCGCCCATGGTGGTGAGCCGTGCCACTCTCTCAAGCTCCGCCTGTGCCTGGTGCACGGCCGCGTTGGCGCGGACGCGGTCGGTCTCGTCCATTGTCACACCGATATACTCGACCACCTCGCCTGATACCTCGATCTGCGGCTTGCCAACGCTGTGAAGGTGCTTGATGGTCCCGTCGTGCAGTACAGCGCGGAACAGAGTGTCAAAGGCCTGCCTGTTCCGCACCGCCCGATGGACGTCCTCCTCGATCGCGGCGCGGTCTTCCGGATGAATCAGATCGAGAAAAACTTGATAGGACAGTTGCGTTGTTTCCCTGTCGAGACCGAAGATCTGCCATTCCTCGTGGGACCAGAACATCTCGCCGGTCTTGGTATTCCAGGCCCAGAAGCCGGTGTGGCTGAGTTTCTCGGCTTCAGCGAGATAGGTCGTGTACCGTCGCAGCTCGATTTCCGCCTTATGCCGGTCGCTGATGTCGATGGCGGTGGCAAAATAGATAGGGGGGCCGTCCTCGCCTTCAGGTATGGTGGAGACGAACGTATTGATCCAGATTGGCGCGCCGTCCTTGCGCCTCCAGCGCGTCACGACTTCGTAGTTAGCCCGCGTTCCCTCACGAAGCTCGGCGAGGCGACTGTGCGCTCTTTCGCGCTCTTCCTCGGCCATGAGATCGACCGGCGAGAGCTTTTGCAGTTCCTGCTCGGAGTAGCCGGTCATGACCTGCACGGCCCGGTTCGTGGCGAGGATTCTGTGATTGTGGTCGGCCAGCATGATGCCGAGCGTCGAGGTTTCGAACAGTGAACGCCAGCGCTCTTCGCTGGCGCGCAGGCGAGCCTCGCTTTCCCCCAGCTCGCGCTCACGACGTTCCCGCTTCTTAACTTCACCAATCAAATCGTCGAATGACTTCTTTAGCTTACCCGCCATGTCGTTGAACATTGCTGCAAGAGCACCCAGCTCCTCTAGTTTGCTGCCTGGCACCCGTACGCTCAGGTCCCCGCGAGCCATCGCACGTGTCGCACCTGCCAACCGCCGAAGCGGCGCGGTCACTATCGACGCCAGCGCTGCGGCCAGCACGAGGGAAAGTACAAGCGCTACGGCCAATACCATCGCCGAACGGCTGGTGGCCTCGTGCAAGCCTGCCAGATAGAACGCTTCCGGCATGGCCGTGACCAGAATCCAATGGCGGCCGGCGCTGTCGTCGCGATACGTGGTTGCGTAGGTCAGCCATGTGTCCCGGGAGAGCGGCTTCTGCGTGACGTGGTCGAACTCGAACTCCGTCGCTGCCGCCGACAGGCCCGACGGACCGGTGTGCCGGGCCAGAGCCGCAACCGCACTCTCGACCACAGGGTCGCCGTCGGGAGAGGACGAGACAATCATCTTGCCGGTTCTATCGATAATGAACGCTCGACCATTCGTGCCGACGGCATGGCTTCGCAGCAGAGAGACAAGTGTGTCGTCACGCTCGGTATCTACCGGCGACGGCGAACGTGCCAGGTAGTCATCCAGCCGCATGCGGATGTTCACGGACATCTCATGGTGAAGCCTCGTCGCCAACCTCGCCGCATCATCGTCCGCGCTCCGAAGCGCCACGATCGCCGTGGCACCGACCATCACGAGCACCAGAGCGATGAACGGCGAGAAGATGAAGATCCGGATTGGCAGACCCTCCTGCACCGCGTCGGCCTTGTCCCGCGTCTCGCCGCGGCCTGCTTCCCAGGTCCACTCGCTACTCCCGATCGCGCGTTCCCTGACGTGTCCAGGGATTTCCGCCCAGAACCACCCGAACCGCTTAGCCAGCGGTAGGGCCGCCAGAAAAGCTACGGGCCCCATTGCCCAGGTGATCGACGTCGTGAAGAACAGGGCCGACGTGATGCTGTGATACGAAATCCCCGATGGGAACTGGTCCGAGCACTCATACCCCCACAACACGGGCTCCAGAGCCATGAACAAGGCTGTGGCTACGAGATATCGCCACCACGTCCCAGCCATCCGGAAGTCGGGATTTTTGCCAAGTAGCTGGTTGGCAATCCAGAAACACGAGGGATTGATGAAATATCCCGGCAGCCAGGCGAACAGGAACTCCGGAGGTACGCCCTCAATCAAGTCCGACAGGCCGTACGCGAACGGAATGGTGATAAGCGCCGGGTAGCCCAAAAGGACGACGCTCAGCAGCACGACCAGGTCCTTCAACGACTCGAACGTCTGTGCGCCCGGTACCAGAACAATGAACGATCCGATGTAGCCAGTCGCGATGATCAGCACGAATGTCAGCGGCACGCTCAGGAACGCCTTCACATTCCACGTCTGCCGCGCCCTGCCGAATCCCCAATGATCCCCGATCCGGAACGTGAAGCCGCAGAAGGCGCAGAGAGCCAGGAAGAGGCCGACGATATAGGCAAATCGCCCCCACACCTCCAGCAGCGGGAGGGGGATGGTACTAACGATCATCTCGACCCAGGTAATGATGGCCATCATAGTTGATCACCGTCTCGTGCCTTGCCGGCTACGGTCTATAGTTTGCTTTCTCCGCACTCACACATAAATTTAAATTTCTCCGCGTGTGTTATCGTACGGCTCGCGTTGAGCAGTGTCCGGAACGCCGTGTTGGGAGCGCCAACCCAAGGAAGTGACCCGCCATATTGATCAAGAAGCAGCACCGAGCGTGGCAATGGCTGCACAGCCAATGTGCCTGCGAGCAGCGCCGAAGCGATCAACCAAAAGCAGCCATCCGAAAGAATGCGTTCATGCTGCGCTCTGCAAAGCCGGCACGAGTGCTCGGGGCGGAGCAGAGGATCCCGCCCTGAACATGCAAGGTGCTGCTGTCGCCGCCAACGCCGACGATGAATGCTGCTCTGGAGATTGCACTGCGGACCAAAGCCCCCTCCAGCGTTCGTTGCAACTTGAGCTAGGAAGCGCAGAGAGCATGGGGTCCATGACATTTGTCAAAAAAAGAGAATGAATTCTCATCAACCACCTAGAACATGTATCAGGTGGAGAATTTCCGTCATCTCATGGCAAGTTCGGGTCTGGGCCAAAACGGAAATCGCGATTCCCGCCAGCAAGGGCAACTTAGCTCGTGTTCAAGTCCTATCGGACTCCGGCGTGCGCGCGGAACGACCGTCTCACGCCTAGATGGGCGCCGATCAGGTCTTGCATCCGGCGGGAACCCCATTAGCATTGATATCAAGTGTTTGCGGACTGGCCGAGCCTTAGCCGAAGCTCTGCGGAAACGCCTGTATGCTCCAGGCAAGCTCAATGTCCACAGGCGGGCATGTACGAATGGCAGCGAAAATTAGCGAGGCATCGCCCATCGTCTTTGTGGTCGATGACGACGACGCCATACGGGAGGCTCTGAGGAGCCTGTTCCGCTCAGTCGGCTTGCAGGTGGAGACTTTCAACTCGGCCGCGGAATTCTTGCAGTCCGAACTTCCGGCTGCTCCCGGCTGCCTGGTGCTCGATGTCAGGTTACCGGGATTGAGCGGCCTCGATTTTCAGGCCGAACTCGCCAAGGCGGGGATCTACATTCCAATCATTTTTCTGACCGGACATGCCGATGTTCCGATGTCCGTGAAGGCCATGAAGGCGGGCGCCGTTGAGTTCCTGACTAAACCTTTTCGCGAGCAGGATATGCTTGACGCCATTCGCGTCGCGCTCGAAAAAGATGGCGCCCGGCGCGAAGAGGATAAGAGACGATCAGGACTACGCAATCGCTTTGATTCCCTCACGGCCCGCGAAAAGGAGGTCATCGGTTTCGTTACCGCGGGACTTATGAACAAGCAAATCGCGCATGAGATGGGGCTCACCGAGATCACCGTGAAAGTGCACCGCGGAAGCGTGATGCGAAAGATGGGGGCGAAGTCGTTGGCGGAGTTGGTGCGAATCGCAGATATGCTCGGCGTTCGACGTGAGATGTCATGACGTTCTAATGCCAGCATAATTGCGCCGAGAGCAACCCTATACACTTGTATACTCGCGCAGCGCCCTCTGAGCGCTCATATCGTTGCCAAAGGATCGCTGATGGCTGTTCCGATGATATCGATAGTTGACGACGACCCCTCTATGCGCGAGGCAACGAACGGCCTCGTGAGATCGCTAGGTTATCGCGCCGCCACATTTGCGTCGGCTGAAGAATTTTTGCAATCAGATGAGATGCATGACACGTCCTGCCTGATCACGGATCTTCAGATGCCAGGTCTTAGCGGGGCGCAACTGCAGAGCGAACTGATCGCGCGCGGCAACTGGGTGCCGATAATTTTTATCAGCGCGTTTCCCGAAGAAAGAATCCGCAGACGGGTCCTACAAGCCGGCGCAATCGGCTTTTTGAGTAAGCCGTTCGCTGAAGAATGCTTGATTGAGCACCTTGAGACCGCTCTTCGGAGAAACACTGGGTGAATTGCACAACTACAAGGGCACGCTGTTTCGTATACTCACGCTGTTTTGTATACTAACGTATAGCTATCCCGAGTCCTTTCGATATCGCGCTCTTACGTAGGTACAATAGGCGTTCGGTGTAGCCCATTTTAGGCTTGCCCCCGATCAATAATCACAACTCGTATCGGGGGCTCAAATGTTCAGAATCGTGTGCACCTGCGCCGCAGTGCTCCTTGTCGATTGCACTTGGACGCTCGCTCCCGAGGCGAATTCTCCGGTTCCGTCCAGCGCTCCGCTTGCCGCGAAGAAGAGCGATCGTCTCGACATCAGCAAACGCGCTCCGGTCTGCTCGCAATATGCGTGGCCCTTCTACGACAGTGCCTGTCTGTACGGCGGTCGACAGGCCGACGGCGAAGTGCGGAAGGTACGGATCGTCGTTGTCGATCGGTCATCACATGCAGACGCGAACTGACCTGGTTCGACAGGTTTCGCTCAAGCACGATTACGAAGGAGCCGTCATGTCCTCTCTCGGCACAAGCATCGCAGCGTATCGAACTGTCGTATTGGCTGCGCTCATCGGAACAGCGGCTGTGAATATCGCGTCAGCCGAACCGCTGTCCTTGTTCGAACCCACGCATCGCGCGGCGTCAATCTTCGACCGAGTGCTCCACGATCCAAAAATCAATCAACCGATCGATCTTCCGCCTACCGCCGAACTGCCTGCGCGCTTGCGCCGCCAGGTGGTGGAGTTCACGACTGCAGAACCGCGCGGCACGATCATCATCGACACGCCTAATACATATCTTTATTTCGTGCTTGGCGATGGCCGTGCCATCCGCTACGGCATCGGAGTGGGCCGGGACGGCTTCACGTGGTCAGGCGTGCAGGCAGTAGGACGGAAGGCTGAGTGGCCCGACTGGATTCCCCCGGCGGAAATGCTGGTGCGGCAACCATATCTGCCGCGTTTCATGGCCGGTGGTCCAGGCAACCCGCTCGGGGCGCGCGCCATCTATCTTGGCGACACGATCTATCGCATTCACGGAACCAATCAGCCCTCAACCATCGGCGGCCACGTCTCGAGCGGGTGCATCCGTATGGTCAATGACGATGTGATTGATCTTTACGTCAGAGTCGAGGTCGGCACCAAGGTGGTCGTGTTGCCGGCTGAAGCGCGTCGCAACAAGGACCACGTCGCGCAAAATCGGTTGGGTTCGACGCCGGTTTCGTTGGCCTCCAATCGCCCACAGCCGGACTCAATCCGCTGATCGGTGACTTCACAGCTTCCCGAGGATATCGACCATGAACTCCTCATTTTTCACATGCGATCGCGCAACGCACCTCAAGATTGCCACTGTTTCCCTCATAGCCGCATTTGTCGTGACTGCAGTCGCAATTCACGCCCGCATCGGCGATCGGGTGAACTCCGTTGCAAGTGCCAAGACGAGCGGAATGGTGGTCAAGGCCGGCAAGCCAGCGGTTTACTCCACCCGTGATGACTCGGCAGTTCGCTGAAATTACAGAACACTGTCGCCACATCTCAGCACAATTTTGCGTAGCCAACGTTAATGGTTGCAGAGGTCGGCCTCGTATCAGGAGTTGAGCATGGCTTGTAGACGTTACATGTACATCACATTTGCCGCCACATGCCTTCTGGAAATTTTCTGCGCGCTGATACCTGCGCATGACATTTTCTGCTTTTCTCGTGGGCGAGGGATTCAACCCCGGTCAGCTAATACTTCGGTCTTAGCTGACCAAAATAGCTCGTCGAATTAAATAGCGCATTTGACGTGTGTCAAGGCATTCGCACCATCTTTTCGCAAACTATCCAAAACAATTCAGACCTGAGAATTGCGATTGA